>Ga0190284_1001594_pt1 | contig 9934 bp, 11 predicted proteins | sample 48691812_MG_FD_161668 | JGI IMG/M metagenome (GOLD analysis project Ga0190284, IMG submission 161668) | Hydrothermal vent microbial mat bacterial communities from Southern Trench, Guaymas Basin, Mexico - 4869-18-1-2_MG | ecosystem: Environmental > Aquatic > Marine > Hydrothermal vents > Microbial... | reverse complement strand
CTTGTTGTGGCGGGCCATTTTTGTAGACAAACAATTTGGGAAATTAATCAATAGTATATAAAGGCAAATATAAATGTAGAACGGCATTTACAGGAGCCAAATTATGATAGATCAAGCAAGCAGACGAGCGTCACGCAAGAAGTACCGAGACAAAAACCCAGACAAAGTGAAAGCCCAAATCGCTAATTGGCACGCGGAACACCCAGAAAAAAGGCCGGAATACAGCCGTAAAACACGCCGGACACCCGCCGGATGGTCCTCTAAAGCATATAGTATGATGGGTCATCGATGCGAAAACCACCCATCATATGTTCGTAAGGGTATCAAACGCGTTATATCAAAAGCGGCCTTTAAACGATGGGTAGAATCGAGATGGTCGTTGATAATGGCTCATTTCGGCGTTTATGATCAAACAGGCGAATACAGACATTTGCCATCTATTAATAGGATAGATGGCAATAATGATTATACATTAGATAATATTGAGATTATTTCACAAGGCAAGAACAGTTCGCGTGTGAACAATGCTTTAGCGACATATGAAACTAAGAAAAATGCCCGCGAGACTAAATTAACCAAATGGTTTGCTGAAAAAGGTGATAAACCTCGTTCAGGTAAAGGACACCGTGGAAAGAAAGGCCGAAAATAATGATAGAGGACATATTAGAGAAATCGTTTGATTTTGTGACCCCGGAAATTTTTAAGACACAAGCTGTAAGTATTTAAATTAAAGACGAAATTAGAGATAATTTTCAAAATCAAAAATATATTGTAAGATTAAAAAGGTCTAGACAGCCTAAGGAGCAATGATGAAACACACAAGTCTCGGCAACCCAGCCAAAATGCGACCTGGTCGCAGCTCCTGTAATGTCTATTGGCTGGGTTGCCACCCCTTTTTAAAACCTTTTTACTTTATACAGGAGTAATGATTATGCTAGGAAATTTCGATGAATCAAGCGTAGAATGGCAAGAGATGATAGAAGACGAACAACAAGAACAGGAGACGAAATGATGACAGCCCCAAAAACGCTACTACATGAGTGGCTTAGAGAAGTCGAAGCAAAGATTGGCGACAAAATGCCACACGTCTGGCTTAAAGAAGTTTTAAGCCATAAAACATGGACTCCCGATATGTTTTGCGACTATGCAACACCCACATCCTTGAAAACGATCAAAAAATCAGACGATACTGTTGAAATATATGGAGAGGGCTGGCAAGCTTGTGTTGCCTTTCGCCCAGAAGCCAATCAGATTGAATTTTACTATGACATGGAACCAGACCTAAACCAATTTGATCTAGCCGGAATCCCGCCCAACATAAAGAGTCTTGAGACTCAAAAGCCTTTCGCTGATGATAAACTTGATCGAATTCTCAGCTTGTTAGAGCAGGTACTAGATAATACTAAACCTAGTTGGTTGGATCGAAAATTAAAAGAAACGCATGAAAGTACCCAAGAAGCTATAATTAAAAAGTACTGCGAAGAAGCGATGAGGCAAAATAATGAATAATATAGAAACATGCCGCAAGCTTCACAATGAACGACTTTTGGCTTATCGCCTACATGGGGCCACCCAATCGCTTCTTGGGTTTATCCAAGAGCGAGAGGGCGTATTTTGGCTTGTGACGACGGGCGACCGCTGTGAAAACCGCACAGAACTTGGAGAGGACTACAATAACCCAACAGGATGTCTTGACCCGATCCCGGATGCGACTTATGAAGACCCAGACGAAAAAGAAGAGGATATGATTTTCGAAGCTTTTGCATCCAAACTTGATCGAATTATTGAATTATTGGAAACTATGGTAGAAAATACTACCCCCTCGACGTGGGTAGGTGGACCAAAATGACAATACATTGCCCAAGAATTAATGCTTTTATAGATGATTACGATTATGTTGATCACGATCAATGTTATAAAACGCCGATACTTCACACCCCCATACCCGAGCCGGAGGGGTGTGAAGCGGCTTTTTGGGTTTTGGTTGGGATGTATTCCGGCCATTATGAACCAGACAGCGTTGACGATCCGTCATCGTCACACGAACACATACCGGCCATCAAATTGCCAACTATTAAGGCAACAAAGACACGCAAAGAGCCAAATGGTTTGGGTGTCCAAAAAGGAGGTAATCGCAAGTTGACGTATGAACAAGCCCAAGAGATACGGGTTTTGATCAAGACACGAACTAGGGCGGAACTTGCTTATGAATACGGCATCAGTAAAAAAGCGATTTCGCACATTACGGCAGGCCGGACTTATAATAACAAAAACCTTGATTATAGTCTTAAAATGACGTATGAAAAAGCCCAAGAGATCCGCAGGCGTTTCAAACAAGAAGACATCACACGGACGGCTTTGGCAAAAGAGTTTGGCGTATCTAACGCCAGTATTTCCCGAATTATACTAAACCAGAAATGGGTGGAAAATGAGTAAAGGAAGTCGTTCAAGAGTGTCTGATCAAAAACGTTTTAGAGATAATTATGATCGGATTTTTAAAAGCAATAATATTACTGTCCCGAAGGGGGCGTTACGTGATTGTAGCGAAAAAGAGAAAGATTTAACATGGAAGATTTTTTGATCTGCGTTTTTAGTAGTTTTATTTGGTTTTTACTTTAAGGAAGAATTATGAAAAAGTTGATGGAAATGTTGAAAGAGCACAAGTTGTTTATTGGTATTGTGGCTGTCGGGTGTTTAGTGGTGGCGTTGGCAATAGTCGCCTTTTCGCCACCCACCGCCGTTGGCGAAAATGGCGACACAGGCGACACAGGCGACACAGGCGACACTAAACTAGATGAAAGAGTTAAGATTCTTGAGAATAACATTGCTATCTTGACTATCAAGAACAATAGCCTTGGAGATCTTCTTAAATTAGAGTTTAAATACAACACAGGAATACGGGAAAAGATTAAAATTCTTGAGAGCGACATTGCCATCTTGACTATCAAGAACAATAGCCTTGGAGATCTTCTTAATGATTTACGTTTACCGTGGTTTGAGAATGTTAAACAAACCTACCCCTAGAATTCCTTAAAGTCCCGGTCGAACACTCCGATCGGGTGCGGCCCGCCCTCTTTCCATGGGGGGCGGGCCGTCTGCTTATTTAGGTAGGTTTGGGTGGGTTATTTTCTTGACTAATGCCTTAAGGGTCTTATCAAGATAAACGTTTTGAGATTTCCAAGCGGCAACAGTTTTAAGGGCGTTAGGGCCGGGCTGGTGTTCAATAGTTTCTATCAAGAGTTTGGCTACTTTATAGAAACGGCTTTTCTTGACCCAGAGATATCCTATAAGTATTGTGAGCGACACCAATAAGACGCCCGCCCCGCCTATGTGAAGTTCGTTTATATTAATTTGGCCCCCATCAATATTCCCATCGGATTTAAATTCAACGGTACTATCGTCCGTCGTAGCCTTTGATACTTCTACGGAGGCGTGGGGGGACAGCAAGTTAGCTTCGGGTTTGGCTTCGATTGAGGCTGCACACCCGATTAAAAACAAACCCAAGACCACGATTAGATGTTTCATTAGTCTACTTTCGTTAATTTAATTTCTAACAAATCGCGTAATCGTGACATGTCTGTTTTCAAGTCTCGCACGTCACCTTTGATCGATTCTAAAGCCGTGGTTGTCCTAGCCAAAATGATTTTAAGATCAACAACATCTGTTTCCATGTCTTTCACACAGTCTTTATTTTCAGACGCTATTTTTTCTACGTTTGCGATCTTGCTTTGGGCCTCGGCATGATTTAAACCGATGGTGTAAGCGGTAGTACAAAAACCACCAACAACACCACCAACAACTACGATTATTCCAAGCCACATTTTCAATTTTCCAAGTTCCATGTTTTTCCTTAAATTTTTTAGACGCTGAGGGTCACTCCCGTAAAGCCTTCTAGAGTTATATTTTCAATTTTCACGTTTGGATCTAAATCTAATCCGCCCGTCCAAGTAACGTTTGTGTCGGCTTTCACGGTAGCTCCGGCGGCAAGCGTACAGGCTGTGACGGTCTTGGCCCGCGTATCTTTGGTGAAATCAATAGAACTTGCGTTTCCAACATGAAGAGCGGTAATAGTTCCATTGCTATTATAAGCAACTTGACCCCCCGAAACATTCAAGTCGGCATGGGCACCGTTTCCTGTGACGGAGGTTGTACCGGCCAAAACATCGTAAGAGGTAGTACCGCAAGCAACTTTAAGATCGCCACCCGTTTGTTCAATAGCCCCCAAAGTTACGCCATTTTGAATAGAAAGTTGGACGTCCGAATCGGGGGAGCTAACAAACGCACTGTGGACGATATCGATTTCGGCGGCGGCTTCGGCACCCACCCCACTATTGTCGGTAAGTAAAATCCGGCCTTTCTTGGCGTGTACAGTACAAGCTGTTGTGCCTTTAAGATAAAGTCTAATGGGCGGAAGCTGTGTTTCAATAGCCGAATTTTTGCTATTGAAAATCGTAGTGGTTTGGGTAGCGGCTGTGTTGGCGATCGCTATACGGCCCGACCCCAAAGGAGACCCGTATTGTTCGTAGTTGCCTATCTCCAAAACCGTAGCTTGGATTTCTAAAGGCTCATCAATACCAGCGGCGTGTCCGCCGATAGTCCCGATATAGCTTTGGAGTACGGTAAGAGACCCCAAAAGGGCTGTTATGCCATCAAGAGAAGTTTCAATATTAACCGCACCTTGTATAGTAACATCATCACCTGTAGTTGGGACGGTAGTTGCGGCTCCGGCTTCGGTTTGAAAATTTCCGGCAGTATTCCAATCGGTGTCTGTTGCACCAGTCCATATCTTGATCATTTGTAAAACCTTTCTGTTTAATTATCTTTGTTTACCATTTCCCAGCGGGACATTTACTTTGTTGTTTCTTAAACCAACAAGAGGAACAACCTCCTGTTTTTAATTTACATTTACGATTACCCCTATAATTATCACATGTGTCGCAAATCTCCAAGCGTTTAATGGTCAGAGATGATATAAGCGTGCGGGGCTTTGATGAGGCATCGGGTTTTCGTGCTTCACGCCGCCTTAACCGCTCTTCACGCGATAGTCGGCTACCATCGGGGTTTAGGCCCCGGCGGAGATTTGCGTGTTCGATAAAAATGTCTTGATCTGTTTTCATTATTACTGTTCTTAAGCTGAGCAGCAACTGTCACAATCATCGTAGTTTGTAAATGTAGCTAAAGTTGTTACGGGGGCATATATTGTAGAAACAGACACTTGATAACAAATGCCTCCCATGCGAATAACTTTTCCAACACGGGCCGCTAATGAGGTTTCTGATTTTGAAATGTAAATCGGGGCACCACCGGGGCAATCCCCAGTACCGCCGCCAAATCCGATATTGACATATCCACCATGACTTAACTGTCCATCTTCTGTGGCACAGTTTTGAAAATTATTATCTAAATCCCTATTATCCCAATCACATGGGTCTGTAGTTGTTGAGCCGTGGAAAAGCCTTACACCTAAAAACCCACCATGTTTCGCCCAAATAATAACTCTGAGTGTGTTGGCGGCTGGCACGTTACTTTTTTGTAAACGTACGGAAAATAGCGTCTCCACATCCCCTTCTGTACAACTTAAATCTGAACTTTTATACAGCGTTTGACCCAAAACCGCCGCTGGCAATGACACGTCATCTTTTTGCCAGATGCAATATGCAGTCTGTGGAATAACAACAGAAAAATCGGTGATTTCGCCCCCGGCATTCCAATACCAACAATCCCCATCTTTATCCGTATCACACGTTGCTAAGTCGTAAAAATTAAGGGTAATATCTTTTGGCACGTCTAATCCGCTGCAGTGTCCGCAATCACCAATATCAGTATCGTCCCAACATGGCGTTAATTTGTAAGGCAAATCGCAATTATTTGCTAGATTATTGCTAACGGCATTTTTGAATAGATTACCTGATGTTGCCGATTTGGAGAGATTTGCCATTATGCACAATCCTCTGGCTCGTTGATAGTGTAACGGGTTTCGTCGGTAACTTCAACAAGTCGCCCTTGGCTATCAAAAATCAAAGTTCGCATATAGCCATATAATTGTTCATTCCCATCTGGGTTATAAATCACACGGGTCGTGAGGGGTACATGGACGGGGCCGGGCGGGTCCTTTGGCGGAGCCGATTTTTCCCATGTATCGGTTTCGGCCTCTTCGCCTGTGACGGGGTCGGAATCAAACTCCAAAGTAAATGCCACGCCGCCTTCGTCTTCTTCCCAAGATGTTGAGAAATAACTTGTACCCGAATCGGGGTCTGTATAGACTAAAACTTGCGTACCGACAGGCACGCCATAAAACTCGCTGGAATCTGGCGAAACATTTGTGGCATTGAAGGCCGTTTCTGCCCCTTCCTGCACGCTGTAGGTTGTAGACCCATCGGTCCATGAAACTATTGAGCAAAGTTTCATATTGCCACTATCTATCCATTCAAAATCTTGATCGTCGTCTGTTGCTTTAGCTAAGACTTGGCCTTCGTCTCCGCCGTTTGGTACGGTCAAAGCCCATTCAAAATCTTGATTTGTGGCGGAGGCCTTGCGGAGAGATTCGTTTATTGCACCCCCGTTTGGCACAACTTGTTTCCAAACAGCATCTTGGTTTGTGGCGGAGGCCTTGACCAACGATTCATTTATTGCCCCGTCTTCAGGTATAGGATATTCCCACTCAACATCGTGATCATCATCTGTGGCTTTAGTTAAAACTTGCTTTTCTAAACCGCCCGCAGGTATGCCTTTTGAAACGGGGCTATTAAAAACAGATTTCATTGCCGAGTTTTCGGGCGGCAAATCACTAACCAAAACCAAAATATTAGACAAATCTCTACCAACATCGAATTGTAAATCTGTGGCGTCAAAGGCCGAAGCCCCAGATCTATTGACAAAAACCCCACTATCTAAAACCTGTTCGACCATGCTATAGACACCGTCTGGATCGCCGTCTTCGCCATCCGCGATTTTTGCGACATAAGGAGCACGCCTATATGACGATCCGGGGTCGGTGTAGTTGATGGTCGTATCATCGCTATCAGAAACAGAAAAAACTGTGACTTGGAAAGTGTTATAACCCGTAAAAGCAGATAAGCGTCTACCTGTCAAAACCGTGTCTTGAATATTATAGACTTTTTCAACATCATAAGTGCCTGCGGTGGGAGATGCGATTACCCCATTGGCGTCCGGTTCTCCAAAATAAACCCAGTGTTGATTAATTGTCCCTGTTAAGTCACCAAGCAAGTCACTAGCCGCTTTAGCATCACTTATCACCAAACCCATACGGGAGGCTTGGGCTGAGCCGGGGTCTATCACCCATTGCAAACCATCAACTGTGTCGATCGCATACATGATGGTTTGATATTCATCATCGTCCGTCTCTAAAAGCCTGCCCGTGTCTGAATTTTCCCGTATGTTATAGACTTTCTCTATGTCTTCATATTTGCCATCTATATAGGTTGGGGGGAGGATTATTCCCTCTTCGTCTGTGACTTGCGTGTAAGCCCAATATTGGTTGTTGGTGTCTTGTAAATCCGGCAAACCATAAGACAAAGCTGTTTCATCAGAAAGGATTAGACACATTTGACTTTGCGTACCATTTTCTATTGGCGGTCGATCACCCAAGACGTAAGCGTTTACATCATTAAGAGATCTAGTTATTGTCTGTACAGTTGGCGTGATTAAATCACCAGACTCCGGTATTTTTATTTGTTTTGGCATATCTTACCTTTTAACTAAACGGAAAATCAACATTATCATAAATGCCCATCATAATAGTCACACCATCTGTTGGGACAGCATCCATACCGTGTGTGTAAACGGCGGGTATATCGCCAAATTCAATACCAGGTAAGACTTTGCCGTTTTTGTCTTTAGCATACAAAATAGGATTCCAATATTTCTTAAGTGGATCAATAATCTTACTAAATTTCAAAGTAATAGCGTAGCCGCTACCCTCCAACCTAGGGGCGGAGCCTCCAACGCACATCCATTGGTGGACTTCTCCGCCAAACCAAGCCGATCTGTTTAAAGCCCCAACATATTCAGCTAGGAAATCGTTGGCGTCACGGGCTGAAAAACCAACAAAGTTTTTGGAGGCTGTCATGTTAAGCGTCATGCGTTGTACTTCCACACCGCTTGTAACAGCCTTAAACAACTCATCCTCTCCGTAAGTCACGTAATAACCGTTTGACCCCCATTCAGTGCGTTTTGTGACCTGGCTATCATAAGAAATCCTCCACCCATTTATGACAGAAGTTGGCGGGTCTTCCGGGGGTTCCTCTGCCGGTATTTCATAATGAATAATAGCCCATGCTTTGCTTGATGTAGCGGATAATTCTGTAATTTCTCTGCGAACAACACGCAGTTGATTATCGTATTGATTAGCGTCACCGATTTGGGGAAGCAAGTCTAAAGCTTGCTTGGGGCGTTGCCATGCAATAGGAAGGTCTAAACCTTCCACATAACAAGTCATACCCTCTGTAGTATCGGTTTTGTAATAGCCTTCACGTAGTTCAAGTTTTACTTCTGGTGCCATTATTGGAACCTCCCATTGTTCATATTTCTAATATTTGTGCTAATTGTATCTAAAGCTTTTGTTTGTTTTTGCAACTCATCAAGGGTCTCATCTGATGGTTTCCCACGATCTAAAGCAGAGAGATAATCGATTTGACCAACAGATTGGAAGCCTGTATTTCTCTTAAACCACAATTCTAATTCAGTTTTTTTCTCTTTCGCTTCTGCAAGTTGTTTTTCCTCTTTAAGGGCCTTATCTTGGGCGGCCTTCTTGACCGACAATAATTTCTTTTGGAGAGCAACTTCTTCGTCGACAATCGCTTTGGCTTCTTCGTGTCTAACATTGGCTTTAGCCTCATGTAAAGCTTTAAAGGCTGCCATAACCTCTTTGTCTGATGCTTGGTCTGCAGGCAGACCCATAACTTGGCTTAATCCAAGCTCATCATAAATTTTCTGTAATTTTTTGACTTCTTCTTTAGCTGCTGCAACTGGAAGCTGTTTTTGGCGGCGGGTTTCTGCTTCTTGAGCCAAGATTGCTTTGTCGGTCTCTCCAGCTATTTTCAATCGATTGATTTGATATTGAGCTTCTGCACGCGTTTTTTTCTCAAGATTAGATGCGATTTCAGAAGTAGCTCTTGCTTCTGAATTAGCTTTAATCGCTTTTGCTTGTGTTTTTGCTTGTTTTATCGCCGTTCGATTAAATGCCTCTTGTTGATGCTTCTGGTCAGCGAATTGTTCTTGCAATAATTTTTTCTGTGTCTTAAAATTTTCGATGACCAGAGAAGTTGATGTTCGGGCTTTCTCTTCTAAAGCCCGAATTTCTCTTTGATCTTCGTGCAAAGCCCACGACTTAAACTTCTTGGTTTCTGCGGCAATTTTATCTAAAGCTTTAAGTTTTTTCTTTTCTAGATCATTTATGGCCCTAGATTCTTCTATAAAATTCTCTACTTTTTCGGCAGAAATAGCTTTCAATGCTTTTTTTTCTATATCAGAAATTCGCATGTGATCAATTTCTTTTAATCTTTCAGAATGCCTAAGATCTTCAAGTCTGCTTGTTTTTTTAAGTTTTTCAAGATCAAGCAATGCATCAATGTGATGCTTTGTGACAGTTATCAATGCCTGATTTTTGGTTAATCTAACTTCATTGACAAGATCAGTTTGAACTTTAATTTCTTTCAACTGTTTTATTAGTTGCTTATTTTCTTTTATTCTAATATTGTTGTCGTTAAAATGGCTGATTTTGGGAGCCAATTCTTTATTGGCTCGCTCCAGTTCTGCGATTTTATCTTCTGCTTCTTTTGAGGTAAAAGATAAAACTGTGTCTTCTATCCCAAAAAGCTTGGTCAAAGCTGTGTCTTTTACATCATCGAGATTCAATAATACTGCGAATTTACTATAAGCATCATTCATCTTTTTAATATCATTGTCGCGTTTT
>Ga0190284_1001586_pt1 | contig 9967 bp, 9 predicted proteins | sample 48691812_MG_FD_161668 | JGI IMG/M metagenome (GOLD analysis project Ga0190284, IMG submission 161668) | Hydrothermal vent microbial mat bacterial communities from Southern Trench, Guaymas Basin, Mexico - 4869-18-1-2_MG | ecosystem: Environmental > Aquatic > Marine > Hydrothermal vents > Microbial... | reverse complement strand
AGATATGGTCACAGCCTTTGACAGAAATTTCGACTATTTCATTGCCATAAAGAAAAGCCGGGGCATATTCAATACTAATCTATACTGGGATAAAACCCGGGCAGTACTAGATGTGACCGGTAAAGTAAAATTCACCTTCCGAACTGACCCACGGCTGGATAAAAAAGTCCGGCAAATGGCAAGCAAAAGGCTACTGTTAGACTATCAAGCGAGCGCGGTTCGTTTTTTTCAGAACAGGCCCCGTTACAAAGAGACCTACATCGGCCAGGCCTACCTGAAACTTATCACACGTGCACAAAATGAAATCTTGATCGCCAATGCCTACTTCGTGCCATCAGAGGCCTTTATTGACGCGGTAAAAAACGCCGCCCGACGTTGTGTTGGGATTACAATTATTACCAATAGCACTCAAACCAATGACTTGCCTGAGATCACCATGACAGGCAGGGAAAGTTATCAGGAAATGTTGAGCGTAAATAGTGAAACCGTCGTAAATAACTGCAACAAGAAGCAGGCGGCAGGGATCGAAATCTGGGAATGGCAGGGTAAACACAGGGATTCACAAGAAAGAACTGAAGGCACTATGCACTCGAAATACGCCGTATTCGACAACATCATCAGCTTGGTGGGATCATACAACCTGGATCCCAGAAGCGAAAAGCTGAACAGTGAATCTGCACTAGTATTTGAAAATGCAAGGCTGGCGAAGACGTTGGCCCGGCTTTTTCGCAATAATGATCTCGCCTTCAGTCAGCGGATATCCATGGTTAAGGCGAAGCAATTTTTACACCCGACGGATCCAGTGTATATTCTGGAGAAAAGTGTGGGTGACTGGTTTAAGGATGAGCTGTGAGCCCTTAGCCCGCCTTATTCATGGTGGCGGCTAAAGCCTAAGGGCTCACAATCCACCATGAATAAGGCGGGCTTAGACTAGGCCTACCCATGCGCTGGTCTTCACTAAAAGTGATATGCCGAATAACCTTATGTGATCAGCACGCTCTGGGCCGTGAGCGATATTCCCGCCGCGCTGCTGGTAGGTGAGTTCTACAAACGACACCTGGAGCAGGGGCAGGAGCCCGCCGCCCGGCATGCGGGGGCACTGCTCGAGCACCGGCTGCAGACCTATACACCGCAGCCGCTGCCCAGCTGACCGGGGCCACCGACCCGCGGTATTTATGGAGGAGAACCTCATGACCGAGATGGTCGATGTCGTCGCCGTCGCCCCCCTGCTGGCCCTGGCGGAGGACACCGACGACCCGCAAATGCGCCTGGCGGCGCTGGATGCCGCGTCGCGCTTTCCACTCGATGAAGAGGCCTGGCAGCGTTACGCAGGCGTACTGGGGAAGGTCATCCGCGATGAGACACCTGCGTTGCGTAGCGCAGCACTGACCCTGGCAACCCGGGTACCACTGCTGTCGGTGCGCGAACACCTGCGCGACCTGACGGAAGACCTGACCGATCCGGACCGCGATGCGGTGGCCCGCGCCCTGGCACAGGTCGGCGATGTATCGCAGGTCCGCAATCTGCTGGCACAGGCCGAGGCCGGCGACGAAGCGGCGTTCGCCTTACTGGCCACGACGCCGCTGGAAGATGCACTGGTCAGCACCGATCAGATCCCCACACCACCGCCGGTTGCCTCCGGAACCACCCGATTCTGGCACGCACTGGTGTTGGCTCGACTGGGCGACTACGGACTGCTCGATGCCATCCTGGCCGGAGAGGAACCCGAGCCCGAGCTGTTCTGGGGCAGCCCGTGGACGGCCTACGATGCCATCGCGGCCATCCGCCCGGTGCCGGATGCGATGCACGATCAGCTGCTGGCGATACTGGCTCTGCTCGGCGAATCCGAGCAGGCCCGGCTGGCGCAGCTGACCGTGTGGGCGGTCACCGGCATTGCCGACGCCGAGGGCACGCCCCCGACAATCAACGTCCCTGTCGATGCCGCTACGTCACCCAGCGCCGTACAAGTGGCGCAGGCGATAGCGGTCGCCGAGCAACTGCCGGAGCAGTTGTTTGACAATGCGCTGTCGTCGGAGGAACTGGCGACTCTGTCCCAGCTGCCCAGCGAGCGGGTCGCTGGCTTGGTGATCGAAACGGTGATCGCAGGCAATCGGCGCATGCAAACCGCCTATGCCGGCCACGCCGGTGTGTTCATTGAACCACTATTGGGAAACGAGGTCATCGACCTAGTCGACCGGCTGCCACGCACTGACGACTGGCCGGTCGCGGCGCTTGCCGAGCAACAAATCCTCACGAACTACCCAATCCTGGATGACGACCAGATGGCCTGGGTCATTGCCCGCGACCGACCCGAGCGGGTGATACGCGAGCTGACCAGGCTGCTGAACACGCCTCGTCCAACTCACGACCAGTTGCACATCCTGCAACTGCTGCGCGGCGCCGGCGACTATTATGCCGGGCGCGGCTGCTCACCCTGGCGCGGCGCCGGCGCCAGCACCGGTGGGGCACCGGCCATCGGTCGTGGGCCGTTGATCGATGACCAGCTCGATACGGCCATAAGGGCACCAACCTCCACTGCGCCGGATGGTTATGGCTACATCGAGGAGGAGATGGCGGCCGGCGAACCGGCGTTCGATGCCCCCACCGAGTTGAGCGTGGATGACGCAGCAAAATTTGAGGTCGGCCAGCTCCCGAGCAGGGACCGTGGGCTGGCGATCGATCCAGGGAACGTCGAATACGAGCGCGACGACGGTTTCGCTTACACCACCGCTTCCCCTGAATCGCCCGATCTCCAACCCGACGAAACCGAGACCACAGAACAGCCGGAACAGGACCCGCGTCGCGTACACGCGCAGATTCGTCACGATGGCCAACGCCGTAACAGCTTCGTGGTCGGGGCTGACAACGTGATCCGCTGCTGGATCGGACTGAAGGCCCCGGAACACGCGGCAGTATCAGACAGGCATATCCCACACGTCACTATCCCGGCCGGCGGTCTGCCGCTGGAAGTCGAGCTGTGCTGGGGCGACCAGCACGACCGCAAGTCGTTGCTGCTGCCAGAGAACCGCACTGCGCGCACCGCCGACTGTGACCTGAATATCCATGTCCCGGAAGGCAAACGAGAAGTCAGCGTGTTGATCCTGTTCCGTTACCGGGGCCGGGCCTTCGAGGTGGTGCAAGTGAGCGCAAAGGCCCTTGCCCCAGGCGAACCGGAACAGCCCGAGCACGTGGTGCAGGTCCGGGTTCAGGCCAGTTTGCGCGAGGTTATCGATCTTCCCGACCGCATACCCTATGACACCTGTGCCGTGTCCCTGCATGACGATGGCGAGCCACCAGACGCACAACAGGCGCCCTCGGCCACGTTGTGGATGTTTGGGGGTGCAGGCGCCAACCGCTACGACCTCGAGGGCACTGAGGCCGCGCTGGAATGGCTCAATCAGGACCTGTTCACTACCCAGAAATCCCTGGTGCGACGGCGCGCCTCCCAGGGCGCCGGAGCCGCCGGAGATCTGCTCGATGCCAAGGACCCGGACGTACTCCGGCTGCTGCGCGACATGGCCCGCCACGGCAGCGCCATCCACAAGCAACTGCGCGCCGGCATCTGCAAGGATCCGGGCGAACGCATCCAGTTGCTGAACCTCGAACCCAGCGCCTATGTGCCACTGGAGTTCGTCTACGATCGCGGCTACCCCGCCGATGACGCCAGGCTCTGCGACGGCTGGCTGGCGGCGCTGCAATCCGATGCCCCAACCTGTCCAACCTGCAGCCAGTTGACGCTTACCCCACGCCAGCTGCGATGGACCCCGGCAATCTGCCCCCTGGGCTTCTGGTCATTGCAGAAGATCATCGAGCGCCGCGATCCGGCGGGTGCGGTGCCCGAGACCGGCACCGCGCATCCCTCGGCGCCAAACCCGGCGCGCCGTAAACTGCCGGTCATCGATGACACGGTGTTTGCCAGCAGCCATTACGTACCAGTGGAAGAACGCCAGGCGACCAGGGACGCGCTACAGCAGCAGTTCACCCATCCCGGCCTGGCCGATGACTGGGATCAGTGGCTGGACGCCCTGGAAGAGCGGTACCGCCCGTTGCTGGTGATGCTGCCGCACCACGACGCGGTGGCGGGGCTGGACTTTCTCGAGATCGGCGATGAACAGCTGCCGCCACTCAAAGGCCACCTCAGTCGCGGCCAGTTGGATGAGTACTACATCAACCCTGCGGGTATCGAGCCGGGCCCGATCGTGCTGTTGCTCGGTTGCCGCACCGGCGCTCCAACTGAGGTCGGCTATGTGCAACTGGCGCGGAGTTTTCAACAGCTGCGCGCTTCTATCGTCGTCGGCACCCTGGCCCAGGTGCTCGGTCGCCACGCCGCGCCGGTGGCCCGTGAGCTGGTTACACAATTGCTCGCGGTCGAGGACGCCGATGCCGACTTCGGCAGTATCATGCGGCGGGTGCGCCGCCGCATGTTGGCCAAGGGCTACCTGATGGCGCTTTGCCTGGTGGCGCTGGGCGACGCGGACTGGCACCTGACCCCGCGTAACGCGCCCGGAAATGTGCGGGCCGATGGCCCCTGATGCATCGACGGGAAGGTCCGTGTGTGAATCATGGACGCGCCGAGGAGTGCCATGGCCCCAACGATATTCGTACAGGGGCATTGCCTGACAAAGCCATATGCTGCCGCGATATGAGCATGTATAACGCCTGTATTTACTAATAGTTCGGAGATTTTTCTCATGTTTCGTATTGAGATGCTGCCCGCCGCCCACGGCGACTGCCTGTGGATCGAGTACGGCACCGGCCAGAAGGTGCACCGCATCCTGATCGACGGTGGCCCGGCTCACACCTACCCGGCGTTGCGTGAGCGCATCCTGCACCTGCCAGCCGACCAGCGTCACTTCGATCTGCTGGTGATCACCCATATCGATGCCGACCACATCGAGGGCATCCTGCGGCTGCTCCTGGATGCACCGGCATTGGGCTGCCGCTTTGACCGCATCTGGTTTAACGGCCGCGACCAGCTCAACCAGGTGCCGGATCCCGCCGGACAGCCGCTCGGTGCGCTGCAGGGTGAGATGCTGGGCGTGCTGATTGCCGACTATGAGACAACCTCCGGCCAGCAAGTGTGGAACGTTGGGCTGCCGAACCGCATCGCCGTCATCGACCGCAGCAGCAGCATCCTGCCATTTTGCGACCTGCCGGGCGATTGCCGTCTGACCCTGCTGTCACCCGATATCGATCGACTGCTCGATCTGAAAGATCATTGGGCCGCGGAGTTGCGCAAGGCCCACATTACCTCTGGCGACACCCAGGTAATGCGCCGCAAGCTGGCGGAAAGCCGCAATCTAGGCCCGCTCGGCGACGTGCTCGGCGTTGAGGACGAGCTGATGGCCGACCGCTACGAGCTGCCGGCACATGATGACGCCGACTTGGCCAATGACCTCAGCGACACACTGGGCAGCGGCAGCGGCGAGCCGGGTACGGATGCGCCCTTCGGTGGCGACACAAGCAAGGCCAACGGCAGCAGCATCGCGGTGCTGCTCGAATACCCTAAGAACGATCCGAAGGTGCGCTTCGTGCTGGCCGGTGACGCGTGGCCGGCGGTGCTGGAGGCCTCCGTTGTACAGTTGCTGCCACGGGCAGACGCCAAGCTGTCCCTGACCGGCTTCAAGATTCCCCACCACGGCAGCGTCGCCAACCTGAGCACCGCCCTGCTCGCCAGGCTCAGCTGCAAGCACTACCTGCTGTCCACCAGCGGCGCCGTGTTCCGGCACCCCCATGTACGCGCCGTGGAGTTGTTGCTGAGCGACCACAATGGCCGCGGTAAACCTCGTTTACACTTTAACTACTTTACACAAACTACGGATAAATGGTCAGATTATGCAGACCAAGAGGCCCGCCGCTATGAGGCGTTCCATCCCAAGGGGCTGTCCTTGGTGCTTTGAGAACGCCCTACCTGAGAATCACCAACTTCCGGTGAGGAGCCTTTTCAAGTACAAACCAGCTTGCGTCAACTAGTTGATGGCTGGTTTCCTGGGTAGCTCGTCGGCGTGGATATCGATCTGTCTATCAGCCTTTCAACACCGACTATCTTCATCGTTCCAAACGACGCTTACACTGGTCGCCAGGGAGATACTGCGCATGGGTCTGATCGCCTGCCTCTACAGCCTGGCCGGAGCGCTGGTCGGCGGTATCCTTATATATTGATTGGGAGCGACCCATCAGCAGACCCTGATCAGGATGATGGAGTCGCTCCCAGCCATCAGCCTGGCGATGGTAGAGCAGGTACCATTGCAGCAGGTTTGCATCTTTCACACACCGCTTTCTCACGCACGTCTGACGATCTCACTTACCAAGGCCGATGACATACGGTATCTGACCTGTTCCAGATTTTTCACAAGTGGCAAGACCTCATCAATGAAACCAAGCTTCTTTGCTGCGAGCAGGACACCCGCTATGCCTGCAATGGGTACTCCTCTGCGTCTGGCAACGGCACGCCCCTTGCGCTCATCGATCAATAGAAATCTGCAGTCCACTTCTTCAGCCAGCACAATCGCCTCCGCTTCACCAGGGTCGAGTATGAGGACGAGCTCAGATAAAGATGTAGTGGTCCTGGCTGAAGGGCTCTTTATTTGCAACCATCCTTGCCCAAAGGCGTCGGCAAGTCGTTTCGAACCAGGACGCCCCGACCCCAGGCACAACTCAGTGTGAACTGCAGGGGGGATAAAGATCTCCTGGTACAACACTTGGAGCAATTGCAGATACCCTGCCCTGGCTAGCGCGATCAACGGACCGGTATCTGCAACGACGATCCCTGTCACTATGCAACAGCCATCTCATCACTAAGTTCTTCAGGTGGATAATCCACTGCGTCAATACCCGCTTCACCAAGGAGCTCTATGAATGCCTCAAGGGATAAATCCGCCAATTTTGCAGATTGAGCCAGAGTCAGCTGGTGAGATTCGAAAAGGTGCAGGGCCATTGACCTGTGAACACCGTAATTCACCAGCAACTTGTCAAAAGGAATGGCCAGAATGGCAGGCTTTCCGTGTTTCGTTATTAGCGAAAGCTGTCCTGCTTCAGCATCCTTCAAGAGTTCGCCGGATCTGTTACGAAGATCCCTGGCGGTGAAAACATCAAGATGTTCCATGGGTGACCCTCATATATTTATGCCTGCATAGTGTAGCACAAGCCAACAACGCGCGGTTTTTAATACTACCCTGGACGCATCGCTTCGCTGGCGAGTAAGTTGTTATCGATGATTTCACAAGTGCTGCCGGCGGATTGGGAAGGGCGTTACGCCTGTCTCCTCGGCTACACCTTCCATACCGGTTTTCGGGTCAGATGCCATCTGATCATTGCAGTTGGGGTGCGCGTAAGAAACATTCTCAATTCAATTTCAAGCATCGTCACAAAAAGAAAGGGCCGGTGACTCTCGCCGCCGGCCCCATAGTTACTACCCGTTTTTCGTTAAACTCGGTCAATCAGGTCGTCGCGGTTGTCCATGTCCCCGCCAGTCTGCACATAGGGTGTGACCTTGTGGGGATGCTGAACTTCATGCAGGTTCGAGAGCAGATCGGTCTCAGTACCCTTAGGGCCAGAATCAACCTGTATGTACGGAGTGCTGGGACTTGCAGCTACTGCGCCACTACCGTGCAGGATATCTTCGTCCTGTTCGCCATTAGCAGCGCTCGCAAAGCCAGAAAACAGAGCAACAGAAAGAAGGGCAGCGGTGTAGGTGATGGTCTTTCTCATGATGTATCTCCAATGTCGTTTAGGTTAGGTTGAAAAGCTGTTTCGCTTGACAGAAGATATTGCAGTTGCCGTGCCAATTTTGTAGTTATTCCGTTTATTTCTTTTTAATCAGTAAGATAAAGGCGTAACAAGCAAGTCACAAAGAGATCCACATCACTGCTGACTCAATGAAATGTTAAACGGCTTGCTGATCGTTTCGTTGAGATTTCAACGTAATGTTACGATTTGGAGATTAAGACAAGGGTTAAGGGAAGGACACCGGTCACTCAGTGGCAACCGGCTAATGCATAGCGAGGGTAGTGAGGCAAAAAAACGAGTTGCCAGAGAGGTAGGTGGTGGGAGATATCGAGAGCCAGGTGGGTCCGTTTCTGAGCACAAAGGTGGGGCAATTTAGTTGAGCGTCAAGGAATCGACCCACCAGGGCCGGAAACGTGTATTCAATGCTAGTAGTGCCCAAAGGAGACAGTCGAACAACAAAGCTCCGGGCACACAGGAAAGTGGAACATCACCTGGACTGCCTGAGTTGGCTCAAACCGTCAAACTTGCTGTCAACTGAGTCTTTTCAGGGGGGGTGTGGTCTTACCTCTCTTCTGTTCCCCACGGATAGAGTTTCGGTATGTACAGCGTGAGGGCAGCTGAGATCGAAAGCGCAAGAAGGCACCCCACGAGGAACAGTGTCCAGATTTGCGGTTTTATCACCCCCAAGGCGACAATCATGAGAAGTATGGGCAGATCGAGAAAATGCGTGAACGTCGAAACAGATTCAGCGCGAGCATTCTCAAGTTCAGGTGTGAATCTCCCGGCTCGAAGTGATTCGTCGGTCAGGCGACGCAATCGCATGAAGTAAAGGCGAGTGACCGTATTCCCTTCCACGAATTCGAACAAGAACAAGGCGACCATACCGGCAAGCCACGGAATCTTGATGAAACCCCATCCACCGAAGAATTCCACAATCAACCAGGTGCCGGAGGCCAACAACAGAAGCGCACCCGGGAATACCAGCCCGTCGTAAAATACCGCAATGTTGCGCACCGCTTCGGCGAACTGGCCGAGTTCCCGCACTTGACGGGAACGCAGATCGGAGAGCCATACACCGATGAGACCGGCACCCATCAGGATGGCACCCAGTACATGTGCGAACTTGAGCAAGGAGTAGGTCATACCACAGCCTTCCCGGAGTGGATATTGACACCTTTTTTCCACCGAGATGCAGGCTTGGCAACCGCCAGGCTCATGACGGTTAGGATCATCGCCAGGTTAGCGATACCGAAAACATCCTCTTTTCGCTGCAAATCGTAGAAAACAGCGGGTAGATGTCCCGTGGTCACCGCGTCTTGGGCGAGGGTCGCCATGTCGCGGCTCAGGGGCGTGAGCACAAACGTGCCGTTCAGAGCGATCAGGGTCACGAGCACCAGCTTCATGCCCAGCCAGCGTAGTTTTTTAGGCGTCATGCCACGCCGCCACATCAGAGCGATGCCGGTGAGCAGCATGAGAATCAGCCCGGACATCGTGAGCAGCAGGACGTTCATGGATTTCGCCTGCATGAGCACAGCGAAACCAGCCAGGTCTGCTTCGGGATCGCCCAGATTACCGAGGAGGATGTGGCCGAAGATGCTACCGACAAATGCCGCCAGACCAAGAAGATGGATAATTTTCAGAAACTTGTTCATACACAGACCCCTTTAACAGATTGACAGGCCAAAACATTTATGACAGCATAATGTCGTTTTGTCAGCATACTGTCAAGTGGAGAATTGATGACTAAACTGAACCATTCGCCGTCTGGAGCAGCTATGACGGAGTTAGTGCTGGAGATTTTCCGTATGAATGGGCTGCTACTTGCCGTGGGCGACCGCCTCACCAGAGAGTTGGGATTGACCAGCGCCCGCTGGCAGGTACTGGGCGCGCTTGTAGATGGGCCGCTGACGGTAGCGCAGATCGCGCGGAACATGGGGCTCAAGCGCCAGAGTGTTCAGCGCCTAGTTGATGTGCTTTCAGAGCAGGGAATCATAATTTTCGAAGACAATCCAAATCATCGTCGCGCAAAGCTTGTCCTGTTGACTCAGGTGGGCTGGCGCAAGCATGAGCAGATCAGCGAGATCCAGACCCGATGGGTGAACAGTATCAGCGGGGGCCTAGACTTAAAAGAGCTTAACGCGGCGGTCGCTCTGCTACGTGATATCGAAGTGCAATTGCAGCAGCGGACGGACTTCGTAACCCTACCACCCAAGAAGTAATTGGCTGCCTATTAATTCTA
>Ga0190284_1001584_pt1 | contig 9985 bp, 5 predicted proteins | sample 48691812_MG_FD_161668 | JGI IMG/M metagenome (GOLD analysis project Ga0190284, IMG submission 161668) | Hydrothermal vent microbial mat bacterial communities from Southern Trench, Guaymas Basin, Mexico - 4869-18-1-2_MG | ecosystem: Environmental > Aquatic > Marine > Hydrothermal vents > Microbial... | reverse complement strand
TCATAATAATTCTCTTTTCTTTTAACTATTTTGCGCAATATTTTTGCTATAAAAATTAAAGCAACACATGATACGAACCCGTAAGCGGCAAAAAAATTCGTAGCTGCTTCCCATGGGAAGTCAGCATGCTTATGAATAAAAAAATCGATAATCAGAAGGACGACAAGTGACGCATAAAAAATATATAAAAGCTTTTTAACGTTTTCAGGTTTATCAAAAATTTTTAGCTCTTTCATTTGACTATAATCTCCTTAAACCGGATTAAAAACTTCTCCAAAATATAATACCAAGATATAACACTCCGATTATTATGGAAATATGAAATATTTTTACATATATCGGTATTGGTTCATGGCCAAGCTCCATTTTCTCTTCATGTGTGTTTTCTTCAGTCATAATTTATGATCCCGTAAAAAGTCTTTGAATAAGCATTGGATGGCTAAGTAAAAAGTTTCATATATAAGGCGTAGTGGTTTTTCAGGGACGAGACTATACGATATAGTATGTCGAGTTCCTGAAAAACCGCTACAACGCAGTAGATGAGACTTTTTACGACGCCATCATAGTTTATCCTCCTACCAATCCCTTAGCTGCCATTTTTGCCAGCTTGACAAAAAAACTCGGGTAAACAAACAGCACAAAAGATAAAAAGGCGGTAAGTACCGGTGGTGCCACCGCCATAAAAGGGGCTTCCTGAATTTTAACAGGCCCTTTATAATCTCCATCGGTAAAAAAGGCATTATAAGCTATTGGGAGAAAGTAGGCGGCATTCAGCAAAGAACTGGTTAGAATAACAACAAGTATGGGAATCTGATGTACATCAATACATCCTAATGCCAGATACCATTTGCTTAAAAATCCGCCAAAAGGGGGCAGCCCGATGACACTTAAAGAGCCAAAGAAGAATGCAGCCATTGTAAACGGCATTTTTTTCCCTAACCCCTTCATTTCGCTGATATTTTTTATTCCGGTATTAACCAGAATCGCTCCTGCACAGAAAAAGAGTGTGATTTTTCCAAAGGCATGCATTGTAATATGAAGCATTCCCCCGGATATGCCTGAGAGGCTGATAAGCCCTCCTGCCAGAACGATATAGGACAACTGGCCGACCGTGGAATATGCAAGTCTGGCCTTTAAGTTATCCTGTTTTAATGCAAAAAGCGAAGCTACAATAATAGTTATCGATGCAAAATAAAGCAAAAAGACATCTAAAGAGAGACTGTGCAACAGGTCTGTTCCGAATATATATAAACAAACACGCAACACGGAAAACACACCGACTTTAACAACGGCAACAGCATGCAGCAGTGCGCTGACAGGCGTTGGAGCTACCATTGCAGCGGGCAACCATGCATGTATGGGCATGATGGCAGCCTTTCCAATTCCGGCAATAAAAAGAAGAAACATCACCGTAAGAACTGTGCCTGAGGCTGCGCCTGTCAATATCCCCTGGTTTGAAAAGTCCAGTGTGCCTGTGAGATTGTAAGTCATTATGAGTGCCGGGAGAAAAAATGCGATGGACCCACCCATGAGATAGGTTAAATATTTTCTGCCCGAAGCACGTGACTGTGCATCCTGATGATGTGTTACCAGAGAATAAGTGGAAAGGGATAGCATTTCATAAAACAGGTAAAGAGTGAGAAGGTTGGCGGAAAACGCGACTCCCACAGCCGATGAAAGGGCCAGTGAAAAGTAACTGAAGTACCGGGTCTGTGAATGTTCTTTGAGCGCCCGCATATACCCTATGGAATAGACGGTTGTTATGATCCACAAAGAAGATGAAACCATGGCGAAAAGAAGGCCAAAGGCATCTACTTTAAAAACAATTCCGACTCCTGGAAGTATTTCCACAAGATTATAGACTACCTTTTGGCCTCCTAGGACCACAGGCAGCATGGAGGCGATAATACCGAACTTTATAAATGCAATTACAAATGTCCAGAACTCTCTTAAATTCGGTTTTTTATAGGAGGCAATAATGAGAATGGGACAGAAAAATGAGAGCGCTATCGCTACAAAAGGCTTGATAGATGTCACTGTTTCCATAAGATATTTAGGGGCTCCGTGAGAAAGTCATTAATAATGAGTATCCTGGTTAAATGGTTTTGAGTGGTTTTGAGTGGTTTTGAGTGCTGGCATTACAGGCAGGATGCATGTATTATCCGATCCGGCGCAGGTTTTGGCTGATAACTTTTGAAGTAAATAAGTCTTCATAAAATTATGGCGTATATAAAACATGAATCCTTAAATGTCAAAGGAAAACCTATTCTTTTCGCCGTTTTTTAAAGCATCGTTGTGGTACCCTGTATCTTGACATAACTGTTTCCTTCTCTTATGTTTTTGGATGTGGTCGGAATAATTTGCAGCTCAATTCTATCTGTATTTATTTTGACAAGTCATAATAAATACAATATCAAAGTGAGCCAGTTTCAAAATGTTCAATTTCGAAATCTGCGCTTATCTGCCTGTCCTGTTAAATCTTTTTTATATTTAACCGGGGTTCGAGATCAAGTCGAAAATCCCGGACTTTGAGTGAGGGAATGCGATAATTTTAACAACAGGGATACTTTGGACTATATAAAAGCAGGAAACAAATTCAATGAGCCTATACAAAATCGTTTTTAAAGGAAAAATTGCCGAAGGTTATAGTATTGAAGATGTAAAAAATAACCTGGCCTCTTTGTACAAAGTGGATGTCGGTAAAATAGACCGTCTTTTTACCGGCCATCCCATAGAGATAAAAACGGATCTCGATTATCAAACTGCAGTTAAAGACAGGGAAGCCTTTGAAAAGACGGGTGCGGTCTGTTCAGTTATTCCAATGGAAGAAAATGCTGATCATTCAACAACGGTTGATGAAGAAGCAACGCCTGGCACTGATAGTAATAAATCAGGGCGGCCTCAATCACTTCTTCAGCCTCCTCCTTTAAGAACAAACCGGCGGCGATACACAATTATTCACCCCCTGTTTATGTCGTTTTATTCAAAAGACTTTTACAGGGATGTAGCGCAAAACTGGAAAAATTATGCTTTTCTTTATCTATTATTTCTTCTTGCTTTGTGTTCAGTTATGAAAACAGTTAAAATTCATTATGGTTTTTCAGATTTTGTGACCAGACATGCACCTGCGTATATAAGCCAATTCCCTGTTGTCACCTTTTCAAATGGCAAGGCGTCAATAGAAGCCGATGAGCCCTATTTTATAAAAGATCCTAAAAGTGGTGAAGACATCATTATTATTGATACGACAGGTCAAATCAACTCTCTTATTGACACAAGTGCAGTACTGCTTTTAACCGAAACAAAACTTATAATTAAAAAAAGTGACAGGGAAACCCAGGTGTTCACCCTGTCAGAAATTGAAGATTTCAGAATTGATCAGAATGTTATTTACGGCTGGCTTAGAATTGCTCAAAAATGGCTGGCTGTAGTATTTTTTCCTTTTCTCGTGCTGGGTTCGTTTGTCTACAGGCTGGTTCAGGTTTTGATTTATGGGATAATTGGAATGCTGTTTGCAAGTATTCTTAAGACGGATATTGAATTTCAATCTCTGATCAGTATAGCAATCATGGCTATTACTCCGGTTGTTATTTTAGATACTTTTATGGGGCCACCCGGCATATCAGCCGTATTCTGGAGATTTCTATGTTTTTTAATTTCCATGGGATTTCTTTTCTATGGAATTAAGGCTAATTCAAATCCCCCTGATCGTTCAAATATTTCTTTAGAGCTGTGACAATATTTTCATCGAACATAGTGCCGACATCCTTTTCAATAATATTAAATGCGAGTTCGGGTGAAAGGGCTTTGTGGTAGTGCCTTTCTGCGGTTAAAGCCTCGAAAACATCTGCAACAGCTATGATTTTTGCCATAAAAGGAATATCCTGTGATTTAAGGCCATCCATATATCCGGATCCATCAAGTCGCTCGTGATGGCACGAAGCAATTCTTGGTACACTGCGATATTTTCTAGTAAAATACATTTTGTCTAAAATTTTTCGTGTTACCACAACATGCTGCTTTATCTGTTCGTATTCCTCATGGGATAATTTACCCTGTTTTTTGAGGATATTGTCATCAATACCAATCTTGCCGTAATCATGCAGCAGGGCTGCCACGCTGAGAATATCGATTTCTGTTTCTTTCAAGCCTAGTTCACCGGCAATTCCTACAGCATACTGAGTTACTCTTTGCGAATGTCCTGCGGTTAAAGAGTCTTTTGCATCAATAGAGGCAGCCATAACTTCCAGAATGCTCTTAAATTGCCTGTGCTGGTCCTGAAAAAGCATGGCATTTTCTAAAGATATTGCAGCGCTGGAAGAAAGAGCCTCCAAATGATCCGCATCAGATTCCGAAAAGCCGGCATCTTTCTTATTTATTACCTGAATGACTCCGAGCATCTCACCGGCCTTATTCTTTACCGGCACGCACAGAATGCATCGCGTTCGGTAACCGGTTTTTTCATCCGTGCTTCTGTCAAAACGAGGATCTGCATAGGCATCATCTATATTCAGCGTCTGGCCTGTAATTGCAACCAGGCCTGCTATGCCCAGATTCAAGCGTAAACGAATATTTTCCCCTTCAAGTCCTATTGATGCTATCGAATGAAGCTCTCCTTTATTTTTATTAATTAGAAAAAGAGATCCGCGTTCGCACCGTGTTGATTCACAAAGTTCATAGACAAAGGATTTTGCATTTTTTCTGTCCGGCTCAACTGCAAAGTCGGTTTGATTGAGTACAGAGATTCTTTCTTGTACTATTTTCTCATCTTCTCTGGTAAAAAAACCGGTCTTTTTGTTAAGGAGTTCCAGAGCACCTATGATGTTGCTGTTCTTAAAATAAACTGGTGCTGCAATAATACTTTCGGTTCTAAAGCCTGTGATTTCATCTATATCCGGGTTAAATCTCGGGTCCTCATACGCATTTGCCACATTAACAAGGCTTTTAGTTAAAACACACAGGCCGACAATACCCATTCTCAGCTTTATTCGAATTTTATCAACTTCCAGGTCTTCGGCAAATTTCGTCCAAAGTTCCATACGATCGAAGTCGAGTAAAAACAAGGTGCTTCTATCTGCATTAAGGAATTCGGAAATTTCGGTAATAATAAGAGGCAGGAGTTGGTTGAAGCTTCTTTCAATGCCGATTTTCTTTTCTATCTCAATAAATTTTCTTAAATGCTCATTTTCGGCTTGAAGTTTATGAACTGCTTTTTTTAACTTAGCAATTTCTCCGGAGGACTTACTCTTCATTTTGACTCTCTCATCAGGAATTTACAAACTTAAAAGGCAACTTGAGGCATAGGGTAATTAGATTTAAAATGGCTGATTGTTTGAGCGCATTAGTTAGCGTTAAGAAAGAACGACAACTTAAATAACATTTTCTATGAGTAGAACAATGCCGGCGTAAGCTGGTTTTTTATGAAAGGATTGCTCTAAGTTCTTTCTTTACGGTCACTTGTGCGCGAGTTTCAGCCGTTCTTAAATATAATTGCCCTCTGCCTCAAGTTCACCTCATAATGAGTTTGTAAATTTCTGCTCATGGTAAAAATGACGGTTTCAAACTGAGACCTTTGAAAAATGTTCAATTTCGAAGTCTTCGCTTATCTGTTCAAGTTCAAGGAAGGCGAAAATTTTAACCGCAGGAATATATGGAATATTTCGAGGATTAAAATTTGAGCCTGTCGAAGCGAAGCGTAGATCCCGCTCATCGGGGACACAGGAATTGGGCAAAAGGGGATGTTTTTCAAAGGTCTCAGACTATCGTATAGCCAGGACCTCCTCCTCCTTCAGGGCAAGTCCATATGATATTATTATACGGATCCTTGATGTCACAGGTTTTGCAGTGAAAACAATTCGACGGATTCAGTTTAAGTCGCCTTTCGGATGTATTTTCGTCAAGTTCTATTTCATATACATTGCCGGGGCAAAATCTTGTGCACGGACACCGGTACGTGTCATAACATTCATTTATACACAAATCCGTGTCGCGAATAATAATGTGGGAAGGCTCATCTTCCCTGTGCATCGTCTTGGACAGATAAACGCCGGTCAGCTTATCAACATATAAAACACCATCATAAACCATTTTGTCCGGCTTTGTTTCAATTTCGTTTGTAGCTTTTACGGGTTTTAATGTCTTGCAATCTTCCTCAAGGGGCATTTTGTCAATAATGCCGCGGCCTTTTGTGAAGTATTGAGCGCCAAGATGAATAAACTTCATCAGACCTTTTTTATCTAAGGCCTGGGAAAAGTTTCTCCCTTCATAAATTTCTTCCTTTAGCCAGCTTTTTTCAAAAAGCTCCTTGTAATACCCAAGAGTTTCCTTAGACGTGCTGTCCTTTTCAAGAGCATTTACTATGGCCTCTGCTGCCAGCATTCCGGATTTCATGGAAACATGAATGCCTTTTAATGCAGGCGTATTGTGCATTGCTGCACCTGCACCGATAAAAAGGGCACCATTTACGGCCAGTTCTGGTATTGAAAAGTACCCGCCTGTAGGAACTGTCCTGGCGCTTTGCTCAATGACTTTTCCGCCGTTAATTATTTTGGCTACAAAAGGGTGCTTTTTAAATTCAATAAAAAGCTCAAACGGATCGAGCCCGGGATCATCATAAGAAAGTGCTGTAAGATATCCTATTGAGATTTGGCCGTCCTTCATTTCATAGATAAACCCGCCTCCAGGTGTGCCCAGGCCCAGCGGATAGCCGAAAACATGGATATCGTTACCTTTGCTGGTGGTAAAATAATTATCTTCCGGAAGCTGGATAACCTCTTTGATGCCGGTTTCATACACCTGGGGCATTTTTCCTGAAGTAATGGAGAGCTTTTCTTCAACGTCCTTTATCAGGCTTCCCCGTGCTCCTTCTCCGAATACAGTAACTTTTGCCATAAGGTCGATTCCGGGTTCAAAATTTTCTTTTGGCTTACCATCCTTTTCGAGCCCTTTGTCTCCTGTTCGGATTCCGATAATTGTCTTTCCATCATCTGCATAAAGGACTTCTTTTCCGTCAAAACCGGGAAATATGTTTACGCCAAGATCTTCGGCAATTCCCCCCAGCCATCTTGTAAATTTCGAAAGGCTTATAATATAAAAACCTTTATTATGAAGATACCTGGGCTTTAAGGGGAGACTATAGGCCCCCTTTTTTGTGAGAAAATAGAATTCATCATCCCTGACAGTGGTTTCAATTGGACATGCTTTTTCTTTATAATCAACAATAAGCTCTTTTAAAGCAATCTGGTTCAATACGGCGCCACTTACGGCATGTGATCCGATTTCCGCACCTTTTTCAATCAGGGCCACTTCAAGAGAAATATTTTTCTCTTTGGCAAGCTGCATGAGTTTTATAGCACCTGCAAGGCTTGCAGGGCCTCCTCCAACAAAAAGGACATCAAAATCAATAGTTTCACGTTCCGGACTCATTTTTCCACCTTTCGAATTTAATTGTTTGGTAAAAAATCATTTTTCACCACAGAGCTCGCAGAGAACACAGAGAATATTTAGATTTATTAATTAGTTATCTCTGTGAGCTCCGTGTCCTCTGTGGTAAATTCGGCTTTTTACGAATTTATCATATCGTGTATCACGACAAACCATTTTTGTAAATTGTTCAACCGGCATCGAGTATTTTTTTCAGCAAATCATTGACTATTTTTGGATTTGCCTTGCCCCTGGTCTCTTTCATGACCTGGCCTACAAAATATCCGAGAAGTTTAGTTTTTCCACCTTTGTAGGCTTCAACCTCGGCAGGAGATCGCGCGAGCACATCGGAAACAACCTTTTCGATGGCGGAAACATCCGTTACCTGGACAAGCCCCTTTTCTTCAACAATTTCTTCAGGTGTTTTTCCTGATTGTGCCATTTTTTCAAATACGGTTTTTGCAATCTTGCCGCTGATAATGCCTTTATCGATAAGTCCGAGAAGTTCGGCAAGGTTCTCAGAAGAAATGGGAGACTGACTTATTGTTTTTCCCTGTGCGTTCAAAAGGGCTGAAAGGGCACCCATGACCCAGTTGCTCACCTGCTTGGGATCAGGGAATGTTTTTACACATTTTTCAAAAAAGTCTGCAAGGTTCCGGTCTGATGTCAAAAAGGCAGCGTCGTAAGAGGGTAGGCCGTATTGTTTTATAAATCGCTTCTTTTTTGTTTCCGGCAGTTCCGGAAGGTTCTTTTTTATTGAATCAATCCATTCGTCATCGATTACAAGGGGCAAAAGGTCCGGATCGGGAAAGTACCTGTAATCGTGGGCTTCTTCCTTACTCCGCATGGACGTGGTCCTGTTTTTAGCCGCATCCCAGAGCCTTGTTTCCAGCACAACCTCGCCGCCCTCCATTAATAGTTCTTTCTGCCTGCTTATTTCATATAATATCGCTTTTTCAACGTTTTTGAAAGAATTGAGATTCTTAAGTTCCGTGCGTGTTCCGAATGTTTTGCTTCCCATGGGCATGATCGATACATTTGCGTCACACCTGAAGCTTCCCTCTTCAAGATTTCCGTCACATATATCAAGGTATCGCACGATGGATCTAAGTTGCCTGAGATAAGCTCCTGCTTCCTCGGAAGATCTTATATCCGGCTCGCTAACGATTTCTATAAGAGGAACGCCTGTCCTGTTAAAATCCACCATGCTCACCGGTCTGTCCGGGTCATGGTTAAGCTTGCCGGCATCTTCTTCCATATGTATCCTCGTGATACCAATTCGTTTTTTGTCATCGTTTACTTCGATATCGATATGGCCGAATTCGGCAATGGGAAGTTCGTACTGGGATATCTGGTACCCTTTGGGAAGATCAGGATAAAAATAGTTTTTCCTGGCAAACCTGCTTTTGTCTGCGATTTTGCAATTTGTTGCAATGGCCATGCGTAGGGCGTATTCAACAACCTTTTTGTTTAGAACCGGAAGGACTCCTGGCATACCAAGGCATACAGGACATGTGTGTGTGTTGGGCGGCGCTCCAAAAGATGTTGAGCATCCGCAGAAAATCTTTGTCTTTGTCTTAAGCTGGGCATGAACTTCCAGCCCTATTACAGGTTCAAATTCCATTGTTTTTCCTTTCAATTTCTCAATTATTCAACCAATTACCACTATAAATAAGAGTTGTAAAGACAACATTGATGGTCTCGTAAAAGGTATCACCGATGGTGCCCGCAGGAAATGCCCTTGGGGTGCTAAGTAGAAAGTTCCATATACCCCCGCTAAAAATCAGCGGGATAAAAAGGCGCAGTGGTTTTTTAGGGGCGAGGCAATACATTTAGTATGCCGAGTGTCTGAAAAACCGCTGCAACGCAGTAGATGGGACTTTCTACGACGCCATCAACATTAGACTTTGACAATTTGTACACGAAAAGTGTATAAAAATTCGTAAGCGTTCACATGCACCGCATCTGCACGTGATCAGGGCAATCAGCATACAGATTATAGCTGATCGACTGAGACCTTTGCAAAACGGCACTTTATGTCCGATTTCTGCGTCCCCGATTAGCGGGATTTGTTAACAGGCTCAAATTTCAATCCTCGAAATATTCAATATATTCCTGTGGTTGAAAGTTTCGCTTTCCCCCGCTCAAAGTCCGGGATCTTCGACTTGAACTCAAACATAAATTACCATTTTTCAAAGGCCTCCGACTAATCACGCACATCTGCAGCACCTGTGAACGCTTCAAAACCAAGATTGTGCCACCTTTTTGTTCCGAATGGGTGTGAAAAGGTATAAAAATTTAAAAAAGGTTTTAAATATTATCTGCGACATTCCGTGTTTTCCGTGGTAATTTTTATCTTTTTCCCACCGAGCTTTGCGGAAGTTGCACCGAATCGCTTAGGATTCGCTGATTGCTGAAAGAAGGATTTTATGGAGTTTTTTCTTTGTGTTGTTGGAATGGTTATGATCGTTGAAGGGCTTCCCTATTTTGCCTTTCCGGAAAAAATGAAGCTTGTTGTTAAAAAATTTCTCGAAATGCCTGCAGGCAGTATGCGAAAATTCGG
>Ga0190284_1001581_pt1 | contig 10000 bp, 8 predicted proteins | sample 48691812_MG_FD_161668 | JGI IMG/M metagenome (GOLD analysis project Ga0190284, IMG submission 161668) | Hydrothermal vent microbial mat bacterial communities from Southern Trench, Guaymas Basin, Mexico - 4869-18-1-2_MG | ecosystem: Environmental > Aquatic > Marine > Hydrothermal vents > Microbial... | reverse complement strand
GTCAAAATCACCAATGTTGTCGGCGGTGAAGACGGTCGGCGGGCCGGTGATGACCACGCTGTTCTCGCGGAACTCGCGCTCACCCAGGTTCGGAACGTTGAAGGTGTTGCCTGGTTTTGCCACAACCTCGCCTGTGGACAAGTCGACACCCAGGTAGCCGGCCAGGTAGCCCTCGTCGTAGGGGCTCCACAGCGCGAATGCCTCGACGATGCCTTCCTCGATGAATCGGCGCATCTGGTTGGGGGTGCCGAGGCCGGTCACTTGCAAGCCTTCGCCAACGGCATTGGCGCCGCCGGGGTACACGCCAGCCGACTCCACACACTGGCCCGAGGCAGCTACCCCCACCGTGGTGGGCGAGATAATGCCGCGCAAGTCCGGGTACTTAGCCAGTAGGCTCTCGCACTCGGTCAAGCTTTTCTGTGGGTCGTCGTCGCCGTAGACGATGTCGACCAGTTCCATCTTGGCATATTTTGCATCCTTCAGTGCTTCTTTCATGCCATCAATCCAATAGTTCTGGTCGGGCGCGTCTGCTGTGGCGCTCAGGATGGCGATCTTACCTTCGTAGTTGATGAGCGAACCCATTAGTTCGACCTGGCTGGCCCCGGTGATGTCAAAGTCCATCGGCAGCACAGCCGCATCGCGGTGTGCCTCGCTACCGGGGATGTCAGAGTTGACGATCAACACCACGATCCCCGCCTCGCGCGCCTTATCGAAGACATCGTTCAGGGCGTCAGGGCTGTTGGGTGAGATGGCCAGCACATCCACGCCGCGCTGGATCTGCTCTTCAACGAAGGGGATCTGCGTGGTAGCCTCGGCGGTAGCCGGAGCAGTCGTGGTAAAATCGCAGCCGATCTCTAGACAGGCCTGCTCAAAGCCACGGATGATCGAGTCGAAGTATGGGTTACCGGTGTTCTTAGGGATGTAGACGATTTTGACTGGCTCAGTTGCTTCCTCAACGGGAGCTGGCTCCTCAACGGGAGCTGGCTCCTCAACGGGAGCTGGCGTTGGCGCGGGCTGGCAGGCAGCCAGCAGCACCAATACAACTACTAGTAGCACGATCCCGAAGTTGAATCTCTTCCTAGTCATTGGTTTTCCTCCTTACTAGTGTTATTGAGTGTCGGTAGTAACACTTACACGGATCACAGTTCAACGATCACACTTTTTATCGGTCGGTCTGTATCACCTCCCTTCTATTATACCTATTATGCTTTCATCCCAGGTTTCGCGGCGAGCGGTGGGGGGCAATCCCCACAGTCCACTACACCCCCTCCTGCTTACTTACGAAAGCGCTCAGTCAGGTTCGAGACGAGGATCGCAACAACGAGCAACGTGCCGATTGCAGTCAACTGACTCTCGGCTTTGATGTTTGCCACGCCCATCCCGGTTCGTAGGAAGACGAGCAGGAAAAATGCAACGACGGTGCCGAACATGCTGCCTCGTCCGCCATTGATGTCAGTCCCGCCCAGCACCACCGCAGTGATCGCGTCCAGCTCCCAACCACGGGCGTGGTCGTAGCGCGCCACACTCAGACGAGAGACCATAATTAGCCCGGCCAATCCGGAGAGCAGACCCATGAGTGTGAAGATCAGAGTTTTGACGCGCTCTGTGGGGACGCCAGAGTAGCGGGCGGCTTCTTCGTTGGTGCCAATAGCATACACCCAACGTCCCAATGTCGTTTTGTGCAATACTATCCCAAAGATGATTGCCAGTGCCAGAAAGATGACGAGAGGCAGTGGAATAGGCGTGCCTGGGATGCATACCCTGTTTATGCCGACAAACCAATCAGGAAACACGATGTCTCGGCTCCAAGCCAGCTTTGGGCGCGAATCGTCGCCCACCAGAACGTTGGCGGCTCCTCGGTACAGGGCCATAGTGGCCAATGTCACCGCCAGAGCGGGTAACTTCATCTTTGTCACAAGTGTGCCGTTCAGCCAGCCTAAAGCAGCGCCCGTGCACAACGAGAGCACAAGGGTTATCCCCATCGGCACGCCAAGATCAAAGTAGAGCACACCCGCCACGCATGCGACCAATGCCAGGGTGGACGCAACGGACAGGTCGATGTTGCCGCTGATGATGATAAAGGTCAGGCCCACGGCCATGATGCCCACTTCAATGGAGAGCGAAGTGTAGCTAAGGAGAAAAGGCACATCGAGGAAGTAGGGCGACAGCAAAGCGCCGGCAATAAAGGCCAGCATCAGTAGTCCCACCGTTACCAATTCGGGCCGTGCCAGTAACGCTTTGAAACGTCCGCTCATACCCACAGGCTTCGCCTGCGAAGATGTCTCTGGCAGGGAAGACGTCTCCCCAATAGTCATTGATTGTGGTTGTGTGCTTGGTTTGTCTGTTCTCATCGGCACTCACTCTCCAGTGGTCGCGCGTCGGAGTTCGCGCTGGATGATGGCGTCTACTGTGACGGCGAGCAGTATTACGAGACCGTAAACGGCCAGTTGCCAGGTAGCCGCGATACCCAACACGGCCAGTGCTACGTTGATGGTGCCCAGCAACAGGCAGCCCAGCACTACTCCCAGCACCGTCCCCGAACCGCCGAATACATTCGTCCCACCGATGACGACTGCCGCGATCACGGTTAGCTCAAAGCCAACCCCTGTCTCACCCGGATTGACGAATCCAAAGCGTGAAGCGTACAAGATGCCGGCCAGGCCAGCCATTGCACCGGTAATGACATAGACCAGGAATATCGTTCTTTCGACCGGGACACCACGTAATTTCGCGGCCTCCGGGTTACCGCCAATCGCGTAGACATCTCGTCCTGACCTGGTGTACCGCAGGAAAAAGTAGGTCAGCGCTGCTATCGCCAGGGCGGTGACGACCACCCACGGTATCCACTGTATCCCAAACGGCCCTCGCTGTGACCATCGAATCAGCGCCGTCGGCACGTGGTTGGGGTCAATCTGGCGTCCACCGCTGACGATGAACACCAGCCCCCGGTAGGCGCTGAGCGTCCCTAGCGTGGTGATGATAGGGGGTACTCTTGCCCAGGAGATCAGCGCGCCATTGATCGCGCCCAGCATGGCGCCCAACAGGATACCGAGTAACGTGCCGAGGTAGATGTTGAAGTCCGGATAGTCGCGGAAGATCATGCCCACCACGATGCCGGCGAAGCCAAGAATGGAGCCAACTGACACGTCAATGCCACGGGTAATGATCACCATCATCTCACCCATAGCGATCACAGCCAGCAGGGGGATCCAGAGCAGTATGCTGCGAACATTAAAAGGCTGCAAGAAGCGAGGTTCAATAGCCGTTGCCACGGCGATGACCACAACCAGGAAAGCGACAATGCCGAGCTCCCTAAAGCGAGATAATCGGACTGCGAGGCTGCTGGAGCGTTGCCTGTGAAGCGTATCCGAGACTGTTACCATAGTGAATCTACTCCTCTTCTAGAACCTGGCTAGAACCTGGCCGGTTGCAGCCGCCATAATACGTTCAGCAGTGGCCTCGCTCTTGTCGAAGCGACCAGTGATTCGACCCTCACGCATCACAATGATGCGGTCGCTCATTGCCAGAATTTCGGGCAACTCGGAGGAGATCATCAAGATACCCATGCCCTGCGCAGCCAACTCGCCCATCAGCCGGTGCACCTCTGCCTTTGCCCCAACGTCAATCCCGCGTGTTGGCTCGTCAAGGATCATCACCTTTGGCCGTGTCAGTAGCCATTTGGAAACCACAACCTTCTGCTGGTTGCCGCCCGAAAGTTCACGTACTGGCTGGCCTATATGGCGCAGCACGATGCGCAGCTTCTCGACATATTCCTGAGTGACCTTGCGTTCCAGTTGCTCACGTAACCAGCCACGACGGGCGATCCTCTCCAACACGGCGAGCGTCATGTTCTCATAAACGTTCATCTGCATCAGCAATCCATGATGTTGCCGGTCTTCAGGCACATAGATCATCCCATGGGCCAGCGCGTCGCGTGGGCGTTCGATCTTGACCTCTTTCCCGCCGATGCGGACTGTGCCTTTGTCAATCTCCAGAACGCCAAATAGTGCACGTGCCACGTCGGTTCGACCTGCACCCACCAACCCGGCCACGCCAACGATCTCACCGGCGCGGACATCGAAGGTGATATCTTCAAATTTCCTGACTCGTGAGAGAGCCTCTACCTCGAGTACAGAGTCACCTATCTCATGTCCATCACCCTTCTCGAAGAGATCGCTCAGCGGTCGCCCGACCATCATGCGGATGATCTCGTCCGTCGAGGTCTCTTCTGGCTTGCGCTGGCCGATTACCGCGCCGTCGCGCAGCACCGTGATGCAATCGCAAACCTCAAAGATTTCCTCCAGCCGGTGGCTGATGAAAACAATCGCAGTGCCCTGCTCTCGGAGCCACCGCATGATGGTGAACAGATCCCCTACTTCGTTAGGGGTTAACGCTGCCGTAGGCTCATCCATCAGCAAAATTCTGGCATTCTGGGACAGCGCTCCAGCCATCTCCACCATCTGCCGGTCGGCAATTGACAGTCCACGCATTTTGGCGCGCGCGGTGATTTTTGTCACACCTAGTGATTCCAGTACCTCGCCCGCCCGCTTGTACATCGCCCGCCAGTCCACGCGGCGGATACGGCCAATCATAGGCTGGCGGCCAATAAAGATGTTCTCGGCCACGTCCAACTCGGGGAAGGTAAGTGGTTCCTGGTGGATCAGCGCGATCCCCAGGCTAGTGGCGACATAGGGACTGGGGATTTGGACCGTATCGCCGTTTAGCTTGATCTGGCCGGCTCTAGGCTGGTGTACGCCAGCAATGATCTTGGCAAGCGTTGACTTGCCTGCGCCGTTTTCGCCCACCAGCCCGTGTATCTCACCAGGATATATCTCAAAGTCAACGTCTTTAAGTACGTCCACGCCGCCAAAGGCCATGTAGAGACCTTGAGTCCTGAGTACCGAAGAGTTAGCTACCATATTTCCTCACAACCTGCTATCCGGTTCAGCGTGCTCCATATTGTCTCACTAAGTGACCAAGAGCACTCCCTGTTTCAATCCAGTTTATAAAACGCGATTGCATTGTCGTGAAATAGCTTCTTTAACTCCACATCGGAACAGCCACTCACCGCCCATTCCAGAGTCTCCACCCACCTGGGGTATTTGGTGGCCTGGTAAGCGACAGGCCAGTCCCCACCAAACATCACTCGGTCAAAGCCAAAGCAGTCCAGCACATGGTCAATGTAAGGTTTGAGATCGTCTCTGGTCCAATTTCTGTGATCGGCCTCGGTCACCAGGCCGGACATTTTACACCAGACATTCGGAAACCCTGACAACGTCTTTAATTCCTGCTTCCAGGGCTCGAAAATCTGGTTCTTAATATCTGGTTTGCCGATGTGATCCAGGATAAATTGAACATCCGGGCATTGTTGGACCATCTTGATTGTATTGGCCATCTGAATATGGGAGATGCAGATGTCAAAGCTTAAATCAAAATCTGGCAGGGCTTGAACGCCTTTGACAAAATCAGGCCGCAGGCAAAATTCAATATCCTCCTCAAACTGAATGATTCGCCGGATGCCCTTGATCAGCCTATTATCAGCTAGTTTTTCAAGGTCCATCCGCACCGCATCCCCTTTTTCCAGAGGGGCCCAGGGAACAATACCCTCAATCCTTTGATCTTCCTTGGCCAGGCTGGTAACCCATGCTGCCTCTTCCATGAACTGGGAAAAGTCAGCCTCAGCTTGCACAAAAACCATTTTCCCCACCTGGACCTGACCACAGGCCTTTATATAGTTCTCCAGGAGGTAAGGTTTATTCAGGAGGGGGACAGCTTCCAACCATGGATAGTTCAAGTTGGCCGGGTCCCACAGATGAACGTGTGCGTCTACAATTGGAAAATTAATCATCAGTCTCCTCCAATCCAGCTCAGATTTTGTAAGTTCAGGCCACATTCGGCCAGGGGACGGGTGAGCGCTTACCGTAATCTTCAGTTTATGACGAGTTAATCGAGATGGAAAACCTCTTCCAGTTCGAGCATCCCTTCATCGGGGTGTGCTCCTCCCAGGCCCTCAAAGTAGGGAGCCATAAACTCTTGCCACTTGGTGTTGATCTCTTCCGTCGCCATTCCGTCCAAAGCAGCCTGAAAGCTATCCGGAGTCTCAAAGTAGCCGAAGAGCAGCCCATCCTCTCGCATAAACAACGAGTAGTTGTGCCAGCCTCTGCGCCGCAGGGCATCAAGCATCTCCGGCCATACTGCTTCGTGATGCTTTTTGTATTCTTCGATCTTGTCCTGCTTTACTTTAAATATGAAACCAACGCGTTTCATGTTATTCTCTCCTCTGCAACTTGGTCAATCAGTAGGACCCTGCCAGGACAGTGGTCTTCCCCAATCCCTCAGACCCCATCCCCTGGTAGCCTCCGTCAACCGCAAGGTTCGTAGCCGTGATGAATGACGCATCATCACTCAGGAGAAACAGGGTTGGACCAGCGCATTCTATCGGTTCGCCGCAGCGTTCCAGCATGTGGTATTCTCCCCAGATCGGATCCCACTTCTCGCGGCCGCCACCATCTATGTTGGCGGCCTTATATACCTCCCGAGTCCAGATCCAGCCAGGGCTGAGACTGTTCACCCTAATGTTGTACGGGGCCAGGTCCAATGCCATGCACTTGGTCATGGTATTCACAGCGCCTTTGGCTGCGTTGTAAGTCCATCGGTTCGGTTGTGCGATAAAGGCCGAGATGCTTGACATATTGACAATTGCACCTCCACCTTGCTTCTTCATTGGCTCTGCCACCAGTTGAGCCATCACCGCGTAGCCTACCGGGCCAACCATAAAGATACGCTCCCAATCTTCGCGCGTAGCATCCAGTCCTTTTGCGATGAAGGAGAAGGCATTATTGACCAGATAATTGATTTTGCCCCATTTTTCCAGCGTCCGCTCAACCGCGCTTTTGCAGAACGATTCGTCGGCCATGTCGCCCCGGCAGAACAGGACGTCAAAACCGGCGCTCGTCAGCTCCTTTTCCCTGGTCACACCGATGTCGCTGATGCCGGTAAACGCCACGGACGCTCCCTCCTTGCATAACTCTCCGACTATGGCGCGTCCTATACCGGATGAGCCACCCGTCACGATGGCCACCTTGTCCCTAAAACGGTCCTTGACTGGTTCTCTTTCGATCATGGTAGTTCTTCTCCTGATGCGGTATGAAAGTCACTTTGACGACACAAGCACCGATGCACCTCTTGGCAAAACCACGATATTGGGATCGGGTCCCATCTGCTCGAGTGCCGCATGCAGAGCCGACTCGAGATCGGTGTAAGGCGTCATGCTGCACTCGCGCACCACCTCCGGTGGCAGGCCACTGACCAAGCTAACCGCCGCCCGCTTTAGCACACGGGCGATGGCGACTGCCTTATGCCCACCTAGTACAAACTCTCGCTGAATGCGTGCCAGGATATCGTCAGCGCTGGCTCCGACCATCCACTCCTCAAAGGTAACGTTGCCCAGTCCTTCAGGGCACTCGGCCACCCAGATAATGACGCCGCCGGGGCGTACCACCGCCGCCGCGTTATCCAGCGCCTTCTGCGCCTGGTAGAGGTTGATGTCCTTGGGGTACCCCCCTGCGCTCACCAGCACGATGTCAGCCAGTTTCTCAACATAGACCTTGCTTTGATGATCCAGCGCACGGCAGGCCCAGCGATGTGCCTCAACTGAATGCCCTGCTGCAGCCACGACGACGTCGTGAGCGCCATCCAGGACCACGTTGAGTAAGAAGTCAATGCCTATCAGTGCTGCCGCTTCTTCGATGTCTTCTCGCACCGGGTTGCCAGCTAATACCCCTGCACGGGCCTGCGGGTCCACCATTAAAGCGTGATTGTGCTGAATCGTATTGATGGAACACACACCAGGCACGAGGGCCTTCGCACCACCGGAGTAACCTGCAAAGTAGTGTGGCTCGACGTTGCCGAGCGCGATGCGTACGTCCGCGCGCACCACCGGCTCAAAAGCCTCAATGGGTGTGCCACGAGTCGTGGTTCCGACATACACCACCTGCTTGGGGTCTGAATCGCCACATTCCAGGCGACCGGCTATCTCAGGGCCAACCAATCGTGCGCGCTCTTCCGGTGTATGTGCGCGGTGTGCCCCCAGGGCAAGCACCACTGTGACGTCCTCGTCGCGCACACCAGCCTGCGCCAACTCATCCACGACAGGTGGCAGCATCAGATGGCTGGGGCAGGGGCGCGTAATATCGCTGATGATAATGGTAATGGACTGTCCGGGGTGCACCAGCTCGCGCAAGGGTGGGCTGCCCATTGGCGCGGCCAGTGCCAACCGGATCGGATCCGTGGTCTGCCGTTGTGACGTCAGCACATTAACCTGCCGAATTCTGCCGTCAAACTCAGCCTTCAGTTGTTGATGCCCGTAAGGAAGCGAGATGTGCATGCTTACTTCACCTACACCATTAACAAACCACCATTGACGCTCAACGTCTGGCCAGTGATGAAGCCGGCTTCGCCAGACGCGAGAAAGAGCACTGTGGCTGCCACATCGGCCGGACGGCCCAGCCGCCCGGCTGGGATCTGCTTGATAATGCCGTCTATTGTACTCTGATTCCACCCACTTGTCATCTCCGATTCCGTCGTCCCCGGCGATACGGCGTTTACCTGAATGTCGGGAGCCAGAATCCGGGCCAGGCTTTTTGTGAGGCCGAGTACGCCCGCCTTGGACGTCGAGTAGTGTAGCCCGACGGCCAGCCCGCCCATTTGCCCTGCGCTGGATGCGATATTGATGATCTTGCCGGAACGTTGCTCGCGCATAGTCGGGATGACAGCCTTGCTACACAGGAATGCGCCTTTGAGGTTGACCCCCAGTACCATGTCCCACTCGGCGACTGTGATCTCCTCAATCGGCGTCAGCGGGCAAATCCCGGCGTTGTTAACCAGAATGTCAATCCGGCCCCACCGCTCCAACGTTTGCTGGGACATCGCGCGGACCTGCGCCTCGTCACTTACGTCGGCGGTGACCGAGATGGCCTCATACCCGGCATCGCGCAGTTGATCGGTGGCCTGCCTCACCTGGTCCGCTTTCAGATCGGCCAGCGCCACACTCGCGCCCGCCTTCGCTAGCCAGCGACCAATCTCAAGGCCGATGCCACGCGCACTTCCCGTTACAATCGCCACTTTGCCTTCTAGCATACTCACCACTCACATCAGCCACAGATAGGGCTGTTCAACGAGCTGCTTGACCCGTTGTAAGAAGCGCGCCGCAGGCGCACCGTCAACCAGCCGGTGGTCGAAGGTCAGACTCAGAGTCAGTATCGTACGGATCGCTGGTTCCCTCTTGGTAACGGTGACGACCCATTTATCCATCAACCGCCCGATACCCAGTACCGCGCATTCGGGCGGGTTTATGATGGGGGTGAAAGCATCAATATCATACACACCCAGGTTGGTGATCGTAAAAGTGCTGCCGGTGAGCTCATCAGGCAGAGCCTCGCCCTCCAAAGCTCGGGACATCAACTCGTCCATCTCAAGAGTCAGCTCATGGATCGATTTTTTCTGCACATCACGTATCACTGGCACGACCAAGCCACGCTCGGTATCAACAGCGATCCCGATGTTGACCGTTTCCCAGTACACGATCTCGTCGCCATCCAACGAGGCATTCAGATCGGGATGTTTGAGCAAAGCTTTTGCGACCAGCCTGGCAAGCAGAACACTGTAACTGGGGACCACCCCAGTTTGTGAGTCGGCTTTCCAACCCTCACGGATGCGGACCATCTCAGTTGCATCGGCCTCAGTCGTGAGCGTCACGGTCGCATTGGTGTGTGCGCTGTGAGCCATGCGGTCGGCAACCAGACGGCGCAGTCTGCTCATCGGCTGACGGTGAGCCGGGCTGCCAGCCACTCCATCGGTTGGCCTGGCGCTCATTTTCGCACCGCTAATAGCCTCCCGAATAGCCTGCTCCACATCCACACGCTCCAGGCGTTTGCCAGGGTACCGGCGAGCCAGCTCATTGATATCCAGTCCGACTGACTCAGCAAATCGTCGCGCCACG
>Ga0190284_1001580_pt1 | contig 10000 bp, 10 predicted proteins | sample 48691812_MG_FD_161668 | JGI IMG/M metagenome (GOLD analysis project Ga0190284, IMG submission 161668) | Hydrothermal vent microbial mat bacterial communities from Southern Trench, Guaymas Basin, Mexico - 4869-18-1-2_MG | ecosystem: Environmental > Aquatic > Marine > Hydrothermal vents >... | reverse complement strand
GTTTTATTCGGCATAAAGCACCTTGCCATTCGTCAATATATCCACTTTGTAAAAGTAATCTTCTCCGGCTTGAGCGGCTTGAGTCGCTCGACAATCTCAGCCTGGATTTTTTGGATGTCGACCATTGGAAGCCCAGCACTTATTTGGGGAAAGTTAATGTGTTGTAGGTCTCTTTGTTTCAACTGACCGCGGCAAGATGCTTCAAATAAGTGCTGGGTCAGTATTCAGTGGTGGGATATCCTGGCCTGAACAGACTCCGTCCCCGTCGGCTGCGGGGCTTTGTGATTTTTAACCCACGACTGTCGACAAAGTTACGGCCTATTTTGCCCCAGCAGAAAAAAACCGTCCGAGATAAACAGTTATATCGGCATACTTGTGGAACTTAATTAAAATTCATAGCCATTCCAGGCTACGCAAAGTTCACCATGAAGCACATGAAGAGCGCGAAGCTGCTGTTTTGCCACCTAAAAATTCTTTAAGTCCTTCAAGAACCTCATGGTGCGAACAGCATACAGGTTGCGACCAACTTCGCTGTGATTTTACCATAAATCGGCGAAAATTTCAATCCTGCTCTTGGTTGCAATACCAATCGATTGTCCGCTGCAAGCCCTCGTCGAAGCCTACTTCGGCAGAGAAACCGAAGCGCTCTTTCGCGCGGGAGGTGTCCAGGCATCGGCGGGGTTGGCCATCGGGCCTGGTGGCGTCCCAGACAAGCTCGCCGTCAAAGCCCGTCAGCTGTTTTATCTTCTCCGCCAGGTCTTTGATGGTTATTTCGAACCCAGCTCCGAGATTCACAGGCTCGCCGTCGTCGTATTGCTGCGTAGCGAGAATTATTCCGCGGGCACAGTCGTCCACGTAGAAAAACTCCCTGCTGGCTGAGCCTGTGCCCCAAACTTCCACCGTCTCCTCGCCCCGCCGCCTGGCCTGGACGAACTTGCGGATAAGGGCTGGTATAACGTGGCTGGTTTGCAGATCGAAGTTGTCGCCAGGCCCGTACAAATTCACCGGCAGGAGAAAGATGCCGCTGAGACCATATTGCGCGCGATAGGCCTGGAGCATCACGAGCAAGGCCTTTTTGGCGATGCCGTATGGCGCGTTGGTCTCCTCGGGGTAGCCCGCCCAGAGGTCTGCCTCCTTGAACGGAACCGGCGTGAACTTCGGATAGGCACAAATCGTCCCGATCTGCACGAACTTCTTCAAACCGACGATGCGGGCGCGTTCGATAAGGTGCAGGCCCATAGCCATATTCGCATAGAAAAACCGGCCCGGGTTGTCGAGGTTCGCACCAATCCCGCCAACCTCCGCAGCCAGGTGTATAACCACGCTCGGAGCCATGTCAGCATACATCCGAATCACGGCAGCTTCGCTCGTGAGGTCGTAATCCTCGATGAGAGGAACCAGGATGTTTTCACCAGGCACGCCGCTGGCTCGGAGCTGGGCCTGGATCCTCCCGCCCAAAAAGCCAGCCCCGCCAGTGATAACAATACGCTCCCTGCTCAAATCCATCATATTCGGGGTCTTTCTGTAGTAAACTTTCACACTTTTTGCGAGGTGTTATTGTCATGTTCGGACGATTTTCCGGAGATGCATTTAATTATGAAATATGCATAAATCCTTGTTTAACAGAGGTAAATGCTATAAAAAAGTGCGAAAGTTTACCTGTATGAAGCCGTCAGTAATCAGTTATCAGCAAAAACAGGAAACTATTGAGCTACTTGTCTATTTGCCTGGCTATTTTTTTTGCGATGCTCAGCCAGTACTCGTTCTTCCCTGGCTTGGCTCCAGTCGTGTTCCACCATCATTTCGACCAGGCCTTCGAAAGTAACCTTTGGTTGCCAGTTAAGTTTATCCCTGGCCTTGGACGGGTCGCCCAGCAGCAGGTCGACCTCAGCTGGCCTGAAGTATCGCTGGTCAATTTCCACATATTTTTCCCAGTCAAGCTCCAGATACGCGAAAACTTTTTCCGCGAATTCCCGCACCGAGTGGGTTTGGCCTGTTGCAACGACGAAATCGTCAGGCTGGTCTTGTTGCAGCATCAGCCACATCGCCTCGACATAGTCGCCGGCAAAGCCCCAGTCTCGTTTGGCATCGAGGTTGCCCAGGTAGAGTTTGTCCTGCAAGCCTTCCTTTATCCGCGTGGCTGCCCGGGTGATTTTGCGGGTAACAAACGTCTCACCTCGGCGGGGACTTTCGTGGTTGAACAAAATCCCGTTGCAGCAGAACATGTCGTAACTGTCGCGGTAATTTACGGTCTGCCAGTAGCTGTAAACTTTCGCACAGCCGTACGGGCTTCGAGGGTAAAATGGCGTGGTCTCTTTTTGCGGCGTTTCCTGAACCTTGCCATACATCTCGCTCGAGGAAGCCTGATAAAACCGCGTCGCCAGGCCCGTGTCGCGCAGGGCTTCGAGCAGGTTTATAGTGCCAAGCGCGTCGGTAGCTACGGTGTAAACAGGCTGGTCGAAACTGACGCGGACATGAGATTGCGCGCCGAGATTGTAAACTTCGTCAGGCTCGGTGCGAGTGAGTATCTCCCGCAGGCCCATACCGTCGGTCAGGTCGCCGTAGTGTAATTTTAGCCTGACGGTTTTCTCGTGCGGGTCGGCGTAGAGGTGGTCGATTCGTTCGGTGTTGAAGCTGCTGGACCGCCGAATGATTCCGTGGACTTCGTAGCCCTTGTTGAGCAGCAACTCCGCAAGGTAGCTTCCGTCCTGCCCGGTAATGCCCGTAATCAACGCTTTTTTAGCCAAGGTAATTCTCCTGAAACAAGGACTGGCCCCCAAGGTACCGGTTTGCTGCATGGTTTTCAAGCCCATAGCATGAAATGCAGGGTAAATTCCGAACGACGAAGCCCGAATGCCTGTCAAGAGTCCACAGAGTCCACAGATTACACGGATTTTGATTAAAGACAAAAAAATCGTGTGATCCTTTTTTAATCCCGTGAAATCCGTGGACTGCTTTTCCCTATTGCCTATTTGCCTATTCCCTACTTGCCTGTTTTATAAAAAAATCCGTGGTTATGCTTGTTTTTTGCTGGCGGTGCTGGCATAATAGTCAATTCGTCTTTGTCAAAAGTGAAGATACAATAAGAAGGAAGTGTTTAATGGGACCGATTCTCTCGGCATTAGTTGGATTGCAGAAGATTGAGATAGACCTCTCGAAGTTACGTCGGCGGAGGCACAACAAAGCCAGCGCCGTTACCATACAAGAGTCGCGAATTCAAAAACATCGCGAGGAGCACGAAGCTATTCATAAACAAGGGCTGGAGCTTCGTATGCAGGCGGATGGCTTGGAACTGCAACTCCGCCAGAGCGAGGAGGAACTCGACAAACTCAAGGGCGTACTCAACACCGCCAAGACCAATAAAGAATACGCAGCTGTTCTGACGGAAATAAATACACACAAAGCTGACAATGCAAAGGTCGAGGATAGCGAGCTGAAACTTCTCGCCGAGATCGATGCCGTGAAAAGTCAAGCCCAAGTTATCGAAACTCTCATCACCAAAGAAGAGGCAAAGCTCGCTGAGATAAAGGCCTCCTGCAGCGACGACATCGCCAAGCTCGACAAGATGATCGACGAGCTATCAGCCAAGCGGGCAGAAGCAGCCAGGGAAATCTCGCCGGATGTGCTGGGGCTGTTCGACCGCATAGCCCAGCAGTACGACGGCGAAGCTATGGCCCAGATAGAACAGGCTGGCAAGAAGCCCCCCTACTCCTACGCATGCGGCGGGTGCTACATGAGCCTGAACGCCGAGCACGCAAACGCGCTCCGCACACGAGACGAAATTCGTCAGTGCGACAATTGTCAGCGATTGCTGTATATAGACGAAATGGGAACCTGACGTGCAAGTCGTGATAAACGTAGACGGCGGCTCGCGGGGCAATCCAGGCCCAGCTGGGGCGGGCATTGTAATAGCTGCAGCTGACGACGGGACGATTCTGCACAAGGCGGGGGTTTTCATAGGCCAGGCTACAAACAACGTAGCGGAGTACACAGGCCTGATCGAAGGCCTAAAGCGGGCAGCGAAACTCCAGGCTACCGACGTGAAAGTCCTCAGCGACTCGGAGCTGATGGTGCGACAAATGACAGGCCAATACCGCGTGAAAAACCAAGGCCTGAAACCTCTCTACGAAGAAGCGACACAGCTGGCGGGGCAACTCTCGAAATTTTCAATCGCGCACGTTCGTCGCGAACAAAACGAAGCGGCTGACGCCCTGGCAAACAAGGCGATGAATCTCAAACGAACTTTCGAAGATTAATGATATAAAACAAATCACAGCCATCCCATAACACGATGGCCTGACAGCTCCGTAGGAGCGATATCTTTGTAGTAACGCGATTGTGTAACGTTCAGCTCCTACGGAGCTAAAAAAATGCGGGTTGACATTCTGACGACCCAGCCGCAGCCCCGTATGTTTATTGGTTAAAGTGTGGCTAACAACTGAATTTCTGCCATCTATGGGATGGCTGTGAAAACAAATTCGAAATTCGGTAGCCGTTCACGCAAAGAAGAACCACTAATGAACGCGAATATTGGGGCTATCGCATATTTTAGAATGTCGAACACTTTTTACATGGACCAACAACTCTCTGAAACTTTGCAAACAACAAAACAACGACATTTTAAGTTTCCGCAAATAAGTGCTGGGGATATTCATTTTTTCACAGCCGGGTGCCGTGGCCGCGGTGTCCTACTGAGGCGCTTCGCCTGAAATGGGAAGATGTGAACTGGTCGGAAAAGAGATTCGTAGTTCACGCGTCCAAGACAGAGCATCACGCAAACGGTGGCGTTCGTATTGTCCCGTGGTTTCTTGAAGTTGCGAAGCACCCGCGAGACGGAACTGGCGGAGCAATTTCCCGTGCATACCGTTTGCCAATGGATAGGCAACACGCCCAAAGTGGCGATGAAACATTATCTCCAAACGACCGATGAGCATTTCCGCCGGGCGGTGTCGAGTTCGGTTGATCGGCCATCTGAAACGACGAGTCAAAAAGCGGCGCATAATCCGGCGCACTTTGTGGCGCAAAATCCGGCGCAGCAGATGCCCGTAGAGAATCGCAACCATCGGCAAGAGGAGTTGCAAAAGCGACTTTTACCCTATACTTGTGCGGGTAAATGCAGCGCAAAGAAAAACCCCGCGACTCGTTGCGAATCGCGGGGGATGGTAGCGGCTGGATTCGAACCAGCGTAGGCGTTCGCCGTCAGATTTACAGTCTGATGCCTTTGTCCACTCGGCCACACTACCAATCGAGCGACACAGCTTAAGACAACACGTCCGATACGTCAAGGGCCTGGTCTACTTTTTGCGAACCAATTTTTCATTCGCTTATGAGCCAATCGCAAAACTATCCGGAAATGTAGCATCCCGATACATCGGGACCCTCGGCTGTGTTTTTTCATGTAGCTGTGTTGAACTTGCTATATTTCCAGTGTTTTTTGCACGATCTTCCCAGCCGAGGGCGGCTGGGCTACATTTTTGCAATAGGCTCATTCATTTTTTATTCGTGTCATTCGTTTTCTGCTGTTTTTGCTTTTACTGATAACTGCCCCAGCACTTATTTCCTACATCAGGTAGAGGATCAAGTCAAGCGGAAGAACGATGACTTTGGGTTTATGCAAATAAGTGCTGGGGATAACTTTTTTACCTGTTTAATACGGTCATGTTGTTTCGGTGCACGACAGCGTCGTAGGGTTTGTCGCCCAGGGTCTTGGCTATTTGCGAGGTTTTCAGGCCTTTGATTTGTCGTAGCTGGTCGGCGGGATAGTTGCTCAGGCCTCTTGCTATCTCTCTGCCCGCTTCGTCGACGATAGCTACAGTGTCGCCCTTGACAAACTTGCCGCTGACGCACCGGATGCCCGATGGCAGTAAGCTCTTGCCGCGTTTTTGCAGAGCTGTCGCAGCTCCGGGGTCTATGGTGATAGCACCAGCGGGCTTGGCGGTTTGACCTATCCATCGCTGTCGGCTGGTGAGTTTTCGACCAGCTGGGACGAACACCGTGCCCAGCGTCTCCCCAGCCAGGAGCCTGGGCAAAATTCGCGGGGTTTTAGCATTGGCGATAACCACCGCTTCGCCGGCACGGGTTACAAGCTCAGCTGCGGCGAGCTTGCTAGCCATGCCGCCCGAGCCAAGCGCGCTGCGGTTAGGCTGAACAAGTTTCATCGTGCCTATGTCCACCTGTTCGACGGTGTCCACGACCTGCCCCTCAGCAAGCAGGCCATCGACATTGGTCAGCAGCACGAGCAGCTCAGCGGAGAGCAGATTGGTTATGTGGGCAGCGAGGATATCGTTTTCGCCGAAGCGGATTTCGTCCACCGCGACGGTATCGTTTTCGTTGATAATGGGCAGGGCCTGGTGCTCCGCCAGGGCGCCCAGCGTGTTGCGGATGTTGAGGTATCGCGTGCGGTCTTCGAAGGAGTCGCGGGTTACCAGCACCTGAGCTACCACGATGCCCCGCCGGGCGAAGATATCGTGAAATGTCCTCATAAGTTGGCCCTGGCCTATCGCAGCGAGGGCCTGGAGCTGGGGCACATCTTTAGGCCTGGCTGGGAGATTCATCTCGCCCAGCCCGGCTCCGATAGCTCCGCTGGCGACCAGAGCAACCTCCACGCCGCCGGCGCGAAGCTTGGCGATTTGGCCAGCGAGTTGGCTGATAGCTTTGCGGTCAGGCCTGCCACGCTCGTCGCATATCACGCCAGTGCCGACCTTGACCACAACTCGCCGAGTCTGGGTCAAAACATTTTGTCTTACGGAAGGTCCGGGCATATTTTTTAGAAAAAGTTATCAGTAAAAGCAAAAACAAGCAGAACCACGAATGGACACTGATAAACACTGATTTTTTACTTCTCTTTTTACTTCTTTTTTTGCTTTTACTGACAACTGATTACTGGTCACTTTTTAACAAAAAATCTTCATGCTCTTTATGGTACATTCTGTTTTTGGTTACTGGTCACTTTTTCGTCATTCAGTATTTGCTGTTTTCCCTACTTGCCTACTTGCCTATTTCAGCATTTCCGTCGCTATATCGCCGGGGTGTATGGCTGGTACTCTGCCCAGGGTTTGACAGATTAGTTCTACGTTTCGGCGGGTAGCTCCTTGTTGACTTTGGACATATTGCTGGGCCTGGGCTCCAGCCGCTGCTGCCTGGTCTGGGTTGGCCAGCCAGTTTCGCAACTGCTCGATTAGTCCGTCGAGGTCGTCCACGGCGACGCAGCCATGCTTGGCAAGCGCCTGGGCCTGGGGGAAGTTGAATGTGTAAGGCCCAAAGCAGGTCGCCCTGCCCAAGGCAGCAGCTTCGATCATGTCACTACCGCCAGCTGGGATAAGCGATCTGCCTACAAACACAAAGTCTGCCAAGGCGTAAAACAATCTCAACTCGCCCATCGTGTCGCCGAGGATGACAGGCGACACAGCCGGGGGCGACTGCGCTACATCCGCATCCACAGCCGGGGGCGACTGCGCTACGCTGCACGCTGATCGGCGGAGGCAGGGGTAGCCCGCAGCTAATATCAGCCTGGCTACTTCGTCGAACCGCTCGGGCTTGCGAGGCACGATAGCCAATCTCAAGTCAGGCGAATCTTTCATCAAAGCAGAATAGGCCCGCAGTAGCAGTTCTTCTTCGCCCGGGCCTGTACCGCCAGCTACGAGCAATTTTTGTTGCGAGCCATCCAGCCCGAGCAGCTGGGCTAGTTCGTCCTGACCCGGCAGGCGGCTGGCTACCTCCACCGAGTCGAACTTCATCATGCCCGTTACATGTACCTTGTCTTTGCTCGTGCCCAGGGCGATAAACTTCTCCGCGTAGACTTCGTCCTGCACGCCGATAGCTGTCAGCCTGTTAAACAACTTGCCCGCGAATTTGCCCAGCAGTTTGTATCGCGGGTAGCCCTTGTTCGGACTCATCCTGCCATTGACGATAACCGCTGGGACGCCCCGGCTGTTGCACTCCGCCAGGAAGTTAGGCCAGGCTTCGCCCTCTATAAGGATCACTAAGCCAGGCCTAAGCCTGTTCATCGCCCGCTTGACCACCCAGGAGAAATCCATAGGCCATTGGAAAACATCGTGGGCTGGAGCGAAGAATCGCTGGGCGGCTGCCAGGCCCGTGTCGGTCGTCGAGGAGACCACGATTTTGAAGTCCGGCAGTTGGCTGTGGAGCTCAGCTACCAGCCCGCGCGCGGCACCGACCTCGCCCAGGCTGACACCATGAATCCAGATGACGGGCTGGAGACCATAGCGAGCAGGAACCTTGCCCAGCCTCTCCGACCAGCCGCGACGATATCGGCCATAGCGAATCATTCGCACCAACAGCACAGGCGAAGCCACTAGCAGGGCCAGGAAGTATACGATGTCGAGTATTATTTTCATGAACACAGTATGCCCAGAACCGGGCGAATTGGCAACAGGGAAATAGCAAACACTGGCAATTTCATCAGCTCGAAATTTCGTCTCGGAGACTTTCTCCGTTAAACTAAAACTTTGTCCAACTCTAAAAACTGATATTCCGGCTTGGCGGTAAAAAGGTCGCCAGCAATTGTTTCAAGTTTTTCCCTGGCTGCCTTCAATGCGCATGGCGATTGGTCAATGCCTATCCAGCTTCTATTATTGGTTTGCGCTGCTTTTAGTGTAGTGCCGGAACCGCAGAAACAATCCAACACAATGCTGCCGACATTGGAAGATGTGCGAACGATCAAATCCAGCAAGTCGGGATTTTTTTCGGTCGGATAGACGGGATACTGAGGGTCTTTATATTCCCAAATATCCTGAACTCTTTTACCGTCGCGTTCATCCGCAAAAAGTATTTTTCTTGGATTCCCCGTGGGAGACCACTCGATCAGACCATCATCGTCCCATTGTTCGAGCGTTTGGACATCCGCTCTCCAGTGCCTGCCTTGTGGCGGCATTTTACCTTTGAATGGCTGATTGGATTTTCCATTTTCCGTTTCGCCTGGCGCGTGAATCGGGACAGTTGTGTACCGCCTGCCTTGTGCGTTAATTTTAGGAAATAATTTTTCAATGTCTTTTTCAGTGTATTTTTCTCTTGGCTCATTCCATATTGGATTTGAAGATTTCGTGTAAAAAAGAATCAGGTCTTTTCATAGTTATAGTTGGTATAAAAACTCGCGAAGCACCAGGGCGCTCATGATATTGAGGTTTTTATAAGTTTCCGTTATCGACTTGAACATCTTGTTGTTTCCCTTAATATAAAGCACTCCATCCAAAATTGCATTTTTTATGGCTTTTACTTTTTTAGTGCTGATTGTACTAATGGCATCATTGAATTGCGCATTTTGATGGCCTCCGAAATCAGTAAGAAACTTCGCCTCACCGATAACATATTTCCAGTTAAACCTGCCGATGAAATCAAGTCCCGTAGGGTGATTGCAATCCAACTCATCTTTTGCAAAATCCATGAGCATTTTGTCGCTGCCACCGAGGATTGCATCTTCGTTGTCAGCCATAAACGCATCCAGGCCGACGGGTTGGAGGCCTGGCGCTTTTCTGTTCAGCCAATCCCTGAACATAGGCCCAATTTGCCTGTTTGTTTCCTTTGGCTCGCTGCATCTTTCAAAAATTTTATCAAGCCCCCAAGCCCCATCTCATATAATCTGCCACAAATCCGGTTTATAGTTCTGGGATTTCTACTTATAGATGTTTCATCTCTTTTGAGATACGCAATATAACTATCTTCGATTGGAAATAAATTAAGTTTGAGAAGTTCTCTTAGCAGGGCGTCATTGTTTTTGCGTTTGAACGGTTTTTCAATATCAGCCCAGGAGTCTTCATTAATTTCCCGTATACCTTCGGGGATCGTCGGGTATACCTGGAAAAGATCGTCAAGATAAGACCTCTGATTAGCGTAATCGATACTCAATTTCATACAATGGTTCATTCAGCGGTTCTCCGGATTGTATTGTTTCTCATCGCCTCTGTCAGCCTGGCCAGGTCGCCCGCGACCGAGGCGTCGTAAACGGTGTCGCCAACCCGCACGACCACCCCGCCGATGAGGT
>Ga0190284_1001578_pt1 | contig 10011 bp, 6 predicted proteins | sample 48691812_MG_FD_161668 | JGI IMG/M metagenome (GOLD analysis project Ga0190284, IMG submission 161668) | Hydrothermal vent microbial mat bacterial communities from Southern Trench, Guaymas Basin, Mexico - 4869-18-1-2_MG | ecosystem: Environmental > Aquatic > Marine > Hydrothermal vents > Microbial... | reverse complement strand
CGAGCCGAGCCGGGCTCTGGAAGGCAAGATCCGCGACGTATGGAGAGGGCTCGGCCCCATCCCCGCGACACGCAACGACCGCGTCTATGTCCTGACCGACGATAACGCGCTGATTCCCTCGCCGCGCGTCGTCGATGTCATTGCCCGTCTAGCCCGATGGCTGCATCCACAGGCCGACTGGGATTGACGATTGACGATTTGGGATTGACGATTGATCCTTACCCCCTGCCCTCCAGCCCCCGAACCCTTATCATGGCGACTACTAAACGGATCAGTACAAGAATGAACAGTTCGGGTGCCCCGCCCCTTCCAGGGGTGGGGGACGGATCCCGTGACTATTCAAGCATTAGCGGAACCAGCTCAGTAGCCGGAGGCTGCCATTGACGAACGCCGAACCATCCATTCTCGAAGCCGTCAACGTTGCCTACGGATTCCCCAAACGGCCGGCGTTCCTTCAGCCGGTTTGCCTGGAGATCGCCCGAGGACAATGCTGGGGTATCATCGGACCCAACGGCGCCGGCAAGAGCACGCTCCTGCGGCTCCTCGCGGGGCTACTGAATCCGAAGGCCGGCACGGTCCGTTTCGAGGGCCGCTCTTTGCTTGATATACCGCTGCGCGATCGCGCGCGGCACATCGCGTTTCTCCCGCAACAGATACCAACCGACTTGCCGACCCCCGCGCGACAGATTGTACTCATGGGGCGATTTCCACACCGGCGGTTCGGCCTTTTCGAAAGCGCTACGGACTTTGAGATTGCCGACAGCGCCTTGGCCGCCACGGAGGCGATGCCGTTTGCAGACCGCCCCCTCGCCACCCTCTCCGGCGGCGAGGCACAGCGCGTCCACATTGCCGCCGCCATCGCCCAGCAGCCGGCCGTGCTCCTGCTCGACGAGCCGACCGCCTCCCTGGACCTCTGCCACCAACTCGGCATCTTCTCGACCCTTCGCAGGCTGGCCGAGCAGGATCGGGTCGCCGTGGTCGTCGTCACGCACGACATCAACCTCGCCGCGCGCTTCTGCTCGCACGTCATACTCCTGGACGACGGCCGCCCCGCTGCCGCTGGCTCGCCCACCGATGTCATCAGACCCGACGTGCTGGAACCCGTGTACAACGTCGAACTTGTCGCCGCCGGCACGGAAAAACCGGCCGGCCAATGGATCGTTCCTGTTGCCCCGCGCCGCGCGTCGGCCGGCGCCGAACAAGAGCAACGAGGTTCCGCATGAAACGACCTGGAGCGCATCCGAAAACAGCTATGGCACATGTGGCACGGGCGTCTCGCCCCTGTAATCACCGCCGAGACGGCGGTGCCACAAAGGGGAATATCCACCGGCGAGACGGCGGTGCCACAGGTGTTTTGCGATGCCCTCTTACCAGGCGGCGGTACGTCATCTGTTTGACGTTCTGCATCGCGCTGTTGATGTTGGTCCTTGTCCTCAGCCCCGGCATCGGCAGCCAGACGGGCAAGGTCGGTCTCCGCGACGCCTGGCGCGCCTACTTCGATCACGACGAAGACACCATCGCCTACTGGATCGCCTTTCGACATCGTTTGCCGCGGACCCTGCTCGCCTTACAGGCCGGCATCACACTGTCGCTCTGCGGTGCCGTGTTCCAAACGCTGTTTCGCAACCCGCTCGCCACGCCGTACACCCTCGGCATCGCCAGCGGCGGCTCCCTCGGCGCCTTGATCGCCATCAAACTCGGCATCACCGCCTCGCTGCTCGGCATCTCCGGCGTCACCCTCTCGGCGTTTGTCGGTGCGATGGTCGTGATCGCGGTCGTCTTCTCGCTGACGCGCGGCACGCGACGCCTGACCACCAACGAACTCCTCCTCGCCGGCGTCACGATGGGCCTCTTCTGCTCCGCCATGATGATGCTGGTCACATACCTCTCCAGCGCTCGGGAGACGTTCGCCATCGTGCGCTGGATGATGGGCTCGCTCGACACCGTTGGACATCACGACCTGGCCTCCAGCCCGCCGCTGATCGTCCCGGCCTGGATCGTGTTGATCCTCTCCGCACGCCCGCTGAATCAATACATCCTCGGCGAGGAGCTTGCCACCGCCCGTGGCATCAGCATCGCGCGGCTCCAGGCGGTTTGCATCCTCTTTGCCTCGCTGGCGACCGCCGCCGTCGTCGCCGTCTGCGGCCCGATCGGCTTCGTCGGCCTGGTCGTCCCGCACATCACCGCCCTCGTCGTGGGTCGGGACTGTCGCATTCTCCTGCCGGCCGCGGCGATCATCGGCGGCGTCTTCCTCGCCGTCTGCGACTGGCTGTCTCAACTCGCGATGGCCTGGTTCGGCACTCTCACCGGCCAGGACCTCGGCTCGACGATCCTGCCCATCGGCGTCGTCACCGCGGTGGTCGGCGTGCCGATTTTTCTGATCCTTCTGCAGAGACGCGCCACGTAATACGACGTCTCCAAAACGACTTTGCCGTAAGATGAGCCGCGGCCTTCGGCCCGTGCGGCCCCGGAACATCCGTAAGATGGGCAACATTGCCCATCTTACGCGTTCGTGAAGCGTGAAGCGTCAGAACGAAACGAGCTACGCTTCACGAACGACGCTTCACAAGCTACGATCGTCGCGTCGCGGAACAGTTCGGTCGCACGAATGACACTACAACGGAATGACCTCCACCAGGCACATCCTGTTCATCAACGAATTCTACCATCCCGACATCTGCGCCAGCGCGGCTGTGCTAACCGATCGGCTGCCGCGTCTGGCTCGATTGCGGCCGGACTTTCGAATTACCGTCATCGCCGGCAGTCGGGCGTGGGACGATCCATCCGTGGTCTATCCCGCCACGGAAGAATACCGCAGTGTACGGATCGTCCGCGTGAATCGGCCCGCCGTCAGCCGAACCAATTTGATCCGGCGTGCGCTCGGCTTTGCCGCCTTCGGCCGTGGCGCCATCCGCGCGGCACGCGGCATGGACCGCATTGACCTTGTCATTGCCACGACCGCCCCGCCCCAGGGCGCCGACATCGCCCGAAAGATCGCCCGGCGGCGCGGATGCCCCTATGTTTATACCGTTTTGGACCTCTACCCCGACCTGGCCGTGACGCTGGGCCGCATCAAGGGCAACGGCCTCATCCATCGACGGTGGCTTGCCCGTGATACCAGGACCATGCGCGACGCCGCGGCGGTGGTCAGTATCGCCGGGCGAATGACGGAACGTATCGCCAGGACGCGCGCAGTCCAGGAAGCACTGCTCAAGAGCAGTGGCACACTGAGAGATAAGGGGTTATCCCAAAACAATGGCACCCTTTACTGTGGCACCGGCGTCTCGCCGGTGTCTAAACACAGGCCAGAGGCCTGTGCCACAGGAGGTTTTGGAATAGGCTCCAAACTGCAAACGATCCACGATGGTTTCGATCCCGGCCGGATCGAAGTCGTCGGGCGCAACGGGTTCCAAGCAGAGTACAATCCCGAGGGCAAGTTCGTCGTTCAGTATGCCGGGAACATGGGACTGTCGCATCCTTTCGACACCATCCTCGCCGCCGCCGCCGCGCTGGCCGACGACCCGAACGTCTTGTTTCAATTCATCGGCGACGGCCCGCAGCGTCCCTATGTCCGGCAACATCTACCGCCGAACGCCCAACTGATCGACTACCAGCCGGCGGACCGCCTCGGCCAAGTCCTCGCCACGGCGGACCTTTGCCTTATCTCCCAACAGGAAGACATGTTCGACAAGGCGCTGCCGTACAAGGTCTACGCCATCCTCGCCGCGAAGAAACCCGCCGTCTTCATCGGCAGCCGACAATCTGAAATCGTCGAATGGTACGAACAGGCCGGGGCCGGCCGGTACGTCAGTCAAGGCGACGCGGACAGGCTTGCAGCCATCATTCGCGAACTGATGACGGATTCGTCACGGACAAACGCAATGTCCCATGCGGCGGAAGCGATCTTTAACAAACGATTCCACGCCGAGCAGGCAGCGCAGCAGTGGGCGGAGCTGATCGACAAGCTGGTGGTCGCCGCCAATGCGTGATGCCTTTTTCTGCGGTGTCGAGAAAGGATTCTCGACACAGCGGTCAAGCGAGAAAGAGCCCCCGGCCTTGGCCGGGGGGCACCCCAAACTGTTCATTCTTTTCACTGGTCTGTCCCCCACCCCTGGAAGGCGCGGGGCACCCTCACTGCTCAAGAGCAGTGGCATTCAACAGTGTCAAGAGCCCTCGGCCCGGACAGCCGCTCATCGCCCTACCACACCGGTATACATCTTTTTGTACTTCGGAATCAGCCTTGCCCAGTCAAATCGGTCTTGCACGAGTTTGCGCCCGCGCCGACCCATCGCCGACAACGTCTCATCACCCATAGCCACCAGTTCACGGAGTGCCTTGGCGATGTCCGCTCGCGTTGACGCCACCACGCGCCCGGCGTTCCTGGATTCGACCTCCGGCATGTTGCACGCCGTCGAGATCAGCACGGGCATCCCGCCGGCCATCGCCTCGATGATCGACATGCTCAGCCCCTCGCTCATGCTGGGCTGCAACAGGAGCTTCGCATAACTCAGGCATGCCTGCACATCCGCCAACGGTAGCATTCCCGTAAACGTCACGCGATCGGACAGGCCCTTCCGTGTAACGGCAGCCTCGAGGGGCTTCCGCAACCCCACTTCGTCCGGGCCAGCCACGACCAGATGCCAGTTGTCCGCCGACGCCAGCACGTCGAAACACGCCTGCATCGCCTGCACGATGCCCTTCTGTGGATGAATCCGCCCTAGGAATAGCAGCCATTTACGGTCTTGTAGTTCGGGGAATCTGGCAATGAGCCCGTCGGCCGCCAGGCAATCGGTATACGCATCCACATGCACGCCGTTGGGGACGACCTCGATCCGCTGGTTGAATCCCAGCGTTCGTATGTGCTCGGCCTCGCCGTCCGCCAAGGCGTGCAGACAGGTCGCCTCGCGCAGGTTCTTGTGCTCGAACAGCCAGCCGATCGGCCGCTTCTTCCACCAGCTCCGCCGCCAGGCCCACGGCATCATCATACTGTGCGGTGTCATGATGTATGGCCGTCCGAGCCTGCGTGCCGCCTTCCCCGCCGTCCAGTTCTGTCCCGTCCAGAGCCCGTGGAAATGTACGACGTCCGCCTCGCGGACCAGCGACAGGATTCGTGCGTTGAATGACCGTGACCGCCCCAGCCCGGTTTTTTTATTTGGCGCAAAGCGGAGCACCTCCACGCCGGGGACATCCGGCGCAGTGCCGAATCGGTCGCCGTCCAACGTCGCGATCCGGCACTCTTCTCCAGCGGATGCCAACTCCGACGCCAGCGCCGGCAACACGCGAGCAATGCCGCCCCACGACGGGTCCAACGACTGAACCACATGTAGAATCTTCATAGTGCCGTAGCCTATCCGTTTCCGACCCGCCCGCAACCAATACCATAATACCGTAAAGATGGGCAATCCTGCCTTATGGCTGTGGGCGGGACGCCCACACTACCCTGGCTGCGGGCGGGACGCCCACACTACCCTGGCTGCGGGCGGGACGCCCACACTACCCTGGCTGCGGGCGGGACGCCCACACTACCCTCGGCCGTGGTGGCGTATTCAAGAGTGCGTGGATTTAGCAGATGGGCAACATTGCCCATCGTACGCGTTCGTGACACACAATCCCCAATCGTCAATCCCCAATCGTCAATCGACTTGGCCTATTGCGGCGTCGCCTCTATCATCGCACGTCCATGTGCGGCATCGCAGGATACATTCATCACGACGGCCTGCTCGATCCATCCGTCCTGGATCGTATGCTTGTGAAGATCAGGCATCGCGGGCCGGACGGCGTCGGAACGTGGACGGACGCGGCCGTCGGACTCGCCCTTGCCCATGCCCGATTGAAAGTCCTGGACCTCAGCGAAGCCGCTTATCAGCCGATGCGCACCGCCGACGGCAGCGTTACGCTCATCTACAACGGCGAGATCTACAACTTTCAGGAACTGCGAGACGACCTGCGGTCGACCGGCGCGTCCTTCAGGTCCACCGGCGACACGGAGGTTCTCCTGGAGCTTTGCCGGCGCGATCCGGCGTTATCCTTTCTTCCGAAACTCAACGGCATGTTCGCATTTGCGGTCTGGCACGCACCGACGAAGACGCTGTCGCTGGCCCGTGATCGGACCGGCGTCAAGCCGCTGCTGTATGCGCCGCTTGCCGGCAAGGGGCTCGCGTTCGGCTCCGAGATGGCCGCCGTCCGCCCGGCCGTGGGCAAATTGGCAATCGATGCGCAGGCGGTGATGGAACTGCTCACTCTGGGCTTTGTCGCCGCCCCGCGAACGATTTTTGCACAAGTCCAAAAGCTCCGTCCGGGCCACTTGCTCAGTTACCGGCAAGGGAACCTCAGCGTTGAGCAGTGGGCGCCCGACCTTGATTTTCCATCCGACGATCCACACACAACAAAGCCGCCCCGCGATTTTCAGGATGCCTGCCGCCAACTCCGCGACACCTTCGCCGACGCCGTCAAGCTGCGGCTCGTGGCCGACGTGCCCGTCGGGGTGTTTCTGTCCGGCGGCATCGACTCGGCCATCGTGACCGCCGTTGCCGCCCAGGTGGCCGGCCGTCGCGTCAAGACGTTTTCCGTCAGCTTCCCCGGCAATCCGTTTTACGACGAGAGCAGGTACGCCCAGGCCGTCGCCGACATGCACGGGACCGACCACACCGTCCTGCCGCTGTCGATCGACGAAGTCCGCAGCATCATTCCCACCGTCCAGGCCCACCTTGGCGAGCCCTTTGCGGATAGCTCGGCCCTGCCGACGTACCTGCTGAGCCGCCTGACCCGAGAGCACGTCACGGTCGCCCTCAGCGGCGACGGCGCGGACGAACTCTTTGCCGGCTACAACCGCTACGCGGCCGCGCGTCTGATCGAGAAGTTCGGTTGGTTCGCCAGGACGCCGCTTTATTCGCCGATGCGCCGACTCATCGAGGCCCTGCCGGCCAAACGCGAACGCAGGATCGGCAGCATCGTCAGCCAACTCAAGCGGGCGATTCGCTCGATCGACCGTCGCCTGCCGCATCGCTACGCCAACTGGATGCGGACCTCCGACGACCGCACATTCGCACGATTGCTGCACGATCCTCGACGAGCCGGTCCCATCGTCGAGGACATCTTACAGATGTTGTGGCGCCATCGCGGCAAGGAACTGGAAGAAGAAGTCATTGTGGCACCGGCGTCTCGCCGGTGGAATCAGAGGGCCGTCAATCGCGGTGAGGACCTGAACCGCCATCTGCGCACCGAATGGCGGTTGTCCCTGCCGGATGACATGCTGACCAAGGTGGACCTCATGTCGATGGCCCACGGTCTCGAGGTTCGTTCTCCATTTCTGGACCATCGCGTGGCGGACCTCGTCTTTCCGCTCGACTGGCGGTGGAAGCTCGCCGGTTGGAAGAAGAAGTACATGTTGATCGAGGCCTTCAAGGCGGACATGCCGCCCATCCTGCATGACCGGCCGAAGAAGGGTTTCGAGGTTCCCGTCGGACCGTGGCTCCGCGGCCCGCTCAATCAGATGGCCCGGGACCTGATCGCCGACGACCGATGCTTCTTCGGCACGATCCTCAGTCGTGAGGGCGCGTTGACAACGCTGGAAGAACACACGACCGGCCGAGCGGACCACAATTTCTGCCTCTGGGCGCTTGTCTCATTGCTGGCATGGCAACAACAGCACGCACCGAATGTCCCGATCTGCGAAGAATGACGTCGGCCGGCCAGGGACCGCACCGCACAGACTTGTTTCCCTGCATGGCGACGACTGTGACGGCGTGATCGTTGTTCATTGTTTTCAAAATCTTTGCGTCTCACGAAAAAAACTGTGGCACCGGCGTCTCGCCGGTGGGGACACGGGCGGGACGCCCGTGCCACAATTGGATTGCGGCCGAAGGCCGCGCTGTGGGACGGGACGGCTACGATCCGCCGATTGTGTCATGGATCCTCGGCATCCACTACCGGAAGCCGTTGATTGAATCCCGAGATTGATTCGGCTATACTTGTAAGGAGCGGAGGGTTTTCTTCCATAAAGAGATTATAGGTCTTAGCCTCGTTCGTCTTGTTGTCGGAGGGGGTAAGGAGTTAGCGATGAGAAAGTATGTATTCCCATCAGGAAACACCGTTGGGTTGAGCAGTGCTCTGGCTGCGCTGGTCATGGCGATTGCATTGCCGCTGACCGCTTTCAGCGCGGATCGGTTGGTGATCTGTGAGGAATTCACGGAATGCGGAACGTGACTCATCGGCAACTTGTACGCGGGTACCGCGTTGGACCAGTTAATGAACGACTATCCCGACACCTTCACCATGGTGCAAATCCAGTGTTTCTTTCCATACGACACTCCTTGGGGAGACGATCGACAGACATTCTACGACGTGACTGTAAGGCCGACGGCCTGGTTTGACGGCATCGACGGCTACGTCGGTAGTTTGGGAAGCTGGGAAAACGATTACGACCGTTATGAGGCCGCGTACCTCGCGCGACGAGCCATCCCGACCGATGTCACGCTCGAGGTTGGCGCGGAGGAAATCAGTGGTCAGACCTATCGCATTCAAGTCCGAGTTTGTCTCGAGCCAGGTGGAGAGGCGAAGTCTGTGCGCATTTACGCGGTCCAGGTCCTGGACCATTGGCCGTATTCTGAGGACTATCACCGAAATGGCTTCAAGCAGGCCGCCGACACCACCGATCTCGACCTCACGCCCGACGCGTGTGAATACTTCGAGCTCGAGTTCACATTCGACGACGACAGTTGGGCGGATCAGGACAACATCAAGATCATCGTCTGGGCGCAGGACCCGGAGGAGAGCGGCCCCGCGGAGGCACACCAATCGGCGGTCTTGGTATGGCCCTTCGGCTCACTCATCGAGCCGGGAACGACCTCACTGCCATTCTTCGATGATTTCCCGGATCCGCCCACGATCGACGAGACCTTGTGGACCGGCGTCGAGGGAGCCGAGATCGTAGCCGACGGGTCCCCGGGGGGAAGCATCAACGCCCCCAGCCAGCCAAACTCATTGAACCTGACAGGTTCCGCATCGGGCGGCGATAAGATTCGCACGGCCAGAATGGACCCCAGCCCGTTGCCGCATGTCCTGGTGGAGTATTGGTACCAGCGGGCCGGGGATGGAGATTCCCCAGAAGTGGGTGACGATCTCATCGTCGAATACCTCAACGACAGCCTTGACTGGATACTAATCGCCACTCATCCCGGCGACGGCGGACCCATGACCGACTTCGCCCATGCGTCCCACACGTTGACGGCGGCGGACATTTACCATGCCAACTTCCGAGTCCAGTTCCGCGTGAACTCGCCAGATGTCGATCTCGACGACTGGTTTGTTGACGACGTGTACGTTTACACCACGCCGGATACCGACCCTCCCGTTCCCAACCCGATGATGTGGGAGGTAGAGCCGGCGCCGGCCAGTACCTCGTCGATCACCATGACCGCTGTGGTGGCAACCGACAACTGGCCACCGATCGAGTACTTCTTCCAATCCCCGGCCGGCGGAGGCCACGAAAGCGACTGGCAGACTTCAAATGTCTATACCGACGAAGCGATAGGAACCAATGTACTATGTACATATCAGGTTCAAGCACGCGACAGCGCGGAACCTCCCAATGTCGGCGAGTTTTCCACCACCATCATCACAGCCACCGACATTGAAACGCCGACCGGCCTTACGTCCGGGACCACGACGGAAACCTCCATCGAGGTTACGGTCACGGGCACGTTCACGAATCTCGACCTGGAGGACTCAGGGCTTTTCATTGAGTGCCTGGAGGCTGGCATCAACAGCGGATGGATTGACAACACAACGTGGCTCGCCGATGGCTTGGCGCAGGGCACCGAGTACACGTTCACGGCCAAGGCTCGAAACCAGACGCAAGATGAGACCGAGGCCGTGCAAGCCTACTTCAGTACAACCAACGGCGGCACCTGCGCGACGCGCATGGGCGACGCGAACGGTGATGGGTTGTTGAATGGCGAGGACGTGGCGGCCTTCATCCGTATTCAGTTCGACCACGACCCACCGATGGAG
>Ga0190284_1001577_pt1 | contig 10013 bp, 8 predicted proteins | sample 48691812_MG_FD_161668 | JGI IMG/M metagenome (GOLD analysis project Ga0190284, IMG submission 161668) | Hydrothermal vent microbial mat bacterial communities from Southern Trench, Guaymas Basin, Mexico - 4869-18-1-2_MG | ecosystem: Environmental > Aquatic > Marine > Hydrothermal vents > Microbial... | reverse complement strand
GTAGTTGAAGTTCCAAACAAATCTCAATAAAGAGTATATTACAGTTTTAAGAAATGTAAAACACAAAGGAGTGAAAATGAAAAGGAAAATATGGATGGTGCTTGCACTTGCATTGGTTATAAGCATGTTTGCATCATTTAGCTTAATGGGATGTAAAGAAGAAGCAGCCGAAGAGACTGTGGAAGAAACCACTGAAGAAGCAGCCGAAGAGACTGTGGAAGAAGCCACCGGGGAAGAAGAGGCTGTTGAAGAAGAAGCTGAAGGGGAAATAATAATGGATGATATTACAATTTCAGTGACTCTGCACGGGCCTACTGCAAAGGATGAACAGGATGTAGCAAATCTTGAAAATATGTTGAGTATTGCTCAAAAGAAATATCCGAATCTTAAGATGGAAATAGAATACTTTGCATTTCAAGAATATAAAGAGCAGATGCTCACCAGAGCTGCGGCTGGAAATGTGCCGGATGTTTTAGTTTTTCCCGGTGCATGGAATAATTTCTTCGCCAAAAATGGTCTGGCCCTGGACCTTCGTCCTTATCTTGAAAATGGGGATTTTGGATTTGTGCTTGATGATTTTGCGGATGTGGCCCTGAAGGCCGGCACAACAATAGATGGCAAGATTCAATTTTTATCTAAATCTGCAGATTCTATGGTCATTGCGTACAATAAGAAGATGTTTGATGATGCTGGCCGGGAATATCCCAGTGATGATTGGACCTATGCGGATTTTGCTGAGGCAGTAGAGGCTCTGACAATAGAAGTTGATGGTGAGACAATTTATGGCTTTGCACCCAATAATATATTCTGGGCATTTATGCCGCCTATGGCAGCTTACGGTTTTGACGCAGGCAATACTCCAAATTATGAATACAATGTAAACTCATCCGAAGCTGTTGAAGCATTGGAAATGATCTTTGCCTTATATAAAGATGGTTTTATAATGCCTGAAGAGCTTAAAGCCGAAGTTGGAGGAGCCTATAATGCTTTTGGCCTGGGTAAATGCGCCATGACGGTAGTTAATCCTCCTGCGATTCCTAATATAAAAAGTGCCGGACCGGATATAGACTTTGACTTACAAATATTCCCTGCCGGTCCTAAAGGATCCCATGTTAGTTTTGCCGGAGGAATGGGATATGGAATCTCTAAAGACAGTGAGAATATTGAAGCAGCTATAGAATTTATTTCAGCATACTTTACTGACGAAGGAATGTTGCCATTCATAAATGCTGGTGGATTGGTTCCGCCTCTTAAGAGCATGATGGACAATGAAGCCTTCCTTGGTGCAGAAACCCCGCCATATAATCTGGGTGCATGGTCCGCGCAGCTTGAAGAGGCCATAACAATACCTTTTGTTCCCTGGTGGGACTTTGGAAATGTTAGCAATGCCCTGATTGATGCAATGTATAGGGTAAATGTTGAGGGGGCAGATGTACAGGTGGCGCTTGACGAAGCAGCTGAGCTGATTAATTATCAGATAACTCAATATCTTGAGGAAAATCCAGATGACAGGCTTCTGGACTGATAATATTGTTTTTTAAGGAAAAAGATGTCTGGTTTTCAGCGTAGTCTGAAAACCAGACATCCGCAGGTTGTTTAATTTCAAAAATAATTTTCAAAGGTCATTTAATATGAAATTAAGAGATAATATGGGAAGATCCAGACGAAGTGAATATATTTTAGCACTGTTATTCATAATACCGGGATATTCTTTATTTATATTATTTAATTGGGGTCCAAATATAATGAGCCTTATTTTAAGTTTTTTTAAGTGGGATATATTTACACCGATGAAGTTTATAGGTCTGGATAATTTTATAAAGCTTTTTACCGAAGATCCTCTGATCCCTCAAATAACTCTGAATTCATTTCTCTATTTCCTTTATACCATTCCTGCAATGGTGATCCTGCCATTGATAATAGCTATTTTACTTTCAAAAATAACAATTATGAGAGGTTTTTTTCAATCAATTTATTTTTTACCGATAATAGCGTCCGGAGTTTCTATATCCATTATGTTCAGGTACATATACAGTCCTTCGAATGGGTTAATAAATAATCTATTATTTTTTATTGATAAGAACATTAATTGGCTTACCGACACTAAAACGGTACTTTTTGCAATCTCCATAATCATTGTTTGGAAATCTGTGCCATTTTACACCATACTATATCTGGCTCATGTTCGTAATATTCCTTCTGAACAATATGAGGCAGCGAAGATCGATGGCTGCCGCGAACTTGGACTTCTAAGATATATCACGCTGCCTGCTGTAAAAACGACCGTCACATTAATAAGTATATTGAGTGTTTCTAATTCATTTTTTAATGGTTTTGAACAGGTAAAAGTACTGACTGAAGGCAGACCGCTGAATGCTTCCAATATTTTTGCATATTATATATTTAAAACAGGTGTAGAAGATATTAATGTAGGTTATTCTTCTGCTATAGCTTTCATGTTTTTTATATTATTTGCTGTAATTGCCATACCTATAGTAAGAAGACAATATAAGACAGTATAGTAGATAGTAGGATTTTATGAGTTTAAGAAATATTGATTTAAAAAGAATTAAGCATAGATATATTCCAAAATTTTTTGTATATCTTTTTCTGACTATTGGAGGCTTAATATTCACTTTTCCTTTTTATTTAATGGTTTCCGGATCTTTTATGACGGAGAAGCAGATATTTTCAAAACCTCCGGAATATATACCCAGGCCTTTTTTTGTTGATAGCATACTGCAGGCCCTAAAGTTTCTTGGCTGGAGAAGCTATTTAAATATATTTATTATAACTGTAGCTGTTACGCTGGGAGTATGCATATTAGCCTCAATGCTTGGTTTTGCTTTTGCAAAATTGAAATTACCCGGTAAAAATATATTATTTTATATTATTATTGCTGCAGTATTTGTTCCCTGGCAGATTGCAATCGTTCCGCGTTTTGTTTTGGTTGCTAAGATGGGCATGCTGGATTCATTTCAGGGTGCTATAATTCCGCTACTGGCTAATATTATTATGCCGACATATTTTTTTAGAAACTATTTCAGCACAATACCCGATGATCTTTTTGATGCCGCAAAAATAGATGGGTGCAGTACGGCTTCTACTTTTATAAGGATCATACTGCCACTTTCAAAACCGGCATTTTCAACTATAGCTGCCCTGGTATCATTATTTACCTGGAATAATTATATGTGGATGCTTATAGTGCTTCAATCAGGAAAAATGCAGGTTTTGACTACAAAGATTGCAGGGCTTTCAAATCCTGAATCCTATGCCTCTACCAGTTTTATGCTCTCATCAGCATTTCTAGCGACATTACCATTATTGATCATGTATATTTTTGCTCAGAAGTGGTTTGTTCAGGGTATTGGTACGCAGGGGCTTAAATACTAAATTGTTTTATCGATAGAGAGGTTAAATGATGAAAGGCATAGTGCCGGTTGGAGATGGCAAAGTAGAAATAAGGAATTTCGAAATACCGGAACCAGGTGAAAACCAGGTACTTATAGACATAAAATCTATTGGTATATGCGGCAGCGATATCCATACATTCAGGATGACATGGGACCAAATAGGAGAAAGACAAAATTTGATAATGGGACATGAAGCCGGAGGGATTGTCTGTAAGACGGGAAAATGTGTAAAAAGCGTAAAAGTAGGTGACCGTGTCTGCATATATCATTATATAGGCTGTGGAAAATGTGCATATTGTCATGAAGGTGTTTTTGGGTGGTGTGAGAATAAGCGAGCTTACGGCTGGGGAATGCATGGAGTGATGAGTGAATTTATTCTGGCAGAAGAAAAATATTGCTGCCCCTTTCCAGAAGAGCTCCCATTTGAAGACGCGACATTTATGGCATGTTCTGCAGGCACTGGATATGCGGCACTAAAAAAGTTAGATGATTTTGCATCAGATGGCTATATTGCAGTAGTAGGGCTTGGACCGATAGGTATAGTCGCCAGTATGCTTGCCCGGGCAAAAGGATGGAAGACGGTTGCTTTTGATATAAGTAAAAAAAGAGTCGACTTTGCGGTAAAACATGGAATAAATGCCTTCTGCCCCGATAAAGATAAACCCCTTGTAAAACAAATAAAGGACCGCATGTCCGGAAAACAGCCAGTACGCATCTTTGATACCAGCGGGCATCCCGAAGGTCTTGCAGATGCTATTGATATTGCCGGAAATGGAGCCCATCTGGCAGTAATCGGAAGAGGCAGAAGAAAATATAAAATGAGCGACAGAATGGATATAAGCGAACTTGTGGTAAAACAGATCACATTTAGGGGTTCATGGGTGTTTACGCTTCCAGAATATTATGAGCTATTAGAATTTATGCTGGCCAATAGACTTTCATTTAGCAGTATCGTAACCGGCAGGTATGTTTTTAATGATGCACAAAAGGCATTTGAAGTAGCGTCAGATATCAATAATGCGGGGAAAACTGTTTTTATTAAAGATTAAGCGATTGCATATAATCAAGAGCAGTACCTGTTGCCAGTATTGCATACTGGCGCACTAAATAACTATAATGGTTCTACTATTATTAATAATACTTGAAGGGGTAATTGTAGATGGTAAATGATTTAAAAGACAGGGTTGCAGTTATTACCGGAGCCGGCGGGGGGCTGGGCAAGTGCCTTTGTACTCATTTTGCAGACTTGGGCATAAAAATTGCAGCAATAGATATAGATAGCAAGAATCTAAAAGCTCTTGAGAAGGATATAAATAAAAAGGGTGGAGATATTCTGATTTTCAGTTTAGATATTACAGATTATGATGGCATAAAAACAGCAATCGATCAGGTTGTAAAGAAATGGAGCACAATCGATGTCCTAATAAATAATGCTGCAGCGAGAATATTAAAGTCCTTTGATAAGCTTGATAAAGACGATATAGACCTTATGGTAGATGTAACTTTAAAGGGGACGATCTACCTGACACATCTTATTGCACCAGTGATGATAAAAGCTAAAAGCGGCTATATTTTTAATATGTCTTCTACTGCGGGGCTACGGGCCATTAATAAAGATGCAAGTATCTATTCTGCATCAAAATTTGGAATAAATGGTTTTAGTGAAGCGATCTCGAAATATTTAATAGATTATAATATTCATGTAATAAACCTCTGTCCCGGTGGGATAAATACTTCTATGTGGGAAAAGTGCAACTATATTTTTGGAAATGAAAAGAAAAAATATCTTATAGAGCCGACCGAGGTAGCTGAATTAATAGAATTTATATTAAAAAAAGAAAGGAAATCTACAATATTTAAAAATCTGACATTTTTTCCTGTTTGTGAAATAGAAAGTAGTTAATTAATATATTAGCATTTATTTTACAGAAATGAGGAAAGTAATTTGGATTGTTTCTTTCGAGTTATCAACCACTAAACTATATAGCTGCTGCGAATGACTTACCTGTAGATCTTTATGCTTCTTAGATAAATTTTAGAGAGGAATATAAAAATGCCGGAAAAACCAAATGTAATAATTGTAAACTGCGATGACTTGGGGTATGGGGATATTGGCTGCTATGGGTCAGAGAAACACAGGACACCTGCTATTGACAGGATGGCATCTGAGGGGATAAGGTTCACTGATTTTTATATGTCTGCTTCAGTATGTACTCCTTCGAGGGCATCGCTTCTTACTGGCTGCTATCCAAAGAGGATAGGGTTTAGCAGGTTTGTAAGAGACGGCAGGGAAGATGAGGTTGTCCTATTCCCGGGAGACTGCTATGGCTTAAATCCCAGAGAAAAGACGATAGCTAGTATATTAAAGGAACAGGGTTACTCTACTATGCTTATAGGAAAGTGGCACTGCGGGGACCAGCAGCAGTTTCTGCCGACAAACTTTGGTTTTGACAGCTATTTTGGCATACCATATTCCAATGATATGGGAATAAATACTCTGGGAGAAGAGAAAATAAATAATCTCAACTATGATAGAGTGCTATCTCATCCTCCCCTTCCTCTTTTAAAAGATAAACAGATCTTTCAGGAGCAGCCGGACCAGGCGAACCTTACTGATAAGTATGCGGAAGAGGCTGTAAAATTTATAAGGGATAATAAAGATGGCTCCTTTTTTCTTTACCTGGCCCACATGTATGTACATCTTCCCATATATGCTCCTGAAAGATTTCTAAAGAATTCAAAAAACGGCCCTTACGGTGCTGCAGTTGAGCATATAGACCAGGTTATGGAAGTGATATTCGATGAGCTAAGATCCTGCGGTATAGATAATGATACAATAGTTATGTTTACCTCGGATAATGGTTCTCCCGAAATAATGGGAGGAAGCAATGAGCCGCTAAAGGGCCGTAAACGTTCGTGCTGGGAAGGTGGATTCAGGGTTCCATGCATCATGAGGTGGCCGGAAAAGATAAAAGCCGGAAGAGTCTCCGGTGATCCAGTAACCGTAATGGACTTTCTTCCGACAATAGCCAGTATTGCAGGAGCTGAGGTCCCGAATGACAGGATAATCGATGGCAGAGATATAGGCAGCATTATTACGGGTAATGATGACAGGGAATATAAAGCTCTGCCTTTTTACTATTACCATAATAATAATCTCTATGCTGCAAGGAGCGGGGATTGGAAATATTTTACAGATAGCCCTGATTATCCTGAAGCGCTGTATGATCTAAGAGAAGACATTGCAGAGACCACCGACCTTAAAGACAGGCATCCTGGTATTGTAAAAGACATGAAAAAACTCCTCTCTATGGCAAGAATTGATATGGGTGATGATCTGGAAGTTATGGATGGGGAGAATATAAGGCCCTGTGGGAGAGAGCTCGACCCGAAACCCCTTACAAATTATGATCCGGACAATCCCTATATTATTGCAGAATATGATATGACTTGCATTCTGGATAGATTAAGAGAATTGACCATGGATTAATGTAGAAAATAAAGGAGCACACTAGTGGCAGAAGGTAAAACCAGTACCCGTCCCAATATTATCATAATCCTTGCTGATGATATGGGATACTCGGATATAGGATGCTACGGATCAGAGATAAACACCCCCAATATAGACAGCCTCTCAGCAGGAGGGGTAAACTTTACACAGACCTATAACTGTGCACGCTGCTGTCCTTCAAGGGCATCGCTTTTAACAGGACTATATCCCCACCAGGCCGGGATAGGGCATATGGTATCAGATCTCGGATTTCCAGCCTACAGGGGTTCACTAAACGACAGCTGCGTAACTATTGCCGAAGTACTTAAGTCTGCTGGATACAGGACCGCTATGTCAGGAAAATGGCATGTATGCAATCTGGCTGGCAAAAATGGTAAAAGAGATTATAAGACCGAGCTTGATAATCCGGTTACTCCAAAAAAGAGGGGCTTTGACAGGTTTTACGGCACGCTTAAAGGCGGGGGTAATTATTTTAATCCAGCAGGCCTTATTCTGGAAGACAAAATAGTAGATTACAGGGACAAAGGTTATTACTATACAGATGCCATAACTGAATATGCTGCAGATATCATAGATGAGTTTTCCAAAGAACAAGACCCATTCTTTCTTTACGTAGCCTATACCGCTCCTCACTGGCCCCTTCACGCAAAAGAGGAAGATATTTCAAAATATAAGGGACATTACCTGAGAGGCTGGGACAGGATCAGACAAAACAGGCATGAGGAGCTTAAAGGATCAGGCATCCTTGATCCCGGATGGGAAATATCTAAAAGAGATGAACTTGCCCCTCTATGGGAAGACATAAAGGAAAAAGACTGGGAAGACAGGAGAATGGCCACCTATGCTGCCCAGATAGACTGTATGGATCAGGGTATTGGGAGAATAATTGCCAGGTTAAAAGAAAACAGGATAGATGACAATACCATAGTTATGTTTCTATCAGATAATGGAGGTTGCGCCGAGTATCTGGCCAAAGATCCCAAAATACCTGCATTTAAGCTATTTGACTGTGCTACAAAAGACGGCAGACATGTAAGTTATGGTAATGATCCTCTGGTGATGCCGGGGGGAGAAGATACATTCCAGAGCTATGACCTTCCCTGGGCCAATGTCTCAAATACACCATTTAAGCTGTTTAAACACTGGGTGCATGAAGGAGGGATATCCACTCCCTTTATTATAAGCTGGCCTGATAGAATAAAAAACAAAAATATCGTCCATTCTCCGGTACACTTGATAGATATAATGGCAACCATAATAGATATTACCGGCTCAGAATATCCTAAGGAGTATAATGGCAATACAATAATACCATATGAAGGCGAGAGTTTTTTACCCGCACTTCTGGGAAGAGACTGGGAAAGGGATAATCCAATATTCTGGGAGCATGAAGGAAACAGGGCAGTCAGGGACAGGAACCTAAAATTGGTAAACTGCTACCCTAGTAGATGGGAGCTTTATGCTATGGAAGCTGACCGCACAGAGTTAAATGATCTTTCAGGTAGATACAGAAGTGATATTAAAAGGCTTGGGGTCCTGTATGATGACTGGGCAAAAAGATGCGGGGTTCAGCCGTGGCTCCTGCCTGCAATAGAGAATATTCCATATGATATTATGCTTGGTTATAAGAGGGAATATTGGAATGTGTGATCATGTAATATATCGGTAGCCCTCATCCAGGGTAATATAAAAAGAAGGCTGTTTTAGCAATAGATTAGTAACTATTTAGAGGGGGTAACCCCCCTCTAATACAAATATTATTATAAACAATCCTGGTTCAATTGCTATAAGATGATTTAAGACAGGCAGGTACCATAATAGGATCTCCCTCAAATACAGACTGAATCGCATCGATTACAGATAAGCAGTTCTTTCTTACAGTAGAGATATAACCTCTGATACGACAGAATGTCCTGGCCCCTTCGACACTTCTAAAGGTACCTGATATTTTTTGCTGTATTTTCATCATTCTTGCGTCTTGCTCGGCTCTATTATTTTCAAAGGGAACATCAAAGTCATACATAAAAAGGAGTGTCTCTTCCCTGTACTTTTTTAAGCGCGGGAGCAAGTTTGTTGCCTTGCTCTGCTTGATCCTGCCCCGCTTTTTGGGCCCGTCTCTTTTTTTAACAGGATTTTTAGCCAGGCCCCGTTTGATTATCTTATCATATCTATCTTTAAAGGAGTCTATCTCATGTTCTTCTAATCTATCCACTGCTATCTTTATCTACACACTCTTTTATCTCCACAAGAAGAGAGGACATATCAGATGCCCATTTCTGCTTGCAGCACTCTTCTATCCCCTTTAGCTCCCTTAGATGATGGACATTGCAGAGACCATGGCCGCATTTGTATTTAAAATAGGTGTCCCAGCCATCATGTATTGCTACTCCACAAAAGTTGGGAAGGATATCTATATCGTCTGTGGCAGCAGCACCCCTTTTTGGATGGCACCCGTAGTATGTAAGATCCTCTGTAGACACTACATGCAGCCACCATCTCTTCTGTTCTGTATATAGGCCGGTCTCATCAAAATGGACAACACCGGAAGCGGTTACCCTGTCTTTTATCATCTCTTCTACAGGTTTTAAAGCATTAGAGCAGGTCCTGTTTGCATTTACTATAGTACCGGTAGAAAGTCCGGTGCCAAAAAGATCTAGAAATAGTTCTCTTATGCGGCCGTAGGGCAGAAGCTGATACTGGTTTAAATATACTGCATATGCTTTTATGGCCGGTCCGTACTGGGTGGGCTGATCTACGCTATCAGGAAAGGGGGCCCTGTTTAGCTGCCCGCAGTGCGGGCAGCTCTTTTCCTCTGCTCTGTGTTCTTCTACCTTGATCTTAATTGGAGGCAGATCAAATACCTGCCGCTTACTGTAGCCATCAGGTTCTATCTCTTTTAGAGATCTGCCGCAGCCATTGCAGGAAGATACGCCATGAATTGTGATGCTGTCAGGACTATCCGTCATTTTTAAGTTATGGCCCCTGTGTCCTTTTTGTCCTCCGGGGGATCTGCCTGTCTTTTTTCTAAGGCTTCTTTTTTTGTGGGCCAATCGCTTGAAGGGGGTCTGCTGGAGTTAGTAGAGTTT
>Ga0190284_1001576_pt1 | contig 10014 bp, 9 predicted proteins | sample 48691812_MG_FD_161668 | JGI IMG/M metagenome (GOLD analysis project Ga0190284, IMG submission 161668) | Hydrothermal vent microbial mat bacterial communities from Southern Trench, Guaymas Basin, Mexico - 4869-18-1-2_MG | ecosystem: Environmental > Aquatic > Marine > Hydrothermal vents > Microbial... | reverse complement strand
CCAGTGCTTCGAGCCACGATGCGCTACGGCCTGACCATCGTGGCCGGTCTGGCCCTGGCGACCGGCGCGGCAGTTTACCTGTACGGGCGTTGAAAACGTAGACTTGCCCTGCCCCGCGTTTCCTGTTATACTGAACGCAAATCAAATCAGTGAATTGCCCCAGTCTCGAAAACATCGCAAAAGGGCCGGAATAGAGGCTTTAGCCGGGTAAACGTGGCAAAACTGGGCTAAATCCGGCTGAAGCCTCCAATCCAAATTCACTCAACTCAATTGCGCTCAGTATATACTTTCTCTATAAAGGAAAACGGCAAACACTCAGGCGTGATTGCCGCTTTCCGGCAACACTTCGTTAAGCCTGGACTCATCGAGATCGAGTTCAGCCGTATCTACGGGCGGGTGATGGACAACCGGCACGTGAGCGACTACAAGATCGAAGTTCCCGTAGAAGCGGAGGTGGCGGAAGGAGACCTACGCGACGCCCGACGTTTTGTCGAGCGCGTCGAACAGTTCCTACGACAGGAAGACTGGCTGTGAACGAAGAATCCGTCGCCCATCTAACAGCAAGAGAGCGCCAGGCCATCGGGGCGTTTCTCCACCGGCTGCGCGAGCGCTTTTCAGGAGAAATTCTCCAGGTCGCGATTTTCGGGTCGAAGGCCCGTGGGGATAGTCGCCCCTGGTCCGATATAGACATTTTGGCTATAGTCAGAGAAGAGAGTTGGCCGTTACGTGGGGAGATCAGCACCCTCGCCTCCGACGTCTCTCTGGAGTACGACGTGCTCATCGGCCCCCGCGTCATTGGGCAGGAGCGGTGGGAGCGGATGAAACAACGCCGCTTCGGCCTCTACCAAAACATCATCTCCGATGGTATCCCCCTGACATCCATCTCGACGCACTCCTGATCCACCTGTCGAGCTGATATCAACGTTGGTCGTAAGAGAATCCGCGTCAGGTCGGGGTTGGTGCTGGCGTGCGGCTCAGCCCAGTAGCGGTAATCCGCGGGCTGGCTTTCGTCTGCCAGCGAGAGGGGCCAGGCTACGAGTTTCCCCGGATGTGCAGATGCCATCACACACTTACCAGGTGCGACGCACTTCCAAAGTGCGTCGCACCTCTCTAAAAGTTGCGCAGCACCAACGACAGGTAGATCGAGTGGCAGGTGGGACAAGAAGCCAGGTGCAGGCTGAACTCGCTATACCAGAACCCACCCCTGGAGCCGTTCAACGTGTAGAACTGCTCCTCCCAGGCATCCCCCTCCAGGCGGTACAGGCCGTGGGGAATCTCAGGCCCATAGGCAAAGTTGCTCATGCCCTCTCGAATGTAGGCCGAGGCCGGCAGCAGGGTGCCATCCTGGGCTACGCCGTTGGCGATCCAGAGTTCGTAGCCCTCGCCGGTGGTTTGCCAGCCGTCGGCCATGCCCCACCAGGGCTCGGGTAGGGTGCCCAGATCAACACCCACCGCGTGGAAAGAGTCGTTCCCTATATCGTAGCATTGCGTCGTGTCGTTGATCTGGTGATTGTGATCAACTCCGCCGGCCACACAGATAGCGCCGTCAGGGCCTACCCAGGGCACGTACCACGAGGCGTGGAAGCCGAACCAGACGCCTCCGATGAAATCACCAACCCATTCGGCGGTGTTATCTCCGGGATTATATTTCCACAAGTTTAGCGTTCTGCCGCCGCCTTCTTGGGTAGAGCCGCCGGACAGATAGCACACATTCTCGTCGGTGTGCTGGAGCATGGAGACGATATCCTGGCCCCAGCGGCCCTCGGCTGGATAGCCGGGGTCGGGCACCGTCTCTGTGTACCATTGTTTGGTTGCGATGTTAAAGATCTGTAACGTCCCGGTGACGATGGTATCCGGGAACAGGATGATGATCTCGTCGCCGTCCCCGTTCAGGCCATAACAGCCGTCCATTGGGTACTCAATCACCGGCGTGAGCGGGTTGGTGTAGGTGATCCACTCGCCGGTGGCCGGGTCGTACCGCTGGGCGGCGCCGCCGGAGCCGTAGCCGCCGACGGACCACAAGCCGCCGTCCCCCTGGTTGGCCCAGATGACGGCGTTGTCCATGGCCGGGATGGGGCTATCGTCACGGCGGCGCCAGCCACCGTTCTCGGTGATGGTTTGGGTGATAACCGAGATATCGGCGGGGATGCCTGGGGCCTCGACGGTCAGACTGGCGTTGATTTGCTCGCCGGGCTGCAGGCACAGGTTGGGCTTGAGCATGGTAACGAAGGTGATGATCTCGCCTGACTGGATGCTGGATGGGTGATAGCCAGTAAAGTCCGCCTCGGGCGCATCGTACGTGAAATCGAGAGCAACGTTCCCGGCGCTATAGTTCCACAACTCGAACTCTAGCGTCTGGGTGGTGCCATTGCAGCCTTCGATTGTCACCTGGCTGGGCTTGAGCGTCAGCGGGGTGCACTTTTCGATCTTGATCGAGCCGCTGTCGCTTCCACTTGCATCGCCGTGCAACACCCAAGGGATATTGCGATCGCCCGTGTAACCCGCCGGTACGACGACTTCGACGCAAGCACTCCAACTGGCTCCGTTGCTGATCTCGCCGTAGCCGTCGCCGTCGCTGTCGGCGTAGACCACTTGTTGGCCAGAGGGAGTGCAACTGAAGTTGACTATATATCCGATGGAGTCGTTGGAATCCTGGTAGCCACACGCGGAGACACTCCACGGATCGAGACCAGGAGAGGGGTCATCTGGAAAAGTCAACGTAATCCCATCCAGCCATTCTCCGTCGGTAGACCCATTGTAGACTTCGAAGCAAAGAGTCTGTGTTACAGCTTGTGTCTCGTCTGCCTGATAGCACTCGTCCGTCTCCATAGAGGAACCCGAGATGCTCGCGACGCCGCCCAAAGGAGGCCCGCCGGAAGCCCCCAAAGCAGCGGCCGCAAGAGAGGACGGCGCTCGTCCGGTCAGCGCGACGGCGGTGGACTGTTCCCCATCCCATGCTTCTCCCCTCGACTGGGCCCATCCACCCTTGGGGATGGTCAGGATAACTACCACCAATCCCAGCCCCAGCACCAAAGCCGGAACCAACTTGAACCAACGTATCTTTTCCATCGCTTATCCTCCTTTTGATTTTTTCATTTGGGTGTGTTTCATTTCAGTTGAGAGGCTGGCTGGCCGACAAATTTAACATTCGAACCGCAGATTCACGCGGATGAACGCAGATTTATGTTGACCTGCCTGGGTAAGCGTTCAGACCTCCGAGGTTTTGGATATGTCATTATTGCCCCTGGATTCTGAACAGCATTCCGAATATTGACCCGCTTTTTGGTCATTTGTCATTTGCTCATTTGTCATTGGAACGCAGTTCTCTATGTATTTGGCCCGAAAGTGAGCAATATGCCGCTAAAAGCTTCCGAGAGAGCACTATTTCGTAAACCTCGGAGGTCTTTTGCGGGTGTTTTGTCCCTCCCCTGAACGCTTACCTTGCCAGTTCATGCTACTTTAGGGAAATTGGTGTGTCACGGCTCTACTACCTCTTCCTCCTCCTCCTCCTCCTCCTCCTCCTCCTCCTCCGGCGGTTCGTAGCCGGGGCCGTAGTGGTAGGCAGCGCGACGGGGAGCGTACTTGCTGACGAAGGTGTCGTTGTAGAGCAGGTTGTCCGTCGCGTCGTAGACCCGTCGCTCTATCGTCGCCGTCAGCCCGCTCACCGCCGACTGCCAGCGGACCACCGTCCCCGGCGCTAACGTCTCGTCCAACTGGTAGATAGGCGGGCCGGGCTCGGTTTCGTCACTGATCACCGGCTCCCCCTTCTCCAGCCGCCGCCCGTCGTCGGTGGAGTAGAAACGAAAGACTAGCCGGTGAGCCCCCTCCTCGACCTCGGTCTCGATCAGCAGCGGGTAGGGCCGGTCGTTGGTGAACTTGAAGTCCACCTGCGGTGAGTAGACGGTGGCATCCATTCCCACCCCTGCATCCCTTAGCTCGTAATAACCCACCCGGTGGTTGTGGTACCAGCGCTCGACGATGGGATAACCACCCCAGAAGGCGGCGCGGAAGGCGGTGGTGGAGACCTGGCAGATGCCGCCGCCGACCTCGACGGCAAGTTGCTCGCCAGCGGTGATGTAGGACTCGTCGTAACCAGCCTCGGCGCTCACCTCCCCCAGGTAGTGGTTGAAGGAGAAGGTCTCCCCCGGCCCGACGACGATGCCATCGAACTTGGGCGCCGCCAGCCGGATGTTGTGGTCGCGCCCGGAGGGGGAGCCGATGAAGTAGGAATCCCCCTCAGCCACCAGTTCGACGATGCCCAATTCCTCGGCAGTGGCGGTGTCGGGGTAGCGGGGCGGGACGGCCTGCACGACGAGGGAGACGTAACGATTGCCCGCCGGCAGTTCTTGCACTATGCGCACCAGACTAGCCCCTACGTCGAGAGCGCGGCCCTCCTGGCTAGCACTGATGGGCTCCAACTGGCCCGTCGCCTCGTCGAAGTGGAAACGGGCGTCCACCGGCTCGACCACCAGCGCAGGGGCCAACCCCTCCAGGTAGGCCCGCAGCGCGCCATCGTCCAGCGCGGCGTGCAGCGCCCCACCCTCCACCCGCACCACCAGCATCGTGACCAGTTGCTCCGGCGGGAGCACCCACGGACCGGGGTCGCCCTCGCGGGGGTGGGCGAGAACGAGCGTGAGCGGGCCGTCCAGCAGCGCTTCGGCCTCAGCGCGGGCGGGTTCGGCGTCGGCGATGGAGGGCGGGATCTCGCGGATGACCAGTTCCACCTCAGCGGGAGCCAGGCGAGTCACGGCCGGTGCCAGCGCCTCCAGCGTCGCCTCCACGTCCACATAGCGTCCAGACCGGGCGGGGTTGACGACCGGGGTGACGCCGTCGAGGGTGAGGGTGGCTTCGGTGGAGGGGAGGTTCACTTGCTCGGCCAGGACCTCCAGGTAGAGACGGGCCACGCGCTCGTCGTAGACGATGACGGGAGAGAACTGTTCGCCGTAGGCCAGCAGCCGCAGGTGGATCAGCAAGTTACCCGCCCATGAAGATGAGCGCTCGCGCCCCAGGTAGTAGGCTGGCACCAGCGTGGCCCACGGGTCGAGCCGGAGACCCAGGTCAGTGGGACGGACAGACCAGGAACGATCTGGCCCGCGCAGGGTCACCAGAGGCGTGTCTAGCCCCAGGCCACTTTCTAGCGCGGCAGCCGCCTCCTCGGGCCGCATCCCGCTCACGTCCACGCCCCACACCCACACGCCCGGGTAGATGCGGTCGGCGTGGTAACGTTCAAAGGCCAGCACCGAGACGGGCAGGAGGACCAGGATGGTACCCAGAAGAACACAGAGAACACGGAGGACACGGTTGATCATTGGTCACTGGCCATTGGTCATTTCTGTGCTTCCGACTGCCAGGCCAACTGGGCCAGCACGGGCAGGTGGTCGGAGCCAGCGTCGGGGCCAACCCAAGATCGGATGGCGCGAAAGTGAACCGAATACCAGACATAATCGAGGCGCACCAACAGCCGCAGCGGGCCAGGCCTGCGGGCCGACCAGGTGGTGCCGAAACCCCATCCCGCCGCACGGAAGGCATCGGTCAGGCCAGCCTCCGACAACAGAGCGTAATTGTCGTTCTGGTCGGTCAGGTTGAAGTCGCCCATCAGAATGCCTGGTCCACTGGCCGTGGTCATCTGGGCCAGCGATGCGATTTCGGCAGCGGCGTAGGGATGGATACAGTAAACGCCCCGGCTTAGGCCGGGCGGCGGTGGGTGGGCGATGATCACGGTGATGGACACAGTCTGGAGAGCTGGCCCAGCGCCATCAACAGCAAGGGTGGCGCGCAGATGGGGCAACCGTTGCGCTTGCAGGTAAAACAACTCTTCTTCCAGGATGGGATAACGACTGAGCAATCCCTTGCCGGGGACGCCGTATCCATAAAGCACCTGATAAGGATACAGGTCACGCAAATCCCGTTCGACGGCGGCGGCCTGCTCGCCAGTCACCTCTTGCAACGCGATAATATCGGCCTCTGAAGAGCGTAACACGGCCACCAGGTCATTGGGCGCGACGAAGGAATGAGCTACATTGTAGGTCATGACGGTCAGATTATAGGAATCGGCAAGGGCAGAAGGTTGGGGCAGGAACAACCCGCCAAACAAGTACAGGAAAGCAACCACGTTCACGCTCAGCATAGCTGCCGCCGGCCAACGCCGCATCCAGAGCATCGCTGGCAGCAAGGCAAAGGCCGGCAGCAACACCCAATGGAGAAGCGTACTGAGAAGTGCCACTGGCCACAGGCGATCGCCAAACAGTGCTCGCAGTGGCAGGTAAAGGACCAGCAGCGCGGCATACACGTCGAGAGCGGCCAGCAGCAGCCTCAACAGGCGCTGCCACAACGTGAGGCGTGGCCGGTCTCGCTTAGTAGTAGAGCGTCTGTTTACTATTGTGACCCCCTCGTCACCACGGATGATACTCGTCAGTATAAGTACGATGGCGACGGGGACAGATGAGCCTGACCACCACCAGCCCAAAGACAAAACCCCCGATGTGCGCCCACCAGGCCACGCCACCACTCTGAAGAACGTCGGAGGCAGCAGCCAGGGCGAAGAGGCCGTTGAACAACTGGGAGATGAACCAGAAGCCCAGGTAGATCAAGGCCGGAATCTCGACGATGCGGATAAAGTAGAATATGGGCACGAGGGTGACGACGCGAGCTCTGGGATAGAGCACCAGGTAGGCCCCCAGCACACACGCGATGGCCCCGCTGGCTCCCACCGTCGGGATGGGTGAGCCAGAGTAGGCCACCAGATGGGCAGCGCTGGCCGCCAGGCCGCCGAACAGGTAGAACAACAGATAGCGGAAGGGTCCCAGGCGATCCTCGACGTTGTCGCCGAAAATGTACAGAGCGAGCATGTTGGAGATAAGGTGCCACCAGCCGCCGTGCATGAACATCGAAGTGAATAGAGACAACCAGCGGGCCAGCTCTCCACCATGCCAGAAATCGGCCGGCACCAGCCCCCAAAGCCAGATGAACTGATCCAGTTGCTCTGGGGTCAAGATGGACTCGAACAGAAAAACCAGCACGTTGAGGCCGATGAGCGCCGTGTTGACGATGGGAAAACGGCGGGAGGGTATGGTATCTCGGAGTGGTATCATGGTTGATCACTCCGTCTGACCAGCCGGTTCACGGGCCGGCAGGTCAACTCTCTGACCATCCTCCAGCGTCACCTGCCAGGCCGGCACCCAGGCCAGCCCACAGAACTCGACCATCACGTCGGCGCGGCGGGGAGCGACCTCCACCTCCTCAGTCTCCTCCAACGTATCGGCCCAGCGGACGTTGACATCGTCCGCCTGCTCTTCCCATTCCTCCGCCAGTGCCTTCAGTTGCTCCTCCAGATCCTCGATGGCATCCAGAGATTCCTCCACGTCGGCCTTGGCCTTCCTGGTCAGCGTGCGCTTGCGGCTGGCGCGTGAGAGCATGGACGACGACCGCCGCCTGGTGAGCAAGTTGAGCGCCGATTCGCCTAAACTCAGCACTTCCTCCCGCTTGCGGGCATCCAGATCCTCCTGGTCTTCGGTCAATTCCCGCTTCTCGCGGCGCAGTGCACCTTGCACGCGGGCCATCCGCTTGTCCATACTGGCGCGGGCCTTCTTCAGTTCGGCGTCCCGCTTACTACGCGCCTCCTCCTGGCAGCGCACGAGGAAATCACGGCGGCTTTCCCCCACCGTGCCATACAACTTGAGCGCCGGGTTGTGCCAGATAGTGGCGGACACGTCGTGATAAAGATAATCGGCGAAGTCCTTCTCCAGGCGCTTCAGGTCGCGCGGGCGAGCCAGCATAGAGGCCACCGGCGCGTAGACCCCCTCCCCCATCGGCCTCGGTGAAAGGTCATCCTCGCTCACCACGGTCTGCCCCTCCTCCCAATCCACCCCCATAACCCCCTCGCCGGGCTGCACCAGCCGCGCCACCATCTCCTGGTGGTCCACGCCCCGCTTCCGATCCAGCATCCGCACCGTGCCCAGTGCCAGCAGGTAGGGGGTGTAGACCAGCCGCCGCTCTTTTACCAGCACCGGCCGCCCACCCCGCTCCTCGTAACCCCGCAGCGCCCACTCGAAAGTAACAGTCGGAGGGAGAAAAACCTGGGGAACCTCGGGAGGCAACGTGGGCGGATCAGGCACCAAACCAGCCAGCCCTTCACCTCTTTGCTCCTCCACTCTCCCTGTCTCCTTGTCCCCTTGCCCCCTTGTCTCCTTGTCCCCTTGTCTCCTCGTCTCTCCCTCCCCTTGTCCCCTTGTCACCTCTTGCACCTGCTTCCGGGTCAACGGCCCGCACAGATAGGACATCGCCCAGCGGGTGTGGAAGAAAACCGGTGCACCCTCCCGAATGTCGTGGAGCAGGAAGACGCGGGGCTTGAGTGCGCCCAGCGCTCGATCGAGCGCGCGCCGATCCATCGTCGTCCCTGCCTCGGCAATCGCCCCCTCCAGCCCCTCCAGCACGCGCTCCTTATCTCGCTCCGCTCGCAGCGATCCGACTACCCATGTGCCCGCGTTGGTCAGCCCCTTGTAGTCCAGGTCGGCCGGGTTCTGGGTCGCCAGCACGAGACCCAGGCCAGCGGAGCGCCCCTGCTTAATCAGCGCCAGGAGCGGGGTCTTGGTGGGCGGGTTGGCCGGGTAAGGTGGGAAGTAGCCGAAGACCTCATCGAAGTAGAGCAAAACCCGCAGGTCGGTGGTGCCAGATTGAATGCGCAGCCAGTCGCGCACCGCCTCCAGGAACAGGGTGATGAAAAAGGCCCGCTGCGCATCGTTGAGATGCGCCAGGTAAAAGATGCTGGCCCGGGGGCGGCCGTCGCTGGCGTAAAGCAACGTTCCCACGTCCAGTGGCATGCCCTCCTGCCAGTTCTCGAAACCAGGGGCGGCGATGAGGTTATTCAGCGTCCGGGCCAGCGCGAAACGGTCTTTCTCTGGGAAGAAGGTCTCCAGTCCAAAGACGCCCACTTGCTGGAAGGGCGGCTGCTGCACCAGGCGGATCAGCGTGGGCAGGTCGAGTTGCTCCCCGGCGCGCCAGACGTGCTCGATGATGCGCACCATCAGGATGTGCTCGGGGCTCTGGAGAGGATCAGCCTCGACGCCCACCAGCCCCAGCAGCGCCGCCACGATCCCCCCGATGCGCTCCCGTAGCGCTTCCTCGTGCTCGTCCCAGTCCAGATCAGGCGTGTCGAAAAAGTGGAGCACGTCCACCGGCTGGCCCGCCTCCGAGCCGGGGGTAAAGATGGTGAACTGCGCCGCCTGGCGCAACCGCTCAATGCGCTCACCGGTGATGTCCCACCCGGCCAATCCCTCCCGCCATTTACGCGCCTCTCCAGCAGCGTACTCCTCGACGCTTATCCCGCGCCGCCGGGCTCCCTCCAGATCCACCCAGGGGGCGAAGTCCTCCGGGCGCAGCTCAGGGAAGGTCAGCAGCAGGTTGGAGATATCTCCCTTGGGGTCGAGGATCAGGACAGGAGTGCCCTGGAGCAATGCCTCCTCCAGCAGGATGATGCCCAGGCCGGTCTTGCCGGACCCGGTCATGCCGAGGATGACCCCGTGGGTGGTGAGGTGGCGGGCTTTGTACATGACAGGCCGGTCGGTAACCTCGCCCTTCTTCAGATCGTACTCACGGCCCAGGTAGAATTTGCCTCGCTTTTCGCTCGCGCTCATCGTAGCCTCCTGTTGTGGTGTGGTGTTAATTGTACACGGAGCGGGGGAAGATGCAAGTTGGGTCCCCCTCCCCAGCCCTCCCCCACGGGGGGAGGGAGTGGCGCGGCGAGGTTTTGACTTCCGGGCAATGTTGTGCGCTAGGCAATCGAAAACGATTGGTGTTACACCTGGAGGCGGGGGATGTGGAAAACGACCTGTTCAGGCCGGTGCGGCTTGCGCTAAATCTGCCCCCAGATTGAAAGCACCCAGCATAAACCCCCAGAATTGTGCCGGCAGGCATTCTGTGCTATCATTAAGGCGAATAAATCAAGGAAGGATTTCGGTGATATGAAGTTAAATCTCGCCCCGATTTCTATCATTCGCCAACTGCGCCAGCGCGACC
>Ga0190284_1001575_pt1 | contig 10017 bp, 8 predicted proteins | sample 48691812_MG_FD_161668 | JGI IMG/M metagenome (GOLD analysis project Ga0190284, IMG submission 161668) | Hydrothermal vent microbial mat bacterial communities from Southern Trench, Guaymas Basin, Mexico - 4869-18-1-2_MG | ecosystem: Environmental > Aquatic > Marine > Hydrothermal vents > Microbial... | reverse complement strand
TACCGTGATTGTGAAGCCCGCTGAAGACACGCCCCTGTCGGCGCTGGCACTGGCTGAGCTGGCGGACCAGGCCGGCATCCCTGAGGGGGTCATCAACGTGGTCACCTGCTCCCGTAACAAGGCCGCAGAGGTTGGCGGCGAATTCACTTCCAACCCGCTGGTACGCAAGGTCAGCTTCACCGGCTCCACCGCTGTCGGTAAACAGTTGATGAGACAATGCGCCGACCAGGTGAAAAAGGTGTCACTGGAACTCGGTGGTAATGCCCCTTTCATCGTGTTCGATGATGCCGACCTGGACGCCGCCGTCGCCGGGGCCATCGCCTCCAAGTACCGCAATGCAGGCCAGACCTGTGTCTGCGCCAATCGTCTCTACGTCCAGTCCAGTGTCTATGACGCCTTCGCCGGCAAGCTGGCAGAGGCCGTGCAAGGCCTGAAGGTGGGTAATGGGATCGACGACGGCGTCTCCCAGGGGCCGTTGATCAATGAGCAGGCGGTGCAGAAGGTGGAGGGCCTGATCGAAGACGCTGTGGCCAAGGGGGCGCAGGTAGTTCTCGGGGGTAAAAGACACGCGATCGGCGGCACCTTCTTCCAGCCGACCCTGCTGACCGAAGTGACCGACGACATGCGCATCGCCCGCAACGAGATCTTCGGTCCCATTGCCCCCCTCTATCGATTCGATACCGAACACGAGGTGGTCAGCAAGGCAAACGATACTGAGTTTGGCCTGGCCGCCTACTTCTATGCTCGCGATATCGGCCGCATCTGGCGCGTCTCCGAAGGCCTGGAATACGGCCTGGTCGGAGTCAACGAGGGGATTATCTCGACCGAGGTGGCACCATTTGGCGGTGTCAAAGAGTCCGGGATCGGCCGCGAAGGTTCCAAATACGGCCTCGATGACTTCGTGGAAATCAAATACGTCTGTGTTGGCGGCATCGATAAATGACCGGAAAGCTTATCACCAACCAGTTTTCGCGCTGTATCTATTGACTGAGCCTATAACCTAACCGCTCGGCCAGACGTCGCCCTGCTTCCTGAACAATGTTTACCCACTCATCTTTGCGCCTTTCTATGGGTGCGGATATGGACAGGCCAGCCACCGCATTGCCGTTGATATCTCTCACCAGTACACCGATGCATCCAACCCCAAGCTCAGCCTCTTCATTGTCCAGGGCATATCCTCTGGCTTTTGAAATTGCAATCTCATGCTTCAATGCCGCCAGGTCTACCAGCGTATGTTCAGTATACCCGGGTAACCCGGTGCGTTTCGCATACGCCTCGATCTCATCGTCATCGCCCTCTCCCAGCATCAGTTTACCCACCGCCGTGACATGCAGCGGTGCCCGGCTTCCGATCACCTGCTCCACCCTCATCATCCGAGTGGTGGTGGCCCTATCGACGTAGACCATCTCGTCACCTTCTTTTATCGTCAGGTTGACCGTCTCCCCTACTTTATCCCTCAGCCATTCCATGATGGGCCTGGCCTCAGTCTGGATGTCGGCACTCGCCCTGACACGGCAACCCAGTTGCCGTAGTTTGCTGCCGAGGAGGTACCTGCCCGCCTCACCACGCTGAACAAAACCGATATCTGTAAGGGAAGATAGAATTCGGAACGCCGTGGAAGGGTGCAGTCCGGTCTCAGCCGACAGGGCCTTGAGGGTGACAGATCCATCGTTCTGATTTGCAATGACATCAAGCAACTGCCCGGCACGCGCTATGACTTGAACAGATATTTTTTTCTTGCTCATAGAATTTCATATTTTGAAAGCTAGTGCGTAATTACAGTGCGTATATCAAACTCTTGTGGCTGTTGTTGTACATGGATGCATAATTGCAGACAAACACTGATATGGCATCAAACTAATCATGCCAGTGTGGATAATCGGGCATCGTGGAATTCAGGTGTGATCAACGCCGGATTTCATCTCTTCGATGAAACCCCAGTAGGCCATCACCAGAACGCTGCCGACAATGATGGGGAATGCGATGGACCCGGTATTGTCCCAGATTGAATAGGCCAGGCCTCCAATGAACATAGTGAGGATAACCATGGCCAACAGCCCACAAATGAAGTTAATCATAAAACTCTATTGCCTCCGTTGTATTCAATTCTCTCTCACGCTTCAACACAGTGCGCGAGCCAGTTGGCCGTTCGCAACAACCGTGCGTCATCATTTCTGGCTGCCGTCATCTGGACACCGACAGGCAAACCATGGGACCCCTGCAGGATTGGCACGGAAATGCTGGGCAATCCGCAGAGAGACCAAGGCGTACAGAAAACCGGACTGCCCGTTGAATGAAGCCCTGCAGGCGCCTCGCCTGTGGCGGCTGGAGTAATGATGGCATCATATTCCAGAAGAATTTCGTCAAGCGCACTGTTCATCCCGGGTATCTGCGCCAGCGCGTAATTATAGTCCACGGCCAGGTATTGCCGTCCGCGCTCGATCATCTCCTGCAGGGTGTCACTCAGCTGCTCCTTTCCCTGCTGGTACTCGCGCTGGAAACTCCTGGCCAGATCGGCTTCCATAATAGTCCGATGCCAGCCGACCGCATGCTCCAGAAGATCGGAGAGATCCAGCTCTTCCACCCTATCCCCGAGAAGTTCCACCAGTTCCGCAAATCCAGCCTGCACATCCTCGTCGGCCTGACCCCAGGCCGGTGTCTTGACGAAGGCGAGGCGGGGAGTCACCGGCGGTTCCTGAGACACCAGGCCGATCAGGTCGGGCCGTGACCTCGGCCGCATGTCAGCATCCCGGTCATCGAAGCCCATCATCTGTTGCGCAAGCAGCGCCACGTCCCCTGCAGAACGGCCGAAGACACCGATGTGGTCCAGGGTTCGTGACAATTTAAGCACGCGGTATCTCGAGATCAGGCCGTGGCTGGGTTTGTATCCATAGATCCCACAATAAGAGGCCGGCCGGATAACCGACCCATTGGTCTGTGTTCCTATGGCCCAAGGCACCATTTTAGCCGCTACTGCCGCTGCGGACCCACTGGACGAACCGCCAGGGGTGCGTGACGAGTCATGGGGATTCCTGGTCTTGCCCGGCGCATAGACCGCCAACTCTGTTGTGACGGTCTTGCCCATGATAATCGCACCCCCCTCACGCAGCATGGCGACCGCAGTGGCATCACAGGCGGGCGTGCGGCCGGCATGGAGCGCGGTTCCATCCTCTGTCGGCATATCCTTGGTGTCGAAGATATCTTTGATGCCAACGGGGATTCCGTGAACAGGTCCCAGGGCCGCCCCGGTCCGGCGATAAAGATCGGCATCACGTGCCTGTTGCAATGCATAATCCGGGTCGATGTGCTGCCATGCGCCCACATTATCCTCCAGGTCTTCGATGCGATTCAGGCAGTCCTGGACCAATTCTTCAGATGACATCTCACCTGACTGGATTGCCGCCGCGGCGTCTGTTGCACCCATCTCAAAATAATTCATCAATTCCATCCACTACACGGTTATGCCACGCTTAATGCCAGCGCCCATCAGGTGGAGCATCCCCTTAACCAAAGAGATAGCTGGGAAGCCACAGGGCAATCTGCGGAAACAGGTACATCAGCAACATGGCGAACAGTACAATGCCCAGATAGGGCATGATGCCCTTGAAGATCTCCATGAGTTGCACATGCCTTGGTGCCACCCCCTTGAGATAGTAAGCTGACATGGCCATCGGTGGCGTCAGGAACGACGTCTGCAGATTGAGCGCCACCAGCACCCCGAAAAACAGCGGATCGACATTGAAGGTCTCCAGCATGGGTAGGAAGATGGGCACGAATATGATGATGATCTCGCTCCATTCCAGTGGCCATCCCAGAAAGAAAATAATCAGCTGTGCGATGATCAGGAAGCCCACTGTGCCAAGGGCCATACCCAGGACCCACTCTTCGATGAGACCGTGGCCACCGAGATAGGAAAACACCGATGCGAAGGTCCAGGAGCCGACAAACAGCCAGCAGACCATTGCTGACGTCCGGGCGGTCAGATAAACCGCCTCCTTGAGACGCTGCCAGGAAAGTGCGCGGTACACGGCAGCCAGTATCAATCCACCAAGAGAGCCTACCCCAGCCGCCTCGGCCGGGGTCGCGATACCGGCCAGAATAGATCCCAGCACACCCATGATCAGGACAAACAGGGGTATAAACGACGTCAGCAGCTGCCAGGCAATCAACCCCAGCGAAGGTACATCCTCCTCGGCAGGCTTGGGCGCCAGTTTCGGGTTGAAGTAGGCACGGCTCACCACATAAAGCATGTACATTCCAGCCAGCAGCATGCCCGGGAACAAGGCAGCCGCATAGAGGCGCACCGGAGAGACCTGGGCAATCGCAGCATAGACGATGAGCATGATGCTTGGCGGAATCAGGATGCCCAATGTACCACCCGCACAGATAACGCCGGTGGCGAGCTTCTTGTCATAGCCGGCCTTGAGCATGGCCGGAAGTGCCAGCAGGCCCATCAGGGTAACCACTGCGCCGACGATGCCGGTAGCGGTAGCAAAAACCGCACAGGTGGCAAGCGCAGCTACCGCCATGGACCCCGGCAGATGTCTGGTTGCAAGCTGGATACTGGAAAACAGCCTATCGACTATGTTGGCCCGTTCAACCACGTAACCCATGAAGAGAAACAAAGGTACGGCCACCAGCACGTCATTTGACATCACCGAGAATGTATTTTGCACAAACAGATCGAATATTCTGTTATCGAAGATATTTTCCAGCTGGTCGGGCCTGGTATAGGCGTAGTAACCGAACCCAAGCCCCATCGCAATCAGGGTAAACGCAATGGGAAATCCCAACAGAACGATACCGATGAACAGCACCAGCATCAGGATGGCAATTTGCGGGTCGCTCATTTCTCATCCCCTTGACTGCTTTGGTGCAGCGCATTCGCCCCATCTTCGTGCTGATGCTTTGCCATTGTTTCTGTTTCCTCAACATCATGCAGTCGTGGCGGCCATTCGCCGGTTCGCAGGCAGATAACGCAGCGTACGGCCTCCGCAACACCTTGCAGGAACACGAAGAACCCGGCCAATGGAATCAGGGTTTTGAAAAAATATATCTGAACCCGTGCCGGGCTGCTCCAACTGACCTCTTTGTAGCGCCATGAATCAGCGGCGAAATCATAGCCATACCACATCAGTGCAAATACACCTGGCAACAGAAACAGGATATAGAGAGTCAGGTCGATGCTCGCCTGGACTCGAACTGGCAGCAGACGATGAATCACATCTCCCCTTACATGCCCATTACGCGACAACGTATAGGCCCCCGCCATCATAAACAGGGCGCCATACATCTGAACACTCATGTCAAATGCCCATGCTGTAGGTGAGTTAAGCACGTAGCGAACAAACACTTCATAACAGGTGGCGAAGGTCAGCACCATAATGCACCAACTGAAGGCCTTACCTACCCAGGCACTCAAGCTGTCAACAATATAGAGGAAAGGATTCATATAAACACCCAGATGAAAGGCACAACTTTGAGGAGCGCTGGTTGCCATTCAGAAACAGCCTGTTGGGACGCAGAAACCGCCGAGAAGTGCAAAGGGGCCAGTCGTTACTTTGCGTATTCTGCGGATTGTTGCGGTCTCTGCATCCGATTTCAGTGTTTCCGGGCAGGCATAGCCCCGACAGTTAGGTCGGCGAACCGAAGTAGTGTCGGTAGGCGCCCTCATAGTCTGGAGTATTAGTGAGCTCAAAGGCGCCCACGCGCTTCATCCATGCCTGCTGTGAATTCACAACCTTGGCAAAGAAGGGATCTTTCATGAACTTCGGCAGCACCTTGTCCCATGCCTTGAGCTGCGCATCCATGATCGACTGTGGTGTCCGCCGAACCTTGACCCCGTGCTCCTTCTGCAGCGTAGCCAGGTCATTGGAGTATCGGTCCTGGGCCTTCCATGACATGTCCGCAGACGCCGCCTCTGATGCATACTTAAGGATTGCCTGGTGCTCCTTGGCCAGTGACTCGTAAGTCCGGCGATTGAATATGATCTCGAATGCCTCCTGGGACTGATGGAAACTGGCCAGATAGTAGTTCTTGGCCACATCCTGCATACCGAAGTCCTTGTCCGAGGTTGGGTTGTTGAATTCAGCTGCATCGATCAGTCCACGTTCCATCGCCGGCTGAATTTCACCGCCGGGCAGTTGAACTACTGACATTCCCATCTCCTGCATGACATTGGCCGCCAGGCCAACGGTGCGATACTTCAGGCCCTTCATATCTTCTACACCGTTAATTTCCTTGCGGAACCACCCCAGCGGCTGCGCCGGCATAGGCCCTGAGAAAAAACCCACGACATCCAGTTGCAGGACATCCCGCATCAGTTCTTCATAGAGTTCCTTACCGCCGCCGTAATGAATCCAACCCAACAGCTGGTTTGCGGTCCAGCCCCAGCAGGGCCCGGTGCCAAACAGGGACGCTGCGGCATTCTTACTGTACCAATAGGCGGTCACCAGGTGTGACCCGTCGATAACGCCTTTGTGGACAGCGGTCTGCAGCTCTGCTGTTTTCACCACAGCGCCAACATCCAGATAGTCGATCTTCAGCGAACCACCGGACATTTCGTTGACCCGTCTTACATAGTCTTCTGCGTACTCCTTGAATATGCCACCGCCCCAGGCGCCCTGGAGTTTGAGTACCGTCGGCTTTGCTGCGGTTGAGATCATTGGGAAACCTGCGGCAACTGTACCTGCAGCTGCTGCCAGGCCACCTTTCAGGAATTTGCGCCGGCCGTTTGATTCTGATGCGGCCTTGTCTCTGTTATTTTCTGCATCTTTCATCGATATCTTCTCCACTCGTGGTTGCTTCGTTATATGCTGTATATTCAGTTTGCTGCCAGTTTGGATCCACCTCCTCTCCTTGCTACTACTCACTGAATTCGGAAAACCGGGCATCAGCCGATTGGGCTGCATCTCGGGTGTTCAGGAAAACTGCCCGCACTGTCAGACCAGTCTATCGCGAGGTTCCTCTCCGGACATGATCGCATCGAGATTATCCAGTGCTCTGAAGCCCATGGCATCGCGTGTCTCTCGTGTAGCGCTACCGATGTGCGGAAGCAGAAAGGTATTTTCCAATGTCTTATAGCGGGGATCGATGCCCGGTTCGTTGTTGAAAACATCGAGCCCGGCGGCAAATAGCTTGCCTGAGCGCAAAGCCGCAATCAGTGCATCATCATCCACCACCGCCCCACGAGCCGTGTTGACCACGATAGCGTCATCCGGCAACAGCGCAATGCGCTCTGCGTTTATCGAATGATGGGTTTCAGGTGTGGCCGGACAATGGATCGAGAGAAAATCGCAATGGGGCAGCAGATCTTCAACGCGTTCGTGGTAGATGGCGCCAGCCTCCAGGTCGGTAGCGAGCCGGCTGCGGTTATAGTAGTGAATCTCCATTTCGAAACCGCGGGCCCGCCTGGCCATGATCTGACCAACTCTCCCCATTCCAAGAATACCCAGGCGTTTGCCGGTGACCTGAATGCCCAGTTGCTGGGTAGCGCCCCACTCGGCCCAGGTCTCGGTTCGTATCTGATGTTCACCTTCATACGCTCGCCGGGCTGCTCCCAGCATCAGCAACATGGCAATCTCCGCCGTGGCATCACTGAGCACTTCCGGCGTGTTGGTGACGATAATTCCGCGGGCCTTCGCCGCGTCGAGGTCTATGTGATCGAACCCCACAGAGAAACTGCAGATTGCACGAACACTGGCCGGAAGGCGTGCAATGACCTCAGCAGTCAGTTTCTCTGTATGACAGGGGATGATTGCAGCAGCACGCTCCGCAAGTTCGATAAGCTGCTCACTTGTGTATATCTTGTCCTCGGAGTTGAAGCGGGCATCATAATCGCGTTTCAGACGTGCCTCCACGGCGGGAGGCAGTTTTCGGGTCACTAATACAACGGCCTTTTTGCTCATAGACCTGGTCCCAATGTTGCATCCAGGAACGCGATGATCGTGCCGGGATGGTCGTTCTCAGATGGATCTCTGAGTGTAAGTGTAGAAGACTGTATCTGTTGTTTTTATTGTCGATATTCGGTTTCTGCCATAAGCCTTACTTTTATTGGTATCACGATACAGAATAAGCTAAGATCTCACAATACACAATCGATTTCATATAGTGATATTTAGTTCGGATCTCTGTGAATGCGGTGACCCCTCCGCCCGCCGCTGATCCCAGTATCACTGGCCTGTTGCCATCCACTACGGAGGGGTCTAATGCAGTCGACGACATATCCACCCCTGCGGTTGTCATGGACGATCTGGGGGCTGGGGGCCCTGCTCTACCTGATCGGCTTCTATCAACGGGTCGCGCCTGGCGTGATGACGGTAGAGCTGACCTCCGAATTTGGGCTGAACGCCGTCGCCCTGGGGAATCTGTCAGCCTTCTATTTCTACAGTTATGTCGCTATGCAGGTGCCCACCGGTCTGCTCGCCGACCACTGGGGACCGCGGCGCCTGCTTACCCTGGGGGCGGCGGGAGCCGGACTCGGCACCTTTGTATTTGCCGCGGCAGCTGATGTCTGGTGGGCCAATCTGGGCCGCCTTATGATCGGTGGATCGGTGGCGGTAGCCTTCGTCGGCATGCTCAAGCTTGCCGGCCACTGGCTGCCGCCCAGGCAGTACTCTCTCGCCTCGGGCATGGCCCTGTTCTTTGGCATCACGGGTGCGGTGTTCGCCGGTGTGCCTCTGGGTTTGCTGGTCGATGCCTTCGGCTGGCGGCCGATTATGAATGTCTCTGCAGTCGTCACTTGCGCAGTAGCCATCGGAATCTGGTGGGTGGTGCGTGACGACCCCCGGGACAAGGGCTATGCGACTCACGCACTAACCCACACCGATGGCGACAGCCGGATTCCCCATAGTGTACTGGCCGGCATCCGTGAGGTATTCCGTTACCGTAACACCTGGCTGCTTTATCTGATTCCAGGTGCCGTGGTTGGCAGTGTGCTTACCTTTGCCGGTCTCTGGGGTATCCCCTTCCTTACCACTCACTATGGCATGGAGAAGACCCTGGCCGCTGCAGTCTGTTCGACACTGCTGATTGCCTGGGCCGTTGGTGGCCCGATCTTCGGCTGGCTATCCGATCACCTGGGGCACCGCAAGCCGTTGTATGCACTCGGCTGCCTGATCCTGCTTGCAGGTTGGGGAGTAGTCCTGCTGATTCCGGGTCTTCCCCTCTGGTTACTGGTGCTGTTGTTGATTGTGGTGGGCTTCTTCTCAGGCAACATGATCATCGGATTTGCCTATGCCAAAGAGTCAGCACCGGTGTATCTGGCGGGTACCGCCTCCGGAATCGTCAACATGGGGGTGATGATGGGCCCCATGCTGCTGCAGCCGGGAGTTGGATGGATGCTGGACCGGTACTGGCAGGGCGAGATGGCCGATGGCGTGCGCATCTACAGCCTCGACGCCTATCAGAGTGGTTTCGCTTTGATGCTGGCCTGGCTCGTGATCGCGGTGCTGCTTATCCTGTTCACTCGTGAAACACATTGTAGACAAACAGCATAAATAATTCCGCCAGACCCGGGTAATGCCTTTTCCCCTGATTGAGTCACAGTTGGCCGAATGTATTCGACCATGGTGCTTTCTTTACGACCCGTCATCCTGCCCGGTCAGGGTACCAGCAGTAGTGATTCCAGCCGCCCATGATGATACACCTTGACGAATACCTCACCCTTGTGACTACGCGCCAACTCAAATAATTTGGTCAACTCATCGAGATCACTCACTGGCTGACTTGCAACCTCAATGATCAGGTCACCTGCGCGCAGCAGGTCGTCGCTGTTGCGCCTTTTTCGATCGAATACCAGCACCCCCTGCTGGTCTTCCGGTATCTGGTAGACATCACGCAGCAGCGGCTGCAGTTCGACCATCACCCACTCTCCACGCTGCAGTTCGATGCTGCGCGTTTGATACAAGGTGTTGTCGATCAGCAGCGCCAGTGGCGTGTGAATGGCTCTTCGGTCTCTTTCAGGCGGGGTATGGCGCGACATACTACGTTTCCCCAGCCGAAACTGAAGCATCATCT
>Ga0190284_1001573_pt1 | contig 10028 bp, 7 predicted proteins | sample 48691812_MG_FD_161668 | JGI IMG/M metagenome (GOLD analysis project Ga0190284, IMG submission 161668) | Hydrothermal vent microbial mat bacterial communities from Southern Trench, Guaymas Basin, Mexico - 4869-18-1-2_MG | ecosystem: Environmental > Aquatic > Marine > Hydrothermal vents > Microbial... | reverse complement strand
TGAGGAGGGATTCGAGGACATGCGCCGGCGAGTGCCGGACACGAGCAAGCTGCGCGCCCGGACCGGCTGGGAGCCCCGGATACCGCTGGAAGAAACGCTGCGCCGCATGATCGCCCACGCGCGCGATCACGACGTGACGTAAGCAACTGCGAGGTATCTCCGATGACCCATTCTATGCGCTGGACCACCGCGCTGCTCGTCGTCCTGGCCCTGCTGGCCGGGATGATCCCCGCTCCTTCCGTTGCCCAAGGCCCGCCGGAACCCGGCCACAGCGTGGTGCGCGTTTACTACCGGAACCGGGCCAACTTGAATGATTTGGCCGCCTGGCTGGACATCTGGGAGGTTCACCCGGCCGACGAGCCCTACCTGGTGGCCGGCGTCTCTGCCGCCGAGTTCAAGGCCCTGCAAGCGGCCGGCTACCGCGTGGAGACGCTCCCCCACCCCGCCAGCGGGCTCGAAACCATCCCCGGCTACCCCTGCTACCGCACCATCGCCGAGCTGTACGCCGACCTGAGCCAGATCGCCGCCGATCACCCCGGCCTCACCGAACTGGTGGATGTGGGCGACTCGTGGGACAAGGTCACGCCCGGCGGCCCGGCCGGCCACGATCTCTACGTCCTCATTATCACCAACGAGGCGCTCCCCGGCCCCAAGCCGCGTTTTTTCCTCATGGCCAACATCCACGGGCGTGAGCTCATCACCCCGGAAGCGGCCCTGGTCTTTATCGACTATTTGACGGACAACTATGGGCGCGACCCGGACGTGACCTGGGTGCTGGATCACCGCGAGGTCCACGTGATGGTCTCGGCCAACCCGGACGGCCACGTCAAGAACGAGCCCGGCGAGCCCTGGGCTTGGTGGCGCAAGAACACCAACGACGACGAGTGTGGCACCGGCTCCTACGGCGTGGACCTGAACCGCAACGCCAGCTTCAAGTGGGGCTGCTGCGGCGGTTCCAGCCCTGACCCCTGCCACCAGACTTATCGAGGCACGGGGCAGGCCTCCGAGCCGGAGGAGCAAGTTGTCGAGGGCTATGCGCGGTCCATCTTCCCGGACCAGCGCGGCCCCCTGGACACCGACGCCGCCCCCATCACCACCACCGGGGTTTTCATCACCCTGCACAGCTATTCCAACCTGGTGCTCTGGCCCTGGGGCCACGCTGGCACCCCGGCCCCCAACAGCACCGGCCTCAGCGCCATCGGTCGCAAGTTCGCCACGTACAACGGCTATACACCCCAGCAAAGCTATGGCCTCTACCCCACCGATGGCACCACCGACGACTGGTGCTACGGCGAGCTGGGCGTGCCCTCGTTCACCTTTGAGATCGGCGGTTACGGCGATGGTTTCTACCCGCCGTGCAGCCGCTACGACGCCCTCATCCAGCCCAATATCCCGGCCTTCTTTTACGCCGCCAAGATCGCCGACACGCCCTATCGCACGGTCCACGGCCCAGACGCCAAGTCTGTAAGCGCAGACCCAGACGCATTCAACCCCGGCGACGTCCTCACCCTGTCGGCCACCATCGACGACAGCCAAAACGGGGGGCAGACCATCGCCGCCGCCGAGTATTTCATCGACACGCCCGGCGACGAGGGGACCGGCACCCCCATGACCGCCGCCGACGGCGCGTTCGACAGCGTCTCTGAGAACGTGACCGCTACAGTGGGCACCACCGGCCTCTCGGCCGGCCAGCACCTGCTGCTGGTGCGGGGCCGGGACAGTGCCGGCAACTGGGGGGCGTTCACGGCAACCTTTATCAATCAGCCGGCCATGAGCATCGACAAAACCGCCTGGCCGGACCCGGTGGCCCCTGGCGGCTTGCTGACCTACACTCTCACGGTGCACAACCGGAGCGCCATACCCCTCTCGTCGATGACCATCACCGACGCCATTCCAGCCCACACGGCTCTTGCCAGCGCCACGCCCACCTACACGCTGGCCGGCGGTGTCATCAAATGGGAAGGGTACGCCATCCCGACCTGGGATAGCCTGGTCCTCACCCTGGCCGTCACCGTGGGGCAGGTGACCTCCGGCACCACCATCAGCAATGACGCTTACGGGGCCTGGTGTATCGAGATCCTCACGCCTACCCACGGCGCGCCGGTCACGACGCTGGTCCAGGACCCGGCCTTGCGCATCACCAAGATAGCCAGCGCTGATTCGGTGGCGCCAAGCGCAAGACTGGGCTACACGCTCACCGTCACCAGCGAGACCACAGTGCCGGCCACCGGCGTCGTCATCACCGACGCGATCCCGGCCGACACGACGTTCGCCGCCGCCACCGGCGTCTACAGTAACGGCGTCGTCACCTGGTCCGGTCTCAAGTTGGCTCCCGGCGCGAGTTTGCCGGTCACCCTGGCCGTCACCGTGGGGCAGGTGGCCTCCGGCACCCTCATCACCAACGACGCCTATGCCGCCTGGTGCAGCGCGGTCCCCACGCCGGTCCACGGCGCGCTAGTGACGACGCTGGTCCAGGACCCGGTGCTGCGCATCGCCAAGATAGCCAGCGCTGATTCGGTGGCGCCAAGCGCAAGATTGGGCTACACCCTCACCGTCACCAGCGAGACCACAGTGCCGGCCACCGGCGTCGTCATCACCGACGCGATCCCGGCCGACACGACTTTTGCCGCCGCCACCGGCGTCTACAGTAACGGCGTCGTCACCTGGTCTGGCCTCAGCCTGGACCCTGGCGCGAGCCTTCACGTTATCCTGGCCGTCACCGTGGGGCAGGTGGTCTCCGGTACCCTCATCACCAACGACGCCTATGCCGCCTGGTGCAGCGCGGTCCCCACGCCTACTCACGGCGCGCCGGTCACGACCACGGTGCGGGAACCACATTGCATCTACTTTCCGCTGGTCGCGCGAGGGACGTGACCCAGGAACGATGCACCAGGCCACGTCTGTGTCATCCGCACCTGATTGAAACGCAAGAGGCCCGTTTCCCCACACGGAAACGGGCCTCTTTGCACACCACTCTACGCTTCACTCGCCACGTCCTACCGCGTCCAGTCCAGGATGCGGTCCCCGTTAAACTCGTACTTGACCGGCAGGTTCAGGAGCCGGCGCTGGCCGGAGCCGCCGGCGCGCATGACGTACACTCGCCAGGTGCCGCTCTCGCGGTCCGTGAGGAAGGCGATGTAGCGGCCACACGGGGACCAGGCCGGGGCCACGCTGTTGTATGCCCGCTCCCCGATCTCAGTCCCGGCCGGGGTCAGCCGCCGCCGGTCGCCGCCGGCCGGGTTCATGCTCCATATCTCCCAGTGGTCGTGCATCCGGCGCACGTAGGCGATGCGGTCGCCTTTGGGAGACCAGGCCGGCGTGGTGTTCGTGGCCTCCTCCAACTCTGGCGTCAGCAGACGCGGGTCCTCCCCCATGGCCGTGACGTAAATGCCCCGCGCGCCGTCGTAAACCAGATGCACGCCGTCCGGGGACCACGACGGCGACAGCACAAACTCGCCGGCCGGGTAATCGCCCTCGTAGACCCCGCTGTTCGGGTTCACGGCCTTGAGGACGTGGAGCCACACCTCGCCGCCGGGGCTGACGACGAACGTGCCCCAGCCCGGGATGACGATGACCTGGGGCGGGATGTCCACCAGCCGGCCCCGCAGCGTGGCGATGACGTCCCCGCTGGGCGACCAGGCCGGCGCGCGCAGGTGCTTCTCCACGACGAGGCGTCGCTCGCCGGAACCATCAGAGTTGATGACGTAAAGGCCCCACGGTTCCCGCCACCGCACAAAGGCGATCTGTTGGCCGCTTGTGCCGCCTTCAGGCGGCGCCGGGGACCACGACGGGTCAATGCCGTCGGTCAGTTGGCGGAGCCCGGTGCCATTTGCATTCACCACGTAGAGCATCCCGTCCGCGCCCCGGACCACCAGCTTGCCGGGATAGCTCGGGCCGGTGGAACTGGGCCGAGCCGTGGGTGTGGGCGTTGCTTTGACCGTCGGTGTCACGCCCAGGCCTGACTGAGTAGCAAAAGGGACCGGCGTAAAAGTGAGAGTGGGAGTGTGGGAGGGACGTGGCGTGCGGGTCGGTGACGTGGTCGGGACTGGCAAGGGTGTCTCCGTCTCAGACCGCAATGCCCGCCGCAAGGCTCCCCCCGGCTGACACCCGGCCAGCGCCACTGCCAGCAAGATCGCCACGATCAAAACCATCAGCCCTCGTCTACTCATCCCCATTTGCCCATTTCCCTATTCGTACCGCAGCGCGTCTATCGGGTGCAGCGAGGCCGCCCGCGTGGCCGGGTAGATGCCAAAGAACAACCCCACTGCCAGGCTGAACCCCACAGACAGCAGGACCGACTCCATCGAGACCACCGTGGTGAACGCCCCGCTCAGGTTCACCGCCAGGGCGAACCCCGTGCCCAGCGCAATGCCCATTACCCCACCGATCATGCTGAGCACGACCGCCTCGATGAGGAACTGGGCCAGGATGTCGCGGCGCTTGGCTCCCACGGCCTTGCGGATGCCGATCTCCCGGGTGCGCTCTGTCACCGACACCAGCATGATGTTCATGATCCCGATCCCGCCCACCAGCAAGCTGATGGCGGCGATGGCGCCCAAAAAGATCGTGAGAATATTGGTGATCTCGTCCAGCACGCTCAGGATGTCCTTTTGGCTCAGAACGGTAAAGTCGTCCTGCTGAAACTGGATCTTGTGTCGTTCTCGGAGGACCACCGTGATCTCGGAGATGGCCTGGTCAATGCTCGCCTCGTCCACGGCCATCACATAGATAGTGGAAACGCGCAGGCCGGTGCTGGTGCGGGCGCTGAACAGCCGCGATTGCGCCGTGGTGATGGGCACATAGATATTAGTATCTTCGCTGCTGCCAGGGCCGCCGCCCCCGCCGCCCTTCTCCTCCATCACCCCGATGACCCGGAACGGGATGCGATTGATCTTGATGGTTTGCTCCAGCGGGACCTGCTCGCCAAAGAGGTCCTGGGCCGTCTGCGAGCCCAGCACCGCCACCCGGGACTTGGCGATGACGTCGCCCTGCTCCAGGAAACGACCTTCCTGCACATAGGCGTTGCGGACCGGCGAGTAGTCCGACGTGGTGCCGGTGATCCGGTTCAGCAGCGTCTCGCCGCCATAGACCACCGAGGCCGTGCCCCCGAACTCTGGAGCCACAGCCGCCACATTAGGGCAATTCAGTGGGTCAGCAATGGCCCCGGCGTCCCCCAGAGTCAGTGGCGTCTGGGGACGCGACATCATGCTGGCCCGCGAGGTCATGGCGCCGGGGAAGATAAGGATCAGGTTAGATCCAATACCCTGGATCTGGGAGGTGATCTCGGCCTGCGCCCCCTCGCCGATAGAGAGCAGCGCAATGACCGCCGCCACCCCGATGATGATCCCCAGCATGGTCAGCGCCGACCGCAGCTTGTTAGCTGACAGCCCGCGCAAGGCCACCCGAATGCTTTCCGTAATATTCATCGCTCACTCACATCACGTCTGACGCATGACGTTTGACGCCCCACGTCATTCCGCGCATCACTCACCACCAACCCATCCCGTAGCCGGATCACCCGCTCTGTGTATTCCGCGATCTCGGGGTCGTGGGTCACAAAGACGATGGTGATCCCCTGCTCCCGGTTCAACTGTAAAAAGATGTCCATGATCTCCTCGCCAGACCTGGTGTCCAGGTTCCCGGTGGGCTCGTCGGCCAGGATGATGGCCGGGTCGTTCGCCAACGCCCGGGCGATGGCCACCCGCTGCTGCTGGCCGCCGGATAACTCGTTGGGCTTGTGGTGCAAGCGATCTCCCAGCCCCACCGCTTCCAGCGCCGCCCGGGCCCGCTGACGCCGGTCCTTGGCCCCGGCGTACAGCAGCGGCAGCTCTACGTTCTCCAACGCCGAGGTACGCGGAAGGAGATTGTAAACCTGAAAGACGAACCCGATCTTTTTGTTGCGAATCGTAGCCAGTTGGTTATCGTCCATCAGGCCCACGTCGGTGCCATCCAGGAGATAAGTGCCGCTGGTGGGCTGATCCAGGCAGCCCAGGACGTTCATCAGCGTGCTCTTGCCGGAGCCAGACGGCCCCATGATGGCCATCATCTCCCCTCGACTCACCTTCAGGGAGACGCCCCGCAGGGCATGGACTTGAATATCGCCCATCTGATAGACCTTGGTCACGTCCCGGATATCGATGACTATGTCGTTCACCATCGTCCTTGGCCCTTATCGACCGCCGAAGCCGAAATTCAGGGGGTTGTTCGCCGCTATGACTTTTGTCACTACCAGGTCACCTTCATTCAGGCCACTGAGCACCTCGGTTTCCCGGTCATTGTTCAGGCCGGTCTCGATGGTTACCCAGTCGGCCACATGCCGTGTCCCGTTGACGCCGTTGCGCCATACCTGCACCTGCTTCTGACCACTTCGCAGCCGAATGGCCCGGTTGGGGATCAGCAGCACGCCCCGCTTCTGAGCCACCACGATGTTGGCGTTGGCCGTCATCCCGATCTTGAGGGGCAGATCGCAGGGGTCCAGGGTAACGGTCACTTGATAGTTGACCACCCCCTGGCTGATGGTGGGCGACAGGGCCACGCCTTTTACCCGGCCGGTGATCTCTTGCTCCCCAAAAGCGTCCAGGGTCAAGAGCACGTCCTGGCCCGGCGACACCCGGCCGATCTCTGTCTCGTCGATCTCTACGTCCACTTGCAAGCACGAGAGGTCCGCGACGACCACGGCCGGCAGAGCAGTGTTGGCGAACTCGCCCTCTTTTACGTTGACGGTCAGCACCACGCTGTTCGTTGGGGCCGTCAGCCGGGTGTTGTCCAGCGCCCGCCGGGCCGAGGCCAGGGCGATCTCGGCCTGCTTGACCTGCTCCTTCAAGAGATCAAGGTCCTCGTCGGAGAGGCCGCGCACCTGGATGTTATAGTTGGCCTGGGCGGTCTGGTAATCCAGGGTGGCCATCTCCAGGTTGGCTGCCTGGGGATAGAGGCCAGCATCGCTGCGCCAGGCGATCTTGTCGTACTCGGTCTGCGCGCGCTGGAGGTTGATCCGGGCCCGTTCTAAACTCGCCTTGGCCAGCGTCAACTCGTCCTTGCGAATGGGTTTCTGGGCTTTCTGGAGGTTGATCTGCGCGATGCGCAACGCGGACTCGGCCTGCGCAATCTGGGTCTCGACGTCGATGGTGTCCAATGTCGCCAAAAGATCGCCCTGGCGAACAGTGTCCCCCTCCGCCACATACACCTTTGTCACCTGGCCGCCGGTCTTGAACGACACGTTGACCTGCTCGCGCGGGGCCACGGACCCGGACACGCTCACCGTGGCCGTGATGTCGCCCCGGCGCACCGCCACCGTCTCGGGCGCTTCCGTGGCCTGCACCGCCAGCGGTTCCTGGAGGAAATAGTAGCCGGCGTAACCGACCCCCGACATCGCCACGACGAGCACCCCGGCGATGACGAGACGCACTGTCCCTTTCGCCACGTTTTCCATAGTTCTCCCCTATCTACATACCACTCAACGTGCTACCTATCGCACCCATCCCCCAGGCCAGCAGGATGACCAGCACCCAGTACAGGATGGGCAGCACGGCCGAGCGGATCTTGCCAAACCCGGCTATCCCGGCCACCGCCAGCGTCAGCAACACCACGTTCCAGATGAGGAACACGTCCACGTGCGACGCGGCCACAAAGATCAGGTCCCGGGCGTTCGCGTAGCGATCTGCGCCCTGTGCCACCAGCGCCGAGAGGCCGGGGAAGAGGATCAGCTTGCCGCTGAGGAAAATAAAAGCCGCCTGCACCAAATCTCGCAGGACGAACGGCACCCAGGCCCACACTACCGCCTCGAACATGGCGCGATACGGGCGCTGGTTGCCCATGGCCAGGGAGAGCAGGTGGAGCATGGCCGAGCAGGCCACCCAGGCGATGAGCAGACCGAGAATGCCGCCCACGATGAACTGCACGGCCACAGCTTCTGGGCTAACTATGGCCATCATCGACGCCGCCTGTCGGGCCGTGTCCTCCGGCATGGTCGCCAATATGCGCTGCATCTCCTCGTTGGCCAGGGCCGAGTCCAGTTGCGCCGACGAGAGCCCCCGCACAACCAAGGCGGCAAAGGCCGCCAGTGCCGGCACGATCCAGGACCAACCCGGATGCTCGCCGGTGTACCGGAACAACGCACCCGGGGCGGCCAAGATGTTCACCGCCTTTGCCAGGATGTTCATGCTTTCTCTCCCTTGGTCGGATGGTTGGATGGTCCTTAGTCCTTGGTCCTTGGTCAATTAGTCTCTGAACCACTCGACCATCTGACCACCCGACCACCTGACCACTCGACCACCTGGCTAATCCCGCCGTCGCCGACTGCCGGTGGCGATAAAGATCAGGTAGAGCAACTGCGACAGGGCCTGGGCCAGGGCTGCTACGTAGGTGAGAGCCGCCGCGTTCAGCACACTGCGCACGCCGTCCAACTCTGTGGTGCTCACCAGGCCGGTGGACTGGAGCATTTGCACGGCGCGCCGGCTGGCCCCAAACTCTACCGGCAGGGTGATAAAGGTAAACACCACGGCCAGCCCGAACAGCCCGATGCCGCCCCAGGTGATCATATTCCCTACCTGGGCCATGCCGGACGTAGCGCCCACCGCACCCTGGATGAGCAGGCCCACGAAAAAGAACACGTACCCCAACGTGGACCCGATGTTGGCGGCCGGGACCATGGCCGACCGCAGGTTCAGCATAAAGTCGCCGGCCCGGTCCTGCTGCGCGTGCCCCACCTCGTGGGCCACGATGCCCAAAGCCGCCACGGACGCGCTCTCGGCCACGTCCTGGGACAGGCACAGCAACTTTTTGCGCGGATCATAGTGGTCGCTCAGCTTTCCTCGGGCTCCCTCGATCTGCACGTCATACAGGCCGGCGGCGTCCAGCAGCGAGCGCGCCGCCTGCACGCCCGTGATGCCCCGGGAATTGGGTACCCGGGAGTACTTTTTGTACGTGCTGCTCACCCGCCACTGGGCGAACAGGACCAGCAGCAGCGCCGGCAACACAAAGATCAGATACCAGGGGTCAAAGTAAAAGTATGGCATAACACAACCCTCCGACAAGGTAATCTAGTACGCTACGTCTATGCGCCAAAAAGGTTCCAGAATTGTACCACAGATCGCTTAATCGCGCTACTATCAAGTTGGACAAAAGATGTACCTGACTTACGACCCTCGTCTTATCCCTGCTTTGCGACATTAGTCCCTTGACTTTACTCACTACATTGGTTATATTATGTTAGAAGTAGAATGCCGTCGCGCGCTATCAGGAGGGAACGTCGTGTCAAACCGAGATGCCTCAACTGCCACCACCTTGCGCGCCATCCAGGATATGGCCCGGACCATCGGCCGGGCCCAGGACCGTGAGACGCTGTACCAGGCCGTGGTGGACCAGGCCCGGGCCTTCGCCGGAGCGACCCTGACCACCCTCGCGTTCGCCTACCCGGACCGTGGAGAGTTGGTGGTGGAATACGCGTCTGGCATGGACTCCCCCATCGTCCGCACGACCATGAGCGTCGCGGGCATCGAGGTCATCGGCCTGACGTACTCGATGCAGGGTGCTCTGGTCTCGCGTCTGTACCAGGATCACGAAACCGTAGAGTTGGACAATCCGTACGACGTCCTGGAGGGGCGAGTGCCCCGGGCCATCTCCGCGGCAGCCGCCAAAGCAGCGCGCTTTCGACGGTACGTGGGGATGCCGCTGCTGGTGAACGATACGGTGGTGGGCCAATTGACCTTCCTCTTTGCTGGCGAGCCCGGCCCGCCGACCGCCGACCTGGAAGCCTTTGGCGAGGTGGCCGCCATCGCCGTGAGAACAACCCAGACCCTGGATACGTTGCGGCAACGAACCGGGGAGTTGCACTCTATCTTTCAGACCACGCCCAGCGCCACGTTCACCGTGGACACCGATATGATCGTCAGCTCCTGGAACCGGGCCGCCGAGCAGATCACCGGCTACACAGCCGAGGAAATGGTGGGCCAGTCCTGCCTCAAGCTGCAAGGCCAACCTTGTCTGCAAGAGTGCGGCCTCTATGCGCCGGACGTGCCCAAGCCTATCGT
>Ga0190284_1001572_pt1 | contig 10029 bp, 9 predicted proteins | sample 48691812_MG_FD_161668 | JGI IMG/M metagenome (GOLD analysis project Ga0190284, IMG submission 161668) | Hydrothermal vent microbial mat bacterial communities from Southern Trench, Guaymas Basin, Mexico - 4869-18-1-2_MG | ecosystem: Environmental > Aquatic > Marine > Hydrothermal vents > Microbial... | reverse complement strand
AGGACAACAACCGGGTCGAAATGACGATCCCTGTCGTCGTCACAGCCACGCTGAAACCGGATGCCGCCGCCATACTAACCTCGACTAGCGGTCACCTGGTCTTCCTATTCCCTGCCGGGACGGTGACGAGACCTACGGAGGTACGTTTTACGCCTCGCATGCCGTCTGAGCTGCCACCCGGCCCGCTGATTGGCATTACCGCCTTCACGCTGGCCACGTATCAAGGTGGACAGCCGCTCCCCACAACTCCGCTTCTTCCGATCACCGTTACCTGGCAGTACACAGACACGGACGTAGCTGGGCTGGATGAGGACGGACTGGGCCTGTACCGCATGGCGGAGGATAACCGTTGGCAGCGCGTGTCTCACCCGGCGCAGCAGCGACAGCCAGAGGTGAACCGGCTGAGCACCTGTATCCAGCAGTTAGGCGAGCACGTCTTTGGACAGGGATACGCGCTGTACATGCCAATCTCCCTGGCAAGTGCCGAAGAGCGTGGCCCAGAGGCACAATGGCCAACGCCGGGTGTGCACTCTCCCCAGCCCCCCCAAAGCGGAGATGAGCATCCCGGCCTCCCGTTGCGCCTGCCGCCGTGGGTTATCCCAATGTCCAAAAGACCTCCGAGGTTTCACTCCTTGCAACAAAACAGTCGGCATTTTGCCCTCGACAGGCAGTACTTTGACACATTGCTTGCTCAAAACCTCGGAGGTCTGAGGTGGCGGTAAACTTACGGGTAATCACCGATGGGAATTGACTTCGACAACAGAGTATGCTACCATAAGTGTACGGTAAAATTGGGGGCATGGTGAGCGAACGGATCCTGGTTGTAGAAGACGACGACGCCATCGCAGCCTTCGTCGCCACGGCGTTGGAGCGAGAAGGGCACACCGTCGCCTGGGTACGCACGGGACGGGAGGCGCTGTCCCACGTCCAGGACAGCGCTCCCGACCTGGTGTTGCTGGATTTGATGCTGCCCGGCGATATGGACGGACTCCAGGTCTGCCAGGCCATCCGCCGTGGTGAGGCCTATATCCCCATCATCATGGTCACCGCCAAAAGCGAAGACGTGGACAAGGTCGTCGGGCTGGAACTGGGGGCCGACGACTACATCACCAAGCCGTTCAACACCCGGGAGTTGCTGGCCCGGGTGCGTGCTGTATTAAGACTGACCCGCAGCGGGAGGGAGACGCGGCATCGCGAGCGGCTGCGGATCGGCCCGCTGGAGATTGACCTGGCGGGGCGGGAGGTGCGGGTGGAGGACCGCTCGATACCGCTGACTCCCAAGGAGTTTGACCTGCTGCTGGTGCTGGCCCGCAATCGGGGGCGGGTGCTTGGCCGCGAGACACTGCTGCAACAGGTGTGGGGCTACGAATACCTGGGCGATTCCCGCACGGTGGATGTCCACATCCAGCGGCTGCGCCATAAGCTGGAACCCGACCCGCGCCACCCCCGCTACCTGCTGACGGTGCACGGTATCGGCTACAAATTCGCCGCAAGGGAGGAGGTGTAGCCCGATGGTCCCTCTGCCAGCTCAAGATGTGATCTTCAGCTTCCCCCTTCCCCTCGTGATCGCCATCCTCCTGCTCCTCGGCCTGCTGGTGGCAGTGGGGGGCTGGCTACTGGCCCGTGGCCGCCGCCCGGCGCTCTCTCCCCCCACCACCCTGAGCATCCCCTGGCTGCCCGCCCTGCTGGAAGCGTTACCGTGTGGGGCATTGTTGGCCGACGCGCAGGGCCGGGTCACGCTGGCCAACAGCCAGGCCCGCATCTGGCTGGGGGAGGCCGGCCGCTCGGTCAAACTGTCGCAGCCTGTCCAGGCCCTGGTGGGAAGGGTGGCGGCGTCCGGCATGAGCGAGGGGTTGGAGACCCACGCCCCGTCCGGTGAGGACCATCGGCTGTGGGTCGAGGCAGCCGCGTTGGGTGGGAACGGGGGTGTGCTGGTGCTCCTCGAGGAGCAGCAGGGTAGCGGGGTGGCCGCCGAGGTCTACCGCCACCTGATGCGCACCATCGCTCACGAACTGCGCACGCCGCTGACGGCCATCATGGGCCACGCCGACATCCTGGCCAGTTGCTCCATCGAGGAGGAGCTCTTGTGGCGTCGCTCGCAGCAGTTTATCAGCGGTGAAGTGGAGCGGCTGGCGCGGCTGGTGGAGGACCTACTGACGCTCTCCCGGCTGGACATGGGCGCGTCGGCGTTGGTACCGGTCAACCTGCAGGCGGCAGCAGAAGAGGCGCTCTCCGCCCTGTGGGAGCCAGCCGAGGAGAAGGGGGTCACACTGACGCTGCAGGCCGCTCCTGGGCTTCCCCGCGTGCTGGGCGACGCGGACCGGCTGCGACAGGTTTTCATCAACCTCCTGGACAACGGAGTAAAATACACCCCATCTGGCGGGCGGGTCACGGTGCGACTGACACCCGATGAAGGTAAGGACCAGGTACAGGTCGAAGTCAGCGACACCGGGATGGGCATCCCACGAACCGACCTCCCCCACATCTTCGATCCCCTCTTTCGCGGCGAGCAGGCCGACCGGGCCGCCACCGGCACCGGCCTGGGCCTGACCATCGTGCGCACCATCCTGGCCCAACACGGGGCGGAGGTTCGGGTGCAGAGCGAACTCGAGCGGGGCACCATCTTCTCCTTCGATCTCCCCACCGCTGCCTGAAGTTGTTACAAAAAATTTACATCCCTGTGCCTTCCTGTCTATCCTGCGGTGGTAGAATGGAGTCATCACAGGAGGCGTCTGCCCAGATGAAGGATATGTGCAATGCTGCACATACCAACAAGTCAGGCGACCCCTCGTTGTTGGAAAATCTGAATGAGGAAGAGGATAATCGCCCAGAGACAGAGAAACAAGGAGGAAAAACTAATGAACTGCCAAAGGTTGCTACAACAGATGATTGGTTTGACGTTAGTCGTGTTATTCTCGGTAGCGTGCGGTGCACAAGCCACGCCCACGCCTGTCCCGCCAACAAGCACACCCATCCCACCAACAGCTACACCTACACCAGTGCCGCCGACAGTCACACTGCCCCCTGCTGCTCCTACGTACTCCGAAGTCTTGGATACTTACACCGAAGGCGCTACGCTGTGCGCCACACAGGCAAATTTGTTGGATGTGAACGCCGATGGAGCACTGCTCAACGGCACGATAGAGTTTGCCGGTGGAAACAGCCCAGTGGGTGTGGAATCAGGCACGATGAGCATAACGGGAGTCGGCGAGTCGGGAGGCACTATATGCAAGACTTCTTCTGACGGTGCAGTTCGCGTTGGCTCACTCGGAAGCGGCGCTCCCAGCGAGTTCAGTTTCCAGTGTTACGGGGCAAAGATCACCGTCAAGGAGCGCGTCACACTTGGGGGTAGTACCTACGAACCAGGAACCAAACTGACCGTTGATGAAGACCTCCAGTGGATCGAGGTTTCGAGTTGGAACTAGGCTAAGGATACTGGTGACGAGAGTACAAAGCGGAGGGGACAAATGGTGAACAACCTGATTGGACAGCACCTGGGACCGTATCGCATCCTGGAACAGATCGGCACCGGCGGCATGGCCACCGTCTACAAAGCCTACCAGCCAGCCATGGACCGCTACGTCGCCATCAAGGTCATCGCCGCCCACTTCGCCCAGGACGAGACCTTCCTGCGCCGCTTCCGCCGCGAAGCCAAAGCCGTCGCCCAACTCGAACACGCCCACATCCTCCCCGTCCACGACTTCGGCGAGGCCGAAGGCCGCCCCTACCTCGTCATGCGCTTCCTGGAGGCCGGAACCCTCAAAGACCGCATCGTCCAGGGCTCCCTCCCCCTCACCGAGGTCAACCGTATCGTCGGCCAGGTGGGCAGCGCGCTCGACTACGCCCACCGCATGGGCGTTGTCCATCGGGACGTCAAGCCCACCAACATCCTGCTCGACGCCGAGGGGGACGCCTTCCTCACCGACTTCGGCCTGGCCAAGATGATGGAATCGTCGGTACAGTTGACCGCGACCGGGGTCGGCATCGGCACGCCGGCCTACATGAGCCCGGAGCAGGGCAAGGGAGCCAAGGTGGACTCCCGCGCCGACGTCTACAGCCTGGGCGTGATGCTCTACGAGATGGTGACCGGGCATGCGCCCTACGAGGCGGAGACCCCGCTGGCGGTGGTGCTCAAGCACATCCAGGAGCCGCTGCCCCTGCCCCGTTCTGTCCGGCCCGACCTGCCGGAGGAGGTGGAGCGGGTCATCCTGCGGGCGATGGCCAAGGAGCCCGACGACCGCTTCCAGACGGCGGGGGAGATGGTGCGGGCGCTGGACGGGGCGGTGCGGGCGTCGGAGGCGGCGGCGCGGACGGAGCCGGGGGCAGTGGCAAGAGCTGAGCCCACCGTGGCGGGGGTGGCAGCGGGGCCGGCCGAAGGGTCGCTGGCGCGGGTGGTGGCCGGCGTGCGGGAGGCTCTGCCGGCGGGATGGGGACGGGTGGCGGTGTGGGTGGCAGCAGGTGCCGTTGCCCTGCTGATCCTCTTCCTCGTCCTGAGCCGCGTGCCGCTGCGGGTGCAGATCAGCGGCGGGCAACTGGAGGTGGTGCGGGTGGTGGAGGGGACGCCTGTCCCGAGCGAAGTCGAAGGAGCCGAAGGAACGACGCCGACGCCAGCAGTGGGCGGGCTGGCGGCCACGCCGACCCCCATTCCTACGCACACGCCTGCGCCGATTTCTGTAGCAGGTACACCGGCTCCGCTCGAACAAGGCGAGATACTGGGTTACTTCAACGATGACGTGTGCATTTTTGATTATCAGGGTGGCGCCACACCGATGGGCCTTGCAGAGACATTTATCTGTTTTAGTGGGTTGAGCTGGTCGCCAGATGGATCACGCTTTGTCTTTAGCGCATGCCATACAGATGATGCTCGTGATCCTTCGCAGTGCCACAATGATCTCTATATAACAGACCGGGACGGCAGTAACATCACGGCACTGGTGCACGATCTAGATGCTAATTTCTTCCCAGCATGGTCACCGGATGGAGAATGGATTGCGTTTCACGATAACAGTGCTGTGGCAATCATTCGACCCGACGGAACGGACGAGAACATACTCGTATCAGGGGGTAATACGTGCCCCCAGGCTATGGCGTGGTCGCCGGATAGCCAGCGCATTGCTTGGCTGGGAGAACTCGGCTTCTGCGAGACTGGCGAATCCCGCGACGTCTGGGTCGTGAATCGTGATGGCAGCGGAATGAACACCATCTTTCACTCTAGCGATCAGGTGTTGGAGAATCAAGTCGCCTGGAGCCCTGATGGAGTGTCGGTGGCAGTTCTGACCACGGACGGGGTTACATACCTGATTGACGCTGATTGTGCCAACCAACCCAACGGGTGCGACGAATCGTCTCGCACAGAAATCGTCACCTTCCCGGAGCACTGGATGCACACCTACTACCCCCAGTGGGCTGGCGAGGAGGGGGCTCCGCCAGAGACCGCTGCACCGACGCCCAGCCCAGGCTCCCCCGCCGACCAGGCCCGCGCCTTCGCCGAGCCCATCCTGGCCGCCATCGCCGACCGCCCACCGGACTTTGAGGATGATTTCAGCACGGCGGACAAGGGCTGGGGCTTGGATCAATTTGAGATAATTGACGGCGTGGTTCGGGCGACGCTCGTTGACGGCAATACCGCTGGATTGGGTCCTCCTTGGTTGGTGGCTAAGGACTTTGTGCTGAGTTTTGACAGTCGTCAAGTCAGCGGTAGTTACGGTTCTGGGCAGACAGTCAATCTGGGGCTTCCCGGCGGCTTTCTCAGCTTTAGTATCGCAAGCGGCACAAGAAACTGGGACTCGGGCAAAATGTGGGATGATCAGTGGCACTCTGTGCCAAGTGGTAGCGGAGATGTCGTCAGTCCGATTGGCGAGATAAACCACATTCTCGTCGTAGCCAGAGGGCCTCGAGTCGCATTTTACTTGAACGATGTGCCCGTTGTCTACGTTGAAGATAATGATTTCGACGTGGCACACGATGTGTGGTTCATGTGCAATGGGCAACCGGACATCGTCTGCGAGTTCGATAACATTAAGATCTGGAACCTGGAGGACATGCCGGGGCTGCCGGCATTCGCCGTCACGCCGGCGACTTCCCCTGCGGCTACAGTCCTGGCTTACTGGCCTTTCGACGGTGACCTGAAGGATGCCAGCGGCAACGGCTACGACCTGCAACAGACGGGAGAAAACCTAGAGTTCGTATCAGGTTGCTTCGGGCAGGCTATTCACTTTAACGGTGACGCCACCAGCTACCTGACCCGCGGACAGGATGACGATGCCCTTGACTTTGGTAGCCACGACTACTCGATAGAGCTGTGGGTAAAATTCGATCGCATGCCCAGCGAATCCGACGAGCAAACACTGATCGAAAAGTGCAGCGGGGAGGGATGTGGGATCACGGGCTGGGGGGTCACTGTGATGAACGACAATAGTGTGTTGTTCATCCAGAACCAAGGCTGGGAAACATGGGAGACCGATATTGGTGGATCACTCCCAGATGATGGACCTAATCAATGGTATCACATCGTCGCCGTGCGCCAGGGAGAGAATGCCTACGTGTATGCTAACGGAGAGCAAATAGTAAGCGGACCCGCCGGTGATTTGGCCAATGGTGACAACCCGCTGATCCTGGGTCGGCGCTTTGAAGAGTGGCAGTTGTTTCCGACGATTGGCGCGCTGGACGAGGTGACGATCTATGAAGGCGCGCTGTCGGCAGCCGAGGTGCGGGATCACTATCAACGTGGGGCCAGTTGTGCGGGTGCAGCCGCCACGCCGATGCCCAGCCCAGGCTCCCCCGCCGACAAGGCTCGCGCCTTCGCCGAGCCTATCCTGGCCGCCATCGCCGATAGGCCACCGGACTATGAGGATGACTTTGGCGATCCGGGCAGCGGGTGGCCTATCGGGCCAGACCCCGATGGGGGCGAACGGGGCTACGAAGACGGGGCTTACCATATCTTGGCACAATACGATCACGGCATTGGTGTCTGGCCAGACCACGAATTGTGGTTCTCCGATCTCGTCCTGGAGGTAGATGCCCAGTTCGTCTCTGGCGAATGGGGGAACTGGGACGTGATTTTTCGAAACTGGCCAGGGACCATTGAACAGCCTGGCAACGCCGAGTATAGTGTTTCGTTTTATCCTGATGGTGCTTTCAATGTGGGCAAGAGTGTTCGTAGTGTCCATATGGACTTGCTGGGATACTCAGGGCACGCCCCTACCTTCGAGCAGGGATTCGAAACAAACCATCTGATGATTATTGCTCAAGGTCCACAGATTGCGTTCTACGTGAACGGAGAGCCGTTGTGGTTCGTTTACGACGAATCGTCGAGCAGAGGCACGATTGAACTGTGCGCTGCGAGTTTGATTGACAACACCACACTTGGAATGCAATTCGACAACCTCAGAATATGGGACATCTCGGACCTGCCGCTGTCCTCGGCAGAGGCAGGCGGATGCAGCATCCCTACGAGCAAGATGGCGACATCTACGTCCGCAACTGCGACGGCTCCGGCGTGCGGAAGCTGACCGATGACCCGGCCGGCGATTGGCTTCCCACCTGGTCGCCGGACGGCACGCGCATCGTCTTCACCTCCGACCGTGATGCTGTTCGCGAGGGCTGGGGTCAACTTTACATTATGGATGCTGATGGCTCCAACCTGACCAGGCTGACCCACACGGAGCACAACGAAGAACACCCCACGTGGTCGCCCGATGGCAGCCGCATTGCCTTTCACAGTGGATGTGGTGTGGCTGTCATCGACACCGATGGCTCCAACTGGACCACACTGGTGGAAGCACGTGATGATCTGTGTGTTGGTTTACCAACCTGGTCGCCCGATAGCCGCCGGATCGCTTTCAGAAGCTTGATACTCTCCGAAGGTACGGGCCTCTGGCAACACGACATCTACGTCGTGAACGACGATGGGTCGGGGTTATTAAAGTTGGCCACTTTCACGTCCAAAGAGAGGGGCCGTTACGTCGTCTGGTCACCCGACGGCAGCCAGGTTGCCTTCGACGTCGCACTGGATGAACAGCAGAAATACTATGCCGTGAACAGCGACGGCAGCGGCGAACCTGAGGATATCCACTCCATCCCGGACCCGTGGTATCCCTGGTACTGGCCGCAGTGGAGTGGGGAGTGAGCGGCACACCGCCCCAATAGGAGTCATCGAATATCCGGCGGAGGAAGCCGGGGAATGATGATCGGCATCACTTCTTCCAGGCAGGTCTCATCAGAGGGTTGCCGGTTGATTTGCTGTCCCACGTGCTTGTGATGGGGAAAGTTCGCTAACTCTAGGTGATGGGGGGCGTTATCCCAGCCGATCTTGAGTTGATTGTCGGGAGTGAGCCAGTAGTAACTGTACCTGGTGAGGACATCTTCTTCCCACTCCTCGGTCACGCGCAGGTTGCTACCGTCGGCGAAATAGATCACGATCTTCAGATACTCATCTTCGACCTGCAACGGGACGAGGCGACGAATATATTCACCGTACCTGGCATAGATGTCGAGAATGCGGAATCGCATCAGGCTGGTTCCGGCGCTGGCGAGATCGCGACCAGGGCATCCAACGTTTTCCGGGTCTGTTCCAGCACCCGTGACCAGTAATGCCACTCGACGTAATCTTCGTGCATGGCATAGTCGGCATCATCGGGCAGGCCATCAGACTCGAGCTGATTGAGGGTGGTGTGATATCTGGCCTTGAACGTTCGTACTTTGCTCTGAGCCCGGGTCAGTCGCTTCTCCAGGCTCAAACGGCGAAAAGCCGCCCCGATGCTGAAGATCTCCGCCCGGTCCTCGGGGGAGAGAGAATGAAAAATGCGATCCAGAACTTCCGGCTCAAGCGTTACAGTATCCATCTTGAATCTGGCTCCTCGTAACCTTTGTGGTCAACACCATACCTCATGAGTTCACGGCAAGTATACTATGCGCGTCAGGGGATGTCAAACCAGCGTTCGCTTGCAACAATGGCAGCGGCAAGCCGGTGGAGGTGTCGTCCATCCCCGCCCTCTGGTATGAATGGTACTGGCCGCAGTGGAATGGCGAGTGATGCCGCAGAGGTAGGGGGCACCGTGTAAGAGAAGCTCACTCTGCAAGGGGCGGCTCGGTGGTTACCGCACCGAAAACCTGAGCGAAGAACCGGTCTTTATCCAAACCAGCCTGCCATTGGCGATGCCGTTGAACTGCATCCAACCGCCGTTGCCGGGGGAGAGTGAGAAAGCGGGTCATCTCAACCGGTCCGAGGGCATTCATCAATGCTTCCAAAGCACGTTGCACCAACACATCTTCTGGGAGGTAAATCTGAGCCTTCATCGCAGGTCCTCCTTATCGCAGAACGCAATCGGTGTGCCGAACCAGATGCCCGGTTTGACCCGCCGACACTGACGAATAAGCCGGTCGTCACAGGTTGCGAAATCGGCTCTACTCAACTCCGCTGCTGCACACTCTGCACCAACTTGATATTCACTCTAAGCCATTCGTTCACTAACTCTTGAACGTTAACGTCTTTCTCATCTGCAAGTGCGCTCATAAAGTCATCTACGTCTGGCTCAAGGTAAACCGGAAAACTGAACACGGCGTTGGGATCGTAAAATTTGCCGCGTTCACCTTTGGAAAAATCGTATTCTGCTTTCATTGGTTTCTCTCTCTATACTGTCTTGCCTCTCTATCTGTTGCTTTGCGTGCTGAGATGATGCGGATTTCGCACAAGCTCTCACCGATTGGCTTGAACGTATGCACGATTACTCGCAAGACACCGTTGTTATCAACACCGATAGTTATCCGTTGAGCGGTAACATGCTGGACCTTATGTAATCCTTGCGGCCAACACCATACTTGATAAATTCACGGCAAGTATACTATGCGCGTCAGGGGATGTCAAACCGGCGTTCGCTTGCAACAATGGCAGCGGTGAGCCGGTGGAGATGTCGTCCATCCCCGATTCGTGGCATCCCTGGTACTGGCCGCAGTGGGATGGCGGCAGGTAAGCGGCGCTCACTGGTAATTCAACCCCGGTAGAAACGAGGGCAGGGGGAACAGCACCGG
>Ga0190284_1001571_pt1 | contig 10031 bp, 10 predicted proteins | sample 48691812_MG_FD_161668 | JGI IMG/M metagenome (GOLD analysis project Ga0190284, IMG submission 161668) | Hydrothermal vent microbial mat bacterial communities from Southern Trench, Guaymas Basin, Mexico - 4869-18-1-2_MG | ecosystem: Environmental > Aquatic > Marine > Hydrothermal vents >... | reverse complement strand
TCTGCCATTGCAGCAGACTTATTTTGGGCATTTTCATAATGAAATCCTCCTTTAAGTGGTTGATTTCACAATAACATAAAACCGTAAAGCTGTAAATAGTATAGAGGCATTTTTTCTAATGATCTTAAACCGCTTTTCAGAATCCTGAATCCTACCCTTTATTCTGTCAATAATGAAACTTAAAATCAAACTTTGGTTCCACATAGGACTGCATGTACGTTTTTAACTCTAAGGCTCTATTACGACTCCTACCTTTACACTTGAACCCTTGAATCCTGGACCCCTTGTACCCTCTGGGATAACGCTTGCTCAATTGGAAATGACCCATTTATTTTGCCTTAATTAACTACAACTAATCGGGAGATGATCCATATGGTCTTTAGTAATCCTTGAAGGCTATTGCTATTTGTGTTAGATGAGTCCGGCATTTGTTATACACCGGGAAAATAAAATGATTATATATATAAAGCTGTTTTTGACCGCTGCTTTCTGGGGCGGGACGTTTATAGCCGGCAAAGTCCTTGCCCAAAACGTAGGGCCGTTTTCAGCTTCTTTTCTGCGGTTTTTGACAGCATCATTCTTTCTTATCCTGATAACCTGGAAAATTGAAGGAAGTTTCCCGGCAATACGTAAGAAACAGATCTTTCCGGTGATCCTCCTGGGACTCACAGGTGTGTTCGCATATAACGTCTTTTTCTTCAAAGGACTAAGGTTAATCGACGCTGGTCGTGCCTCCATTATCATCGCCAACAACCCGATATTCATAACCCTCCTATCCTGGCTTATTTTCAGGGAAAGGCTTACACTTCTTAAATTCGCCGGAGTCCTGATTTCGGTCACCGGCGCAGTGATCGTTATATCAAGGGGAAACCTGAATGGCATCATAAACGGCGGCCTGGGTTTAGGAGAGTTTTTTATTTTTTGCTGCGTAGCCAGCTGGATTTGTTATTCTTTGATTGGAAAAACCGTTATGACCGACCTTTCGCCCCTTGCTTCAGTGACATATTCCGCAATCATCGGCACTGCCTGCCTGTTTGTCCCCGCCATATTTGAAGGAATGCTGAACGACTGGAGGCACTATATGGTCAGCGAATGGATAAGCATATTTTACCTGGGATTCTTCGGCACTGTTCTCGGTTTTGTATGGTATTATGAGGGAATAAAAAAAATCGGTCCCACGAGAGCGAGTCTTTTCATCAATTTTGTGCCTATATTTGCTATCATACTTGCCTTTCTAATCCTGAAAGAGCCAATAACCTTGTCCCTTTTCATCGGAACCATCTTTGTCTGTTCAGGCGTGTACCTTACCAACCGGCCTTAAGATTGATGGCTAAGTAAAAAGTTCCATTCGGATAATCAAAAAACTGAAAAGCTTTCTGTTGAACATCTATTTCCATTTTTTTATGTACTTTATTTAAACACTTCCTGAGAAAAAAACGCTCCACATCATCGGATGATATGTTATAACCAACATCCCTTTCGCAAAAAGCGTAAAGCGGAACCGTAAAAAAGGCTATCAGGACAATACCTCAACTACCTCTATTAAATCTGAAAATGTGTGGAGCGCTCCAGGTTTTCCCCAAGGTTTTTCACAGATGTAAAGCAAATGTTGTATATAGGTATAAGGCAAAATAATACGTTTGGCGCCACCTTTGCCTGCTATAGCACGTAATTCTTCTGTTGGCAAAAATGGATATGACATCCTTGCTGCCTCTCGCAAACATTAAAATTCAAGGGCTGGATGCAAGTAGCCTTGGGCAATTTTTTTTGTTGACATCACATATTGTAAGATGATATGACAATCTTTAAAAAGAATAATAAAAGGATAATTCGAAAGTGTCAATTATAAACAAAAAAAAGACTGCCGACATTATTTTGGAAGAAATCCGGCGTATGATCCAAGAAAAAATCTTAAAAGAGGGAGACAAACTACCCAACCAAAATGAATTTGCTGCACAGCTTGGGGTCAGCCGTCCTTCACTACGGGAAGCCTTTCAAACTTTAAACATGATTGGGGCTATTGAACAAAGACCAGGATACGGAACCGTACTTAAATCCTTGACTCCGGCCCTTATGGCTCCCCACTTAATGCCGCCGATGGTCTCTAACCGCCATGCCACTTTCGATCTGCTAAAGGCTCGCTATTACATAGAGTTGGGTACAGTGGAACTGGCAGTGAAAAATGCCTCCAAAGAAAATATCAAACAACTGGGGATTTATATTGATGAAATGACCACGGCTTTAGAGAAAGGTAAAACAAAACTGTATAGCGATATAGATGCCGGGTTTCATTTTCATATCGCCGAAGCCGCTCTAAATCCTTTCCTTCTTCATTATTTCGCCACCTGCCGAGGTCAAATGGAGCAGTTCATACAGGAAGCATTCAGCGTTTTGCCTCGATTGTTGAAAAGTTCACTTAAGTTTCACAAACAAATTTTTAAGGGCATTAAGCAACGCGACTCAAATCTGGCTAAAGCCAGCATGTCCGATCATCTCAATGACGTTAGAGTGTCTTTCGAAGCCTTTTATGAACTATCAGGAAGAACAAATGAACGCTGAAGATATTAAAAGCATTGCCATAATCGGCTCGGGAACCATGGGGGCCGGAATATCCCTGTGTTTCGCACAGGCCGGTTTTGAAGTCAATCTGTACGACGTCAATCGCGAACAACTGGACAAAGCTTTAATGAGAATTCGGAGTTCCCAGGATGTCCTGATTCAAGAGCAGGTCGTTTCCCCGTCTGATGTAAGCCGGACTAATGAGTGTCTGCATACTTCCACCAACATGGCACAGGCTCTCCAGGGGGTTCAGTTCGTTTTGGAAGCAGCTCCTGAAATTCTTGAGCTTAAGCAACAGCTTTTCCATGAAATTGAGATGCTTAGCCCGCCAGACGCCCTTATTGCCACTAACTCATCCGGTCTAAGCATTACAGCCATCTCTGAAAAATGCAGAAAGCGTAAGCTTACCGCGGGAATGCATTGGGTGAATCCACCTGAATTGGTGCCGTTGGTGGAAGTAATCAAAGGTCAAATGACCTCTGAGTCGACAGTTCGTACTATCTACCACATAGCGGAAAAAGCAGGGAAAATGCCGGTCGTAATTCGAAAGGAAACTCCTGGGATCGGCTTGAATAGGCTACAATTTGCAGTACTTCGAGAAGCCTTACACATGTTGGAAAGCGGGATTGTTTCGGCTTCAGACATAGACCGAATTATGAAATACGGACTTGGATTTAGACACCCTTGGTTGGGCCCGTTAGAAACGGCTGATCTGGGAGGTCTCGATGTTTTCCATAATATTGCCGGTTATTTGTTTAAAGAACTTAGTTCCGAACAAGAACCACCCTCATCCTTTAATCGTTTGGTGGAAGCCGGCAACTACGGCATAAAAACCGGCAAGGGCTTTTACGATTATACTCAAGGCTCTTCTGAGGAGATTCTCCGCCACAGGGATTTATGTTTTATCCGCCAATGGAAGCTTGTCAAAGCCATGGGTAAAAAAGTGACGTCATCGTAGCCATGTTTCGCAAAATATTCGGATTCAGTTATAAGGTATATTAAAATGTTTAAACTTCATTCTAATCGCTGTACCGAATGTCAAATTTGCCAGCAGATTTGCTCCTGGGAGCATTACGGTCATCATGCGCCCAAAAGAGCTCGTATTCGAATCAATGCAGACTGGCCGAAATCGCCTGATATCCACGTCTGTCTTGCCTGCCCTGAAAGGGAATGCATTGAAGCTTGTCCGAATCAAGCTTTAAGCTGGGAAGGTTGGGTACATGTTGACAAAGAACTATGCGACTCGTGCGGGGTTTGTATTGAAGTGTGCCCCGCAGGTGGAATTCACCTTGATCCGAAAACCATGATACCCTTGGTCTGTGACACCTGTGGCGGCCAATACTTGTGCGTTAAATGGTGTCCGACCCATGCCATTGAATTGAAAGGAGTGCCTGACCATGAGTGATCAGTGGTGCGGCTATACCGGCCAAATTCTTGATGTCGATTTAACCTCTGAACGAATCGAGTCTATACCCCTTTCTCTCGACATAGTGGAAAATTATTTGGGCGGCAAGGGATTCGGTGTCAAGACTATATATGAACAAGTTCCTACCCGCTGCGATCCTCTGGGACCGGAAAACATACTTGTTTTTGCAACCGGTCCGCTGACCGGTACTCTGGCCCCGACCAGCGGGCGGATGGAAGTCTGCACCAAAAGCCCGGCCACCGGATACTGGCTTGATTCCAATTGCGGCGGGTATTTTGGGCCGGAGCTTAAATTGGCTGGCTACGACGCATTGGTTATCCGAGGCCGCGCTGATGAGCCATGCCTGTTAGTGATTGAAGACGAAAAGGTGGAGATTAAACCGGCCGCAGAAATATGGGGTCTGGATACACTGGAAACTCACCGATGGCTCAAAAAGAAACTTGATCATGATATTAGAGTGGCTTGCATCGGCCCTGCCGGTGAAAAGCTGGTGCTTTTAGCCAACATTATTTCCGAACAGAGGGCCTTTGGCCGGGGAGGAGCCGGGGCGGTCATGGGGTCCAAGAACCTCAAAGCCATTTCGGTTAAAGGAAACGGAGGCCTAGTAGTAGCCCATTCCGAAGACTTTATGCGGCTGTGCCGTGAATCGTTCAATGAGATATACAACAGCCCGGATTCAGGCGGCGGCCGCCCAAAGTATGGAACTAATGCTATATTGTCGGCTATGGAAGAAAGCGGGCTACACCCGGTCAGAAATTTTCAAAAAGGGGTTTTTAGCGGTGCGGACCAAATTAATGAGGATACGATATCCGCATTGTTCGATCGAAATCGAGCCTGTTTCAACTGCCCTATCTACTGCAGCAAAATCGCTTCGATCAAGGAAGGCCGATATAAAGGCAGTTATACCGAAGGGCCCGAATATGAAAACACGTGGGCTTTTGGAGCCCATTGCGATAACTCTGAGATAGGGGCCATCGTCCAGGCTGAATATCTGTGCGACCTCTATGGAATAGACGCGATTAGCTGCGGCAATGTCATCGGATTTTTAATGGAATGCTATGAAAAAAGCCTTCTAAATGAAACGGATACAGGCTTTCCCTTTAATTTCGGCAGTGATGAAGCCATCATCAAAGCTGTTCATTTTATTGGTCGTAAAGAAGGTCCAGGAGAACTGTGGGGTCAAGGCGTCAGACGACTATCCCAGCATATTCCAGGATCGGAGAAATGGGCAATGCACGTTAAAGGCCTTGAGCTTCCGGCCTATGATCCACGCGGATCAACCGGCATTTCCTTAGCTTACGCCACGGCAGACCGAGGCGGCTGCCATCTGCGTTCCTGGCCCATCGGCGCAGAACTTCTGGTCACCAACGAAAGAATGGACCCCTTTTCTACTGAATTTAAAGCAGAGTACGTTAAGACCGAGCAGGATCTTTTTTCGGTCATCAATTCCCTGGGCATTTGCCTTTTTGCCACTTTTGAAATTAACCTGCGGCAGCTGACACCTATGCTTTTTTCCGTATGCGGTGTGGAGAGTTTGGCTTTAACCGAAAACCTCCTTGCTGTCGGTGAAAGAATAAATAATCTAACCAGGCTTTTTAACCTCCGGGAAGGGTTAAGCTACGTCGAAGACACCCTGCCGGAGCGCTTTCGACTTGAACCTGTTTCCGAAGGGCCTTTAGCCGGGCGCACCGTTGATATCAGTCAAATGCTGAAAGAATACTATTTTCTGCGCGGCTGGGATGAATACGGCAGGCCCACGCCGAAAAAATTAGCCAAATTGGGTCTGGTAAAGGAGGGCAAAGATGTTTAAGCCGGAAGGCGTCTATGTGGCCATGGTAACCCCATTTGACCAAAACGGCCGAATGAATGAAGGAGCATTACGAAAAATCGTGGATTTTTCTATCGAGGCTGGCGTCCATGGTTTATTTCCGGTCAGCACCACAGGCGAAGCCGTTCATTTAAGCCAAGAAGAAAAAATCCGGAATATGGAAATAGTGCTCGACCAAACGCAGGGTCGGGTCAAAGTCACTCCTGGAGTAGGTTCGAGCTATTCTGGCGAATCCGTAATACTGGCCAAAAAAGCCGCAGAATTGGGATGCGACGGTGTAGTAGTCGCTCCACCTTATTTTTTCCAGATGTCCCAAGAAATGGTGGAAAAGTATTTTGAAACCATTATCGATGCTTCACCTGTACCGGTCATTCTCTACAATATTCCTCTCTTCACACAGCCCCTCGGCTACGACGTGGTAAAAAGGCTTTCCCGGCGGAAAAACGTAGTGGCCATGAAAGACTCGAGTGGAAGCATGGTCGATATGGTCCACTTCATGGACAAGGTCAAAATCGCCGGAGAAGAGATCACCTTTTTGACCGGGAGGGAAGAGACCTTTTTTCCTTGTTTGATGGCCGGAGCCAAAGGCTGTATGACAGCCACTTCCGGTGTTCTTCCGGAATTGATGGTCGAAATTTACCAAGCCTGGAAAAGGGGAGATTATCTTCGGGCCAAGGAGGTTCAGGAAATTTTGCCCGTTTTTGTTCGGACCATGTTCGCCGTTCCATTGCCGTTGGGCTTCAAAATGGCTCTGGAAATCAGAGGTTATAATGTAGGGTCTATTCGGCCGCCTTTGTCCGATCCGGAAAAATATAATTCCAAAATGATCCGCACACGAATCGAAAAAGTTATGAAACCGATTTTACAACGGATCGAAAAAATAAAGGAGAAGAACGCAAAATAAGTTGTTATTGAACCAGCGGTCGCCAGTTTGGAGCCGCGTCACAAATCTAATGGGAAAGGAGGAAACAAATCATGAGGAAAAGAATCTTTTTCGTATTGGCGCTATCGTTGTTTTTTATCGTAGGACTGGTCGGGGTCGGCCAGGCCAAAGTTCTCTGGAAATTACAGTCGTCTTACGGCATTAGTTTGCCATGTTCCGGAGACCTCGTTCCGATGTTTGCCAAAGAGGTGGAAGAGGCCAGCGGCGGAGAAATCATCATCAAGGTTTATGATAGCAACAAACTCGTATCAACCATGGAGATTTTGGACGCTGTGTCGGACGGAATGATCGACAGCGGATTTTCCACGGCCGGCTTCTGGCAGGGCAAAATGACCGCGGCTTCTTTCTTTTCTGCCGTACCTTTTGGCCCGGAAGTGCCGGAATACCTTGCCTGGATGTACTACGGCAATGGCCTTAAGCTTTATCAGGAAATGTACGACAAGTCCGGGTATAATGTAAAAGTCCTGCCCATGGCCATGCTGGTGCCGGAAAGCTCCGGCTGGTTCGCTAAGCCCATAAACAAGCCCGAAGATCTAAAAGGCCTGAAAATGCGTTTTTTCGGCCTGGGAGCCAAGGTAATGGAAAAACTCGGCGTATCCACAACTTTACTCCCCCCCAGTGAGGTCTTCCCGGCTTTGGAAAAGGGTGCCATTGACGCTGCAGAGCAGTCCATTCCCGTCATTGACCGCAAACTAGGTTTTTACAAGATCATTAAATACAATTACTTTCCCGGTTGGCACCAGCAGGCCACCTTCATGGAGCTTTTAATTAATAAAGACTCCTGGAACAAGTTGAACAAGTCTCAGCAAAGACTGATCGAGATGGCGACCAAATCCATCACCCTCTATTCCATCGCTTATGGTGAAGGAGCCCAGGCCCCGATCATTAAGGAAAACGCTGAAAAGTTTGGCGTAAAGCCTATGTACTGGTCTGATGAGATGTTGAAAACTTTTAAAAAAAGCTGGGATGAAGTTATTACCGAAGTGACGGCCAAGGATAAGTTCTCCAAAAAGGTTTGGGACGACCTGGAAAGCTTTCGCAAGGAATACAAGGTCTGGAACGACCTGGGCTTTTTACCGCGCAAACGGGCTGAATAACACTAAACTCTAAACTGGTAGGGAGGCTTTTCCCAAAAAGCCTCCCCCGACAAAGGTCGGAGTTGATATGTCTTCATCTGAGTTGGAAAAACCTAAACTATGCGCCTTTTTGGATAACGCCGTTATAATGATCGGCCGGACGACCGGCTGGCTAACCGTGGTGTTGATGGCAGCTATCATTGCTCAGGTGGTCATGCGATATGGGTTCAAAAGCGGGATGTCCTCTTTGGAGGAATTGCAGTGGCATCTTTACGCGGTCATATTCATGATCGCTCTTTCTTACTCCCTGGTCCAGGACGCCCATATCAGGCTGGATCTTCTGCACCAAAGATTCTCACCACGACTTAAGGAATGGGTCGAGGTTATAGGCATCATATTTCTATTAATACCCATGGTGGTGGTGTTCTTTCTGCACGGACTGCCTTTTGCGGCAAAATCGTTTTCCATTATGGAACGATCACCCGCCCCGACGGGATTGCCTTATCGTTTTATCATTAAGTCTTTTCTTCCCATCGGCATCGGGTTGCTGGGGATAGCCGCACTTTCACGCCTGATACGAGGCGTCCACATTCTCTTAACCTTAAAACGTCGGACTCGTCATGGCCGTTAATGAGATACTGGTCATCTTGATGTTCATCACCTTCATCGCCTTGCTGTTCACCGGGTACCCCATCGCCTGGACTCTTGGAGGTGTAGGTATTCTTTTCGCATTTATCGGCTGGTTGTCGGATATGTATCTGGGCACAGTCACCGGCCTGGATTTCCAAGTCGTGGGCATGATTGTCCATCGGCTTTATAAGCTGATGTCCAACTGGGTGATGGTAGCCATTCCCATGTTCATCTATATGGGACTGATGATGGATCAATCCGGCATTGCAGAAAAGATGATGCTGTCCATGCAGAACCTCTTAGGACGATTACGAGGAGGTTTGGCCATCACTGTGACGGTCATTGGGGTGATTCTTGCAGCTTCCACCGGCATCGTTGGAGCGTCAGTCACGCTTTTGGGGATTCTTTCCCTTCCGGCAATGCTTAAACAGGGTTATAATAAGCCCTTGGCCCTGGGAACAATTGCTGCCTCCGGCACTTTGGGCATACTGATTCCGCCTTCGGTCATGTTGGTGGTCATGGCTGATCAACTGGCGTTGTCCGTTGGTGATCTCTTCATGGGGGCCGTCTTTCCGGGCTTGATACTGGCTGGCCTTTATCTGTCTTATATTATTGTATTAGGCCTGGTGTGGCCCCAGGCCGCGCCTCTGCCCAAGGATAGGCCGGATTTAGATTGGAAAGCAATTTGGAATGTCTTAAAAACCACCATTCCACCCGCTTTTTTGATTTTAGCGGTACTGGGCTCGATTTTTGCCGGCATCACCACCATTACCGAAGCCAGCGGTGTCGGGGCCTTAGGAGCCACGCTATTGGCATGGCGGAACAAAAAACTCACCTTTAGTGTTTTAAAAAGCGTAACTGAAAGCACCATGCGCATGCTGGGCTTTGTTTTCGGCATATTCTTGGGGGCCACCTGTTTTTCGTTGGTATTGCGCCTTTTGGGCGGTGATGAATTCGTGGAAAAGATACTGACAAGCCTGCCTTTTGGGCCATACGGAATTTTGATATTTACATTGGGCATCATTTTTCTTTTGGGGTTTTTCCTGGACTGGATAGAAATATCTTTGATCATGCTCCCCCTTTTGGCCCCTGTGATTACAACCTTAGGGCTGGATATTCCCGGGCAGGGAATCATCGACAACCCCGAGCTGGTCTGGTTCACGGTCCTGGTGGCCGTCAGTCTGCAAACCTCTTTTCTGACTCCACCTGTTGGTTTTTCTCTTTTCTTTTTAATGGGTGTTTCCCCGCCGGAGGTGCAGTTGGCCGATATCTATAAGGGGGTGATACCATTTGTGATTCTGCAACTCATCGCCTTGGTTTTCATTATTATCTGGCCGGAGTTGGTAATTTGGTTGCCCACCGTTGCATACTAGCGACTTTTTTTCCGTCAACCCCTAATAGCTTGTAGGAGATAAAAAACAAAAGTCAACGGGTCTATTCTTGACTCTTGGCTCAGGCTTGCAAAAATAAAAAGCAAAAACATCTTTTTTTATCTGGGCTTGTGGAATGAGCGATTTCTAAACAAAATCAAACTACTTTTAAAAATTGTTCGAGGCTTTTCATATTATT
>Ga0190284_1001568_pt1 | contig 10040 bp, 10 predicted proteins | sample 48691812_MG_FD_161668 | JGI IMG/M metagenome (GOLD analysis project Ga0190284, IMG submission 161668) | Hydrothermal vent microbial mat bacterial communities from Southern Trench, Guaymas Basin, Mexico - 4869-18-1-2_MG | ecosystem: Environmental > Aquatic > Marine > Hydrothermal vents >... | reverse complement strand
CAGGCTTCCAGCCTGTCTAGACAGCCAAGATGGCTGTCCTGCGTTAAAACCATGAATAAAAAAGTTTTAATTTTATCCGGCCCGACCCACGAATACTTTGACCCGGTCCGCTTCATCGGTAACGCCAGCTCCGGCAAAATGGGCAAAGCCCTCGCCGAAGAAGCGCTGACGCGCGGCATGGACGTTGAATTCATCTCCGGCCCGGTTTTTGAAGCTAATCTTCCAAAATGTGGAAGCGGCATCCCTGCCGCTGGCCACGCGGCTGGAAGCCGCGTCCACCCTGAAAAGACCATCCATATCACCCAAGTCACCAGCGCCGAAGAAATGCTGACCGCAGCACAGGAAAAATTTGCCGATGCCGACGTTATCATCTTCGCCGCGGCCATCGCCGACTACCGCCCCGCCGAACGGCAGGCGCAGAAAATTGAAAAAGGCGATAACCGCCTGACACTTGAACTCGAACCGACGCCCGACATTGCCGCCACGCTTTGTGCCGACAAACGGGACGATCAAATCGCCATCGGCTTTGCGCTCCAGACGCACGATGGCGAGGCCAAAGCCAAAGAAAAACTGGCCTCAAAAAATCTCGACGGCATTGTTCTCAACACCCCCGACTCCCTCGCCGCCGAATCCGGCCTCTTCACGTGGATTGATGCTAAAAATGTGGAGTCATGGGGCTCGCTAAATAAGGCAGACTGTGCGAAGAAGATTTTAAACTGTTTGGAGTCCCACCTTTAGGCGGAACTCCAAACTGAGACTCCGGCTAAAGGTGGGACTCCAAACTTTTCCCTCTAGAACCTATAGCTGAATCCGACGGAAATGACGGGATAAAATTTGAAATCGTCCAAGTCGTCCTGGATATTTTTTTCCTCTTTGGCCAGTTCAGCTTGAAAAGCCGGATTGCCCGCAAGGGTACCGTTGGCAGTAAGTTCAACCTCCGGCGAACCCTGGTACATTACACCCAAATCGGCAATAAAGCCGAAGGCACCCTCTTTGCCGAAAGAGGTATCCCAGCCCAATCCAAGATACGGGGCGATATCATCAAAATCAACTTCGCCCTTGAGGGTTCCAACTTGCGTCGCCGGGGTGAGGTACGTTACATCACCAATTTCGATAGGACTTGTGGGGGTCGCTTCGGATTCGAGCTCGTTGCCGTTATAAACCACCCCGCCGCTGATCCGGAAAGCTCCTTTAAACGGATGCACATCAATCAAAGCGGACACGCTCCTGAGGGTTAGATCAACGTCATAATCAACGTCGTCAAATGTCCCCTCATACTCTAAGGGGAGATAATTTGCGCCGAACCGAATGCCCAGAAAATCCGAGAGAGCTATCGCTGCTTCGGCCCCCGGCCCCAACGTGCCGACCTTCACCCCGAGTGAAATGCTCTGAGCAGAGCCTTCCAATGCGTTGGTTTCCACCCCCGGTAAACTTCCCTGGGCAACGCCTGCTAATGCGCTGGTTTCCAGCCCGATCGAGTTGGTCTGCGCATAGCCTAAGGTGAAAAAAGCGAATAGAAATACTGCTATCGCTGTTATTACTCTTTTTGTCATTTTGATCCTCCTCCGTTTTTCCTTTTAAGCACTATTCTTTGTCTGCTTTGCGCCTCCGCGCCTTTGCGAGAAACGCTCCCTTTACTTATGAAAAATAAAAATTTTCCGCCCGGCGTAGTTGATCATCAGGGCCGCAACCATTTTGGCGACGTAGGACCACGTCGTGCTGAGCCCAAAGACGCTGATGAGCACCCACCCGGCAAAAGTCGCCACCACCAGACTCACAATCGAAACGGCGTAGAAAAGCGCCATTTCGACATGGCGCTGATGGCGTCCGCCCTTAAAGACAAAGAGCAGATTGAGAATGTAGGCGGTGAGGTTGGAAAAAATGAAGCAGATGACGCTGTCGATGACAAAGTTGCGCGAGCGGATGGCCTCAGTGATCGGTTCGGGCGAAAGGTTCAGAAGTTTAACGAAGAGATCATCATGGGTAAGCGCGGGGAACAGAAACCATGCGAAAAGAAAAAAGAGGACAATATCAACGCCGGTGGCAATGCCGCCGCAGATGCCGTATTTGATGAACTGCAAAACGGGATGCTCTTTATTGGTCAGAAAAGAGTGGATGTGTTTTTTCATTGGCGAGAGTCTGCCTGCAAAACCCGATCAAATCAAACCGCGAGTTTCCAATGTTTGGAATCTAAAAAATGGTTTTGCCAGACTTCCCAGTACCCTCGGAAAACTTGCGGCAAAATCATTAAGGGCAAAATAATGGAAGAAGGAGTTTTGGGGAATCAAACATCCCATGAAGTGGAAAGGGTTTCGGGCTCTCCGCCATCCGCTCGAATGAGCAACCACCGCAGCAAACCGAAAATCGCGAACGGAATGACCATGGCGATCATCATGAAGCGGATGAAGCCGAGGTGATAGACCGGGTTTTCGATGGCGGCGTAGATATTCCAGAAAATGAACAGGCAGCAGAGCCAGACCGTCGTGAAGTTGGGCAAGGCGTCGCCGGAATGCATCCATTTGAGACCGGGCGCGCGTTTTTTGGTGACGGGAAAGAAAAGGTTGGAGCCCATGTGGCCCAACTGGTCTTCGATGATATGAATGACATAGGCCCCGAAAATAACCGCGCCCGCTTTCCAGGTGACCAAGGAGGCCAGACCCGCCAGCAATGCGCCGATTACGAGTGAATGCGACCAGTTGCGGTGCCACGGAAGAAAATCCGTTTCCACTTCGCCGACTTCATTTCGTTTAAACAGGAAGCTGGGCCCGTCAAAAATATCCACAGTGCAGACCGGCTCATAGCCCTGTTTGACTGTTGCGGAAAATTTGGAAACGCCAACGGGGCGGTCGGCAGGCAGCGAATCGGGCTGCGGCACCTGCCCTGTACTGACGACGGGGCCGAACTGCACGCGCACTTCACCCTCACCGGGATCAATTCCTACACGATACTGCCGCCAGTTATCGGCACTCAGTTTGATGGTGGAGAGCTTGAGGGTGATCGGGGTGCCTTCCGCCGCCGCAGAAATGGCGGCGGCGACCTGATCTGCAATCGGCTGCGGGTCGAGTTGCTCGGAACAGGGCTCGACGCGAACATCGTGCGGATAGAAGAAGCGGTAGAATTTAAAATCAATGGTGTCGGGCAGGATTCCCGCGACCGCGCCCAGAACAAAATACACGGCATTGCCGTTCTGCGCCGCCTCGACCGCCCACGGACAGAAGGAGGCAACCGCTACGCCGGAAATAAAATGGGCAATACCTTTCATAGCAATCCTAAGAAGGCGGCGACGGGTTCGCCGATGCCGGACATGTTGCAGGCGATAGGCAGCAGCAGCATGCCGAGGCAGTTGAGCCGGCGCGAACCGAAGAGTACGGGAAGAAGGCCGATACCGGTGGCGACGATCATGACGAAGAGCCCTGTCCATCGGGTGATGGAAAAGACCAGCGCCACTATGATGGCGAGCGCAAAAACGGATATCCAGCGGTAGTCTACTTTTTTCATCAGCTTGAGTGTCCATTTGGTGAGCGGTGACAAGAGCAGGAAAGAAACAGCGCCGGAAAGCGCAATGGAGCCAAGCGCAAGGTAGAAGTCACAGGTGCGCGGCGTGTAGAGCCCCCGAATAATCCACGCGCCGCCGCCGCGCGTGAGATAGAGGCCGGGCACGAAGAAAAGCATGAGCGCGCCGGTGTAGTAAACCGTTTTGGAGACGCCCTGCGACATCATGAAGATGCGTTCGTCGCGCTGGGCGGTGGCGTGCCCAGCGAGCAAGCCGCCGACCCCGCCGGTGACGACGGGGAAGAAGGCGGCAAAGCCTCCGCCGATGCCACCCGCGATACCGCTGCGCAGCAGCAGGTCACCGTTGATATTAAGGTCTTCGCGCACAATCTGTTTCGGTACTTCCGCGCCGCTGACGGCGTTGAGGAGGCACCACGGAATAGCAAAAAGTCCGACGAAAGCGGGCATGATGTTCTGAAAAGCGTTCTCCACGGAAACGGGCGAGCGATAGAGAAGCAGGAAGCCAAGCAGGCCGGAGAGCATAAAGGTGAGCAGCCCCGCCCCGAGCGTGGACCACGCGTCGAAAAATTTCCGCCAGCCCGCCGGGCCCCAATTGCCGCCTTTGGGCCATTCGGTGATGAGAATAAAGGTGATGATGACCCAGAGGATCCAATGCAGGTGCGGATTGAGCACGCAGCGAAGAACGGGTAGAAATTTCGGCGCCAGCGGACCGATGATAAAGACCAGCATGAAAACGCCGACGAGGCTCCCCGCGCCGATCATCATGACGCCTTCGTAGCCGCGACCGCTCATGAGATATTTCTGGCCGGGCAATACGGTAAAGATAGCGCTTTCGTCGGGCGCGCCGAGCAGCACGGAGGGAATGGTGTTGAGTACGGACCAGCCGGTGACGAGGCCGATCAGAAAAGGAATAGTTACCTCCGGCATGGAGGCGACGCCGCCCCCGTTGAGCGCGTAAAGGAGCATGGCGACCAGACCCATGACATTATAAATATGCAGTCCGGGCAGGATGGCGAGAAAACACGCCAGAACCGTACCCGCCAACACCGCCACGGCCGGAAGGATCATTCCCCCGCCCTCACCACACGCAGATCTTCAGCCTCCCATACTTTGAGCTGAACCGTTCCTTTGTAAACATCCACCCGTCCGCACGCACTGATGAGTTTTCCGGGCATAGGAATATCCCGGCCCAGCCCCTGAAAAACCCGATCCCAGAAAACAACAGCGAGCTCCGCGCCCTCCTCTTCAAGCGTCAGAATATAAGGAGCCTTCGAGCCCGGCCGCGGCAGGGACGTCTCCTTGAGCAGGCCGGTCACCGAAACCTGCCTGCCCTCCTGTTCCGCGGTAACGTCGGCCAGCCGGACGAGGGACGCTGCGGGCGCTGCGGCGGGCCTTCGGCTGAGCCGCAGCTGATCGACAGACTGCAGGCGAAGGGTCGGCTCCCGTTCCGCGCTGATACTGAGACGTCCGACGACTTCGATGCGGTCGCCGCGGCGCGGCAGACGGTTTTCCGCCTTGAGCGCGTCAGCCTGCGCGCGTCCGCCCATGACGGCGATGACGGCGCTTCCGTCATCGACATCAAAAACAACGCCTCCCGATTTAAAGAGATAAGCGTCGCGCGTGACGTTGCCGGAAAGGCGCACGGTTGCAAAATTCATCGTCGGCGAGAGTTCGCCGGCGCGTACCAGCGGAATGCCGCGATTGACGGAATAGAGGTAGAGGAGGATCAGGCCGGCAAAGGCGAGCAGGAGCGATAAATTTTGAAGCACCCGAACGCGCAGGGGCCGCTTTACCTGCGGCCCATAAGAGGGCTGGCTGTTCGATTCGTTTGTTTTCACTTTCCTTATCCTTTATTAATTACGTGATAAGGAAAAGAATATAGAAGAATAAAAGAGTTTGTCCACTCTATGCCGGCATCCTTTTACGTAGACGAGGCTTCCAGCCTCGTTCGTTAAAGCAATACGCAATGTCCATGCAAACGAGGCTGGAAGCCTCGTCTACGATAACGGTCACAGCATTTCTTTAATCTGCTAGAAAGCGCCGAAGAAAACGCTGCTGAATGTCGTGACCGGTGAAGTTTCGCGCATGTCGTCAATGGCCGCGCGCAGTTCTTCGAGCAGTTTCTGGGCTTCGACATAGATCTGGTCGTCTTCAACCAGCCGTCCGAGCGTTCCGCCGCCGGATTCAATTTTTTCCGTAATGCTGCGGATATTGGCGGCAGAGGCCTGAATGTCCTGATAGAGCTGATCGTCCTTGGCCAGCAGGCGGCCCAGCGTTCCCTCGCCGTTCGCCACCCGTTCGCTAACCTCCTGCAGATTGTCCATGGTTGCCAGCAGGTTGTTATAAACCTCTTCGTCCTTGAGCAGTTTGCCAATGGTTCCTTTACCGGCGGCGAGCTCATCGACCATGGTTTTAATGCTGTCCACCACCGTGGCGAATTCATCGAGAATTTCGATCGGTTTCTGGCCGTGGATCGGCTGATCTTCCGGAAGCGGGGGCTCCGTCAGTTCGCCTTCGTTGATTTTCATCACCTTGCCGCCGAGCAGGGATGCATCCACGATATCCACCCGGTAGCCGGGATGGAAGGCCACCGGGACGTCGAGATCGGCATGCACGACGACGTGGTCGTTTTCCAGCGTCGTTTCTTTCACAATACCCACCTGCATACCGCGCAGAAATACGTGATCGCCGTCGCGCAAGCCGCCGACATTGGAGAAGACCACGGCCACGGGATATTTTTTCTGCAGGAAGTTCTGGCGGCTCAGCACAATCGTGAACACCCCCAGCGCAATGAGAATGATGAACATGAAGAAGCCAACCAGCACTTCGATGCTGATATCTTTTTTGTATTTGTCAGCCATGGGTTTGCATTCCTTTCTCCCAGGAGCCCCTGCGGGTTATATACTGCGATTCCAGAAAACGCTGAACGGTTTCGTTCTCCGAATGAATAAAGTCGTGCGGCGTCGCATTTTCAACAATTTTGCCGCCGTCAATCATCATAATGCGCGTACCGATGGCCAGCGCACTGTGCAGGTCGTGCGTCACGACCACGCTGGTAATACCCAGTTCGCTCCGCAGATTTTCTATGAGCTGATCAATCAGGCGGGCGGTGACCGGGTCGAGGCCGGACGTCGGTTCGTCGTACAGGATGATTTCGGGATTCATTACGATGGCCCGGGCGAGACCGACGCGCTTCTGCATGCCGCCGGAAAGATCGGCGGGAAATTTATCAACCGCATCCTCCATGTTGAGGAGTCGCAGTTTATCGAGCACGGTTTTTTCGATTTCTTCTTCACTCAGATCCGTTTTCTCGCGCAGCGGCAGCGCCACGTTTTCAAAGACCGTCAGCCATTGCAGCAGCGCGGCACCCTGAAAAAGCACGCCGAAGCGCTGGCGCATGCGCTCCAGTTCGGCGCCTTTTGCGGCGCTGATAACATCCTCGCCGATGCGCACCGTGCCGCAGTCAGGGCTGAACAGCTGTACCATATGCTTGAGCGTAACGCTCTTGCCCGCGCCCGAAAGACCGACGATGACCACCGTTTCCCCGCGCGGCACCTCGAAGCTGACGTCGTCGAGGACGGTTTTGCCGCCGAGCGTTTTTGTAATCTGTTCGAATGAAATCATATGTAAAACATCCGGGTAATCATGTAGCCCACTACAAGAATCATTAGAAAGGAAATAATTACGGTGCGGCGGGTGGCGCGTCCGACGCCGACCGCGCCTTCGCGCGTGGTGAGCCCCTGATGGCAGGCCACCGTGGCGATGATGATGCCGAAGACAACCGCTTTGAAAAGCCCAACGTAGAGATCCTTGTTCTCGGCATAGCGGGTGGCATTGTCAATGTAGGCCTGCATCGCCACGCCAAGCTGGGTCGCGCCGACAATGCCGCCGCCGACAATGCCGAGCAGATTGGTATAAATGGTGAGGATCGGCATCATGACCGCCAGCGCCACCAGCCGCGGCATCACCAGAAAGCGGTTTGGATTGATGGACATCACTTCCAGCGCCGCAATCTCTTCGGACACCGTCATCGTACCGAGTTGCGCAGCGATGGCTGAGCCGACGCTGGCGGCAATGATGAGGCCGGTCATAAACGGGCCCATTTCGCGGATCATCACGATGGTGACCGCCGTGCCGATGTTCACCTCCTGCCCGAAGCGGCGCAGCTCCAGACCGGTCTGCAACGCAAGAATCATCCCGGTAAAAAACGCCACCACCGTGATCACGCCAAGGCTTTTAATGCCGGTGATGAACAGCTGCACCGCAACCTCGTGCCGCGCGCGGGGACGGAAGGCGGTGCGGATGTACAACACGGACGATCCGAGCATCATCAGCGCGTCGCCCGCGCCGTGGCAGGAGAGCAGAATAATCCGCCCGAACCGGCGGAACGAGCGCCGCGGCATATCCATGTATCCGTTGAGATTTTTCAGATTTTCAAACACGCCCTACTCTCCAAAACGCATAAACCAGAACGCGCGAAAGCTCCGGCTTTCGGCCTCTCTTTTATACGCCAGCAAACCTTTCAGTAAAGACCATTCGGCGCGCGCCGCATCCGGTTCACGTTCGCTGCGCCAGGCAAACCACAGAACATCTTTGCGGATCAGACCGTTTGTATTGGTCCGCTTATACAGCGTCCAGAGCGGTGCCCAGTTGCGCTCGACCGGCGCGCTGTTTCGGATCGGCCAGAGTTCAAGCAGACGGAAACGCGAGGTGTGTCCTTCGCGCTGCCAGCTCATCAGCGGCCAGATTTTCCAGTAGCTGGACACTTCAGCCCATTCTTCCTCCGGCACGCCCTCTTCGCTGAGCCGTTCCTTTTCCAGATAGAAAAACGGCAGCGCCATGCGGCGGGTGCGCATCACATAGGCCTCCCGGCTTTTTTCCGACCAGAAAAAAGGCCACAGCAGAAAGGTGCGGTGGTGCAGACCCTCGTCGAACTGTTTCTCGCCCCAGAGCGGCCAGAAATACAGTTTTTCGTACCGTTCGCTTTCCACTTTCTGAAAGAAGGGCCACGGGCAGTAAATGCGATCCTGTTTTGCACCGTCGGTAAAACGAAAGAACGGGGGAATCAGCCAGAGTGTGCGTTCATGCTCCAGTCTGCCGCGGCCGCAAAGCGGAAAGAGAATCCATGAAGTGCCCGATTCGCCGGGATAGTCATAGCGGGCCGAATTCCAGAACGGCCAGAGGATGAAGCGCTTCTTGTATTGCCCCGCCAACGACGATTTTCCGAAGAGCGGGAAAACGCGGTCGCGTTGAATGCCGTCGCCGCGCGTGCGCGAGTAAACGGGCCACAGCACACTGGTCGTCTTCACCTCATTGATCCGGCTCTTTGCAAACAGGGGGAAAAGCGCAAAGGCAATCCGGTCACGGCCCAGAAATTCGTGAATCGTACCGCCCAGCGGAAAGAGCGCGAAATAGCCGTCATCGTTTACATCCCGCCCCTGAAAATAGAACGGGAGCAGCCAGCGACGATGACGCGGGGTTTCTTCATCCGCGTCAAAATGATGCGTAAACCAGAAAATCACCGCGCGCGAGGTTTTCTCGTTTTTGAACGCCTTGCGGGAATAGACCGGCCAGAGGCAATCACGGATTTCGCCCTCTTCAACCACCGTGTGCGAATAGAACGGGCGAACGGCAAAAAAGGAGCCTTCATCCGTCTGCACATTGTCGTAGAACGGATTCAGGTTCCCCGCGACAGCCGTGCCGAAGCAGACGGCGCAGAACATGATCAGAATACAGAAAACGGGGATTTTCCCTCTTTGCGTCATATCGGTGGCGATGCTAGCAAAACAAGACCGAGCAAAGAAACTCTCGTTTCCTTAATTTGAATGACCGCCAAGACTCAAAGAACACCCCTCTTGCGGCGGAGGAACGGTCAATCGGAGTGAGTTTTGTGGAAGCGGCTTCCAGCCGCTGGATCAGAGGCTGGAAGCCTCTGCCACCTTCGCGCGCCGCAGGCGGCAGCATAACGGGCCAGTATTTCAAGGTTTTGAGTTCACTGTTCCCTTGCCCCGCTCCGTTAATTATGCTTTCTTACCAGTAAGAAACGAGGGAGAAGGCATGCAAACGCTCGCCACAACAAAAATGACATCCAAGGGTCAGGTCGTCATTCCTGAATCCATACGAAAAACACTGCACCTCAATGCAGGCAACCAGTTCATTGTGGTTGCGGAAAAAGATGTCGTCATTCTAAAAACCATTCAGGAGCCGTCACTTGATGAATTTTCAGGCCTGATCCGCAAGGTTCGACGACAAGCTAAAGCCGCCGGAATGAAAAAAGCGGATATTGCCGATGCCATCAAAGCTTCAAGGGCCTGAGTAATGCGAGTGATCCTCGATACTAACGTGATCATGTCCGCCCTGTTTTTCGGCGGCATTCCCGGTCAAATCCTTAGTGCTTATCGCACAGGAACCCTCACCCTCATCTTGACACCTGAAATCCTGAGTGAATATCAGGATGTCGCCACCCGTTTGTCGAAAAGGTTCGGGCTTGAGTCAGAAGACATTTTTCAATGGATCACCGTGCATTC
>Ga0190284_1001565_pt1 | contig 10048 bp, 10 predicted proteins | sample 48691812_MG_FD_161668 | JGI IMG/M metagenome (GOLD analysis project Ga0190284, IMG submission 161668) | Hydrothermal vent microbial mat bacterial communities from Southern Trench, Guaymas Basin, Mexico - 4869-18-1-2_MG | ecosystem: Environmental > Aquatic > Marine > Hydrothermal vents >... | reverse complement strand
GGTTCCGGGCCGGCCAGCGCGTGCCGGTGGTCTATAGCCGGGAGGGGCAGACTCTGCAGGCGGTGCTGGCGTTCTAGCATCCAACTCGCGCTTGACACTTGGCTACAGCATGATGTATAATGCAATGTATATCAGTTATGAGGAGCGACAGCCATGACTATGGTACGCAAGCAGATCTACCTGGAGCCCCATCAAGAAGTGCGGGTCAAACGACTGGCTGCTACTCTGGGCATTACAGAGGCCAAAGTTATCCGTCAGGCCATTGATCAACTGGTGATCACGCAGCCTTGTAGGCAACCAGACCTGGGCGCATGGGAGCGCGAGCGAGCTTTTGTGAAGCAGTGGATGGCTCGGGGAACAGCACCCGGCGGGCGAGACTGGAAGCGCGAGGACATTTATGAGGAGCGCCTGGCACGCTATGGCTAACAAAATACTGGTGGATACTAATGTGCTGGTCTATGCCTATGACCGCACAGAGCCTGACAAACAAGCTCGATCATGGGACGTACTAGATCGACTGGTGGCATTGGGACTAGGTGTTGTCACCCCTCAGATCTTGGGCGAGTTCTTTGTTGTGACAACTCGCAAGCTGAAAAAACGACTGGCGGTAGAAAAAGCCAGCGAGCGTGTGCAAAACTATATCCAGACCTGGACTGTGCTCGATCACACTGCATTTGTGGTCCAAGAAGCGATTCGTGGCGTGTGCGATTATACGATGCCCTACTATGATGCGCAAATCTGGGCGGCGGCTCGGCTTTACCAGATCCCGGTGGTTTTTAGCGAGAATTTTGATCCCGACAGCGTTATCGAGGGCGTTCGGTTTGTGAACCCGTTTGCCGACGATTTTGACCTGGATGCTTGGGTACCGTGAAGCACTGTCGATTCGACATCAACCGACGAACCACAACACAACATACGAGGAGGTGACCACCATGCAAAAGTGGGAATGCACCATCTGCGGCTACATCTATGACCCGGAGAAGGGCGACCCGGACAGCGGCATCGCGCCGGGGACCGCCTTCGAGGACATCCCGGATGACTGGATGTGCCCCGAGTGCGGCGCCGACAAGTCCATGTTCGAGCCCGTGGCGTAACGAGCCGGGGTGAGCGATTGGGAAACCAGTCGCTCACCCCAGGGATGTGTCTCCAACGAGTTGCAACCTTTGGAGGAGCAGCGTATGAAACAGCACATCGCGGCCGTGAGCCGGCTGGTGAACGCCAACGCAGAACGGGGAAGGAGGACGGAATGACCATAACCGAACAAGCAAAAGCCGAGATCATCGCCCTGCTCGTGGCCGATGCCCGGGACGAGCACGCGGCCGTGGTGCAATACCTTCACCACGCCTATGCCATGGGCGAGGGCGAGTTGGCCGGCGAGATCGAGGCCATCGCCCGCGACGAGATGCGGCACTATGACTGGCTCTGCGACGCCATCGTGGAGCTGGGCGGCGACCCGCCGGTGGAGCGCGGGGTCGTGGACCGCTCCGGCACCACGATCCCGGAGTGGATGCAGATCGACGTGGCCGCCGAGGAGCGGGCCATCGAGCAGTATCGGGAGCACCTGGCTGCCATCGACGATATCATCGGGCGGCAGCGCGACCCAGCCCTGCAGCGGCTCATCAAGCGCATCATCTGGGACGAGGAATCCCACCGCGACCAGTTCGCGCATTTCGTGGAAAAGGCAGAGCGCGAGGGACTGACCCCGCCGGAGCCGAAAGCCGCCACGACCGGTGCCGGCCGCGTACACGCTATCCTGAACGAAGGCGTGCGCCACGAGTACACGGTGATCCTGCAATACCTGCACCACTCGTTCGTCATGCCGGAATGCGAGATCAGCCGCGAGCTAGAGATGCAGGCCATCAACGAGATGCAGCACCTGGGCTGGCTGGCCGAGGAGCTCGCGGAAATGGGCGGCACGCCGGACATCGAGCACACCGAGATCGACCGGTCCAAAGAGACCCCGGCCATGCTCCGCGCCGACATCGCCGCCGAGCGCGCCGTGGCCGCGGACTATGCCCGGCAGATGACCGAGATCGACGACCCGGACCTCAAGGGCCTGCTGGACATGATCCGCAAGCACGAAGTGTACCACGCCGAGGTCTTTGAAGATCTGCTGGCAAAGGTGGAGGCGGAGCAGGCCAAGTAGACGCCAGGGACCCCGCATCCGCGAGGTCGCCAGTTGAGGGTGATCAAGGGTGAGGGTGACTCCTCGCCCCCGACACCAAATGAACTCGAAGCAAACGCAGAGCGGTGGAGTTTTCCACCGCTTTCTGGTATAATAAGGCGGTCACAGCCGGCATACGATCCGGTGTCCGCTGCTCAAATGGCTGAGGAGAGGAGCAGCACTCTCACGCGTATCGGCTGTCTGATAATAGGAGGCAAAGAAATTGTTCAGGAATACATTCGTGTGGCTGATCCTGGCCCTGGCAGTGGCGGCCCTGCTTTTCACGTTCAACCCCTTTGGTAGCGCGCCTGTCGAGGTGCCCATCAGCGAGGTATTGAACGTCATCGCCAAGGACGTGCAAGAGGGCAAAGAACCGCCACCCAAGATCATCATCATCGGCAACGCCATCGAGGCGGAAACCAGTCAGGGCACGCTGCACACCACCAAGGAAGAAGGCTCTGACTTTCTCCAGATGCTCCACGACCGGGGCATCAGTGACGATCAGGTAACGGTCCAGGTGCAGCGCCCCAATGACCTGTTGCACTGGATCGAGATCCTGTCGCCGTGGCTCATCACGTTCATCATGCTGGGAGGGCTGCTCTTCCTGATACGTCAGGCCCAAAGCGGCAACAGCCAGGCCATGATGTTCGGCAAGAGCCGGGCCCGGATGTTCTCCGGCGACAAGCCCACCGTCACCTTTGCTGACGTGGCCGGCGTGGAGGAGGCCAAACAAGAGCTCGAAGAGGTGGTCGAGTTCCTCAAAGAACCAACAAAGTTCACGACCCTGGGCGCGCGCATCCCGCGCGGGGTGCTGGTGATGGGGCCGCCCGGCACCGGCAAAACGCTGCTGGCCCGGGCTGTGGCCGGCGAGGCCGGGGTTCCCTTCTTCAATATCTCTGGCTCCGAGTTCGTGGAGATGTTCGTGGGCGTGGGGGCTAGCCGAGTGCGAGACCTCTTTGACCAGGCCAAGCGGAACGCGCCGTGCATCGTCTTTGTGGACGAGATCGACGCCGTGGGCCGCCAGCGCGGTGCCGGCCTGGGTGGCAGCCACGACGAGCGCGAGCAGACGTTGAACCAGATCCTGGTAGAGATGGACGGTTTTGACACCAACACCAACGTCATCGTCATCGCCGCCAGTGTGACCGGCGATACCCCCATCCTGGTCAAGAATGACCAGGGCGAGGTCAAGTTGCTACCCATCGCTGAGGTGGTGGATCCCTGCTATGCGGAAGGGGAGGAAGGTATAGAGAAGCCAGCTAGAGATTTGCAGACCCTGGGCTTTGTCCGCAAGAAAGATCCCCGTCATAACCACGCCGCTCTCTTCGGTCACAGCGCCTTCGTCTCGGTACGGGGAGTGTACCGCCATCGGGTGAGCGAGATATACGAGATAGAATACCTGGGCGGAACGATCCGGGCTACCGGTAACCACTCGGTGTTTGTGCGTACTCGGCGGGGAATAGAGCCCAAGGCCGTGATCGATCTCCGGCCCGGTGACTTGCTGGTAAACCTACCCTACAAAGTGAACCGTTCTACCCGGGCCTATCGGCAAGTTCGCCAGCACGCTTTCCCCATCGAGATGTCCGCGTTGCTGCCTGTCTATGAGGAAAACAAGGAACAGCGGAACCGGTATGAATGGACTCTGGCTCAGGCTGGGAAACGCTCCCAGAGCGAGATCGCTACCCATCTGGGCGTCGAACAAACCACCGTGTCCAAATGGCAACGCGGGGTCTGTGTCCCACGTGAGCTAAGTAGGGCTTACTTCAAGCACCCACTACCAGAGCAGATCCCTGTCACTCCAGCCCTTTGTCGCCTCCTGGGATACTATGTAGCGGAAGGATATGCCCGTAAAGAACTGGACTTTTGCTTTGGCAAACACGAAGAGGACCTGATCGCTGACGTACAGGCATTGATGGAATCCATTTTCGGCCTCCGGCCGGATCGCGTGCGTAATGGCACCAATAACGCCGTGAACATCATTTACTATTCCAAACCGCTGGCTCGCTTCTTTGCCCGATACTGCGGTGAAGGTGCCGCCAACAAATATGTTCCGCCCTTCCTGTTTGAAGCTCCCCATGAGTATTTCCTAGAGTTTCTGGACGGTTATTTCCGTGGCGATGGCTACCAAGATAAGAGCGGTCGAGGCGAGATCACCTCCGTAAGTCGCCGACTCATCCGGGAGTTGAACTGGCTCTGCCGGATGCATGGCATGTCCACTTATACTACCAGTTTCGAGGCCAAAGCGGGAAGGCGCATAGGAAACGGTAAGCCTCTATCGGCCACCCAAGCCTATCGCCTGGGCTTTGGCCAGACGAGTAACCCGTTCCTGGCCGAATGGACGCCGGCTCACAACAGTGCTAAGCGGGTCGTGGTCAAGGCCGTGCATCGTCTGCCTTACGATGCGTACGTCTATGATCTATGCGGCTGTGAGAACGAAGCTTTCTTTGGCGGAGAATCGCCGATCCTTTTACACAATACCAACCGCCCGGACATCCTGGACCCGGCTCTGCTGCGACCGGGCCGCTTCGACCGGCGCGTGATCCTGGACCGGCCCGACATGAACGGCCGCCGTGCCATCTTTGAAGTACACGTGCGCGGCAAGCCGCTGGATGACGACGTGGACCTGCTCAAGCTGGCCCAGCGAACCCCCGGCCTGGCCGGCGCCGACATTGCCAACGTGGTGAACGAGGCCGCCATCCTGGCCGCGCGCCATGACAAAAAGAGCATCAACATGGTGGACTTTCAAGAGTCCGTGGAAAAAGTCATCGCCGGCCCAGAACGGCGCAGCCGGCTGATCAGCGACGAGGAGAAACGCATCATCGCCTACCACGAGGCCGGCCACGCCCTGGTGGCGCATATGCTGCCCCTCGCCGACCCAGTGCACAAGATCAGCATCGTCTCCCGGGGCATGACCCTGGGCTACACGATGAGCCTGCCCGAGGAGGACCGCTACCTGACCAGTCGCAACAAGTTCCGCGACGACCTGGCCGGGCTGCTGGGCGGTCACGCCGCCGAAAAGCTCGTGTTCGGCGACGTGACCACGGGCCCCTCAAACGACCTGGAGCGCGCCACCAAGCTGGCCCGGCAGATGGTCAAGCAGTTCGGCATGAGCGAGAAGCTGGGCCCCATGACCTTTGGCAAGAAGGAAGAGCTCATCTTTCTGGGGCGAGAGATCGCCGAACAACGCGACTACAGCGAGCAAGTGGCCCAGGAGATCGACCACGAGGTACAGCGCCTGGTGCGGGAGGCCTACGACCGGGCTACAAAGATATTGGCCACGCATCGGGACCGGCTAAACCTCATCGCCCAGCAGCTCATCGAGCACGAAACGCTGGAGGAAACAGGCTTTTTGGCCTTATTTGAGGAACCCGAGATGATCTCGGCACCCGACAGCAAGGTTTTGGAGGCATACGTCGTGTAGGCAGTAGCCGACGGCGAGGGATTAACAACGCATTTACGGCGGGCCGCCACCAGCCATATAGGCCGAGGGCGGCCCTCGCGTATGCGCTGGGAAATTGGAGATGAGAAGGGTGCGGCGATGAAACAGCAGGCAGCGTGGCTCTGGGGGCTGGTGGTCCGGCCCTCACCGACGATCCAGGACATCGTGGACCACGGCACCCTGCAGGCCGCCGTGGTCGTGGTACTGGTCTTTAGCGTGATCCTGGGACTGCTGACCCTGATCGACGCAGCGATGCCTGCCACAGCCGGCGTGGAACAGGCAGCCGGCTCCTACGGTGTCCGCCTCATAGAGGCCACACGCTGGCTAATGCTGGCGCTGGCCGTGCTCATGCCCATCCTGGTGTTGCTCAACGTCCTGGTGGGCCGGGCCCTCGTCCACGTCCTGGCCCGGGCCTTTCAAGGATCGGGCCAGTATTGGACCCTGTTCAAGACCCAGTGCTACTTGTACCCACTGGGAGTGACGGCCCTCGTCCCCATCTACCTCCTGCGCCTGGCAGGGGGCCTTTTCAGTGCGGAACTGGCCTCCATCCTGAACATGGCCCTCATGCCCCTGCTATTCGCCATCCTCATCTGGCTGATACTCCTGGACGTGCTGATGGTCCGGCAGGTATATGGGGTGTCCACCGCGCGCGCCGGCGGGATCGCCGGCATCAGCTACGTGCTAATCTTTGGCCTCATGTGCCTGTGCACCTGTGCGGTGAGCGTAGGAATAGCCCTCTTGGTTTACGCCGGTTAGCAACGCTATGAGCAAATCCGATTGGCAACGATTGGTTGGCCGGCGAGAGACGATCACCAGCCGGCAAAATCCCCGGGTCAAACACGTGGCCCGCCTGCGTGATAGACAGGCCCGGGACGAGGCCGGGGAACTGGTCATCGAGGGCACCCGGTCCTTGCGGCGCGCTCTGGACTGCGGCTACCGGCCGCACACCGTCTATTTCTGCCCTGAACTTTGCAAGGGAAAAGACGAGGAGACCTTGCTGGCCGATGCAGCCACGGCCGGGGCAACCCTCTGGGCAACCAGTGCGCCCGTCCTGCGCAAGATGGCCTACCGCAGCCGGCCAGAGGGCGTGATCGGGGTGGGACCGCAACTTGCCACACGTCTGGACGAGCTACGAGTGTCGGACCAGCCCTTGCTGGTGGTGGCAGTGGGCGTCGGCAAGCCGGGCAATCTGGGCGCGATCCTGCGCTCCGCCGATGCCGTGGGCGCAGACGGCGTGATCGTCTGCCGTAGCGGTAGCGGCGCTGGCACCGACGTCCACAATCCCAACGTGGTTTGGGCGAGCACCGGGACGATATTCAGCGTGCCTATCGCGGAGGCCGGTTCCGCCGAAACGCTGGCCTGGCTGCGCGAACACGCCATCGGGGTATTGGCCGCGACGCCGCACGGAGACGCGGAATACACCGCGGCCGACCTGCGGTCCCCGGTGGCCATCGTCGTGGGCAGCGAACCGGCCGGACTGAGTCACACGTGGCTGGACGCCGCCGACCTGCGCGTGCGCATCCCCATGCTGGGCCGGGCCGATTCCCTCAACGTCGCCACGGCCACCACCATCCTGCTCTACGAGGCACTGCGCCAGCGACGCACGGCGGATAAGGACGTAGATAAGCCTTGAACGCCATGCTCATCACTAATCCCCGCTCCGGTCGTTGGGCCCTGAAAACCTGGCTGGACGAGGCCGTGGACATGCTGCGTGCGGCCGGCTGGGTGGTGACACGAAGGGAAACCATGAGGCCGGGGCAGGCCAGGGAACTGGCACGCCAGGCTGCCACCGAGGGATACGAAGCCGTCATCTCTGTTGGCGGCGATGGCACCCTGAACGAGGTGGTCAACGGCGTGGTAAACACGCCTACGGCCGTGGGTGTACTGCCCACCGGCACGGTGAACGTGTGGGCACGGGAAGTGGGCATTCCCCTGGCGAACATCTGGCAACACCTGCGTGGCGCGACGCGCGTGCTGCTGGAGGGCGAGGTCCGGGCGATGGATGTGGGCCGGGCCGGGAAACGCTACTTTATCCTGTCGGCCGGGGTGGGGCTGGACGCGCATATAGCCGCACAAGCCGCCGATAGCCCGGATTGGGCCCGGGCCGTACAGCCATTAGAGTTCGTGCCGCCGGCCGTGGCCTCCGCCCTCACATTCCAGGGGGAACCGCTCACCATCACCATCGACAGGACCGAGGTACACTGTGAGGCCCTACAGGTGCTCATCGCCAACACGGCTCTGTACACCGGCTTTGTGCGCGTGGCCACGGAGGCCCGACTGGACGACGGGCTGCTGGACGTGTGCATCTTTGGCGGCCGGGGCCTGTCGTCCACGCTGCGCCACAGCACTCGGGTGCTCCTGGGAATCCATCAGGCGGACCCGGCCTTCGAGTACTACCAGGGCCGGCACATCCGGGTATCCTCCCCCACGCCGTGGCCGGTCCACGTGGACGCCGAACCGTGTGGCCACACGCCCATGACGTTCGAGGCCGTGCCCGGCGGGGTGCGGATGATCATGCCTCGGCAGTAGTCAGGTGGGAACTAGGCAACGGCGGTGGTTTGCCCCACGACGGGCTCGCCGCCACCTTGGGGAAGGTGAGGTAGAGCAGAGAGGACCAGGGCCCTGCTGATCTGCGTGTCCAGGAACAAATACTCGGGCGTGGTCAAGATCGGGGGAGCCACGTCGCGCAGGGTCTCTAGCCGCTGGTGGGCGCGCCGGATGAGCCGATTGGCAGAGTCGTACCGCTGGTGCCCCTTCATCATCTCCAGCACCTTGAGGCAGATGCCGGCCATGTACTGGTCCAGGACATTGGCGACGGTCTGGTCCACCACGCCAGCCGGGTGGATGACCTCAAAGCTCACGTCGAACGTGGGCACCTGGTAGGACGTCAGGACAAAGCGACCTTGCGCTTCGAGCCACTGGACGTTGACCGGGCCGAGTTGGACGTCGGTCATACGGGCGATGGTGGCGGATAGATAGCGGGCCACGAGTTCCCGGGAAACGCCGGGGGCCGTGTGGCCCTGGGCATCCAGGATCACGGGTGGCCGGTAAAGGGCCACACTCAGTGTCCCGCGGACGGCGTTGCCCTGGACCTGGGCATCAAAGGGGGCACTGGCAGACTGATCAGTGCCGGTAAAGTCGCGCACGTTCGCCTGGGCTGGCAGGGAACGGCGACCCCGATTACGGATTGCGGATAAAAGACTCATGTGTGAGCAACCTCTTTCGCATACGCTGGGGCCGGGCGCAAAGGTATCACCACAGCCCCGCTTTGTTCCGCCTGGCGAAGGACGCAGCCAGCGCAATCGGCTGGCGATTGGATGGGTTCTCGACGCAGCACGCAGGCGGCCCGGCTGAACTTTATGCTCGGCGGCAAGTCGTCCCACACCTCGGTGCGGCCGCCGGCATAGCGCACCACGATGGGCACCGGCTCGTCCTTGCGCAGGGTATACCGCAAGTGCTTGCAATTCACCATCCTGGCCGGGCACGTGGCGCAGAGGGCCGGGGACACCTCGACGTTTCCCCGGCCCACCTTACCACAGACCACCCTGCCATCGGCCAATACCTTACGCTGGGCGCACACCTCCGCAGCGGGTTGACACCTCGCCTCGCGAGGCCTCGTCACGCGAGGCGCCGGAAAAGGATGAATACTGCCACCCATTGGGGACCTCCCGATTAGAACATACGTTCTAATCGTATTATAACCGACCCTTGTGGTCTTGTCAATACCCTAACCTTAAAATTCGACGATGTGGGGACAAGCCATCATGAGCGAGGACAAAACGATCGCGCTGGGGCATCCCAGCTACGTGTGGCGAGCCGGCCAAGACCGCCGCTTGAAGCTGATGCAGGATCACGTGCCGTTGACGGATCGACGCATCCTGGACGTGGGCTGCGGTGTGGGGATGTACGTGCGCGCGTTCAGCGCGTTCAGCGCGCACGTTTACGGGGTGGACGTCGACCTGGAGCGAGCGCGTCAGGCCGGGGGTCTGGTTTCCCGCGCAAGCGTCAGCGTGGCCCCGGCGGAACGGCTGCCGTTTCCCGACGCGACGTTCGACGTGGTGTTGCTGCACGAGGTCATCGAGCACGTGGACGACGACGCCCAGGCCCTGGCCGAGGCGTGCCGGGTGACCCAGCCCGGGGGGCACGTGATCATCTTTGCGCCGAACCGCCGCTACTTTTTCGAGACGCACGGGGCCTACTTTGGCCGGCGCTACGTGTTCGGCCTGATCCCGCTGGTGAACTGGCTCCCGGACGCTCTGCGCCGGCGCTTTTGCCCCCACGTGCGGGCCTACACGCCGCGTGCCATCCGGCGACTGCTGGCCCCATTGCCATGCCAGGTGACAGCCTTCACCCAGATCTATCCCGGCTACGATAACGTCGCGGCCCGCCGGCCACGTCTGGCCGCGATACTCCGCCGTCTCACGTATGGCCTGGAACAGACCCCCCTG
>Ga0190284_1001562_pt1 | contig 10057 bp, 10 predicted proteins | sample 48691812_MG_FD_161668 | JGI IMG/M metagenome (GOLD analysis project Ga0190284, IMG submission 161668) | Hydrothermal vent microbial mat bacterial communities from Southern Trench, Guaymas Basin, Mexico - 4869-18-1-2_MG | ecosystem: Environmental > Aquatic > Marine > Hydrothermal vents >... | reverse complement strand
GCCTGCGCATTCCGTCGGAAGCTCAGCGGCGCTTTGAGAAGGGCCTGCCGCCGGAGCAAACGGTGCCGGCCGCCCAGCGTGCGGCCTTGTTCATCGTCCGTGGTCCTTCCACAAGCAAAGGGACCACGGGCATCACCGAGCTGGCCGGCGGCGAGATTGTCCCCGGCGTCGGCGACTGCTACCCGGTCCAGCCCCAGCATCCTCCCATCTGGATCACGCCAGCCGAGGTCCGGCGGCTCCTGGGCATGACCTTCTCCGTGGACGAGATGACCAGCATCTTCCAGGCGCTAGAGTTCGAGGTGGTCCGAGCGCCAGAGCTCCCCTCTCCTGGTAGGAGAGGGGCCGGGGGTGAGGTTACGCTGCTCGTCACGCCCCGCTACCAGCGCACCGACGTGACTCTGCCGGCTGATTTGGTGGAGGAGGTGGCCCGGCTGGCCGGCTATGACAAGGTCCCCAGCGCCATGCTGCGCGGCGCGCCGCCGCCCCACGAGGTGACGCCGGCCCTGCACTGGGAGGAAGTGGCCCGCGACGTGCTCACTGCCGCCGGGTTCGACGAGGTCATCACCTATTCGCTGACGAACCGGCGCGCGCTGCTCAAGCTCCTGCCAGACGAGATCGCGGCCCAGGTGGCGGCCGGGGAACAGCCCCCAGAGTTGCCGGCCGGCCCCACCGACGACCGGGGAAGCACGGCGTTGGCGGCCATCAACCGCGCCCTGGTGCCGCTGACGGTGCCGCCGGTCAAGGTCGCCAACCCCCTCAGCGCCGAGATGGACAGCCTGCGCACCACGGCCATGATCAGCCTGCTGGAGACGTTGGCCGCCAACCTCAAGAACCTGGATAGCGACGTGTGCATCTTTGAGGTGGGGCGCATCTACTTGCCGCGTGAAGACGATCTGCCGTTGGAGCGGCGCGTGCTCACCGCCGCCACCGGCCAGTGGCGCACCGGCCCGGCCTGGGGCAGCCGCGAGGAGTTGGACTTTTTCGACCTCAAGGGCGCGGTGGAGGCGTTGCTGGCCCGGATGGGGATCGTGGAGGTGGCGTGGCTGCCGGCCGTCCATCCCACCTTCCACCCCGGCCGCACCGCCGTCATCGAGGTAGCGGACCCCAGCGTCCCGGCCAAGCGTGGTCGCCGGTCCCTCAAAAAAGCCGCCCCCGGCATCCCGGTGGGCATCCTGGGCGAGGTGCAGCACGAGGTCCGCGAGCACTTTGGCATCGACGAGCGTTGCTATCTGGTGAGCCTGGATTTCGACCAGTTGGTGGCGCTGGCGAGCGAGGCCCGGTCCTGCCAGCCGGTGAGCCGGTTCCCGCCGGTGGTGCAGGACATCGCCATCGTGGTGGACGAGGACGTGCCGGCCGCCTGGGCCGAGGCCCTCATCCGCCAGGTCGGCAAGGGCCTGGTGGTGGGCGTGGAACTCTTTGACCGTTACGAGGGACCCCAGATCCTGCCGGGCAAGGTCAGCCTGGCCTACCACATCACCTACCAGGCGACGGACCGCACCCTCACCGACGAGGCGGTGGCCCGCGTGCACACCCGCATCGAAAAGCGGTTGGCCAAAGAGTTGGGGGCGGTGTTGAGGGCGTAGAGCGTGGAGCGTTCGATGAACTGGTGGCAAAGGGTCCTGGGACGCGAGACACGGGCTTTGGGGCGGAGGAACGCGCCGGCTGTCACCGGCTCCCTGCAATCTCGCGTGGCGCTCATCATCCACAACCCGATCACTGGCGGGCGACGGCTCACGGAAGTGCTGGGCTGGCACGACCCGGATGACCTGGCCCGCCAGTACCAGGCCGACCTCTACGAGGCCAGCGGGGGCCAGGTGGCCTTTGACGTCGTGGAGCGCGTCGAGGTGGACGGCTGGGTGCCCAAGCGCGACGGCTTTCGCTACGACGAGGCCACCTACCTGCGCTGCTGGCGCAACCAGGCCGGCTTTCACCAGCCAGACGCCGCCGACTATGCTCAACTCATCGCCGACTATGACCTGGCCCGCAAGGTGGAGGACGGCTTTATCGACGAGGTTTGGCTGTTTGCGTATCCCTACGCCGGCTACTACGAGTCCACAATGGCCGGGCCGGGGGCCTTTTGGTGCAACTCGCCGCCGGTGCTCCTGGCCCCGCACGGTCGCCTGTCCCGGCGCTTTGTGCTCATGGGGTTCAACTATGAGCGAGGCGTGGGCTGCATGTTGGAGAGCTTTGGGCACCGCGTAGAGTCTCACTTGCAGCGGGTGTGGGAGCGGTGGCGCAGTGACGACAATCTGTGGGAGCGTTTCGCGCGCTATGACCTCGTCGCGCCGGGGCGAGCCAACTGCGGCAACATGCACTTTGCGCCCAACAGCGTCCGCGACTATGACTGGGGCAACCCGCGCCACGTGCTCAGCAACTGCGACGACTGGCTCAACTTTCCGGACTTTCGGGGCGTGACCCGGCGCGTCAACTGCGCCGAGTGGGGCAATGGCGACATGCGGGCGCATCACCTCTGGTGGCTGCGGCGCCTGCCCCGCGCCCCCGGCGAGACCCGGGGCATCCTCAACAACTGGTGGGTCTACGCCGTGGACCCGAATGCCCAGACCTGACAGGTTTTGTATAGGCGTTTTTCAGGTCAGGTAGTTGCGCAACCACCGTGATCTAGCACACCAATGGGGCTATCGCAAACCTGTCAGGTCTCAAAGCGGTCCCGGGGCAATGCCTCGGGACCGCTCTGTTTTGGAACTTTTGTCACAGACGCCGGGCCACAAACCGGGTATACTGACGGCGTACTCGGAGAGGGTATGGGAGGAGGCGCATGGCTGACATCGTACTGCCCATCATTGACGAGGATCGCTGCACCGGCTGCGGCACGTGCGTGGCGGCGTGTCCCACCCATGCCGTGGCGTTGGTAGACGGCCGGGCCCGCATCGCGCGGCCGGAGGATTGCGCTTACTGCGGTGATTGCGAGGCCATCTGTCCCGAAAGCGCCATCGCCCTGTCCTACGAGATCGTCCTGGCCGAACACGTAAAGCAGACCTGACAAGGCTTGGTGTTCGTTACTGACGTTCCGGGGCACTGTGCGGCGCGGCTCTCTCATCGTCGTCTCGAAACAGCCTGGTAGAGACGGCCGTGAATTCTGCCCCCACCAGGAGTATGACCCCCACAAAGTAAAAGTACAGCAGCAAGATGATAAACGCCTCCACCTGGCCATACACCAGCTTGTAGCGAGCAAAGTGGACCAGATAGAACGTAAAGGCGTCCTTGCCAATTTCCCAGGCGATTGTCGTCAGGGCCGCGCCAGTCAACACCGCGCGCCAGGGCACCGGCGTGCTAGGCACAACCCGATAGACGAGGATCAGTAGCACAAAGACCAGGAACATGGGCAGCGCGATGGAGAGCACGGACCTGAGGGCATGGTTGAACGCCGGCAAAGACGTGTCGAGAAAAGACCACTGCCCCACCAGGCTGAATGTGACCGAGGCCGCCACCGACAGCAGAAACATCAGGCTCACCGCCAGGGCCATGCCCAGGGACAAGAACTTTTCCTCCCAGAGAGGGCGGTGTTCCTTGATGCCCCAGGCCCGATTGATGGCATGGGAGACCGTCGAAAACACGCCAGAAGCGGACCAGAGCATGCTGACGGCCGCCACTAGGCTGATAGCGCCCCGTGCGTCCAAGACCTGCTCGACGTTCTGCTGCACCAGGCCGCTGAATTGGGGGATGTATCGCTCAGTGTAGGCATAGATTTGCTGGCGAGTGACCTGGTCTTCCAGCAGGAAACTGGCGGCCGTGATGATGAACAATACCAGGGGAAAGACGGAAAAGAAGGCATAGTAGGCGATGGTGGCGGCCCGGGCCGAGCCCTCGTGGTCGATGAATCCCTGGGCCGTTTGCTGAACCAGCCACAAGGTCCGGGCCAGGGGCGAGGGGAGCCGCTTTAGCAGGGCTTCCCATTTTTGTTTCGCGATGGTTTTTACGTCCATGGGGCGTATTCTCAGAGCAGCGCCTGTTGCCCGGCGCTGGCGTCTAGTGTCTTTGCCCATTCGCCGGCCACCCGGTGCGCCCAGCGCGTGGTCTCGGGCAGGCGATAGCCCTGGCAGCAGGCCAGCACCCACCACACCGCTGTGTCCAGGTCCACGCGATGCCCCACGGAGACAAAGACCGGGCGCACGTTGGTCCGGGTCCGCACCACCCGGCCAACGAGTTCCCCGTGGTCGAGCAGGTCCGCGGTGTTGCCGGCTGCCGAGGCCGGGTCCTCGTGCTGGCCCCGGAGCCGGCTCTTGGCGCAGCCAATGCTGGGCAAGTCCAGGATCACGCCCATGTGGGAGGCGAGGCCAAAGCGCCGGGGGTGGGCGATCCCCTGGCCGTCATAGATGACCAGGTCCGGGACGGTCTCCAAGTCGGCAAAGGCCTCCAGCACGGCCGGCCCCTCGCGAAAACTGAGGAGGCCGGGGACGTAGGGGAACGGCACCGGCCGGCGCGCCACGCTGCGGTCCACCGGCGCCAGGTCCGGGTAGCTCAGCACCACCACGGCGGCCCGGCACGTATCATTGCGCACGCTCACGTCCACCCCGGCGACGGTGCGGACGGCATCCAGGCCGGGGGCGTTCTCGTGGCTCACCCGGTCCCGCAGGCGATTCTGGATGCGGATGGCTTTGGCCGGGGATACGTCCCAGGGGTGCAGGGGGATGACCTTCACGATTGTGTCTCCGTGATGTGTGAAACGTGTTGCGTGTTGCGTAGCGCCCTATTTATTCCCAGCCCACCGGCTCCACCACGCGCGAGCGCTCGCTGCCCACATCGATGCGGACCAGGGTCTTGACGGCCACGCCGGTCTCGCGGCGCACGCGGTCCGCGCCGCCATACTCGCTCTTGACGGCCACGGCCACGGCGTCCGCGATCTCTGCGCCGGCCTGGCGCACGGCCTGGATCAGCGCGATCATGGTGCCGCCGGTGCTCAACAGGTCCTCCACGATGAGCACCCTGTCGCCGGGCCGGACCCCGTTGAGGTAGAGCCAGCCCGCCGGCAGGTGCTCGGCGGCAAAGCTCATCCGCACCTCGCCGGGCGCGCCGGCCGGGTGCCAGCGGGCCATGCCAAAGGGCAAACCAGAGAGCAGCGAGACTGCCCCCACCAGCGCGCCGCCCCGGTCCTCCTCGCTCACCAGCAAATTGACGCGCTCCAGGTCAGCGACAGCCAGCACGGACCGGGCCGCCGCTTCCAGGAGGGCCGCAGTGGTGGCCGGGGCCTGCTCTGTCAGGGGGTTCACCACGAAACGATACGGGCCCAGGTCCACCAGGGGCCGGTCGTGAAAGGCGTCCCGCAGCAGCCGGGCCCAGTCCTCGTCGAGCTTTATACCTGCCATTTACGTTCCCCCGTCTGCTGGCGCAAGGCCAGTCGCCTCAGTGGCATTGTAGGCTCGTTGCACAGCACACCTCCTGACAATGGGCCCAGTTTGGACATATTGTACAACCTGGCAGAGTATACGTCAAGGTGGCGGTTTGATGATCGTGGTGCTGATCGTTTGCGTTGGGGCTGCCGTTGGGTTATAATAGGGGCAAGACAACGAGATTAGCACCACAGGACCATCCATGCCCATCAAGCCATAAGCAAGACACGCGGGGCTTGGCAAGTCTCGCCAAGCCGTATCATCCACGCGATGAGAGAACAACAGTAGAAAGGAGGTAAGCATTCAGCCTCCTGTGCTCTGTGGGGTTTGCAACCCCGATTCAGCGGTCCCATCAGACGGAAATGGAACCAAACCATCGATGTACAGCCCTAAAACGGGGGTTGCAAACCCCCTACGAGCCTATGGGTGAACGATTACGAAAGGAGTATACGAATCATGGATCATATGAAGGTATTGAAACGAGCCTGGCACATAGTCTGGAACTACCGGGGGTTGTGGGTCTTGGGCTTTATCCTCGCGTTGGTCGCCGCCGGTGGAGGCGGCAATGGGACCCAGTTCTCATCCAGTCGTGCCGCCTCCTCACCCGGTGGCGAGGCCATCCCGCCAGAGGTGGTGGGTATGCTGGTCGCCATCGGCGTCGTGCTGGTGTGCGTGGTCTTTATTCTCGCCATCGTGGCAACGGTGGCGCGCTATGTGATGGAGACGGCGCTGATCCGGCTGGTGGACGATTACGAGGAGACGGGGGAAAAGCGCGGCGTGCGCCAGGGGCTCCGCATGGGCTGGTCGCGGACCGCGCTGCGGCTCTTCCTGATCGATCTGCTGATCGACGTGCCCGTGGCGGTGGTGTTCTTCCTGCTGTTCCTGCTGGCGGCTGCCCCGCTGCTGCTATGGATTATAGAGGACGAGGCCCCCAGGGTGATGGGCACAGCGACCACAGGGTGCCTGTTTTTCCTGATCATGCTTCTGACCATCGTCGTCAGCGTGATCGTTTCCGTTCTGAAGTGCTTTTTCTGGCGGGTGTGCGCGCTGGAGGAACTGGGGGTGATCGAGTCGATCCGCCAGGGCTATGCTGTCGTGCGGCAGCACTTGCAGGACGTGGCGGTCATGCAGTTGATCACTACCGGCCTGGAACTCGGCTGGTCGCTAGTGCTGATCCCGATCGCGCTATTGCTGGTGATCCTGGGAGGGGTGATCGCTGCTGTGCCGGCGCTCCTGGTGGGCGGGCTGGCAAGCCTGGTCTTTGAGGAAACCGTGCCGTGGATCCTGGCGGCCATGATCGGTTTACCGGTCTTTATGCTGGTGCTGGCGGTGCCGATGACGTTCCTGGGTGGACTGATGAAGGTGTTCCAGTCGAGCACGTGGACGTTGACTTACCGGGAACTGCGCGCCCTTGAGGATCAGGAGCCGGCACGATTGCCCGAGGCAGCCGCACCAGACCTGGAGGTCGCACCGGACGCATAATAACGACGGCCCTCAATTCACAACGTTGCCCCGGCGGTTCCATTCCGCCGGGGCACCTTTTTAAGACCTGACAGGTTTCCGTGGATCGTCCCGTCAGGAATAGGATTCTGGCATTCTCCTGCTCGTCCGGCTCGGGTGCGCTGCCGGAAACCTGTCAGGTCTGGCTCGCCCGTTATCGCGCAAGTAGCCGCTCGCGCAATTCCGCATCCTGCCCAACGGCTGCCATCAGGTCGGGCCACGCCTGCGCGAACGCAAAGTAGCGGGGGGCGGACTCGCCGGCGTGACGTTGGGCCTGGGCGACGATGGTCTCCGGCGAGCCAAAGCGCGCAACCGCCTCCGGCGTGGCCTCGGCCTGCAACGCCGCCAGCGCCTGCTCCGCGACGCCGTCGCGCAGGAAGCGGCCGGGGTACGCCCCCCCTCTTTCCCCCCCAGTGGGGGGGATGGCCGGGTTCGCGCCGGCCAACCGCAGTTTCTCCCGCTCGTAGACAAAGCGGTAGACGTCTTGCGCCAGCCTGGCGTAGGGGTGAGCGCCATAGACCTCTGGCGGCAGGTGGGTGATGACCAGTTCCTTGTCCAGCCAGAACCGGTGGCCGGCCAGGTGCGCGTTGATCAGGTAGTCAATGTCCTCGCCACGGGTGATGCCCGGGTCGAATCCCACGCGGGTGAACAGATCACGGTGAAAGACCATGTTCCCGCCGAACGCTACCGGCGTCGGAACCAGCCGGCCCGGCGCGGCCTGCAACGCCCGCGTGCCCTCGTTCATGATGGCGCTCTTGTCCAAAAAGATGTTGCCCGTGCGCGGGCGCTCTGGCAGCAGCACGTCGCCCTCAGCGTCGAGGTAAAAGCCGGCCAGGCCCAGCACCCGCTCACCTGTCCCCGCCAGGGGGCCACCATGCTCACGCCCCACGAAATGCAGCGCCGTCTGCAAATAGTCCGGCGCCACGACCTCGTCATCGTCCAGGGCGATGATGACCTCGGCTCCCAGGGCGTGGGGGAGCAGCAGTTGCAGGTTGCGCACGCCGGCATAGCTGTACATTCGGACGTGCTCGGCCAGATCGGGATGGCGCTGGCGGATGAGGGCAGCGTCGGCCTCGGTCGCCTGGGCGATGGGGTAGTGGGCGCGGAAAGGGGCGACGAGGCCGGTCACCCGATCGGCGGCGGCCGGCTCCAGTTCGGGATGGGTCACGGCGGTGAGGATGAGCACGCGGAACGCCGGGCCTTTGAGCGCGGTCAGGCTCTCCAGCAGCCGTGGCAGCGTGCTCTCGCCGTCCAGCGGGGTGGGGTGGTCATAGATGACCTCGACCGGCCCATCGGGCCGCTCACTGCCCCAGGTCCAATATGTTGGGATGATAATGACGACATCTGACATTTTCTTTCTCCATTCTGATCGCAATGGGCAAAGTGAAACGTGAAACGTCAAACGTCAAACGTAAGATTTGAGATCAGCCAGAGCCGGCCCTGGGAATCCAGCGCCGTGCTCGTGATCCCCTCGACGGGCAGGTTCAGTTCACTCTGGAGTTGGAGATCCCCCAGGTCCCTGACCTCCACGACACTCGTCCCCGTAGCCATATATATGAGGCTTTCCTCAGCGTCTATGTGCAGTTCAAGGCCATCCCACTTGTACGATGTCGTGACCTCGGCGAGGACGGTGTCGCCCTCGAACTTGGACACGCCGTATGTGCCGGGCCTGCTGGCCGGGTGAATGCCGGCCACTATCTCCTCCGGGTTCAGCGGATTGTACTGCGCGTCGGCGACGTCGAGGAAAACGGCTCCCGGGAATTTGGCCGGATCGTACCTGTGCAAGCCGATGCCGTAACTCTTGCCTAAAAGGTGGGACATCTTTCATCCTTCCAGAAAAGCACGCACCTGTTCCCTGTCCGCCGTCGCCACGCCGATGACCGTGTCCGCGCCGCCATAGTAGACGTAGAGCGCGTCGTCCGTCAGCACCTGGCCGCAACTAAAGACGACGTTGGGCACGTCGCCGTAGAGTTCCCACTCCTCCTCCGGCTCCAGGATCGGCGCCTCCTGCTGTTTCAGCACCACCGCCGGGTCGTTCAGGTCGAGCAGGGCGACGCCCAGCCGGTAGACGTGGCTCTCGTCGACGCCGTGGTAGATGAGCAGCCACCCCTGGTCTGTCTTCCCAGTGGGGTCCACTGGACTCCGTACCGGCGGGCCGGCGGCGCCGACCTTGAGCGCCTCCCAGGTGCCGGGGCGGGGCCGCATGATGACCCGATGATCCGTCCAGTGCAAGAGGTCATCGGAACAGGCGATCCAGACGTCGGGTGGGCGGCGGTGGAGCAGGGCGTAGCGCCCGCCGATTCGCTCCGGGAAGAGGGCGGCGTCCTTGTTGTCCTCGCCGGGCAGGATGATGCCCAGCCGCTCCCAGGTGATGAGGTTGTTCGACGCCGCCAGGGAGACGCGCATCCCCTGCTCCGAATAGGCGGTGTAGGCCATGTAAAAGGTATCACCGATGCGGGTGACGCGCGGGTCCTCCACGCCCTTGGTCTCGAACTCGTTGGCCGGCTCCAGCACCGGCTTGTCCAGCCGCAACCAGTCAAAGCCATCGCGGCTGACGGCGTAGCCGATGCACGAGACGAGGTCCTTCGCCACCGCCCGGTAGAGCATGTGGAACAACCCCTCGTGGTGGACGACGGCGCAGTTAAAGACTGCCCGGTCCTCCCAGAGATGCTCCCGCCGGGGCTCCAGAATGGGGTTTCCAGCGTAACGTTGTAGCTGCATTGCGATCAGTCCCTTTGCGCCAGTAGATAGTTGACGAGTTCACCGAGGCCGATACTGGCGGCGCAGCAGACCACGTCGGCCCCGCCGTAAAAGACGACGAGTTCGTCGCCGATGACGACGGCTCCCTCCGGGAACACGACGTTGGGGACGTCCCCGATTCGCTCGTAATCCTTCTCGGGCTCCAGGATCGGCTCCGGCGTGCGGGCGATGACCTTCCAGGGCTCCTCCAGGTCCAGCAGCGCGGCGCCGGCCCGGTACACCCGCTCCTGGGTCACGCCGTGGTAGATCAGGAGCCAGCCCTCGTCGGTCTTGATCGGCGGTGGCCCGGCCCCTATCTTTCTGTTCTCCCAGGGCTGTTCCGATTTCATCACGAGTCTGTGCCCGGACATCCCACCGGACAGGTCGTCGAGGAAAGCAAACCAGATGCCGGGGATGTCGGTGGGGTAGCCGGGGCCGATCCAGGCGCTCGGCCTGTGGAGCGCGGCGGG
>Ga0190284_1001558_pt1 | contig 10069 bp, 7 predicted proteins | sample 48691812_MG_FD_161668 | JGI IMG/M metagenome (GOLD analysis project Ga0190284, IMG submission 161668) | Hydrothermal vent microbial mat bacterial communities from Southern Trench, Guaymas Basin, Mexico - 4869-18-1-2_MG | ecosystem: Environmental > Aquatic > Marine > Hydrothermal vents > Microbial... | reverse complement strand
CCTCAGCGAGTCACGGGGGACCCACGTGGTGCTCATTGACTTTTGGGCCACCTGGTGCGGCCCATGCAAGAAAGAGTTGCCGCACATTCAAGAGATGTACACGCAATACAAGGACCGGGGGTTCACTGTCCTGGCCATAAACGCGCGCGAATCCGCCAACCAGGCCCGGGGCTTTATCGCCGATAACAACTTTACGTTCCCCGTGCTGTTGGATCGCGAGGGCGAGGTGTTGCAGCAGTACAGCGTGCGCGGCATCCCCTCCGCGTTCATCGTGGATACGCAGGGTGTTATCCAGAAGGTGCAGGTGGGATACCGCACCGGCATGGAAACGGAACTGGCACGTATCATCGAATCGCTGCTCCCTCGCTAGACGCCGCGACGAGAGCGGAAACGAATAGGAGAAAGCCATCGTGAGTACACAACTGGTCTTGGCCGTGGGACAGCGCACGGACCCTGGTCGGGTACGCGATCACAACGAGGATAGCCTGGCCGCGGTTCCCCTCGAGGACACATCGGCCGCCACTCTGGAGCGCAAGGGCCAGCTCTTCCTGGTCGCCGATGGGATGGGCGGGCACGCAGCCGGGGCCACGGCCAGCAGCATCGCCGTCCAGCAGATCATGCGCGCCTACTACAAAGACGACTCGGACGATCTGCGCGCCAGCCTGGAGCGGGCCATTCGCCTGGCCAACGCGGCCATCTTTGACCAATCACGTGACGACCTGGCCTATGCCGGCATGGGGACCACGCTGGTGGCGGCTGTGTGCCAGGACAGCCGCTTCCTGGTGGCCAACGTGGGCGACAGCCGGGTCTACCTGGTCCGCGACGGCGGCATCCGCCAGCTCACGCAGGATCATTCCTGGGTGGCCGAGGCCGTACGCCAGGGGACCCTCTCCGCCGAACAGGCCCGCCATCACCCTCGCCGCAACGTGATCACCCGCTCCCTGGGCAACCGACCGGACGTGGAGGTGGACTTTTTCGAGGAGGGCTTGCTGCCCGGGGACACCCTGGTCCTGTGCTCCGACGGCTTGTCCGGCCTGGCCTACGACGAGGAAATCCGCGATGCCGTCCTGACTCTCGAACCACAAATCGCTGCGGACCAACTGGTGGACCTGGCGAACGAGCGCGGCGGGCTGGACAATATCACCGTCATCATCGCGCGGGTGGTACAGACAGCGCCGGCCGCGGCCCCGAAAGAAGGCAGTGCGTTGCCGTTCACGTTCCTGGGCTGCCTGGGATTGGTCATCGGCGCGCTGGCACTGGCATTCGTGGCGTTCTGGGCCTGGGGCGGGGGAGCGTTCCCGTTCCTGACCGTCCCAACGCCAACGGTCACACGCAGTATCCCGTGGACGACCACGCCGACAACCGGGACTCCCACGGTCGTGAGCCCGACTTCCGGGACGGTGCTGCCCTCGGTCACACCCGAGCCCCCCACTCCGGCGGGAACCAGGACGCCGTATCCGGCGCCGGCGACGGCCAGGGCGACAGCCGTGCCGCCCACCACCGTCGTTGCGCCGACGTATCCCAGTCCCGTGATCACCCCGACGACGAGTACGCCAACCGCAACCAGCACGATCACGCCGACCGTCACGCTCACGGCCGTGCCCACTGCAACCAACACGGCCACGCCAACCGTCACGCTCACGGCTACACCCACTGCAACCAGCACGGCCACGCCAACCATGACTATAACGTCTGCACACAGTGCGCGGAGCGTGTGGATGGCCACAGCGCCCCCCACACCATAGCAGGAAAACATGGCCGACGCTTACCTGCGATTTTTGCACCTTACATGTCGGAGGCCCTTGCCCTTTGACGCATGATCGTGTATACTAGGGTTCGGTGGCGCACATTTAGCACAGGCCCGTCCCATAGCCTCCTGTCCCTTCCTTAACTACGTTATCAGGACCCAGGTCGCAGTGGACTATGCCCCGTTAAATGGTGACCCAATCTTAAACGAAAGGAGGAGTGACAGGTGGCTTACGAGGACAAAACGTTGGTCTGTATTGACTGCGGGACAGAGTTTATCTTTACCGCCGGCGAACAGGAATTCTACGATACCAAAGGCTTCACGAACGAGCCCAAGCGGTGTCCAGACTGTCGTGCCGCTCGCAAGCGGCAGCGGCGCGGCGGCGGCGGCTACGGACCTCGGCAGATGTACGACGTGATATGCGCCGACTGTGGTGCAGCATGCCAGGTGCCGTTCCAGCCCCGGGGTGATCGCCCAGTGTACTGCAGCGATTGCTTTGAGAAACACCGCCAGCCCCGGTATTAGGCGGTCAAGATCCAGCGAACAACCGGTTCGCACACACGAAAAGGGCCGAGAGCTCGCAGGTTCTCGGCCTTTTCTGCTATCGTCACTCCAGCCGGGGCAACGGAATCATGCTGCTATCGGATTGCGCTTTCTTGAACCAGGTGCTATGATGCGCCGCGCACGACCACCAGACCGGGATTGGAAATAGCCTCATGCCCTCGAACAGTCATACGTCCCCAGGCACTATCCTGGCCCTCCGCACACACAGGGGGCTGCGCCGGACACTGTGCGTGGCCCTCATCGTGGGGGCCCTGGCCCTGGCCGTGCTCTTGGCGCCGGACCTGGTGCTGGAGCGGTGCTGGAGCGTGGGATACGCCATTTGCCACCAGATCCGCGAACGGTCGCTGGTGTTCGCCGGCCTGCAACTGCCCCTGTGCGCCCGGTGCACCGGCACCTACCTGGGCGTCATGACAGGATTCGCGTTCATCTGGCTGCGGGGCCGGCAACGCAGCGGCACGATCAGCCCCATCCCCATCCTGATCGCCCTGGTAGGATTCATCTGCACCATGGGAGTGGATGGCCTGAACTCGTACCTTAGCCTGATGCCTGGCATACCATACGTCTACGAACCCCACAACTTTTTGCGCGTGCTGACCGGCAGCCTCAACGGGCTGGCCCTGTCCAACATCGTCTGGCCGGTGTTCGGGTTCACGTTCTGGCGACACCCCACGACCGATCCGACATTAAAGAATTGGCGAGAACTACTGGTGCTGCTGCTGGCCGACGTGGTGGTGGTAGCGATCGCGTTCCTCAAGATCCCCTGGCTGTTCTACCCCATCGCCATCGTCACCACCCTGGGCGTCGTGGCGATGCTAACCATCGTGAACACCATGATCGCGCTCATCTTTCTCAAGCGCGAGTCCGTGGGCGAGCGGTGGCGCGAGTTGCTGGTGCCGGCCCTCATTGGCCTGGGCCTGGTAGCAGTGGAACTGGGCTTTATGAATTTCTTCCGCTCCACGCTCGTGCAGGCGTTGGGACTGCCGATGTTGTAATCCCGATCTCGCCGCATCAAAAAAAGCCCCTGCGACCTTGTCGGTCGCGGGGGCTTTTAATTTCTGGGCTGGGGTCAGCGCGCCGGCGCGTTCAGCCGGTCCAGGCGGCCCAGGGCTTCCAACGACGCGAATACAGTGAGCCGGTCGCCGGGGGCCAGGCGCATCGCATCGGCCGGGTGAAAGTCAGCGACGCCGCCGTCGGCGCTGCGGTAGAACACCACCGAGAGGTCCGCCCCCTGTTCCAGATCGCCCACCGTACAGGCGGCCAGGCGCGACCCGGCAGCCACCGTCACCTGGCTCACGTTGAGCAGCAGGTCGTCCACGTACAGCGAGCGCGTGACGTCGCTCCGGGTGGCGGCGGCGGCAAAGGCCGGGGCCGCCAGCGCCGAGGTGCTGAACGCCGCCTGGATGTCGAACGCGCCGGACACCTTTTCGGCCAGGCTCTCGTTGAACAGTCGCAGCACCACGCGAATGCCGGGGTTGATCGCCCGCGCGCTCAAGGCGATCTCTAGGTTGGCCGGGTCGTTCTCCGTGGCTGCCACGATAGACCGGGCGCGGTCCACGCCGGCCTGGCGCAACACCTGGGGGCGTCGGGCGTCGCCGACGACGACGGGCACGCCCTGGTCCCGCACCTCTGCCGCAAACGCACAACGGTGGTTGCGCATGGTGTCGTGATACGTCAAGCGTCAAACGTCATGCGTCGCGTTTGACGTTAGCCGTAATGCTCCTCGTAAAATGCACGGATGACGTCCGGCGACGGCACCACGCACTGCTCCCAGACGTGAATCACGTCCTGCAGTTGATCTGCGCCTTCCTGGCCAGCGAACAGGTCTTGCAGGAAAGCGGTCCGCTCCCGGATGTCCCGCCGATAAAAGGCCACGATCTGCTCCGGCGTATAGAACCGCAGCAGGTTGAACCGCCGGCAAAAGCCCGTCATGCCGTGTCGCTCTTCCAACTCGCGGGGGTCCGGGATCAGGTAGCCAAAGACCGGGTGCTGTATCCAGCGCTCGATGCGGCGGTGCTCCACCAAGTCCACCAGCTTTTTGGAATCCGCCACCGTGACCTTTGCGCCCTGGCCCACGTAGCGGGGCCGGCCTTTGGCGTCCAGGTCCGGCTGGCCGGTGGCCTTGTCGATCTTGACGATGGGCTGGCCTTTTTCGTCCAGGACCCGAATCTGCTGGCCGTCCATGTCGTACTCGCCCACATAGCCCGAGTTGTTGATAAAGAACACCAGTTGGCCATCCAACCCCAGGCCCAGGTCTGTGTACATCTTGAGCTTGGCCAACGCTTGCTGGGACTGTTCGCGGGCCATGAAATCGGTGGCGGCGTAGGAGCGGACGCGGGTGCCGGGGATCTTGCCACCCACGGCCGACGTGATAATGCTCTCGCACGCCGAATCCAACGCCACGGCCATGGCCGGGTCCACCACGCGGAAGCAGGGCTCCATCACGTCGAACCGGCGGAAGGAGAGGGACTCGGTGCGGAGCCACTTTTCGAGGCCTGGCATCCAGTCGGGGTTCAACTCGGAGAACTTGAAGATAAAGCGGCCGTTGGTGGTGCCGGATTTCTGGTAGCGGGTGCACTGCAACGAGCCCACTTGCTCGCCCGGCACCGGCCGGGGCACCTTGACCTGATAGCCGGCGATCTCTTCCATGTGATATTCCACGCCCTCGCAGTCAATGTTCTGGGCCAGCACCACCGGCCGCGAGCCGTCGGGGTTGAGTTGGCGCGATTTCATCAGGCCGGGCCACTCGGGGCTCCCCGGCGCCAGCCCCTCGCTCTTGGCGTAGGAGGCGGCCTCCAGCCCGATGATCTGGCTCTTGACGATCCGCCCATCCTCGTAGCACAGCTTGCCCAGGCAGGCGTCGTCCTGCTGCAACTCTGGCCCCACGGTGAGGGTGGTCTTGCCGGTGCCGGACAGCCCCTTGAGGATGCGATCCTTCGTCGCGCCGGCGTGGTAGGAGATGAGACCATCGCCCTCGCCCCGGTTCCAGACCATGGTGAGGTTGGGCTTTTTGTACGCTCCGCCAAAGTAATCCACGCGCAGGCTCATGACCCGGCGCACGTCCTGGTCCATGCGCGTCAGGTCATAGAGGGTCAGCGGCTCGTCCGGGTCAAAGTCCGGCCAGAACGCGCGAATCTCGGCGATGACGTCGTCCGGCAATCGCTCCTGGACGATATAGTTCCAGCAATGAATGGGCATGTCTGGCTCCGGGGGAAAGACCATCTGCGAACCCATCCAGGCGATGTAGGCCGGGTGCGGATTTTCGATGGAAAAGACGATGCGCAGGTCAGTCTTGTAGCCGGCCTCGCCCTGGATACCCTCCTGCACCAGCACCCGGCAGCGCTTGAGATACCGCTTGACCACGTCGTAGAGTTTGAGCCCGATAGATTTGTCGAACGATTGCTGCCCCTCGCCCAGCTTGTAGCCGTCCGGCACCATGTAAAAGGCGCGGTCCGGCCGCCGGCCGGGCTGCGTGCTGGCGAACAGGTATTGCCCGTCGGCAGTGATCACATAGTAAGGTTTGAGGGTTTCGCTGTACCACGCATCATCCGGGTTATGGACGACCTGCTGTACATCCAGCTTTAGATCATCTTCGATCACGATTGAGCTTGTCATTCCGTTGATAGCCTCCTTTGGCGATTTGCAGTCATGCTGCCTATTACGTGTTGCGTGACAGAACACGAAATCCCACTCCGCTTCGCTGCGGGGACTATGGTACGCAACACGTTTACGCGGGGATTATAACACGTTGCCCGTCTGTTGCCAAGTGAGAGGTTGTCTGGTCCAGGTATCGATGTTATAATATGCGTGATATTTGGTCAGGGAGGTGCGCCGGTGATGAAGCGAAAGGGCATCTGGCGCTGGGCCTGGGTTTGCGTGTTGCTACTGGCCGGGCTGGTCGGCGCGGCGCAGCCGGCCGTGGCTCAGGGCTATCGGTTCCGCGTGGACAAGAACCTCTCCTATGTCTACGTCAACGCCGATGGCTCGGCCGACGTCGAATACTGGCTCACGTTCACCAATTTGTCTTCGTGGAAAGCCATCGACATCGTGGACGTGGGCTTGCCTCACGAGCACTATCGCCTGGACACGGCCCAGGCGGACCTGGACGGCACGCCCTTGCGGGACCTTCGCAAGTCCGAGGTAGTAGAGCACGGCATCGAGGTGCACCTGGGCCAGTACGCATTGAAAAAGGATCAGACCGGCACCCTGCACGTGCGCATCACCGTGGACCGCATGGTGTGGGAGGATACCACGAACCGGGATTATGCCAGCCTAAAGTTCAGCCCCACCTGGTTCGACAGCCAGTTCACCGAGGGGGCCACGCAACTGGCCTGCACCATCATCTTTCCCCCCGGCGTCACCGGCGACGAGACCCGCTGGCATCGTCAGGAGTACACGCAAGCCCAGACGCTCCCGGATGGGCGCATCGCCTTCACCTGGGCAAACCCAAAGGCCAGCCCGTCCAGCCAGTATACCTTTGGCGTGTCGTTCCCCCGGCGCTATGTGGACGTGGTGTACCACCAACCAACCTGGTGGGAGCAGGTCCTGGGCCACCCCATCACGTGGGTCATCACCGCAATAGTCCTGGCCTTCGCCGGCTGGTGGGGTTGGCGGTTCTGGCGACACCGGCGGAAATGGCGCATGGAGTACCTGCCGCCCACGGTGGGCGTGGAGACGGCCGGCCCCAAGCGCGGCCTTACGGCAGTGGAGGCCGCCATCGTGCTCAACACGCCGATGGATCGTGTCCTGACCATGATCCTGTTCGGGCTCGTCAAGAAAGGCGCGATCAAACAGATCGTATCGCGGGACCCACTGCGATTAAAGATGGCCGACCTTGCCAAAGACCGCGAACAACTGTATCCTTACGAGCGCGACTTTATGCGCGCTGTCGGGGATGATGGCCGGCTGGACCGGGATCAACTCCAGGAGGCCATGGTCAAGCTGGTGAAACGGGTCAACACCAAACTGCGCGGGTTCAACCACGGAGTGACGAGAGCCTACTACCGGGACATCGTGGCCCGGGCCTGGCAGCAGGTGCGCGCAGCCGAAACCCCAGAGGTGCGGGCGCAAGCCCTGGACGAGCACCTGGAGTGGGCTCTGCTGGACCCGGATTTCGCGACCACGCTGCCCACGGTCGTGGGGCCGGAGCCTCTGCCGCTGCCCCGATGGTGGGGGCATTACGTGCCGGCCTCCGAACCCGGCGCTGGTCCGGCGCTGGAACTGCCCCCGGTGAGCGCGCCCAAAGTGAGCCTGCCAGATGCGAGTATGCCAGAGGTAAGCTGGCCCACGCTCCCCGGCGTCGACTTTGCCAACACCCTGGTCATCGGTGTCGAGTCCACCGCCAACCACGTGGTAAGCGGCCTGGAGGGGTTCGTGCGCGGCGTGGTGCAAAAGACCAATCCCTGGGCCTTCCCGGAAGCGCCTCCCTCGGCCGGCGAGATGGCCTTTGGGACGTTGGACCGGGTCGGCGTCGCCACCGATGATCTATTTGGCCTCCTGGCCAAAGTCGCAGAAAACTTGCCCGAAAGCAGTGGTGGTGGTGGTGATGATAGTGATGGCGGCGGCAGCAGCAGTTGTGCCTGCGCCTGCGCGTGTGCGTGCGCCGGGTGCGCTTGCGCCTGCGCTGGCGGGGGGCGATGACCAGGGTACACTAATTCTGACGGATCCTGTGGTTGACAAGCTCTATTAGTATCTACTCAAAATGTAGGGGCGAACCCTTGCGGTCGCCCTGGCGGGCAGGTGCAAGACCTACCCCTACCCCAAATTATCGAAAAGATACCAAAATACTATACGAGGAGGTGCGATGATGTTCAAGAAAATCCTACTGGCCACGGACGGCTCTCCCCACGCCCAGGAGGCGCAAAAGTATGCGCAAGACCTGGCCTTGCGCGACGACGCCCAGGTGATCATCGTGTATGCGTTTCCACCGGTGCCCGCCTATCTGGGAGAACCCGAGTTGGGACGATTCATAGGGCAGCACGTCGCCGAAGGGCAGCAAGTGGCTAACCAGGCGGCCGAAAGGCTGCGAGAGGCCGGTGTAGACGTCGTCGTCGAGGTGCTGGAAGGACCAGCAGCCGACGCCATCCTGCGGACGGCCGCCGGCCGCCGGTGTGACCTGATCGTGATGGGGAGCCGGGGTCAGGGCAAGCTACGGAGCCTGCTTCTGGGCAACGTGAGCCATCGCGTGTTGGCCCACGCGCACGTGCCGGTGCTGGTCGTCAGGGCCACGACGGAGGAAGCAGGGCCGGATTAAGGCTCTCCAAGCCCGTCGAGCGCCCGGCGCAGGACCCGCGCCAGCCAGCTCCGGTCCGGCGGCTTTTGGATCCAGCCGGCGATCCCCTGGGCCTCAAGTTGCCGGTATTCCTCCCCCAGCGGATAGCCCGTCGTCACCACCACCTTCACGGCGGGATCGTGGGCCTGCAGCGCGTGGAGCAACGCCACGCCGCCCATCTCTGGCATGACCAGGTCCGTCAGCACCAGGGCAATCTCGGCGCCGTGCTGCTCGTACACCGCCAACGCCTCCGGCCCATCGGCCGCCGTCAGCACGCGATAGCCCAGTTGCTCCAGCACCGCCTGGATCACGTCCCGCACGATCGCAGCGTCTTCCACCAGCAGGATGGTCTCGCCCCGGCCAGCGGGGGGCTCCTCCGCCAGCACTCGCGGCGTGACCGCCTCTTTCTTCCGGGCCACCGGCAAATAGATGGTAAAGGTCGTCCCCTTCCCCACCTGGCTCGCCACGTCGATATAGCCCTCGTGCTGCTTGACGATGCCGTACACCTGCGCCAGCCCCAGCCCGGTCCCCGCCCCCACCTCCTTCGTGGTGAAGAACGGCTCGAACAGGTGCGGCATGACGCCTGGCGGGATGCCGGTGCCCATATCCGCGACGGACAGCACCACCCACTCGCCCGGGGGCAGGTCGGGGCAGGGAGCCCTATCGCCGGGCTGCAGCGAGAGAGTCGACAGGCCCACCCGCAATTCTCCGCCCCCCGGCATGGCGTCGCGGGCGTTCACCGCCAGGTTGGTCAGCACCCGCTGGATCTGGGTGGGGTCGGCGTGGACCAAATAGTCCCCCGGCGCCATCTCCAAGACGACGCGAATGTTCTCCGGGATAGTGCGCTGCAGGAACAGGGTAGCCTCGTCCAGGAACGAGGACAGGTCGAGCAGCAGCGGCGTGCGGATGGATTTGCGGCTAAAGTCCAGGATCTGGCGGATCAGGTGCGCGGCCCGCTGCCCCTCATGCACGATGCGGCCCAGGTCCTCTTGCGCCGCCGCCGGCACGTCCCCGTATACCTGCAACAACTGGGCCAGGCCAATCATGCTGGTCAGGATGTTGTTAAAGTCGTGGGCAATGCCGGCCGCCAGTTGACCCACGGCCGCCAGGCGCTCCTGCTGCTGGACCTGTTGCTGCAGCTCCCGTTCTGCGGTCACGTCGCGGATGAGCAGCACCCAGCCGCCCGCCGCCGGCTCCCTTCGGTTCCGCTCCCCTCGCTCACGCTCGGGATAGGCTTCTGCCAGCGGTTGCGCCTCCACCTCGAACACCCGCCGGGGCGGGCCCGTCACCGCCAACTCGTGGACCAGCATCCCGGGTGGCGGTGGCTCTAGCAATACCTGAAGGGGCCACGCCCCCAGGTCAGTCAGCACGTCTCCTACCTGGGCATCGGTCAGCGCGGCCAGGTACTCCCGGGCCGCCGGGTTGGCCTGGCGGATGCGCCACTCGGCGTCCAGGAGCAGCACTCCCTCTGGCACCGTGTCCATGATCTG
>Ga0190284_1001557_pt1 | contig 10069 bp, 5 predicted proteins | sample 48691812_MG_FD_161668 | JGI IMG/M metagenome (GOLD analysis project Ga0190284, IMG submission 161668) | Hydrothermal vent microbial mat bacterial communities from Southern Trench, Guaymas Basin, Mexico - 4869-18-1-2_MG | ecosystem: Environmental > Aquatic > Marine > Hydrothermal vents > Microbial... | reverse complement strand
TCAGATCCCCCAACTTGACTATAGCGATGACAAGCAACACTCCTGCCACAAAACCTTGGATGTAATGAACGACCCTTTCCCATCGTTTGGCGTTCTCCTGATTTCTACTCACCTCAGATTAACCTCCTGACGTATCCTCTCAATAAGTCGGGGAGTGTGGATGCCGAAACTTGTTTCGGTTGACCTCGTCGCTGGTATTCATTGCACAAACGGGGCTTCAGGACTGCCCAGAACGCCAACAAGTTGGCGCATCCATACCGCCGGAGGCGACTGGTCTGTCCGGCCCCAAAATATTGAGAAGATACCTCCTGACCTTCACGGCAGGTTCGGGCAGGTCTCCCGATACTGCTCAGTGCCCAGGTATTGCTCCCACTCCTCTTGCGTGAGATTGCGGGCGACGATGTTGCAAGCGCGGGCTTGCCATGACTCAAAACTGAGATCCCATAGGATAATCTTGCCGTCCCTACTGCCCGATGCCAACGTCTGGCCGTCTGGACTGAAAGCCACGCTGTACACATCCCGGCTGCGGCCGGCGCGGAGTTGGTCAGGCAGATGGCGTGTCGCGACATGCCACAGTCGGTCAAGCGGTTGGCGCGTGGCGACATCCCATAGGATGATAGAGTTATCCAAACTACCCGATGCCAACAATTGTCTGTCTGGGCTAAACGCGACGCTCGTCACAGTGTCGACGTGGCCAGTGAGAATCTGGCTGACGGGTTGCCCGGGCGCCATATCCCATAGAATGACAGTGCCATCAACACTGCCCGATGCTAGCGTCCGGCCGTCCGGGCTGAAGGCCACGCTCCACACGTCAGCCTCGTGACCGATGAGGGGCTGGCCGATGGGCTGACCGGTTGCCACGTCCCACAGGATGATGGTGTTGTCCTTGCTGCTCGATGCCAGCATCTGGCCATCCGGGCTGAAGGCAACACTGCACACAGGAGCGTCGTGGCCAGTGAGAGACTGGGTGATGGGCTGACTGGTCGCTACATCCCACAAGATGATGGTATTGTCCTTACTGCCGCTACCCGACGCCAACGTCTGGCCATCCGGGCTGAAAGCCACGCTGTACACGTTAGCCTCGTGGCGGGTGAGAGGCTGGGTGATGGGTTGACCGGTCGCTACATCCCACAAGATGATGGTGCCGTCATAACTGCCCGATGCCAACGTTTGGCCATCCGGACTGAAAGCCACGCTCCGAACATCTTGGGTGTGGCCAGTGAGAGTAATGGGTTGACCGGTCGCGACATCCCACAGGATGATATCGTTGTCCTTACCGCCCGATGCTACGGTTCGGCCATCTGGACTGAAAGCTACGCTCCACACCCCGCCTCCGTACTCGATGAGGGGCTGGCCAAGCCGCTGGCTTGTCTCGACATCCCATAGAATGACGGCGTCATTATAACCGCCCGAGGCTAGCATTTGGCCGTCCGGGCTAAAAGCCACACTCCGCACGGGAGCCCCGATGCCAGTGATGCGCTGCTGTCGCTGGCGTGCTGCGACATCCCACAGGGCGATGGTGTGATCCCTACTGGCCGACGCCAGCATTTGACCATCTGGACTGAAGGCCACGCTCCACACATCAGCTCCATGTCCGATGAGCGTGTGGCTAATGAGTTGACCGGCCTCCACTTCTTCCACTTCCCAGAGGATGATGGTTTGGTCACTACTACCCGAGGCCAGGATTTGACCGTCGGGGCTAAAGGCCACACTGTTTACATCGCCGTTATGGCCGGTGAGAGGCTGGATAACGGGTTGACCGGTCGCCACATCCCACAGAATAATGGTGTGATCCCCACTGCCTGATGCCAATATCCGACCGTCCGGGCTGAAGGCCACGCTCCGCACGAGAGCCTCGTAGCCGGTGAGGGGCTGGGCGATGGGTTGGCCCGTCGCCACATCCCATAGGATGATGGTGCTGTCCTTACTACCGCTGCCCGACGCCAACGTCTGGCCGTCTGGGCTGAAGACCACGCTGTACACAGTAGCCTCGTGACCGATGAGGGGCTGGCCGATGGGCCGCCCGGTCGCCACTTCCCACAGAATGATGGTTTCATCCTTACTGCCTGATGCTAACGTTTGGCCGTCCGGGCTGAAAGCCACGCTCCACACACCATCGGTGTGCCCGATGAGGGGTTGAGTGATAGGCTGATCGGCTGCCACGTCCCATAAGATGATGATGCCGTCCTTGCTGCCCGACGCCAACGTCTGGCCGTCCGGGCTGAAGGCCACGCTATACACATAATCGCCGTGGCCGCGTAAAAAAGTTATGAGGTGGAGGCTGGATTCCAGTCCAGCAAGTAAACTGCCTCTGACCTCAACTAGGTCGGTAATACGGTTGGCCTCCAGGCTTAACAACAAGGCCAGGTCAAACTGGTCATCTAAATGATCGAGGGCTTGCGCGGCCAACTGACGGGAGAGAGCAAGACGGGCTTGCTGTTCGGCTTGGTGCTGTTGTCCCCTCGCATACACGGCCGCCCCTACCGCCAATAGAAACACCCCCGCTAGCACTACCGCTAACCAACGCAGGCGTCTGGCAGCCCTCGCCTGCTCTTCAGCCCGTCGCTGCTGCTCTTCCGCCAAGGCCTGAGCCTGTTCCAGTTCCCGCTGTCGTGCCGTTTCTTTCTCCCGCTGCTCCTCCTCGATGGCCGCCCGGCTGACCTCCACCAATGCGATCAGTGCCTCACTGTAGCCCAGGTCGACGGCGTCGGGGCTGGCCAGCCAGCGCTCTGCTTCGAGTAATTCGACTTCATCCAGCAGGCCGCCGCTGCCCCGACCCAGCCGCACCCACTCCCGCGCTTTGTCCTCCAGCCGGCGGCGGGCCTGCTCCGCCTCGCGCCGTTCCGCCAGCCACTCCTGCAGCGTCGGCCAGCCCCCGATGAGTGATTCGTGGGCGATGTCCACCCGCCGGCCATCGCCCCCCTCCTCGCCGCTGAGCGTCAGCAACCGGCTGCCGGTCAGGTGTTCCAGCGTGTGATCGAACACCCCCGGCTCGTCGCCGGCAACGCGCAGGGCTAGCACCGGTTGTTGACGACGAGTGTCGGCCCGCCCCTCACCGAACTGCACCAGCCGCAGGAACACGCGGCGGGCGATGGCTTGCTGTTCCGGCATCAGGCCTGCCAGCGCAGCGTCGGCGCGGCGTGCCATCGCCACCTGCAAGCCCGTGCGCGGGGGAGCGCCGTAGGCGCTGCGGGGTAGGATCAATGCTTCATAGGCGCTGAGGGGTAAAAAACGGCGTTCCACTCGCTCCCACAGCAGCACCAGCGTCTCCTGCACGAGCGGCAGCATGCCCGGCTCTCTACCTGCATCCGCGACCAACCGCTCCACCAGGGCTGTTTCCACAAACACCCCCACGTCCTCCGCCGGCCTGACGGTGGCCTGGCGCAGCCCATCCTCGTCCAGGGGTGGCACCTCCACCCGGTGTGCCTGGACCTCCCGCCACAGCGACGCAGCCATCAGGTCGGGATAAAAGTCCGCCCGGACGGTCAGGATCAGGTAGCAGTTAGGGATCTCGGCCAGGCGCAGCAGCGCCCCCTGGAAGGGTTCCACGCCCGAACGGGCGAGGGTGAACAACTCCTCGAACTGGTCCACCACCAGCAGCAAACGGCGGGTATCGGGATGGGCAGCCAACAAATTGGACACGGCCTGGGCCGGGTTGGCCGGGTCGCCGTTCAAAGCGGCCGCCAGGGCCGCCAGCGGCGACTCGCCTGGGCGCAGCGTGCGCACCAGCCACTCACCGGGGCCGAAGAGGCCGCTGGCGCGTAGGGCCGGCACCAGCCCCGCGAAGACCAACGACGACTTGCCGCTGCCGGAGGGACCGATGACGGTCAGGAAGGGGTGCAACCGCAACCTTTCCAGAATTTCTTGCGCCTCACTGTCCCGCCCGAAGAAGCGGTCGCTATCCGCCTCGCTGAAGGGCACCATGCCGGGGTAGGGGCAGGGGGGCTTGGGTGCAGGACCCGGCACGGCCCGCTGCAACTCGGCGCAGAGCCGTTCCACGACCGCTGCCCATTCGGCCGGGTCGGTGGCGTCGAGCCGTGTGAGCATAGCCAAGCGGGGTGGCAATTCGACCGGATGCAGGAGGAGGGGGATGACGGGCCAGGTGGCGGTCTCCAGGCCGTAGAATTGGGCCAGCAGGTCGGTGAACTGGCCGAAGCTCTCGGCCAGGTAGGCGGGGGAGAGAATGAGCAGGGTGCGCTGGCTCTGCTGGATGGCACGCTCGAACTCCAACAGGCGCGGCACCCCCAGGGCGAAAGCCGCCTCCGAGTAGCAGCACACACCAGCCCGGGTCAGACCGTCGAGCAGGTAGCCCTCCACCCAGGCACGGTCGGTCTCGGCGTAGGAGATGAACAGGTCATAGATATATTCAGTTTGCTCATTCATTGATGCCCTCACTTGGAACAAACGATGAACGCAATCATCCTTGCGAAACTTGCGATGGCCGGTCGGGCAACGTTGGCACCTCTCGCCTATAGTATAGCACCTTTTAGCCAAAGATTGCAACTCAACGCATTAGGGATTCCGCAATGTAGCTGAAACCGGAGGAGTGATTCCATCACCCAGCAGTCGCTGCAAGCCAAGCAATACCAACCACCCCAAGACGTTGCAAGTCGAAACGAATGTTTTGTCGGCTCAGCGCCGACTTGCGCAGAGGGGCAGGGCAGGATAGAATTGGGCGTCAAGCGAGCAGACAGGACAAGGCCGCTCTGTGTATTATGTCCATCACTACTGGATACGATAGCGGGCCCCAAAGAGGCACCTCAAGTCACATGTGTTCCCCATTCATCCACCAGGCACAATTACAAGAGCTGGCCGGCGACGGTCACAAAGTACGCTGCCTGACCTGCGAGCGGCGCTGCGAACTGGCCGACGGTCAGGTGGGCTGGTGCCGCACGCGGCAGAACCGCGCCGGGACGCTCTACACACTCATCTACGGCGCGGTCTCCTCGCTTTCCTGCAATCCCATCGAGAAGAAGCCACTCTACCACTTTTACCCCGGCTCGGTCGCGCTCACCGCTGGCTCCTGGTCGTGTAACTTCGCCTGCCCCTGGTGCCAGAACTGGAACATCAGCAAGCAGCCCCCCTCCGGCGGGGAGTTCATTCCACCTGAGGAGTTCGTCGCCCGCGCCCAGCAGCACGGCTGCCACGGCACCTCCATCAGTTTCAACGAGCCCACGCTGAGCCTGGAGTGGTCGCTGGAGGTGTTTCCCCTGGCGCGGGAGGCCGGGCTGTACAACACCTTCGTCACCAACGGCTACATGACCGAAGCCGCGTTGGAGTTGCTGGTCGAGGCCGGGCTCGACGGGATGAACGTGGATATAAAAGGAGATGAGGAAGCAGTAGGTGAGCACTGCCGGGCGGACGTCGAGGTCGTGTGGCGCAACTGCCGGTTGGCGCGAGAGCGGGGAATCTGGGTCGAGGTCACCACGCTGGTGATCCCCGGCGTAAACGACGACGACGAATGCCTGGAGGGAATCGCCCGCCGCATCGTGGCCGAATCAGGGCCGGAGACCCCCTGGCACCTCAGCCGCTACTACCCGGCCTACCGCTTCACGACCCCGTCCACTCCCGTGGCGACGCTGGAACGGGCGCAGGAGATTGGGCTGCAGGCGGGCCTGCACTACGTCTACCTGGGCAACGTCCCCGGACATCCGGGGGAGCACACCTTTTGTCCGAATTGTGGTACAATACTGGCCAGGCGAGGGCCCCTGCGGCTGCTGCACAGCGACGTCACGCCCGACGGCCGCTGCCCCCACTGCAGGCAGAAGATCGCTGGTATAGGGTGGGCCTGGACAAGACGCGGACGAATGACGACCGAATGAGCGCCTCGACACTGCCCCACGAGGAGAAAAAGCTCCAGTTGTCCCGTATGGCGGGCCTGGGCTACGGCCTCGTCTACGGTCTGGCCTTCGGGCTGAGTGTCTGGGGCTACGATACCCGGGTCCTGGCCCACAGCCAGGCGGAACTGGCCTGGGCCAAGCTGGCGGTAGGGCTGCCCCTCCTGCTGCTCATAGGCGCGGCCACCGGCGCCCTGGCGGGGAGAAGCGACAGGGCCGGCGTGTGGGTGGGCGTGTGGATGGCCGGCGGTGCGCTGATCGGGATCGTCGTGGGCGAGATGCCCTTTGCCGGCCACAACCTGGCGACCTGGATCGCCGAGCCGCGCCTTGGGGGTGTGAACGTCTATCCGATAGGCCCCGCAGGAGCGACGCGGATGGCCTTCATCGCCGGGGTCGCTGGCGGCGTGGGGTCCGCCGCCGGTCTGGCAGGCCACCTGCTGGTGGAAAGAGCGCGAGGTCTGGCCTCACCGGCAGGCAGGACGAGCGGACGTCGTTTTCCTGGGGCAGTGTTCATTCTGTGCCCGCTGCTCGCGGTACCACCGGGGCTGATCGGCGACGAGATCATCAACAGATCGTTGCGCACCGGGCAGCAGACGGTGCATAGAGCCATCTCCATCGGCTCAGCCGAAAGCCCGGACCACGGAGGGGTAGCGCCATACCACGATCAGCTCTCGGCCGGATATACGCTACACCTGGTGGACTACGACCTGGAAACGCAAGGGCGGGAGACGATTGACGTCGCCTTCGACAGTGGTCTCGTCATGCGATGCCAGGTTGCTGGCTATGGGCTGGCCGGCTGTCCCCCCATCTCGCCCAAATTCGAGGTCTGGATGGATGCCCTGGTCCAGGAGGGACTAAGAGGAGGGCAGGGAACAGAACTGGACCCCCAGGCCGGGCACGTATCTGCGGACGAACACACATTAAGTTGGCTGGCCTCGCAGCGTGAGCACATCAGCGACCGGTACGAGATCTCCAGAGACACGCAACGCGGTGGCTGGGTTATCATGTCAGCTCACTTCGACACCGGCTACGTCGTCACCTGTTATTTCCACGGAGCCTCGCCAGTCATCCTGGACCGTTGCAGTGGAAATCAAACGGGGTAGAATGGAGTAAAATGCCGAGAGGATGGCAAAGCGACCTGAAGAGCGATCCAATCCCCTGGCTGTTGGAACGGCAGAATCCATCGGCCCGTTATCTCACGCTGCGCCACCTGCTCGATAGTGGCGAGCCGGATTCCCAGGTGACGGAGGCGCGGATGGCTATCCCGGCCTGGCCCCCTGTGCGCAAAATCCTGGCGTTAATGGATCCGGTGAACTTCTGGGGACGGGCCGATAAACCGTTCTACGGCGGCGCGGTGGGCACGCACGCGACGCTCCACCTACTTGCCGAGTTAGGCATGCCCCATACCTCGCAACTTGAGGCCGCCTGCGAGAATCTTTTCGAGCACGGCCAGCACGAAAGCGGTGGCTTCACGTACGACGGCACCCCAGGCCGCATCCTGCTCTGCGGCACCGGCAACGCCATCCGCACGCTCTTACACTTCGGCTACCAGGGCACCCCGCGCCTGGAGCGTGCGTTCGAGTACCTGGTCAAGCGCAGCACGATACCTGGTGGCCTGACGTGCCCCTACGCTGACGGCGAGCAGTGCCAGTGGGGCATCACCAAGGCACTGGTGGCCTTCGCCGAATTGCCCGCCGCCGACCGCACCCCCGAACGGATGCGCGCGGTGGAGGCCCTGGCCGACGCGGTGCTTGACCACGCATTCGACTTCGAAGGCCGCGACGCCCGCTGGCTCAACTTCGGCTTTCCCCTCGACTACCAGTCCGACCTGGTCGAACTATGTGACGTCCTGGGACGTCTCGCCTACGGCCTCGACCCGCGTCTGAGGCGGCTGCTGGACATGGTGCTGGCAGCCCAGACCGCGGACGGGCGCTGGATCAAGCGCTACGGCACCCGTGCGCTCCAGGTGGAAAAGAAGGGACAGCCCAGCAAGTGGATCACCATCCGCGCGCTGCGAGCGCTCAAGCACACGCAGCAGGTCATGGTGCAGGCCAGGCAAGCCAGATTGCGCAACAGGGAAAGCTGGTTCAGTGAGAGGGGGGACTGAGGGGGGTCAGCCAGCCTCAATCATCGCCTTGAGATTGGCCAGGCTACGCCTGATAGCGCGACGGGTAGAGGCACGCCGTCCCAGCACGTCGGCAATGCGAGCAAGGAGCCCGCGTGGCTGGTAGTCCCAGGTCAAGGTAAAGCGGGTGCCACCGCCCATTGAGCTAACCGAGCTAACCGAGCCAAACCGCCAGCTCTCACTGCCAGCGCCAAACGGGCTGCTAGGCGCGGCGTCAAGCACCTGCAGCTTCGAACTGTGGGGGAATCGAAATTCAGCGTACTCAGCGTCCCAGCTAAAGAGGAACTTACCCGAACGGCCGGCGTCAATGCGGAGCAACGTCCCCCGGCGGAGCGGTGAGGTCGTGAGTAACTCTACACCCACCACCCGCTCGTCCCAGTCGGGCCGCCGGGCAGCGTCGTGACAGAAACGAAAAACAACGGCTGGCGCCGCCGCAATTTCGATATGCTCTTCGATACAGGCCACGCTCCTCTCCTTAGCCCATATTTCGCACCCTATGGTGAGTAATGGATGCGCCAACTTGTTGGCGTCTTTGGCAAGTCCAAGGCATCGTAAGCACGACCGACACCCGTCCCGAGGCCACCGAAACAAGTTTCGGCTTCCACTTCACCCAGAAAAGTGCGAAAAACAGGCTTAGCCTCTCACACGTCCAGGTTGCGCACCTCTTTGGCGTGGGTCTGAATGAAACGACGGCGGGGGGGGACGCTGGCCCCCATCAGCATGTCGAAGGTGCGATCGGCTGCCGCGGCATCATCAATGGTCACCTGCAAGAGAGTGCGGTTCCCCGGGTTCATCGTCGTCTCCCAGAGTTGCTCTGGGTTCATCTCGCCCAGGCCCTTGTAGCGTTGGAGAGTGATCTTCTGGCCTTTCAGCTCCTCGAAAATCGTATCTTTTTCTGCTTCAGTGTAGACATAACGTACTTTCTTACCAGCGCTGATACGGTAGAGCGGTGGCTGGGCGATGAACAGATGCCCCTCCTCGACGAGCGGCTGCATGTAGCGGAAAAAGAAGGTCAGTAGCAGTGTGCGGATGTGGGCCCCATCTACGTCAGCGTCGGTCATAATCACGATGCGGTTATAGCGCAGGTTGTCCAGGTCAAACTGATCGCCGATGCCGCATCCCAGGGCCGATATGAGTGCCTGCACCTCCCTGTTGCTCAGGACCTTGTTCAGCCGTGCCCGCTCGGTGTTGAGGATCTTGCCCCGCAGCGGGAGGATAGCTTGAAAGTGACGATCGCGGCCCTGCTTGGCACTGCCGCCGGCGCTATCTCCCTCGACGATGAACACCTCTGTCTTATTGGGATCACGTTCGGAGCAATCGGCCAGCTTGCCGGGCAAGGTCAGGCTCTCCAGCGCGCTCTTACGGATCACCAGGTCGCGGGCCTTGCGCGCCGCCGCCCGCGCGCGGGAAGAGGTAAGACACTTTTTGACGATGTTGCGCGCTGCTCGCGAATCCCGCTCCAGAAACTCCCCCAGCGCCGTCGTCACCACCGACTCCACCAGCCCCTTGACCTCAGCGTTCATCAACTTCACTTTGGTCTGGCTCTCGAACTGTGGGTCGGGATGTTTGACGCTGACGATAGCAGTCAGGCCCTCGCGCACGTCTTCGCCGGAGAAGTTGGGGTCCTTCTCCTTGAGCAGACCCGCCCTACGGGCGTAATCGTTGATCATACGGGTCAGCCCGGACCGCAGCCCGGTCAGGTGCGTGCCACCATCTACAGTGTGGATGGTGTTGGCGAAGGCATACACCGACTCGGCGTAGGCGTCGGTATACTGCAGCGCTACCTCGATGCCCACGCCGTTTACCTGCTGCTCGGCATACACCACGTCGTGGAGACCACCCCGGTTGCGGTTGAGATAACGCACGAACGACTCAATGCCTCCCTCGAAGTAGAAAGTCGTCTGGTGGGGGAAAGGTTGTGCCTGCTCGTCTACCAGCCGGATGGTGACGCCCCGGGTGATGAAGGCCATCTCCCGCATGCGCTGGGCCAGCGTCTCGAAACGAAAGGCCACGTCCTTGAAGATGGTGGGGTCGAAGCGGAACGTGATCTGGGTGCCCTGCCCCCTGGCCTTGCCGATCTCCTCGACCGGCGTGACCGGCTTGCCCC
>Ga0190284_1001556_pt1 | contig 10074 bp, 8 predicted proteins | sample 48691812_MG_FD_161668 | JGI IMG/M metagenome (GOLD analysis project Ga0190284, IMG submission 161668) | Hydrothermal vent microbial mat bacterial communities from Southern Trench, Guaymas Basin, Mexico - 4869-18-1-2_MG | ecosystem: Environmental > Aquatic > Marine > Hydrothermal vents > Microbial... | reverse complement strand
GATTAACCTGAATGTAGGGATGCAGCTTGTCCCGGGCCATGGCGTCTATGCCGGTCTCGTCGAGGTGGCCGGCCATCGCAAGGCCGCTGCGATCAGCATCGGGCACCGTCCGACGCTGGGTGGACGCACACAGGTGATCGAGGCGTTTGTGCTGGAAGATTCCGGCGACTGGTACGAGATGCAGGCACGGCTGGACATCGTGAGACGCTTGCGCGACCAAGTAAAATTCAGCAGCCGCGAGGCACTGTCCGAGCAAATCGCCAGGGACGTCGAGGCGGTTCGAGAGATTGTGCTGATTGACTGATGCCTCGCCGCAGCCGCAATAGCGGGTGTGCCACTGCTCTCTTGCGGGTGTGCCACTGCTCTCGAGCAGTGGACTGTGGCACCGGTGCCAAAGCCGGTGGTATTCCAGGACGGCACTGCTCAAGAGCAGTGGCACACGACATTGCGTTGACCGTTTATCCACAAAAACAGGTGTGGTGGTGCACTAGCTGGTATCAATGAACGAACCCGCAAAACTAGACCTTGCCGCGACGGCTGATCGCATCGAAGCCGTCTCGCGCATTGTCATCACGACGCATGCCCGGGCGGACGGTGATGCGGTGGGCTGCATCGCCGCGCTTCAGCGCATCCTGCGGCAACGCGGCAAGACGGCGGCAGCATATCTGCACGAGCCGGTTCTGGATCGATACGCCTTCCTCACCGAGTGGGAGCCGCTGCTCGTGTGGGATGACCGGACGGCGGAGGAGGTGCTTGCCGGCGCGGAGCTTCTGCTGATCGTGGACACGTGCGCGGTGGACCAACTGCGGGCCATGGCCGACCTGATCAAGGTGGCAACGATACAGCGAATAGCAATCGACCACCACGTCACACGGGAGAACGTGGTGGATGCGGTCCTGGCCGATGAAAAAGCAGGCGCATCCGCACAGATCGTCACGAACCTCTGCGATCATGCGGAGTGGCGGATCGATGCCGAGGCTGCAGGTTTGCTCTACACGGGCCTCGCTACCGACACGGGGTGGTTTCGGTTTTCCAACGCCGACAGTGCCGTGTTTACGACTGCGGCCCGGTTGATCGACGCGGGGGCCCGACCGAACGAACTCTTCGAGCGTCTCTATCTGAGTGACTGCGAGGCACGGGCGCGGTTGGTGGGTGCCGCGCTGTCGTCATTTGAATTGCACGCGGACGGGCGGCTGGCAGTGATCCGACTCACGCGCGAGATGGTCGAACGGTGCGGCGCGACGCACGACATGACGGAGGACCTGATCAACGAGCCGCAGCGCGTCGGCTCTGTCGTGGCGTGCGTCCTATTCATCCAGCCTCCGACGGATGGGCTGATCCGCGTGAGTCTTCGCAGCAAACGCGGTGTGGACGTCGCGGCGTTGGCGGCCAGATTCGGCGGGGGCGGGCACGAGCGAGCCGCCGGCGTCAGGATCTCCGGCACGATGGAGAGCGTCGCGCGCCAGATCATCCCCGCCATGATCGAGGCCGTGGAATCCATGCCGGTAAGCGTTCACGGGAAAAATACATCCGCAGATGACGCAGATTTCGCAGATGGATAACGCCTCACAGAAACGGCTTTCTGCGAAAATCTGCGAAATCTGCGGATAAACAATAGAACAGGTGATGATGCCCGTGAACGGTTACCCATGCCGTAAGAGGGCAGGCCTGTATTCGCCCGCCGGCAGAGCTTATAATAATATATGGTCGGTACACGTACTGTGATGGCGTCTGATGAAAGCGCGGTACACAGGATGAGCACCTTGCTTGCAGCAAACGGCACGGAACTGCTGGAGAAACTTCAGCGGCTCCGCGCGGCCATCGGGTCCGTCTTCATCGGCAAGCCGGACGCGGTTTCCCAACTACTCATCGGCCTGTTGGCACGCGGGCATGTCTTGATCGAGGACGTTCCCGGCGTGGGGAAGACGGTGTTGGCTCGGGCGATGGCCCGCACCATTGATTGCCGCTTTACGCGAATCCAGTTGACGCCGGATTTGCTGCCGTCGGACATCCTGGGCATCAGCGTCTACAACGACACGACTGGCCTGTTCGACTACAAGCGCGGCCCGATCTTTGCGAACATCATCCTGGCGGACGAAATCAATCGCACGACGCCGCGGACCCAGTCGGCGCTGCTGGAGGTGATGAACGAAAGCCAGGTCAGCGTCGACGGGCAGGTGATCCTCCTCGAACAACCGTTCATGGTTATCGCAACGCAGAATCCGTTCGAGTTCGAAGGGACGTATTTGCTGCCCGAGAACCAGTTGGACAGGTTCATCCTGCGCATTCGGATCGGGTATCCGTCGCGCGAGGACGAGCGGCGAATCCTCCACGAGCAGCCCGACCGAGAGCCGCTCGATGCGCTTCGCCCTACGATGGAAGCACAGGATGTTATCCAATTGCAGGCGCTGACCGATCAGGTTCGCGTGGACGATGCCCTGATGGACTACATGCAGGACATCGTCGAGGCCACGCGGGGGCACGATTCGTTCGAGGTGGGCGTCTCGCCGCGCGGGGCGTTGGCATTGATGCGGGCGGCCAGAGCCTCCGCGCTGTTGGACGGGCGTGATTACGTCGTGCCGGACGATGTCAAGGCGCTTGCCCCGAGCGTCTGTGCACACCGTGTGGTGAGCAAGTCTTATTTGGGTGGCGGGCACGCGGCCTCCAACGACCAACTGATCCTCGACATACTCGAGCAGATTCCCGCTCCGACTTAGTACGTCAGCGCCACATACGGTGTTGCGCGAGTTGTAAGCCAAGCACACTGCGTAGATTAAGTTTGCGGAAGAAGGCGCCGGAGCCCCTCGCGGGAGCGAGGGGTTCATGGATCGGTGCAAACCCGCGAGAACCCCCCGCTTCCGCGGGGGGCTGCGGGCCAAAGCTTCATCTCTAATGGTAGGTGGCGCTGTAGTGTTAGAATCTCACGAGGTTCCCGCGTGACGAAACGCGCCAACAGACCTGAACACCCCATCGACAGGCCACTGCTCAAGAGCAGTGGCACTCACTATTGGATTCATCTCAAGCAGCGCGCGTCCTTGATTCCCGTTCAATGCTCTTTGGGCTGTGTGTTCTTCGTACTTGGAATCGCCTTGATCGGCCTTGCCGGCGTAGACGCCGACAACAACCTGTTGATGATTATCTTCGGCCTTTGCGTCGCCGGGCTCATCCTGAATCTGTTCTCCGCCTGGCGCACGTTGCGCGGCCTGTCGGTCCAGCGAATCGTGCCGGATGTGTTGGTTGCCGGACAGCCGTTCGTGATTCGGTATTCCGTGACGAATATCCGGCGGTGGAGTTGCGCCAGATGCATCCACTTGCAGGATGTATTGCCGTCATCCGGGCCGATGGCCGATCCCGAGGCGTTCATATCGGTGCTGCATCCGGGAGAGACCGTGACGCTCAATGTACCGGCCATCTCTCGTTTGCGCGGGCGGATCAAGTTCTCGATGATCCGCCTTGCGACAAGCTTTCCATTCGGCGCGCTGACGAAGGTTGTGACAATCCACCGGGAGCATGAAGTCGCCGTGTTCCCGGCGCTGGGCCGACTACTCGCCGACGTCAAAGCTGCATCACGGTCGTCGGATGCGTCCAGCGGCGAGGGGGTCCCCGCCAGGATGATCGGTGACGAGGAGTTCTACGGCGTCCGGGAGTACCGAATCGGTGACAATCCCCGTAGGATTCACTGGCGCCGCAGCGCACGGACCGGCCAGTTGATGATCCGAGAGATGGCCCGGACGCGTGAGCATCAGCTCTGGTGCGTGGTAAATACACGCATAGACCCTCATGATCCCGAGCAAGCCGACCGTCTCGAATTGGTCATGAGTTGCGCTGCAACGGTGATCTGTGACGTGCTCGAACGAGGTGTGAAGATCGGGCTGGTTTGCAACGGCCAACCTCTCCTGGTGTTACCCCCCACCGGCGGCCGGGCCCGGCGTCTCAGCCTTCTCCGCGAGCTAGCCATCCGGGACATGAACACCGACGATCCGCTGGCGCCCCACATCGAGCGGCTCGCTTGGCCGGCCCGGTGGCGGGGACCCTGCATGTTGTTCGGCACGGCGGCGGACGATGATCTTACCTCCGCCGCGCGTTTTCTCGGCTGGGCCGTCGGACCGACGACAACGTACGTTCCCGGCAGGCCGGCCTTTGGCGACCTGTTTCGTCTGGAGGATGCGAGCATTCGAGTGTTCAGGCATGCACATGTAACGGCCTCCGCGTCGCGACGGATTCCATACTCCTTGAACGTCGAAATCCCGAACACATGAAGACCAACGACGACATTGCCGGCGATGGTCCGCAACTGCCATCACGAAGCGGATTGCGAATCGGGTTACTCCTTCTTGCCCTGGTGAACATGTTGCCGGTCGCGATGCCCGGTATGAAGTCCGAGGCCGCCTGGGGCATCTTTGCGATTGCGGTTTTCGCGGCAGTCCTCAGTTGCATTGTGTGCAAGCCCTCCGGCAAGAAACACACGCCCCGCTGGCTGATTCACCTGTGTGTGTTGGCGGCGGTGGCTTACCTAGCGTATGAAATGTTTGTCCCACAAGCCGAGCAGACCGTATACCTCTTTGATCTGGGCCACTTCCTGATACTGCTGTGCTGCTGCAAGTTCTTCGAGATGCGCAGCGATCGCGATGTAGGCCTGGTTTTTCTGATTGTGTTTTTGCTCCTTGTCGTAGGTGCGTTCATCAGCGCCAACATCCTGTTCGGCATTGTCGTTGCCATCGACGTGACCTTTGGCGTTGGCTGGTTCATGGCCTTTCAAGTGCAATGTGGCGTAAACCGCGTCGCGGAGCGCCGCCGTGAGACCTTGACAGATGCCGAACTGGGCGTGTTGTCTCCTGATTTCGGGCGGATCCGACGGCCGCGCCAGGGCGGTCTCCGAACAACCGCCGCTTATTCACTTGGGTTGCTCACGATTGCCGCACTGACCTTCGTTGTCATCCCGCGGGGGTGGGGCCGTGACATCTTCGGTGGGATTCAACAGATCATGCCGGGTTCGGTTACTGGCCTTGCGGACGAGGTCCGACTCGACGACACGGCCATCTTTGAAGACACGGCGCCGGCCATACGCGCGCGATTCTTCCAGGGTGGAAACCTGATTACGAGTGAGGACTTTCGGCCATATCTGCGCGGGAAGACTTTTGATCGTTATTCTCAAGGTCGATGGCAACGGACGCCGACGCGGTTCCTAAGCGGCTTCATGCCGGGCTCACTTGAATCCCCTGTGACGTTGACGCTCGCCCTGGACTTGTTCCAATCCGAACAAATCATCGAACAGCATATTTGGCAGGAGGATGTCAGAAACGGTGTTCTGTTTTCGATGTATCCTCCGCTGACGCTGGGATCGGTGGACCTCGGCGCGATCATCCAGGATCGCCGCGACCTGGCGATACGTTCCCAAGACCCGCCAAGGAATCGCGTGCACTATGTGGTGCACTCCTCGCTCGAGATGCGGCCGCCGCTGACTCAGGTGCGCTGGCAGGTTCCGCGTGACGGTCCTCTGCACGTGACGGCCCGCGTGAGGGCTTTCGCGCGAGACTTCACCGCTCGATTCGGCGATCCGGCTGATCCGTTCCCGCAGCGGTATTTAGCGCAGCGCATCCGCGACTACTTGCAGTCGGATGAGTTCGAGTACACGCTCAGCCGTGGCGAGTCGGGCGGCGACGTCGATCCCATCGAGGACTTCCTATTCGTCAACAAACGGGGTCACTGCGAATACTTCGCGTCGGCCATGACGCTGCTATGTCAGGCCGTCGGCATCCGAGCCCGGTTGGTGGGTGGCTACTACGCCGGAGAGTTCAATCCCGTGGGGGGCTTCTACCAGTTCCGCCAGAAAGACGCCCATGCTTGGGTGGAGATCTATCAGCCGCGGCAAGGATGGATCACATTCGATCCGAGCCCGGCGTCCGAATCACGGGGTACCGGCACTGGTGACACGCTGCTGGCACAAGCACAGCGGTTTATTGACTATCTGGGGTTCAAGTGGGCGACGCTCGTCATTTCATTCGATGAGGAAACCAGGGCCGAACTGGTCTCGCTCGTCACGCACTGGTTCGAGGAACTCCAGGCGGGTTTCCAGGGCGGTGAAGACGAACCTCGCTCCCTGCTGCGCGCGGCTTTGGCCATCTTATGGGGGCCTGATCTGTTTACGTGGTGGCAACGCGGCTTCTACTGGCTGTTGCTCGCGCTTTGGACTGCATTGGCGGTGTTGGCGATTCGCGTGTTGTGGATTCTCTCACTAATGCTGCGCGAGTATGTCTCCACGAACGGCCGCCTTGGGGTGCGGCTGATCCGTCGACACGAGGCCAGGTTCTACGATCGGATACTGCTGTTGCTTTCAAACAAAGGCCACGTCAAGCCCAAACACCTCACGCCGCGCGAGTTTGCCCTCCAGTTGGCCCACTCACATGCGGATCTATCCGACCTGCCCGAGTTCACCGATTGGTTTTATCAGGCACAATATGGACATCGGCGACTCGATAAGCACCGTTGGGAACGGCTGAAGGCTTTCTTACGGAGCCTGCGAGAAGACACATCGTTCGGCGCACGTTGAGCTACCCCACTGCGCTGGGCAGGCTATCATCGAAATCGTGCATGGTCCGGGCCGGGCGGATTAACCGTCGGATTGCTCCTCCAGCATCTTCCGAAGTTGGTTGTTCTCTCGCCGGGTTGCTTCGAGGTCGAACAACAGGTACTTGATCGACAGTCTCAGGTAGTCAATCGAGGACTGCAGGCTGCTGAAGGTCTTGTGCAGCTTCTCGTGCCGCTCCTTGGTCTGGGCGGCAAGTGCCTCCAGTTTGACACGCTCCTCCTCGGGCAATTCGCCGACTTCATGAAGCAGTTCGGTAAGCTTCTTCTGGAATGTGTTTTCGTCCATTGTCTCTCCCCCTCGCTCTCTCTGTTGGACGCCGATCGGGACGTAGGCCATTTGCTCCACCAATCCCCTTCCGGCCGCCCCACAACGATGCCGGGAGGAATGTGCAACCGGCATGCCTGCGCCGGCCCGTCGCATAGGCAGTTTGGTTAGGCCCGTAAAGTCTATGTCGCAGGCGTATCGCGGTGGTCGAAGGCCGGCCGAGGTGATCATGCCGACGGTCGGGATCCTGCCGGAATGTTGCATCAAAACATCCCAGGCGCCGGACCGCACCGCGCAAGACGGCGAGAGTTCGCTGTTATCGGAAGCTGGCAAATGCGTCCCGGACACACCGATCCCAGGCCCACTGCTCAAGAGCAGTGGGTCCAGTCGTCTCACCCTGCAACCTGAGGAACGACATGTGATGATGCACTAACCAGACTCACGTACTCGCGTGGGCGGGTGCTCTCCGGCAGGAAAACCGGCTTGAGACAAGCTGGCTCGCTGGGCCGGGGGCTCTTGAGCTGCCAATTCCTCCTTCGGCCGCGATTTCCACCGGCGGTGAATCCACAAGTACTGACCGGGCTCGACCCGGACGAACTCCTCGATCGCCCTTGTGTACTCCCGTGTGATCCACAGTAGTTCATCATCCCGCTCTTTCCATTCCTCCGGCAGGATGACGCGATTTACGCAAACCTCGTATTCAAATCGGTTGTTGATGCGTCGGCCGCATCCCACGATGATCGGCACGTCGTACTCCATCGCCAGCAGCCCGATGGACTTGTACGTTGACGCCTTGCGGCCGAAGAAGTCCACGAACAACCCCTTCCTGCCCGCGTTTTGGTCGGCGATGAAGCACAGCACGCCGCCGGACTCCAACACGTCGCCGGCCGAGCGCGTCGCACCCTTTTTGTACAGCAGCTTGAGGCCGCTCCGTTCCCGCCGATCCAGCAAGTAGTGGTTGAGGTATTCGTTGTCCAGCGGCCGCATCACCGCCATGACGTCGAAGCCCAGCGTCGCCAGCCCGAAGCCCAACAGCTCCCAGTTGCCGTAGTGGCCGGTGAGCATGATGCACCCCTTGCCTCGGAGCAAAGCGCGGATCGGCTGGTCGAGCTCGCGGAGCTTCAGATATCGAGCCCAGGTCCACTCCGTCACGAGTCGCGGGGCGAGCAGCAATTCAACCGCCAGCATGGCAAGCTGCTGTAGCGACGCCAGGGCCGTGGCCGAGACCCGGACCTCGTCGAACTCGGGAAATGCCTGACGGATGTGGCGCTCCGCCCGGTTGCGATGTTCCCGAAATCTGCCGAGCACCTTGTTGGAGCCTGCCGTCAACCTGACGCTCCAACGCATGAACCTCAGCCGACCCACCCGCGCCGGGATATGTATCTCCGGCAGCGCACGTGGCAGCCAATACCACAGCCGGCCGAGCCGGCACATGGCCCGCAGTACCGTGTCTATCGGGAACATCGCCAGGCCCATCACGACCAGTCGAACCCCGAGATACGTTAGATAGTCCGCTCGGCGCGTTCGCGTCTTCATCGACCACGATTCTATCCACCGTCGCCGTCTTCGGCACCCCCCCGGCTGTCTACCCTCCCGGGATGTCACTCAGCGGGTCAGTGAGAAGAATGAACAGCGTGGGTGACCCGCCCTGGGCATTGCCAGGCTTGGACATTTCGATATGACTAAGATAGGTCCGGTAACTCCAACTTGCGTATGCCCCTCCACATTCCCACTTGTTCCCTGACGGCAAGGCATCAATGATGCATCGTATGGCACGACAGGTTCCAGCTTCGATCGGTAAGCCGCGCAAAACGTCGCCGCCCAGCGAAATCCGACTGCATGGCGCCTGTTCATCGTCTGTGAGACGGATAATGGATGGCCTCCCACACGATACTGCGCGAGTATTGAACCAGGCTCGCAAAGCCACTGGCGCGTGCAGTGCCATGGCCGTGGCACTCGAATCCCGGCAGCTCCATAGGAATGTATGTTCCATGTTGAACAATCGCGCGTTGCTCGAGGTCTACGCACACGCGCGCTGCTGCTATCCGGAAGAATGTTGTGGCATGATTCTCGACTCAGCCGTACGGCCCTGCCGCAATGTTCAGAACGAGCTCCATCGTAGGAATCCCATTGCATTCCCCAGAACAGCGTCCGAGGCCTACTGTTTCGATGCAGAAGATCAACTCTGGCTGCTTGAATCCGCGGACTCTTCTACGCCCGTCAGAGCGATCTATCATTCACATCCAGACAGCGGCGCAGGCTTCAGCGAGACTGACCGGGCTTTGGCACTCCACGACGGACGACCGATCCTGCCTCGTCTTCTCCATCTGATCGTTGATTGCCGTCCAGACCATGTCGTCGGCGCAAGACTCTACGCATTTGTTGACGGCGACTTCCGCGAAGTAGCGCGATTCCCGGGCAGACGGATGTGATCCTCAAGGCCACCCTGCACGTTGAACGACGGCTCGCCGTGATGTGTCTGCAACGCCATCGTCATCCCATTGTGGGCGATGCAGTGGAGGATCATCTACACTATCACAGTGACCAATCCGACTGTCCCATGGATCGGATCCAGTCCCTACCGGTTGCCCCGCGAGCGCAGCCTCCGCAGGGGTCAGGCACGGCTGTTAATTCCTTTCCAGGAAAGCAATTATGCGCGATTCTTATCCAGACATCCCTGCACGTTTGTTGGCAGCGGATTGCCATATCGTCGTGTCGGCAAACGACTTGGGAGAATCTTGCCCCCTCGGGGCCGTCAAAAAAAGAAGCTTGCAGAGCGGGAACTGGTTACTGTAGGATAGGTTATGTTATTTTTCAGGGGGCAACCGAGACGGTTCGCTCGTCTGTCGCTGGAGTTGGACCGCCGTCAGTGGGCAACCATGTGAGTTGCCCGAATGTCTGCTGAATGCTGGAGCTTACCCAAACCGCGAGTCAGGATATCTGCCATGAGGACCGTCACAAAGAAGGAACTCATCGATCGAATCGCAGATCGCACCGGCAACAAGCGCGTCGTCGTAAAGCGCATTATTCAGAGTTTTCTTGACGAGATCATTGATGAATTGGGGCAGGGCAACCGCCTGGAGTTCCGTGATTTCGGCGTATTCGAGAGCAAGATACGGGCCGCCCGCACCGCCCAGAATCCCAAAACCCTTCAGCGAGTTGAAGTCCCTGAGAAACGCACGGTCAAATTCAAGATCGGTCGCGTCATGAAGCTGAAGCTC
>Ga0190284_1001555_pt1 | contig 10076 bp, 6 predicted proteins | sample 48691812_MG_FD_161668 | JGI IMG/M metagenome (GOLD analysis project Ga0190284, IMG submission 161668) | Hydrothermal vent microbial mat bacterial communities from Southern Trench, Guaymas Basin, Mexico - 4869-18-1-2_MG | ecosystem: Environmental > Aquatic > Marine > Hydrothermal vents > Microbial... | reverse complement strand
CGCTACCAAGCTTGATGTTCTGACAAGCGATCGCCCGCCCGGGGTTTTGGCCTCGGGCGGGCGTTTGTTTGGCGTCAAAGGTGGGCCGCCGCGCTCGTTGCGACGCGCGGCGGACGGCGTGTGGACCGTACCACTCGTTCTCGTCAGCCCGGCGATTGCGGTTACCGACCATTGGGTGGTTATCAGCTACTCACCGCACGCGGTCCGATACAACGCGCAGTACTTGCGGGATAAGGAGCCCGCAGGGCATAAACATGCTCAATTTGACACCTCCGCTGTCCGAGATTAGAATATAGGATACTAGTGAGCTGCTAAGTCAGCTCCGAGCCAAGGCTGGCTGCTGGCGAAACTCGCTCTGGCGTGTTGTCTTGTCGCGGTTTTCGCCACCAGCCCGTTCGGGATAAGCACAGTGACCAGCCCTGAAGTTCTCGCGCGCGCCCAGGAATTCCTCGACTATCGTTTTCAGAACGTTTCTCTTCTGAGCACGGCGTTGACGCATGCGTCGTCAGTCTCCGGGCGGTTGAACAGCAACGAGAGGATGGAGTTCCTCGGTGACGCCATTCTCGGCATGGTCGTTTGCGAGGAGCTGTACCGTCGTTTCCCCGAATCGCTCGAGGGAGACCTCACCAAGATCAAGTCCGTTGTGGTCTCACGGCGAGTCTGCGCGGAGATCGCAGAGCGGCTGAGTCTGGACACGTTCCTTATCCTGGGAAAGGGCATGAGCGACCGGGCGGATCTCCCCGTGTCGCTGAAGGCGGCAGTGACCGAGGCCATCATCGCATCCGTCTATCTCGATGGGGGTCTGGATGAGACACGGCGTTTCATCCTGAGGCACGTACGGAACGCCATCGACGAGATCGCGGCGTCCCAGACCCAAAAGAACTTCAAGTCATCGCTCCAGCAGTACGCTCAGCAGGTGTTGGAGTCCGCGCCGCATTATGAATCGCTCGACGAGCAGGGCCCCGATCACAGCAAGTGCTTCGAGGTGTGTGTCATGATCAACGGGCGCCGCTTCCCCAGTGCCTGGGGCACCAGCAAGAAGGAAGCCGAGCAAAAGGCCGCCCTGCTGGCCCTGCGCGAACTCGAAGTCATCTCTGCCGACGAAGAATAGCGGCGGTTTGTTCTTTTGCGACACCTCTGCTAGAGTGTCCGAATGTGAGCGAATCGCTCGCATGTTTCCGGACGTTAGGCGGCAATGAGGTTCGACAACGTACATCTCGAATCGTTTGGATATGTGCTCCCTGAAAGGGTGATCACCTCAACCGAACTCGAGCAGCAGCTCGCTCCGGTCTACGAGCGCCTCAACCTGCACGAGGGACGCCTCGAGATGATGACCGGGATTCGGGAGCGGCGCTTCTGGTCGAATGGCACGCTTCCGAGCGATGCCAGTACGGCGGCCGGTCGCCGGGCGCTGGAGGCGTCCGGAGTCGCTCCCCAGGACATCGGGTGCCTCATCCACACATCGGTATCCCGGGATTTCCTGGAGCCGGCCACGGCTTCGGTGGTTCACCACAACCTGAAGCTACCGGCGGATTCGGTGGTTTATGACATCTCCAACGCCTGCCTCGGTTTTGTCAACGGGATGATCTCCCTGGCGAACATGATCGAGCTGGGGCAGGTCAAGCGCGGGCTGATTGTCGCCGGCGAAAGCAGCCGCCAGTTGGTCGAGAGCACCATCCGGGACCTGGTCAACGACCCGCACGTGACGCGGCAGAGGCTCAAGCGGGCGTTCTCGTCGCTGACCATTGGCTCGGGCGCGGTAGCTTTGGTGATGGCCCACGCGAGCTTGTCGGCCACCGGTCACCGTCTCCTCGGCGGGAGGGTGCGGACGGCCACCGAAAACAACCACCTCTGCCGAGGAAGTGCCGACACCGGTTTCACAGCGAACGCCGCCATGCTAATGAACACCGACGCGGAAACGCTGCTTGACAGCGGGTGCGAGCTGGCGGCTGAGACCTGGGCACTCTTTCGGGAAACGCTCGGTTGGTCGAACGACAATGTGGACCGCTGTTTCTGCCATCAGGTAGGCGCGGCCCATCGCGACCGATTGTACGAGGCCCTGGGCTTGGACCGGGCCAAGGATTCCTCCACTTTCGAGTTCCTGGGCAACGTCGGGTCGGTGTCCCTTCCGCTGACCATGGCCATGGGTGTGGAGGAGCATCCGCCGCCGACGGTGGCGCGCGTCGCCATGCTGGGCATCGGCAGCGGGCTGAACAGTATCATGCTGGGCGTACACTGGTAGACGGCACACACCGATTGTATCTGACTCGGCCTCGGCCTTGGACGGGTCCGTACAGCGGGCCCCACTTTAGACTTTGAACTTTGAACCTTGAACTTCTTCCACCGGCGATCCGACACCTCTACCCCTTCGAACCGAACTACCTGAGTCTCGACGGGCCGAGGATGCACTACGTGGACGAAGGGCAGGGCCCACCGATCGTGATGCTCCACGGGAATCCCACGTGGTCGTTTTACTACCGCGACTTGATCCAAGGGCTTCGTGATCGCTACAGGGTCATCGTGCCGGACCACGTCGGCTGCGGGCTATCGGAGAAGCCGCGGCACTATGCCTATTCGCTCGCGACGCACATCGATAACCTGGAACGTCTGCTCGAACATCTCAAGATCGACGATTTCACGTTGGCGGTTCACGACTGGGGCGGAGCGATCGGTTTCGGCTACGCCTGCCGCCACCCGCAGCGCGTGGGGCGGTTTGTCGTCTTCAATACCGCGGCCTTTTTGGGGCGGACTCCGTTGCGGATTCGTGCCTGTCGGATTCCACTGCTGGGAACGCTCGCGGTTCGCGGACTCAACGCGTTCGCCCGCGCCGCCGTCCGTATGGCCTGTGTGAACAAGGCACGCATGACGCGAGAGGTGAAAGCCGGCTACTTGCTGCCGTACCGCGATTTCGCGAGTCGGGTAGCCATCCACCGCTTCGTGCAGGACATCCCCACCCACCCCTCGCATCCGACGTATCCGTTGATCCGATCGATCGAAGCAGCCCTGCCGCGGTTCCGCGATCGGCCGATGCTGATCTGCTGGGGCATGCGCGATTTCTGTTTTACCGAGGCATTCCTCGACGGTTGGGTGGAGCGATTTCCCGAAGCCCAGGTCCATCGTTTCACCGGCGCGGGTCACTATGTCGTCGAGGACGCCGGCCCGGAGATCCTCCCGCGAATCCGCGATTTCCTCGCATAGCGCCGCGCTCTCGCGCATGGGCTGGCGAGCCCACGAGGCAAGATTCACAGTTGGTTGTGACATGGCGGTGTAGCTTCCGCCGGTCGCCCATCCACACAAGGCGTTTGACTGCGCCCCGCGGTCGCTCTACACTCTGGACCGCGCAATGGTCCGGTCTTCACGGCTTGTGCGATACGAATCACCGCCGTCGGCGGGCTCGGGATACGACATGCGAATCGCCCTGGTGAATCCGATCACACGCCGCACCGAGGGCTACCACACCATCGGCAGCCGGATTCCTCAGCTTGGTCTGCAGGTGCTGGCCAGACTGACGCCGCCCGAGCATGAAATCGAGTTGATCGACGAGATCTTCGGCCACGATATAACGGAGTCACGGATCGAGGCGGGATGCTACGATCTCGTCGGGCTAACGGGCTACACCAGCGGCGCCACCCGCTCGTACGAAATCGCGGCGTGCTGCCGGCGCAACGGGGTGCCCGTGGTTTTCGGTGGGCCCCATGCCTCGGCAGTGCCGGACGAGGCCGCCCGCTACTGCGACGCAGTCGCCGTGGGTGAGTGTGACGAGATATGGCCGACGATCGTCGACGACGCCGCCGGCGGGCGCCTCCAGCAACGGTATCAGGGTCACCTGAGCGAGTTGGGCGCGGCGTTCGGTGGGGCCCGGCAGGACCTAAAACCGATCAACGGGTGCTACGAAGTGGCTGCCATCCAGACGTCGCGCGGGTGTCCGGTAGGCTGCGAGTATTGCAGCGTGACCGAGTTCAACGGGGCGCGCATCCGCCGGCGGAACATCGGCGCCATCATCGAGGAGTGGAACACGTCACCGAAGAAGTTCTTCTTCGTTGTGGACGACAACTTCTTCGGGGTGGGCGAGCGCCACGCCGCCTGGGCCAAAGAGCTGCTGCGGGCAATCATCAAGCATGGCAAGAAGCGCCTGTGGTTCAGCCAGACGACGATCAACATGGGCGACGACGACGTGGGGCTGCGCCTGGCCTACCAAGCCGGGTGCCGCGGCATGTTGATCGGATTCGAGACCTTGAATCCCGAATCGCTCAAGGACTATCACAAGGGGATCAATCGCAAGAATGTGACGCGCTACCGCGAGCTGATCCGCGGTTTCCACCGCGCGGGCATCAGTGTGTTCGGCGGGTTCATCATCGGTGCCGATCAGGACGACATGAATACGGTGGCCGAAACGGCGTTGGCCGCCGTCCGCCTGGGCGTGGACACGATTCAGATCACCAACCTGACGCCGCTTCCGGGGACGAAGATGTATGACCGCTACATGGCTGAGGGGCGCATCTTCGCCACCAGTTACCCCGAGGATTGGGAGCGCTACAGCTTCGTCGAGACGGTCTACGAGCCGAAGAACATGTCCGCCGCCGTCCTTGACGAGTCCATCTACGAACTGCGCCACACGGCGGCGGCGGTGCCCTGGGTATGGCGGCGCTCGCTGGCCACCTTCTTGCGCACGCGCAGTCTCACTTCCACGGTGTTCATCCACAACATCAACAGGGGTTGGAAGCGCCTGGCCAAGATTCAGGCTCCGCGCGACAAGGAGCGGTTCGGCTTCGTCCCCAACCCGTCCAACGAGCGCATTGCCGCCATCCGCCAAGCCTTCGCCATGTCCTAGGTGGCGTGTTCCGCTATCGACAGACTCCGCAACCTCGCCCCTTGTGCGCGGCGAACCTGCGTTGTTCGTCGTCTACAGGGGGTGACGCCACATGGGGGGATCCCTGTGGGCGGATGCATCGACATCTTGGTGTGATGAGGCAGCTATCCGATCTATGCCCCGAACTTCTGCAATCGGCCCGCGTAGGCGAGGGCTGTGGGAAGCAGGTAGCGGGCCTCCATGTGCCCCAGCCCACCGGTCAGGCACGCCCGTTCGCCAAACTTGGTGGCCAGGTCGGGGCGGCAGAGATCAGCAGCCAGCAGCACCGGAACCGGATGCCAACTGTGTTCGTGCATCCGCGCCGGCGTGCTGTGATCGCCGGTGACGATGAGCACGTCGGGCCTCGTTTCCATAATGGCGGGGATGCGCGCGTCAAGCTCTTCGATGCGCTTTACCTTCTCGTCGAACTTGCCGTCCTCGCCGGTGCTGTCGGTGTACTTGAAGTGCAGGAAGAAGAAGTCAAAACGGTCCCAGTTCTCTCGCAACCGTTCCACTTGCTGGTCGAGATGGGCGACTTTGGGAACCACGTCCATTCCCACCAGGCGGGCCATCCCGCGGTACATCGGATAGACGGCGATGGCCACCGGCGTGAGTCCGTAGATTTCCTGCATGGTCGGAATACGCGGACGCCGACCGAAACCTCGCAACAAAATCATGTTGGCGGGATGCTCGTCTTTGAGCACTTCGGCGGCGCGGGCGATAAACTCCTCCACGATCTCGGCGGTGCGCTGAGAGGCGGCGTTCCGCGGTGCGGGGCGTAGCGGGGGAACGCCGGTCGCCTGCGGATCGGTGTCCTCCACATCCCCGCCCAGCCCCATAAAGCTCCGGAGTATCACCGCGAATCGATGCTCGCGCCCCGGTTGCAGGAAAAGCTCGACCTTATCGAGGCGAATTCTTCGCATCTTGTCGATCAATTGCGCACAAACCGAGGTGCTGATGCGACCGGCTCGACGATCGACGACGTTGCCCTCCTGGTCAACCGTGCAGAAATTGCCCCGGATGGCAACATCGTTCGGACCGAGGAGGAAATCGCTGCCCAAGGCCTCGAGCACGCCGCGCCCGATCTGGTAGTCAAGCGGATCGTAGCCGAACAAAGCCACATGTCCCGGACCGCTCCCCGGCGTAATCCCGGGTAGTATCGGCGTTGACAGACCGCAAATGTTATCGGTCACCAGGGCGTCCATATTCGGCGTGGCGGCTGCCTCCAGTTCGGTCTCTCCGCCGGGCTTCATCGGCAGACCGCCCAGTCCGTCGGCCACCACCATAACGATCTTCGATTGGTTATAGCGATGTAGCGTGCGTGTTAGATCATGAATGTCCATGGTTGTCCCTTTGCCGGAAAGATGAACGTCAGAATCCGCACTCAGTGATGGGCGGGGTCATTGACGCTCGAACCCTCTTCCTCAGATCAGATCGGCCAATCCCGCACCATTTCTACATCGAGTCTCGACGATATCTGACGCCAGGGCAAGGGCAGGATGGCGAACCGCCTCGCCGGGAGATGTTACGGGGCTGTTGGTTCCTTTGCGCCCGCTTCCCGAGCCGCCAGGAAAACGCCCACCAGAATCAACGCTCCACCGCATGCCTGAAGGGGGGCAACACCCTCGCCGAGCGCCAAGTAGGCCAGTACCGCCGATCCGACAGGCTCGCCGAGAATGAACGCCGCGACGGTTGTGGCGCTGACGTACCGCAATGCCCAGTTGAGCGACCCGTGCCCCAGCAGTTGCGGAACGATCGCCAACAGCACGAAGTAGATGTATGTCGTATCGGCGTACCCGGAAAAGGAACGCCCGCACAACAGCATCAGTACCACAAGAACCCCTGCCGCGACTCCGTAGACCAGGCTGAGGTAGGAGAGGATGTGCACCTCCCGTCGCACCTTGCGGCCGATCAGGAAGTAGCACGAAGCCATCACCGCTCCACCCAGCGCCAGGCAATCGCCGCGGAGCGAACCTGTTTCGGCACCGGCATCTGACAAGGCAATCAGCCCGCCGCCCGCCACCGCGACGAAAATCGCCACGACCAGGCTGCGAGACGGCCTCTCGTTGAACAAGAAGTACGAAGCGATCCCGATGAAAACGGGATTGCTGGTGACGATCACCACGGAACTCAAGACGGACGTATGCTTCAGCGACGTGATCCAGAGAACGAAGTGCGCCGCGAGAAAACAACCCGCCAACGCAAGATAGACGAACTGCCCGCGGGACAGCTCGAAGAGCCCCCTGCCGCGGACTCCCCGCGCGATGGGGAGAAGTACGAAGGTGGCGATACCCAAGCGGGCCGCTGCGATGACCACCGGGGCCGCGTCTTCACAGAGCTTGATGAAGACTGCCGCCGTGGAGATCGACAGAACACCAACAATCAACACCGACGGTAGAAACAGGCTGTGCCTCACCGAGTCCGGACCTCACCCCGAGCACGAATGCCGGCAGGCCGCACCCTCGACCGACCGCCAAACGGCAGGATAGCGGTCCATACCGGATAGGTCCGCGGCATGCAAGGCGTAGCCACCCGGGTCGCGTAGTGGCGGGGCGGGCCGTGCCCGTCGTTTGGCTGCTCGGGTCACGGGCAGATGATGCCAGCCGGTCCGCAAACGCGGCATTCCGGATAGTCCGCCGGGTTGAACTCGTCAGACGACTTCAGCCACGCTCCGGCGAACAGGCCCAGGTCGGTGGCATCCACCGTACCGCTACAGTCGAAGTCCTTGTCGGCGCAATCGTTTTCCTCCCAGCCATCCGCGCCCTCGGACAGCAGCCAACACGCGGCGAACAGACCCAGGTCCGCCGCATCAACAAAGCAACTGTTGTCCAGGTCGTAGATGTAGGGGCAGCCCTCGCACTCGTCAGGAACACCGTTGGAGTCGGCATCTTCGGACGTGCCCGCGCTGATGTCGCACTCGTCGAGAACCCCGTTGTCGTTGCAGTCGTACACCGACGGTGGAACCAGCATACCCGTCACGCACAGATCAAACTTGTCCAGAATAAACCGCGTGAGTGTGGTGGCCGAAGCCCCATTGTCCACCGGCTCGAGGTGGAAGTAGTCCATCCGGCGGGCGTCGAGCTGCAGACGCTTGGTCGTAACCTTCAACGCGCCGTTGACGTACACCTCCACAACCTGGTTCTCCTCGCGCGTGTTGTCCAACACGACGTCGAGGGCATAGCAGGCGGCCAACTCGATCGAGACTCCCGTGTCGGCATACTGCGGGTACAACAAGCTTCCGGTGTTGACCAGGATGTGGCCTGGAACATAACCGGGATCACCAGCGGCCCCGACGTGCGACGCGAACTCGAGATGAACGACGACTTCGCCGCTCAGTGCGTCGTAGATGAAGAACTCCCAATCGTACTTTGAATCGACGTTCACATCGATCCGGGTGCGGAAAGACAGCGCGTAAGCGTGCACGTCGGGCGGAAGCTCGCCCGCGTCGGTCAGGAAGTATTCGCTCGCCACATACGCTTCCTCCGGTTCCGACGAAGGCGCCGTTACTCGGACCATCTGGTCCGTTTCTCCCGGTTCCAGCTCGCCTTCCTGGCAGCCCGGTGACCGAATGGTGGCACTGCCCGACGGGTTGTCCCAGGCGACGCCGTCGCCGTCGGAGTCAATGCCGTGCACCCCTCCGTAGGGGACGAACGGCGGGTCGGTCTGGAACCCGTTCCACGGGCTGGTGCAGGCTGCGATATCGCACTCGTCCGGACAACCGTTGTCGTTGCAGTCCGCGCTGGCTCCGTCGCGGATCTCACACTCGTCCGGTACGCCGGTGGTGTTGCAGTCGAAGCTGAACCGATCGGCGATGTCGCAGTCGTCGGGGATGCCGTTGGTGTTGCAGTCGAGTGCCGTACCGGCATCCAGATCACATTCGTCGGGAATGATGTTTGCGTTGCAGTCCAGGCTCGTCCCGGCGGCCACGTCGCATTCATCAGGGATACCGTTGTTGGTGCAGTCCTCACTGGTGCCACCCGCAATGTCACACTCGTCAGGGATGTCATTCCTCTGACAATCCTCGCTCGTGCCGGCGCTGATGTCGCACTCGTCGGGAGTGTTGTTGTTGTTGCAGTCCGATTCCAGGGCAATGCACACGTCGGGAATGCCGTTCCAGTTGCAATCCGCACTGGTTCCGGCCGCGATGTCACACTCGTCCGGCACATCGTTGACGTTGCAGTCGTTACCGGCCAGTTCGCACTCGTCGGGAACGCCGCTGTTATTACAATCCCGGCTGGTTGCGCCGGCGATGTCGCAACTGTCCGCCACGCCGTTGTTGTTGCAGTCGGGTTCGCACTCATCGGGAGTGCCGTTGCCGGTACAGTCATCGCTGGTACCGCCGGTAATGTCGCAAGGATCGGCGATCCCGTTGCTGTTACAATCCGGTTGGCACGCATCGAGAAACCCGTTGCCGTCACAGTCCGTTCCGGTCCCACACCCTGGAATATCGCAGTCTCCACCAGCGGGGCCGCAATCGACATCGCATTCGTCGCGGATACCGTTCCCGTCACAGTCTGTGACGGCAGTCATGCCGAGGGCGGGATTGCCCCACAGCGCTCCCCACTCGAATGTCTCATACCTGTTGTAGTACCATAGTCCCTGGGTATACATCTCACGCAGAGCCCATTGATGGGCCTGGCCTTGCGTGTAGTTTCCGGAGGTGACACACGTGGTGAAGAAGTAGTCCATGGATTGGCTGGAGCCGTCATAGGGGCTGTCCCAGCCTGAACGTCCGAAAGCCACCTTGGTGGCACCAACGAAACCGACGGCCCCCTGTTGGAGCATGGCCTGACCGATATTCAGATGATCGGTATCCGAGTTGCTGCAGGCGTCCGCGAAGATGATCGCCGGATAAGTGTCGTTCAAGGAACTGCAGTCCGATGACCGGATGAAGGCCTGCGAGCTGTAGCCCATCATATGGGTTGATATCGGTGAACCGTGCCCCGCCCAGTTGACGAAAGCGAATTGGCCGGAGGACCAAGCCGACAGGACGTTGGCGTGTGAGATTTCGTAATCGCAGGAGAATGTGGAATAGACCGTGTCGTTCTGTTCGTACATCCTCGTCATGGTCCAGTCGGACATCCACGGCTGATCGACCTTGGCCTCCATGAGTTCGGCGTTATCCGTATCCTCCCAGAAGAAGGAACCAAGCAGTAGGATGTTCTGCTTGAAGGCCGGATCGTAGTTCTGTTCATAGCGAATCGATTTGTCACAGATGCTCGCCACG
>Ga0190284_1001554_pt1 | contig 10078 bp, 5 predicted proteins | sample 48691812_MG_FD_161668 | JGI IMG/M metagenome (GOLD analysis project Ga0190284, IMG submission 161668) | Hydrothermal vent microbial mat bacterial communities from Southern Trench, Guaymas Basin, Mexico - 4869-18-1-2_MG | ecosystem: Environmental > Aquatic > Marine > Hydrothermal vents > Microbial... | reverse complement strand
GTTGTTGCAGCGGCTCTTATCGATCTCGAATTTGACAGAAAAGCGGGGCCGGGATTTTTCCAGATTATCAGCGCTCCGGGATTGCTCGCACACGGACTCGAATTGTCCGGGAAACCATTGACCGCCATGCAGTTCCTCGGAGATGAACGATACATCATCGACGAATCAGCGAAATGCGGCAAACACAAGCACATCAAAAAAGAAAATTCCGATGAAAGATAAAAAGACAAACACTTCGTTCTTGGACAATCGTCGAGGAAAAATTCATACTAAAAAAGGCGGTTGGATTATAGGTGAAGACGTGCATTGTGGCGGATATTCCATGATCGATGACTTGATGGGAAAAACGTCGCTTATGCAGGTCACCTTTCTGTCTGTGACCGGACGTTTGCCCGAACGTAGGCTTGCCGACTGGATGGAAAACAGATTTCTTTGCGCAAGTTGGCCCGATCACCGGATCTGGCCAAACCAGATTTCAAGTCTGGCAGGAACCCTTCGAGCGACATCTGTTGCAGCCGTCACTGCCGGTATACTGGCTTGTGATTCCCGCCTTATCGCAGCAGGTGCAGTTGATGCCACACACGGTTTTATCACTAAAGCACTGAAAAAAAAGAAACGCGGCACGACCGTGGAGGAAATAGTCGAATCCCATCCCAAACGAAAACAAGGCAAAGAAAACGGAAACACGATACCAGCTATTCCAGGCTTCAACAGGCCGATCGCTTCCGGAGATTTGCGAGTTTTAGCCTTAGAACGTATTGAGCGTGAAGCTGGATTTGGAAGGGGAGATCATCTTACACTGGCCTATGAAGTATCTGATTTTCTATATAAAAAATATGGCGAATCTATAAATAGTGCTGGATATTCTGCCGCGTTCTTGTGCGACCAAAAAATCAGCGCAAAAGAACATCGTTATATTTTCAGTGCGTCGGGGTATGCAGGCATGATTGCATGTTATTCAGAAACAGCGGATGAACCACCAGAGTCCTTTTTTCCTTTGAAATGCGAAGATTCGGATTATCAGGGGAAACCTTCACGGCCAGTACCAGTCCGCTGATTAATCCATTCAGGAATAATAGAAGAATAAGGTACTCCTTCACACAGTTCACTTCTTTTCCAATCATGGTAAAACATCAATTCAAATTAGCATGTTTGTTTCGACGCAATTACGCCAAACTTTTATATAAATTACTAGTGAATTTCGACCTCGCTATGAAAAAGGAAAATATATATTAGCATTACTTAATTTGCTAATTTAATTAGGTAATAATGAAACATAGAAGAAAAATTTTTCGGAATGCTACTTTGCTGTTGGGAAGTACAATTTCTCCCATGGCTGCCGCAGTTATTGCTCCATGTGTTCCTCAAATGGAAATTGTTTTTCAAAGTGTTCCTCATTCGAATTATTTGATAAAGCAGCTTTTGACGGTTCACGCCCTTTTCATAGCAATTACGGCCCCATTTTGGGGTGTATTTCTCGACCGATGGGGCCGGAAACCTGCAGTAATAATTGCTTTGGCGTTATATGGTATTTCAGGAGCTTCCGGCTATTTTTTTGATTCTTTATATGTAATTTTTGTTAGCAGATTTTTTTTAGGAATAGCAGTAGCTGGAACTGCAAGCGGCTTTACTACTTTAATCGGAGATTATTACAAAGGTGAGATGTTAAATAAATACATGGGTTATCAGGCCGCTTTCATTGGATTCTTCAGCGGTATTTTATTAACGGCGGGTGGAATTTTAGCGGATGTCGGATGGCGCTATGCGTTCTTGATCTATCTTGTCTCATTCGTCATACTTATTCTTGTTCTGCTTTTTATATATGAACCAGATGTCTTAAAAAAAGCAAAATCGAATAGTTCACCTGATTCCAATAAAACATTTCCAATTAAAAAATTGATCTTTGTATATTTGCTGGCCTTCATCGGAATGTCAATTTTTTATATGATCGTCATATTACTTCCATTCCATCTTGAATCTCTTAACACAAGCGGTACAAAAATTGGATTAGCCATCGGCATTTGTGTTGTTTTTGCAGGCGTATTTTCAATGCAATATTCCAAATTCAAAGAAAAATTTACCTTTCAAAATATTTTTTCTATTTTTTTCATGTTTATGTCCATAGGCTATTTTATTATTTACATTGCAAATTCGTATTATTTAATTTTAATTGGAGCGATTATTGTAGGAATGGGGACCGGCCTTCTCATCCCTAATGTAAACGTATGGGTAACTACACTTGTCTCTTCGGAAGTCAGGGGGCGGGCTATAGGATTACTCACCACATGTATCCTTGTCGGACAATTTTTCTCGCCAGTTATGACACAACCGATAGTGTCGCATGTGGGTATTCCTAAAACTTATTGTATATTCGCTGTCATATGCCTTATTTTATCAGCAATCTTGGGAGTTGTCAGATCTAAAGACTAACATTAGATGATGAATCAGAAATTGTGGACCAGGAGTGACAACGCTAAACGGCCAAGCGGACTTTCGCTTGGCCAAGCAAAGCGATAGTAGGAGCATGGAAGTAAGTCCGAACTGCGGTAAATTAATCCATATTATTCATGATTTTATTTGCAATCGGTTTTACGTGTCTCAAGACAGCACTCAAATGTTTTAATAGCTTCGTTAATATTCTGGTCGATCATAGGCGTGGAAATTGAAAACGTTCCTCTTTGAATATAAAATATACCTTGGTTCAGCATATCGAGGTGCAAGTATTTCAGGAATTCGACAAATGGTGCCAACGCCAACGCAATATCCTTTACATTGCGTATTTTATCAGCCGAAAAAACTAATTGGACCAATGAACCATAACCTAAACACTGACCTGCTATTCCAAGTCTGTTTATCACCTCAGTGAAGCCATTTCTTAGCCTATTACCAAGTTTATTGATTCGATCAATTTCTTTCTGGTCGTACATCTCCATATTCGCCAAACCTGCCGCCATTGTCAGGGGGTTACCGCTAAATGTCCCTGAAACAACGACACAATCAGGTTTTGTCTGATCGAATATACTCATAATTTCCTTTCTACCGCCGAATGCGCCGACAGGAAGCCCCCCTCCAATAATTTTCCCTAATGTTGTCAGATCAGGAATTACTTCCTCGATGGCTTGAAAGCCTCCCTCATTGAAACGAAAAGTGATAACTTCGTCAAAAATCAATAGAATATCATATCGATTTGTAAGTTCTCTCATTCCCTTTAGATAACCATCTTCCGGGGGAATACCTCCACCGGCCCCTATCATAGGTTCCATCATTACTGCGGCTATTTTTCCCTTGTTTGATATTATTATTCTTTCCACGGAATCTAAATCGTTGAATGGCGCGACAAAAATATCATTCAACACACTCGACGGCACTCCTGGAATAGTCTTGGCCTTCGGAAGACCAGTCGATTCCAAGTCTGGCTTATTATTAACCCCCACAAAATCATGGCTTCCATGATAACCTCCATCCATACAGATGAATCCATTCTTTCCTGTGTAAACTCTGGCGGCCCGCATTGCAAACATTGTTGCTTCTGTTCCGGAATTGCAAAATCGTATCAAGTCCATACCTGGTATTCGATTGCATAAAAGCTCCGCAAGTCTATATTGAAGATCAGCAGGAGCGCTATATGAAATGCCTTTTTTCATCTGCGATTCTATAGCCTTTATGACATGAGGATGCGAGTGACCATGAATATTTGCAGTAAAACAGTTCACATAATCATAATATTTGTTTCCGTCGGAATCATAAATGGAGCAGCCTCGTCCTTCCGATGCAAAAAATGGATGTGGGGCGAAATGAGCTACAGTTCGCGTACTGCCCCCGGGTATCCATTTTCTCGCCTTATTAAAATGTTCTTTGGATTTTTTTGTCCTGTTCAAATAATCTGACATAATATCTCTTTTGATTTTATCGATTTTCCGATCCTGCATGGAAATGCTCCTTATGTTTAGTTGAAAAAAGTTAATTGTCTATTTATATTCAAAATACATATCATATTGAAGACTTATCTGTCAATGTTTAAGGTACATACAAACGATTTGATTACAAAAGAAAATTCAGATAATTTAAAATGTTGGAGACCGTATATTCGTGTATTAAGCAAACTTACCAAAGAAACAGCCATATATTTTGCCGATTACAATTAAAAAAAAGACTATATAAAATATCTTTTTCATTAACTTTTTGTAAATTCATTATGTTATATGTGTCAAAAAAAATATGTGTCAAATATTATGTGTGATCGAAAAATAGCAGAAATATTAGTATACTCTTCTCTACGCAAAAAGAATCAGAAGCGTACACTATGAAATGAACGCCTTCATATTTTAGTCCAATAATGATAGACGATGGAATGGCCACCAGATACAAGACAACTATTTTGAATTTTCCGACTGATTAAGGTAATATTTAAGTCGATTTGTAGGATGTGTTAAATAGATTACATGTGATAAGAGGACAGAAAGGAAAAATAGTGAAAATTGTCAAACTCGATCATATCGGGATAAAAATTTTCAGTATTGATGAAGGGAAAAAATTTTGGTCAGATATTTTGGGTCTTCAATTTGTAAAATCCTTCCATGTGAAAAATTTTATGGCCAATTTGGGTTTATTTTCAGCAGGGGAAAGCAAGATAGAACTTTGCGAACCCGCGTCACCGGAAAGCATCGTTGCGAAAGATATTGAGAGGGAAGGTCCCGGCCTCCATCATGTTTCGTTCATTGTCGAAGATATTGACGAGGCATTTATGGAATTGAAAGAAAAAAACATTCCCTTACAGTGGGAAAAAATTCTTATAGGGGTTGGAGGTGCCAGAGTCATTTTCATAAATCCAGATGCCACACAGGGTGTAATCGTTGAATTGGCGGAAAAAAAATTATAATACATTGAAATTCGAATGCGAGGTTTGGTTGTGATCCGATGTCTTGTTTTGCTGTAATTAAGCATAATTTTCGCTTATTTTCTTTAGATTCTGCAGTAGCTATTCTTAATGTTTCGATATAATTTATCGTTCATAAAAAACTGAAAACTATACGTGACGCCTTCTCAGCGCCATTTCGGAGAAGATAAAGTAATACTTGCGCAACGATAAAAATTTTACGAAAGAGCCAGGCAGAAACCCCCGCGGAGATGGAGTGGAAAAACGGAAAATTGAGATCCTATCGAAGAAGTTTACTTCAATTTTGAGAAACCCTGCATTCACGTTAACCCGCGACGCCACGTCCCTCCGAAGGAAACGTTGTAAGAAAAAAAAACAACAACTATCTTGACACGCACTGCTATTTACATCCATGCAAGCATAAACAAGGTTTTTAGCCATGACTTGTCGCCACTCCCAGACGCGACTCTGAAGTGTCTTGAGCTGACCGTCATGAAAACACCTGAAATTTTCTCGCTGAAGGCTTTCAAACAACATTTATGCCGTAGAATCAAGTTTCTTCTGTGCCAGCGAAGTACATAAAGCCACACTCCGTCAAAGGTGTTCTTTCTTGTCCGTCAGTGCCGGAGTTTTGTCGAATGAGCCCGATGCGTCAGTCGCACCTCTCCTGAATTCCACAACCGACGCAAATGAGAAAGAAATTGAAAGAATGATTTACGTCCATGACCGACCGTGGAACTATCGGACAACAAAATCGATTATAAGGTATTCCGGATTCGGCTCGTTCCAATCTGAAAACGTACGAACAGGAATCTTCTTGTTCGCCTTTGGAGACCTCCGCTTCTTTTTCCTCGACTTTGCCTGATTGAGAACAGGAGCCAATAATCGATCTATAGTCGCCGCACTCGCAGCAAGAATGAGATTCTGGATTTCAGGATCAAGATTCAGATGGACATGGTGTTCAATCACCTCGAAAAGTGTAGGAAGTATCGCTTTCAATCGCTTTCCGCCGATCCGATCGGAGGCCTCCCAAGTTACGATAAAGGCCTCCGTGACGGCCTCATCGTAAACTTGGCGCCCATGGCCACGGCTCTTCCCTGAAGTACCTTCCTTTTGCTATCAACGGTCACAGAGCATCAGATTCGCATGTATACGGTGATACCCCGCTCACGGCAACGAACTGGTCAAGGATCATGGCCTTGGCTATTTTTGACTATTTCGTAAAAATTTATTTTGGCCTATTTTAACCATTTTGAGTCGTTGTAATTTGTTTATTGACAACACCTCTCAATATCAAAACTCATTGATATACGTCGAAGTAGATGTTTATGAGACAGGATCAATCTTATGAAGCAACGACTCTCTTTGGTTAACAGAAACAATGAGTCAATGCGACCAAGAAAAATGATTGACGCTGATAATCTGCGATTTAGTTGTTTTCTTCATTCTGACTTATTATTGAAAATTTTAGAACTTAGGAAATCGTATTGAGTAATATGATCTTTTTGATGACTAATATTTAAAAATATGGATGCTTTAAAATTTATTTTAATCAAATTTCTCTAGAAAAAATTAAATATTACACGGTTAATACATACAGAAGGTTGGAGTCTCGATATGGTCTTGATGACCTAATATTATATAAAAAAGGTAAATTACGCATGATAGCATCTGAAGAATGCAATAATAAACTATCGATTCATTCTGGTACATATGCAGATTTTCTGGTAAAGTACCTGGAATGGATAGGAACAAAATTAATATATATGATAGTTGGCGGAGCGAATGAACCCCTTACTCAATCTATATGTCACGAGTACGAACAAGGTAAAATAGATTACGTCTTTCCGATGAGTGAGTTAGGATTAGGTTTTTGCTTATATGGATATTCTAAAGAAAGCGGAAAGCTAGGTGTAGGGCTCGTCACTTCGGGCCCAGGAGTTACGAGCGGCGTAACAGACGGTATGGAGGTTGCCAGAAAAAACAATGTTCCTTTTCTGCTACTATCGGGACAATCAAAAACAACTCGTATCGGTAATGGAGGATTTCAATATTCTGATACGATTTCCATGTTAGACGCCGTAACGGTATATAACACATCCATCGATTATGTTGATCAGATGATTTGGAAATTAGATAAGGCAGTAAGAGAAGCATATATACAGAGAGGACCTGTTCATTTAAGCATTCCTATAGATATTTTACAAGAAAGAATAATAACTCCGCTAGTGCTACGTGATTCTCCGATTCCAGAAAAAGATAATTATTTGTTTAATGCAGACTCTAGAAGATTCAGAAGAATATTCAAATTATTGGAAGGCAAGAAACAAATATTGTTGATACTTGGCCAAAATTGCGATAAACGTACAATGCAATCGATAATAAAATTTTCTGAGTTAAAGGGCGTACCTTTTGTTACGTCACCACAAGGTAAGACATGGGTCAATTCAAGTCATAGCAACTACTATGGTGTTTATGGTTTTTCAGGAGATCCTTCAGCTACAGCGATAGTTGAAAATAGTAATATCGATTGCAAAATAATTGTAGGGCATGAACTTGCAGACTTCAGTACCGAAGGCGGAAAACTGATGATCTCTAATTGCTGTACAATATATATAGATGAAAATGAAAAATATTTCGATAGAATTCCTTATGCAGATCTTCGAGTTTCTGGTCCTATTGACGAGATTTTCGAAAACATTACAAAGGAAATATCTGAATCATATTATGAAATAGACACGATACCGAATAATGAACTATTATTTAAATCTAATGTGTCGTCTGTCGATAAAATAGCTTACGACAAGAATCACAACCGAAATGGAAGTATTAAACCTCAATATTTATTTGAAGAATTATCTAAAAGATCTCCGACAGGAACTTTATTTTACGGAAATACAGGTAAGTCGTGGTGGGGTATGTCCTATGTTGAAATGTCAAGGGAAGGCACTTTTAATGTTGAACAAGATCATGGCTCCATGAATTGGTGGCGTTGCGTCATTGGTGTTTCTGAAGCTTTGAAGGAAAAAAATCCAAATAATACTGAAAGAATAGTGTGCTTTCTCGGGGATGGTAGCGCTGGCATGGGAAGTAATGACATGCTGATTGCCGTAGAAAGAGAGTTACCTATTATATTCGTTATTCTAGACGATGGCAAACATGGGCTCGTAGAAGATGGACAAATTCTGGCGAATTTAAAGGCTTTCGGATGCGAAAGGCGGCATAAAATCAATTGGTCAGAAAGTGCAAAATCAATGCACATGCCATACGTTACGTTAGACAATAAATTTGAATTAGATAGGCTTGATATAGATAGTCTTTTTGAACGCAATAGGCCTTCGATAATTGTGGCTAAAGTTGATTTTACGGAACGAGCTAACATGGGAACACGACTTCGGATAATGCATAAAGAGTTTGCAGAAATACAGAATGTGTGATTAGAATATAATAAAAATATTAATGCCTTTCCTGACGATTGTGTGGGTTGAATGTGTGGGTTGAAATCACAGAATTTACGATACTGGTGACAATATGATACCTGTACAGCACAACATGATCATACATATTGTGGCCTCTGCAGAATGGAATTCATAGGCTCGGCGTATCAATAATCGAACTTTGTTGTTCAAGCCCTCCGCAATCGCGATGGTAAACCGGAACCGGACGTACGCTATGATTTCGTCAATGTGATTACGGATCGTGCGGGTGGTTTTTACGAAAGCCGGCAGGCGTGAGTGACTGGCCCAGGAAAGGCAGTTTTTCAGCTTATTCTTGGCCACGTTGGGTTGACAACGATCAAGGATACTTGCGAAACTTTCTTTCAGTAGGTATGCCCGTTAAAGCCTTGCGTTATCTTTCTGGAGATCCGACAGGCGATCGCTTTGTTCTGCCGTGAGGTTCCATGGGTTTTTCAAAAGAGGATAGCGTAATCCCTTGATAGCCGCAGCCGAGTCACTGGAGATCTCTTTGAGACGCAGCCACTCTTCTATGCGGATTTCATTAACCGCATCCCTAACCATCCGCTGCACATGGAATCTGTCAAATACGATCTGAGCTTGCGGGACATATTACCGTGCCGTCTGTATATATGCTTCGCTCATGTCCACACTCACCAGCTTGAACGCTTTGAAGCGCTTTTGGCCAAGATCCTTAAAGAAGGTGGCAAAGGTGTACGAACTCTTTCCATCTCTAACCCAAATGATGCGTCATGTGTCATGATTGGAAACTAGAGTCAAATAACGATGGTTTTTCCGGTAGGAAATCTCGTCAACCCCGATGTTTACCACGCCATCCAATAGATCCTCATTTCTGTGACGCTTGAATACGCGGTCAATGATCGTACCCACCTTACGCCAAGCTATCTGGAATACCAACGTGACACTCGTCTTGTCGCAGCACTGGACGAGATAGCCCATCGATTCCTCCAAGTCCGTTGTGAAGCGCGATCGGGGGTCGTCACTCCAGGGAATTTTTTCGACTACAATGCCGCAGGACCGGCACTGGACCCTTCGAGGAGTGTATTCCAGGTAAATAGTGACGCCACCAAAGTTCAAATGCCGCCAGCGTCGAGGCCCCAACGTATCAAAATCTGTCCGGAACGTTCCACAACGAGCACAGCGCGTTTTCTCCAGCTCGGCCGCACTTTGATAACCAACACCCCATCAACGACCTCAAATCCTTCAACGATTGTTTTCTTTATTCCCAAAACCTTCTTCAGTAGCGTAGTTATGCACATGGTAAATGGTCTCCTTAGTAGAATTTATTGCCACTGAAGAGTACCGTTTTACCGTGCTCATTTCTTTACAAGAATTATCTCACGCTAAACTCTCGATCTCGGCCATGGACTGACACTTTCGGGGGCTTTTACCGATTACAATCTACCCACACAATCGTCATAAGAGCCCAAAAAGTCATATCTATTGGACGAAGCGGCTTCGCCGCAGAGGAGCGTAGCAGTCGTCTGCTGGTGAAGTGACGTCATATCTTGTGGAGTCATCGGAGATAGAGATTTGATATCCTCCAACAGTCCGGCTGTGGAGCCGGAGTTTGGTTTTTGACCCACTAGTGGAGGATATTCAGATGACCGTATTTCGAGAACGCATGATCGAGGACATGCAACTTGCCGGCCTGTCGCAAGGGACTCAAGATGCATACGTTAGAGTGGTTCGGCAATTGGCGTCACATTACAAACTTTCGCCAGAC
>Ga0190284_1001553_pt1 | contig 10079 bp, 7 predicted proteins | sample 48691812_MG_FD_161668 | JGI IMG/M metagenome (GOLD analysis project Ga0190284, IMG submission 161668) | Hydrothermal vent microbial mat bacterial communities from Southern Trench, Guaymas Basin, Mexico - 4869-18-1-2_MG | ecosystem: Environmental > Aquatic > Marine > Hydrothermal vents > Microbial... | reverse complement strand
AGGTCGGTAATTTCTGTGAAAAAACAGCTGCTGCCTTCTTCGATGCAATAATCGAAGCAGCTTGGAAAAGTGTCGGCTTGTCAAAGAACAATTTGCTTATTATAAACTTTAATCCCGAAAGTTGAGTAATAATAGAGAAAAATAACGAAAAACCTTTATTATTTTATTTTCCTTTTTCATGATGCTTTCCTCCTTTGAATAAATTACTCCGTAATTTATTAGCTCATAGCTGACATCTGATCCGGCGTCGCCTCCGGCTTCAGACTACGCTTTCAAAGCTACGCCTCGACAAGATGCCGTGACAAGTAGCTCGTAGTCTGAAGGTAAAAGTAAGGCAGAAGGCAGAAAAGGTACACAGGCAGAAAAGATACAGAGGAAGAAGGTACAGAGGCAGAGAGGCACAGAGTCAGATTCCTGATTTTTGAATTCCGATTTTTATGATGCTTCCCTCCTTTTAGTTGTCTTTATTAATACAAAATATGCGGCAACTGTGCCGATTGTAATTGCAGCCATATCACCAAAAGAAAAAGTTCCCCGGACAAAATAGTTCCCGGTATTTTCAAAAAACGGAATCGAGAAAAACCAGTCCGGTATAAATTTTATGAACATAGTGCTAAACTTCTGGCCAAGCTCAAAAACTGAATCTATTAAAAACCAGAATAAGCAGATAATAATGAGGTGTCTTTTTTTTGAAGCGATTAAACCTGCTGTTATAAGTATGAATGAAAATACATGGGCAAAAGAAGGCAGGCTGTTTCCGATAATATTGAACAAAGCGGGCAGGGTGTGGTAAAGACTTATGTTAACAGGGCTTTTATCTACAAAATAGGTCTGATCCGGCGGCCGATCAACAAGATATACCAGTATGCCGATAAAAAGTACTGTCGCACCTGTCAGAATCTGGATTCTGTTTATTGAATTACCATCTGTGTTGTCGGATTTTTTCATTTAACATTTTCCCTGTAGCAATAATGGAATTCATCAATATATTATGCATGCCGATTTTCTTCATAATTATTAAACGAAAATTCGATTCACCAAAGGAACCTGTTTTGCTAATACCCGTACAATATGTCCTTATTAGATATTTACACTTTTTACTACGAAACAGATCACATCAAGGGCGTGAAATTCATCACACTGTTTCTCGGATTTGATATTTCCACTAATCTTTGTGGCCGAATCACACTAACAGTTTAACACTACATATTTATCATTATAATTTCAAGCATATTATAACTCTAAGAAATCAATTTCAGAGGCAAAATTATCCTTTTAATAAAAGGATATGGAAACGGCTTAATCCTCAACTCCACAGGGCTCAATCAGTAACTGGAGTCCTTCAAGAATTTGATAAAAATGGTTACGGGTCACCGAACCGATTTTTCTGCCGGATCACTTTTGTTTACGGTTTAGCCATCTGGGATATTTTTTACGAGGCCGTCAAGGTTTAAGGCCAATTCAAAAAGGTTCTTGAAATTTCATTGAAATATGTAAATATTTTTTCTTGACTTAACTATTTTGTAGCTGTATTGTAGCTGCGTTATAGAGACATTTGTAAAACGGCACTTTATGCCCGATTTCTTTGTCCCCGATGAGCGGGATCTACGCTTTGCTTAGACAGGCTCAAATTTCAATCCTCGAAATATTTAATATATGGATGCCTGTCCCGCTGTATTTAAGCGGGGTGGTTGATCCGCCGGAGGCGGATCGCCTTCCCCCGCTCAGAGTCCGGGATCTTCGACTTGAACTCGAACATAAATTACCATTTTTCAAAGGCCTCATAAAATCTTCAGAAAAACCATCAACAACTTAATTTAATCAAGGAAAATGCCATGCATAAATTACTGACTGCCAGCCCTGGCGAAAAGATGCTCCTTCTTGGCAATGAAGCAATTGCCAGAGGAGCCATTGAATCGGGTGTCGCTTTTGCCAGCACCTATCCAGGCACACCATCTTCAGAAGTATCCTTAAACTTTTTCCAGATGTCCCAGGAAAGCGATCTTTATTTTGAATACAGCACTAATGAAAAGGTTGCCCTTGAGGTGTCTGCCGCTGCCGCAAACTCCGGTATCCGTACTATGTGTATAATGAAACATGTTGGATTGAATGTGGCTGCGGATGCGCTCATGACCCTTGCTTATGTAGGTGTCAAGGGCGGGCTGGTTATTATGACCGCCGACGACCCGTTCATGTTTTCCAGCCAGAACGAACAGGACAACCGTTATTACGGCAAACTTTCAGGACTTCCAATTGTTGAGCCTTCAACAGTGGAAGAAGCCAAAGATATGGTTGCCTATGCATTTGATCTTTCAGAAAAGTTGCAGGAACCTGTGCTTTTCAGAACTACTACCAGAATCAACCATTCAACAGGAATCGTTACTTTAGGCGAAATGAAAAAACGGATCACAAAAGGGGATTTTACAAAGGACCCGTTCAACTATGTGACAGTTCCTGCTGTTTCAAGAAATCTGCATGTAAAGCTTCTTAAAAATATTGAAACCGCTCGGGAAATTTCCGAAAAATCAGAGTATAATTTCATCACCGGATCGGGAACTTGGGGCATTATATGTAACGGGGTAAGCTACAGCTATGCAAAAGATGCTTTGGAAGATCTGGATATAAAAGATAAGGTCAAGATACTTCGCATCGGTTTTTCACACCCAATGCCAAGCAATCTGATAAAGGCTTTCTTAAAGGGATGTGAAAAGGTTCTGGTTATCGAAGAAGGCGAACCTTATATGGAAGAAGCAGTTAAGGCGTTTGCACAGGAAGCAGGATTGACACTTACAATAAAGGGTAAGGACGAAGACCTTTTTTCACGGCTTTTTGAATTTAATCCGGCCCAGGTTCGGCAATGCATAGCAAAATATTTCGACCTTAAATACACACCCGTTGCTCTTGCTGATATTTCCGATGTTCCTGAAATTCCCCAAAGGCCGCCCAACCTGTGCGCAGGCTGTTCCCACAGGGCTTCCTTCTATGCGGTAAAAAAGGCTGCTGAAGCTGAAGGAATGGAGACAATTTATCCCACCGATATCGGATGCTATACACTTGGCTTGCTGCCGCCGCTTTCCATGGCGGACTTCTTAATATGCATGGGATCTTCCGTCGGTACATCCTGCGGCTTTTCAAAAGCGACAGACAAAAAGGTTATATCCTTTATAGGCGATTCAACCTTTTTCCACTCAGGAATACCCGGTCTTGTAAGTGCTGTCTTTAATAACCATAATTTTACTTTGGTTATCCTCGACAATGGAATTACTGCTATGACCGGCCATCAACCGAATCCGGGTGTGGACATGGCAAATTTCAACCTTGACGGGTATGGCAGGGTTTCCATAGAAAAAATGGTAGAAGCCGCCGGTGTTCAACACATTACGGTTATAAAGCCATACAAGGTTAAAAAGAGTATAGAGGCAGTGAGAGAGGCTTTAAAGTTTAAGGGTGTTTCAGTTATTATTGCGCAGGAACTATGTACCCTGTATGCAAAAAGCCTTAAAAAACTTAAAGGAAAGCCGTTTTATATCAGTGATAAATGTAAAAATCACAAAGACTGCGTTAACGAACTTGCATGCCCGGCCTTTTTTCTTAAGGATGACAGACCAAAGATTGACCCTGATCTGTGCGTGGGATGTGCACTCTGTGCACAAATTTGTCCTGAAAATGCAATACTGCCTTTAAAGAGCAAAGGAAAGGCCGCATAAACAAACGTTTTAGATATAACGATAGGAAATTAAAAATGGATACAACAAGATTAATCATAGTGGCTGTTGGCGGACAGGGAAATCTACTTGCTTCCAGGGTTCTTGGAGAAGCTGCACTTCTTTCCGATGTTCCTGTTCGAATGAGTGAAATACACGGCATGGCCCAAAGGGGTGGAGTTGTGGAATCTGCCATCGTTTTCGGAGATTCCGATAGCACCATCATTTCAGATGGTGAGGCAGATGTGCTTGTCGGGTTTGAGCCGTCTGAAACAATCCGGGCGATAAACAAATCCAATTCAGACACCGTTGTTATCACCAATCTTTCACCTCTTCCGCCGTTTACAGTGGCAATTGGTAAAGGTACATATCCCGATCTTAATGAAGTTCAGGATTTAATCAGGGCAAAGACAGCAAACCTGATAGCGTTTGACGCCGCCGACCTTGCAAAAGAGGCCGGTAATGTCATGTCCGTAAACATGGTACTCCTTGGCGCCATGATTCAAACTGATATTCTTCCCCTGACAGCAGACAGCATAAAAGAGATCATAAAAACAAAGACAAAGAAAGCCTTTGTAGATATAAATCTAAAAGCTTTTGACCTTGGCTTTTCCACAGCAAAAGAAATAGGCTGATATGTGATCTTTTTCGTGACAACTCAGGTTCACAGTTCAAGGGTTCACGGTTCAGGTTTAGAGAGCGATGAAACTTGAAATTAGAAAGTAGAAATTCGGGAGAAGGCCAAATTTCCAATTTCTATTTTCTAATTTCAACGTTCCATGAACCTGTATAGTTACCCTTTTTTCTTCATTTAATTCTAAAGGAGAGGGTTATAAAATGAATACAAAAGCTAAATTTAACCCCCAGTCATTTGCAGTAATCGGCGCCGGTCCGGTTGGTTGCATTGTTGCAGCTTTTCTTGCAAAGGGTGGATATGATGTAACCCTTTGTGATGTTATTGAGGATCTGGTCAAACCGGCCACAGATCCTGGAATCATTATAGAAGGTGCTGAAAACTTTCAACAGTCTGTATCAAAAACTATTACGAATATTGATGAGCTGGCAAAAAACCCACCCGATGTAATCTTCATAACTGTTAAGGCCAATGTGTTGCCGCTTATTGCCTCTGCAATCGAAAGTTTTTACAAGGAAGGTATGTATGTGGTAAGTTGGCAAAACGGCATCGACACTGAGCTCGAACTTGCCAAGACCCTGGGGAAAAAGCCTGTGATGCGCGCCGTTGTAAATTACGGGTGCGGGTTAAAAGGGCCTGGCCATGTTATTATGCCGTTTCATCATACGCCGCACTATATCCAGGAACTCGATTCTGAATCAAAAGATGCAGCTGTTTCCATAGCCCAAGCCCTTACCAAGTGCGGCCTTACAACTGATCATACAAATCAGATTATTTCCATGGTCTGGCGTAAAAGCATTATGAATGCCTGTATGAATCCAGTATGTGCTGTAACCGGGCTCACAATGGCACAGGCAATGAATGACCCCATTGTTTTCCAGATCGTCGATGCCCTGGTTAAAGAATGTGCAATGGTTGCCAGGGCTAATGAGATCGATCTTGGATGGGATTATTATCCCCACGCTATAGAATACATGAGAAATGCGGGCAATCATAAACCTTCCATGCTCATGGATATTGAGAATAATCGCAGGACTGAAATCGATTTTATGAATGGAAAATTCGTTGAATACGGAATACGGGCAGGTGTGGAGACACCCTATAATATTACGTTGAAGGCGTTGGTAAAGGGCCTGGAATCTAAGTAGGACACAGATTTACACAGATTCACACGGTTTTTTATAATGCTGTTACTTTTTCCTCATTAGTAAAAAATAATATATCTGTGAGATCTGTGTTTATCCGTGTCCCATTTGGGAAAAGTTAAAATCATAATAAATTGATATATGAACAATAAAAACGCAACACGCATTTTCGTGGGTGCAGATGTCGGAGCATCAAGGACAAAAGTCGCGGTTCTTGATCAGGATAAAAACCTCATCGGTCATGCAATAGATAAATCCGGTACAGACTTTACTGCAACAGCAGAAAGTTGTCTGTCCATATCCCTGAAAATGGCAGGTGCAAAAAAAGAGGATATCGTTAAAGCCATATCAACCGGATACGGCAGAAAGAATGTTTCCTTTGCCAGTGAAACAAGAACCGAAATCGGCTGCCATGCAAAGGGATGTTATTTTTACTATCCTTTTTCTATCACAATTATTGATATAGGCGGGCAGGATAATAAAGTTGTCAAACTTGACGATGCCGGACTGCGCACAGGTTTTAAGATGAATCGCAAGTGTGCTGCCGGAACAGGTGCTTTTCTTGAAGAGATGGCCCCGCGGCTCGACATAGCCCTGGAAGAAATGAACGACCTGGCAGTACTGTCAACCGATATGATTAAACTGGGCAGTTATTGTACCGTCTTTTCAGGTACGGAAGTGCTGGAAAATATAAGAAACGGTAAAAAGGTACCGGATATTGTAAAGGGACTTTTTTTCTCTGTAATCAAAAGGATTATTGAAATGGATTCCTTTACAAAAAAGGTTGTCATGACCGGAGGCGTGGTTGCACATAATCCTTATCTGGTCGAAATGGCCGAAGAGCTTATCGGAAGAAATATTTTGGTGCCGGAACATCCGCAGCTTACCGGTGCTGTTGGAGCGGCGTTGTATGCAATAGAGACGGTCTCGTAAAAAGTCCAACTTCTGCGTTGTGCTGCATTTCGTAATCATTCAACGTACCATTAGTACGCCTCATGATTACAAAATTTGCACGCCTTTTTATCCCGCTGATTTTTTAGCGGGAGAATTTGAACTTTTTACGAGACCGTCTAAACCTAAATTTTAAAACTTAAAACCAGATGAATTCGATTTTTTATGAATTCATCATTAAATAATGGAGGAATTTTTATGGCTGAAGAAAAAAAGATAGTTATCAATAGGCTCAATGCCGCCAGAGATTTAGGAAAATTCATGGCAGATTATTACTATGAACTTGACGAGGCTTCAAAATCGGGTAAACAAAAAATCGCATGGTGTACAAGCGTGGGGCCTGCCGAAATATTAAGGGGTCTCGGTTTCCTTACCTATTTCCCTGAAACCCACTCTGCCATGTTGGGTTCAACACGAATGGCTACTGACCTTATCCCTGTCGCCAATGCGCTCGGTTATTCACCGGAAATCTGCTCCTATCTTACCGCCGATGTCGGCGCCTTTATTGAAGGAGTAACCCCTCTGGCCAAGGCATTTAAAGGAATTGAGAGCGTACCAAAGCCTGACGTGCTCGTTTTTAACACAAACCAATGCCGGGACGTTCAGGACTGGTTCGGCTGGTATGCTGAAAAGTTTGATGTACCAATGGTAGGCATTCACACTTATCGTGGAGTTAAAGATGTGACAGACTCTCATATTACTTCCATAGCCAAACAGTTTGAAAATATAGTTGAACCACTGGAAAAAGTTGCCGGCAGAAAGCTCGATATGGATGAGTTGAAAAATGCCGTTAAACTTTCCCGTGAATGTTCGGACCTGTGGGATAAGTGTCTTGCCGCTGCCTCGGCGACTCCTTCTCCTTTGACCTTTTTTGACGGCACCACACTTATGGGCCCGGCTGTTGTGGCAAGAGGAACCCAGGAGGCACTGGATGCATATAATTTGCTTCTTGAAGAGCTGAACGAGAGAGTTCAAAGCGGTGAGGGCGCCATAGAAGATGAACGTTTCAGAATTTACTGGGACGGCATGCCGGTCTGGGGCAGGTTGAGTATGCATTCAAAGCTGTTCGCCGGTCTTAATGCTAATGTTATTGCATCTACATATTGCAGCAGCTGGATATTTTCAGCTTTAGACCCTGAGAAACCCTTTGAGAGTATGGCCAGGGCATATACGGAGCTTTTCATAGTACGATCCGATGAATACAAAGAAAAATACATAAAAGAGAAACTCGACTATTTCAAAATCGACGGAGTTGTCTATCACGATGCCAGGACATGTCCTAATAATACAAACTGTCAGTATGGAATGCCCCAGCGGCTTGAAAAGGAGACAGGCATACCAAGTTTAACCATTGACGGTGACCTGAACGACCTAAGGTGTCTTTCTGATGAACAGACTAAAACAAATGTCGAAGCCTTTATTGAACAATTAGAGGAGAGAAAATAAAATGTTAGACTCTTTATTCAGACCGAAATCAGTTGCAATTATCGGTGCATCTACAAAGGACCTTTCCATAGGAAACAGGGTTATTAAAAATCTTGTCGATTTTGAATTTAAAGGGCCCGTTTATCCTATCAATCCCAAGGCGGATGAAGTCAGGGGAATCAAGGCTTACAAGTCAATCATGGACTGCCCGGATGGTATTGATGTAGTACATATGGTTATACCCGCAAAATTTGTGCCCCAGGCAGTGGAAGATTGCGGTAAAAAAGGTGTTAAAAATATCATTATAAATTCCGGTGGATTTTCTGAAATCGGCCCCGAGGGTGAAGCCATTGAAAAAGATTTCCTTGCACGGGCAAAAAAATACGGCATCAGGATGTTCGGCCCTAACTGTCAGGGAATTATCAACTCCGACCCGGAAATCAGGGCATACTGCAACTTTACATTTACAAAGCCCGACGTCGGATTTATATCCATAGTCGCATTAAGTGGTGGAGTGGCTGAAGTTATCCACCAGGGTTTTTCCGAGATGGGAATTGGAACACGGATTTATGCTTCCAACGGAAACGCCTGTGATATTACTATCCCGGAAATTATTCGGTATCTTGGTGACGATGAAGGCACGCGGGTAATCGTAACTTATGTGGAAGGCCTCAGAGATCCTGAAACATTCATGAAAGTTGCCAAAGAGGTGGCAGCCAAAAAGCCTGTTCTTGCCATGAAAGCCGGCCGTACCAAGGAAGGCGCCAAAGCAGCCGCCTCTCATACAGGCGGACTTGCAAAAGAAGATATTGCAACAGACCTTATATTTAAGAAAGCAGGCATCCTTACTTTCAGGGACGAGGGTGAACTTATCCAGGCTGCCGCGGCTTTTGCAACCCAACCCATTCCAAAAGGAAAACGCGTGGGTATTATTACAAATACCGGCGGTCCCGCTGTAATTGCCACAGATATACTTGTTGCCGACGGACTTGAATTGCCGCCCCTTTCTGAAAAAACTAACAGCCTTTTAAAGGAGAAATTATACCCAGAAGCAACTGTCAGCAACCCTGTTGACGTATTGGCGACCGGTAATGCCGGCCACTACAGGGCTTGCCTTGATGCCATGATGGATGATGATAATTTCGACTGCGTTTTTGTCAACTTTGTCACTCCATTCTTTGTAGATACGGACAGTATTGCAAAAGAGATTGTAGAGGTCAACAAACAGCAGCGAAAGCCTATCGTTTGCAATCTTATGACCGACAAACGCCAGTGGACTGAAACAGTAAAAATACTGCAGGAAGGCGGCGTTCCATGCTTCAGCCTGCCAGGTGTTGCAGCACGAGCTTTGACTGCCCTTGTCAGATACAATACAATCCGCAGCAGAGAAGTAGTAGAAGTAACCACATTTGCAGATGTCGATAAGGCAAAAGGACAAGAAATTATAGCCGGGGCCAAAGGAGATGGAAGAAATATTCTTTCGGCTACCGAGGTTTACGATATTCTCGCAGCGTACAAAATTCCTGTGGCAAACTGGCGGATAGCAGGCAACGCTGAAGAAGCCGAAAAAGCGGCTTTGGAAATAGGTTTTCCTGTTGTTGTTAAAGCCGACTCCAAAACTATCATTCATAAGAGTGATATGGGCGGCGTGGCGGTTAATGTAAAAGACGGTGATGCTGTTAAATCTGTTGTCGTGGAAATGGAAAAGAAACTGGCGGCAGATGACCTTAAGTTCTTTATCCAGAAACATATGCCGGAAGGACTGGAAGTAATCATGGGCGCAAAGGCTGAAGAAGGGCTTGGTCACCTGATTATGTTCGGAATGGGTGGTATTTATGTTGAAGTTTTCAAGGATGTCGTTTTTGACATTACACCTGTTTCTGCAAGTGAGGCGCGTGGCATGATATCTTCCATTAAGATGGCGCCTCTTCTGGAAGGTGTAAGGGGTGAAAAAGGTGTGGACCAAAAAGCCCTGGTTGGAATAATACAGCGCCTGTCCCAGCTGGTAACCGATCTTGATGATATTGAAGAGATGGATTTAAATCCTGTTATTGCGTACGAGGATGGAGTGTTTGTTGTGGATGCAAGAATCAGCATATAGATTACAAGTTATGGGTTACGTGTTGCGGGTTATGGGTTAAAATTTAATGCAACTCGAAAATCGCAACCCGCAACCCGAAACGCGAAAGGAGCATAAATATGGCCTGCTGGATGAACCTG
>Ga0190284_1001552_pt1 | contig 10081 bp, 10 predicted proteins | sample 48691812_MG_FD_161668 | JGI IMG/M metagenome (GOLD analysis project Ga0190284, IMG submission 161668) | Hydrothermal vent microbial mat bacterial communities from Southern Trench, Guaymas Basin, Mexico - 4869-18-1-2_MG | ecosystem: Environmental > Aquatic > Marine > Hydrothermal vents >... | reverse complement strand
AAAAAGGAGAATGTTTGTTAAAGCCGAATCCAAGCCATATTGGCGGGAGCTTTGACCTGGCCTGAATTATTTAAATCTGAAAAGAAGGAAGATTCGGCCAAATCCCTTTTCCCTATGACAGGGCCGGAAACAGGAGAAAACTTATGTATGTTATTTTCGTTATAAATTACAAAGGCGGAGTCGGAAAAACCACAATAACCGCCAATCTCTCAACAGAACTGGCTTATCGAGGATTCAATGTCTTAATGACTGATCTGGACCCATAGGAATGTCCCAAGTTTTTGGACTATAACAATGAGGAACCTGCGAAACTGACACAAAAAGGAGCGGCGATTTACAGATTGCTGGCAGGGAATGAAAAGATTCAGGTGGATTATATTGATGAGGAAATGATTCAGATGTCGGAAAGGAACTGAAAAAATGATAAACTTTAAGCAGGAGGAACTGATTGAAGTTCTTACAGATCAGATCAGAGAAAAATTCCGGGAAGTCAGACTGAACAATGTCTCGGAAAGCTGGGAAGACCCGGAAACACTGTGGATTCATGTCACGGCACCGGAGGATGAAAGCAGAATGATGGATCTGATAGAATTTGCAGGCGATCATACAACTGATATTCTGATGGATTACGGCTACCATATGTTGGTCATGCCGACGCGGAAGCCGAGCGGAAGCCGAGGGATCAATCCCCCGGCTGAAAGCCAAAGCACCCTGAAGGGAGCTATTCTGGAGGGTTAACTGGCTTCAGCCTGCTTCAGCTTTCAGCCTCGGAATTGATTCCGAGGATTAGTCGGGTTTAGCTGGCTTCAGCCTGCTTCAGCTTTCAGCCTCGGAATTGATTCCGAGGATTAGTCGGGTTTAGCTGGCTTCAGCCTGCTTCAGCTTTCAGCCTCGGCATGACAGCGGATCGGAGGATCCGTTCAATCCTGAAATCCGTTCTCATATCTGCCTGTGAATACCCTTGACATTATAAGATTGCGGTGTAAAAATGGTACCAGGAAACGAACTGAGAAAAATTGGACGAGCAAGGCTTAAAGATGCTGATATCCTTTATAACAACAGGAGGTATGACAGTGCGGTATATCTCTGCGGTTATGCTATAGAACTCTTTCTGAAAGCACGGATTTGCCGTACTCTGAAATGGGCCGGCTATCCGTCAACCCGTTCCGAGTTTCAAAGCTATCAGAGTTTCAGAACACATGACCTGAATGTATTGTTGAATCTGTCCGGTTTAAGAAGTAAAATCAACGCCCGTTACTTTACAGAATGGTCAGATGTGATTACCTGGAACCCTGAAATAAGATATGAAGCTGTCGGTGTTGTCAGTCAAAGCGATGCGTCAATTATGATTGAATCAACAAGAACCTTATTGGGTGCGATATGAAAAAAAAACTTATTGAAAAGCTGATTTCCATAGAAAACGAAATTGCAGGAGAAAAAGGGCCTTTTCTCCTGTTCGGATTGTTCGAGCGGGAAGATTCTCCGAACATGTGGGATATTGTCGTATCATCCCCATGGATTGACAAAAACAGGAGGAAGACATCAGAGTACATAATAGATAAGATAAATTCGGAACTTACACCTGAAGAGATGATTACTCTGTCAGCGGTGGTGGTTTTGTATCCGACAAACGACTTTGTCAGGGATGTCACCGGGGAGGTTGACGAGGTTGAACACCGAAGCGAGAGACTGACAAACTGCGTATTCAACGGAATCACCATGAAAAATGCACATATCATCACCTCGAAAAACGCCTGATTATAACGGATTCAGGAAAGACCCTGAACGTGAATATGACAGCGGATCAGAGGATGAAACGGATCTCTGGAATCCGTTCTCATATCATATTGCTGGTACAATATCGGGTTGCTCAATGTCGGAAAGAGGAAACAAAGCTCCGCAGATTATCTGTTCTATGGGGAAGTGAGAAGTGAGAAGTGAGAGGAGGGAAGTGGGAATACGAGGATGGCATGTCCGTCCGACCCTGTTTTCCAAAAAAAATTGAGGCAATGACATTATTTCAGAGGCACGATGGAAATAAAAAATATTTTTCACTCTGTATTATTTAAAGGCGCAGGCGACTCACCTCTCCGATACAGTCCGGACAGTCAGGGACTTGGTCTTGAGTTGCCTGAAAGTGTTCTGAAACAGGCTCGTAAAGGACAAGGACATGAATTGGTCCTGTACCAATACATTATATTTCAAATGCTTTTGGAAGAAGGGCTGGGAGAAGAAATTAAAAACGGTGTTTACCTACCTTCGGAAAACGCTGTCCGATTGGACTCCGAAACCAGAAACATTCTGAACCTTTCGGAACCGTGGCCCGGCTCTTTTCGATTACAGACCCATAGCATATCAACAGGAACGGATTTCCGGCTTCAGCTTGAACTGCTCACACCAAACAGCGAAGTCATCAGGAATTATTCCCTTCATGGACCGATTTTGTCTGTGAGCGAGGAAGAAATTTATCTGCCTGAGGTTTACCAATGGGAAGCTTTGAGTGCTATAAACGACCACCATCAACTTGCCGAATATGGCAGAGATGAGTTTCAGAATCTTTTGGCAGTTCACCGTTTAGTTCAGGCCAGGGAATCAGGCCTGGATATTGATCTGTCAGCGTTCCGTGAAAAGAACACCTTAAAGCCGGAACATGTGGGGCTTGCCATTCAGGAAGAAAATGACGGAAGTCTTACTCTCATTCCCAGCTTTGGCGGAGATATTTCCCCTGATGCCATAAAAGAACGCCTTGGCCAGATTCATTCCGAATCCCGATCAAAAAGTCTGCGAGTGGGCCAAACCATAGTATTGCTGGATGAAAAGCGGTTGAAGGCTGCCCGGGAAATTATTTCCAATCATAAAATTCCTGCGTCCTTAAAAGAGACTTTTTTCAATAATCCGTCAGCTTTTTTGGATGCGTCTCTGGTTGATTTGGATGTCGGATTTTCATTCCGTGTCAAAGGGGCAGGGCCGTTCAAACACGGCTATTTAGGAGAAACTGATGAAAGTGGCATCAACTGGTTCTATCAGGAAGATAACATTTCTGTCACCCAAGGCTCGGAATCAGCCAGCCCGGAGGAATTGGAAAACATAATCCCTGATTCCGAATCTCTTGAAAGATTCCACTTACATTTTGAAGATGCTTTAGCCACTGGTGCTTCAATTTTGGAATTTGACAAAAAAAGTGTGGACATTTCAGATTCTGATGAAGTTCGCCGGGTAATCCGGACATTGGAACAAAAATTTCAAGATTTGAATGGCTCAGTTCAAGAAGAAGAGATATCTTCGGAAGAAAAAGAAAACAACAAAGATGAGGCTCCCAAAGTTTTAGATATACATCTGCAAGATGAGGAAATCTCCGTGGGGCAGGAGGGCGGAACGGCACCGTCCAAAAAATTATTATCTGACATATCTGTTGATTTTGATTTCTACAAGCGAAAGCCTTATCCCCATCAGGAAGAAGGCATCCGTTGGCTATTTGCTTTGGCCACAAATGAAGAAAAAATTACTGAACCGAAATTGCTCAGGACAGGTGCCTTGTTGGCGGATGATATGGGGCTTGGAAAAACTTATATGGCCTTGGTGGGAATCCGTGAATATCTCTTACAAGCCTCAGATATTGCAAAAGACAGACCTGTTCTGATTGTTGCTCCTTTAAGCTTGTTGGAAATCTGGCATCGTGAGATAGAAGATACATACAAAAATTCCCCTTTTAATCGGATTGTCATTCTTCATGTTAATGCGGATCTTCCGGAATTCCGTCTGCCGAGAAAAAATGTTGAAATTCGCCATCAGCATTTGAGTGATAATGAAACTTCCGGCGAAACGCCTGTGAAGTATGCCCGCTTTTCTTTGAAAGTTGGAAAACAGTTTGGAACAGAAAGGTTGGACCAACCGGGAAGGCTGATTTTAACCACATATCAAACTTTGCGTGACTATCAATTTTCTCTGTGTTCTATAGACTGGACTATGGCAGTTTTCGACGAGGCTCAGAATATCAAAAATCCAAACGCCCTTCAGACAAGAGCGGCCAAGGCAGTCAAATCGGAGTTCAAACTTTTATTAACCGGCACACCGGTCGAAAATCATCTCGGAGATTTCTGGTGTCTGATTGACACAGTCCAGACAGGCTTTTTGGGACATTATCAAAAATTCCGTCAGGAATACACAAAGCCAATCTTAAAAGCATCAGCGGCTGAGGCAGAACAAATTCGGACAAGGACAGGTCAGAAACTCCGTGACCGTGTAGGCGGCTTTATGCTGCGCCGAATCAAAGAAGACCATTTGAAAGGACTGCCGATAAAAAAAATATTTATTGGTCATGATCTGTCAGCAGGTGATTGTTATGAATTTGATTCACGTCTTTCAAAAAGGATGCAAGGGATGCAAAGGGAGCGTTATGATGCGGTTATCAATTCCACCAGAGATGCTTTGCATGAAAAATCCGGTAACAGTGCTGTGCTGAAAGGATTACATCAGCTTAAAGATGTCTCACTCCATCCGGTTCTTTTAGAAAAAGGAATACCAAACTTACCCCAAAGCCCTCAGGATGTTCGTCGCATATTATTGCAGTCAGGGAAGCTTGAAACGGTTTTGGAAATTCTTGAAAAAATATGTGGTCGTCGGGAAAAGGTGATTATCTTTGTCATCAATAAAAGACTTCAAAGATTTCTTTCTGCTGGTCTGCAAAAATTATTTAATGTCAAAGTAAATATCATCAATGGCGATACCAAGGCGATTTCCGGAAATAAAAATTGTCAGACTCGCCAATCCATTATTGATGAATTTCAGGAAAATTCCGGTTTTGGCATTCTCATAATGTCACCCATTGCTGCCGGAGTTGGTTTGACAATTACATCAGCAAACAACATAATTCATCTGGAAAGGCACTGGAATCCGGCCAAGGAAGCACAGGCTACCGACAGGGTTTACCGAATCGGGCAGAAGAAAGATGTCAATGTTTTTGTTCCCATTTTGTCACACCCGGAAATGGATTCTTTTGATGTCAATTTAAACAAACTGCTTATGTCCAAGTCGGCCCTTAAAGATGCAGTTGTCACACCGGAAACAGTACAATTTCATGATTTTGTGAACATGGGGATGTTTGGTCAGAGAGCAAAAGCCATATCGCGGGTTAAAATTGAAGACATACAATCTTTTTCCGGTGAGATTTTTGAGGCTTTGGTGGCAGAAATTTATGCGAGAGAAGAAAATGAGGTGTTTCTCACCCCGTACAGCGGGGATCGTGGATGTGATGTGGTTGTGTTATCAAAGAGAAACGGAAACAAGCTTGTTCAGTGTAAAAAAACACAGAATATCAGACAACTGGACGGTGACAGTCCCATCCGGGAAATTTACGCGTCAAAGCCATTTTATGAAACAAAATTCAATAAAAAATTTAAGATATTGGAAGTTTATACCAATGCAAAAAAATATTCCCGAAAGGGAATGCATGCAGCAAAAAATTATAATACGGTTTTAAAAAGGCAGCGAGATTTAATTGAAGCCTTAGAACGATATGAAATCACCTTTGAGCATATTTTAAAAAGAAATAATAACAGAATACTGTTATAGAATTTAAACGGTTCTCCCCCAGTTTTGCAGAGCTATGCGGCTTTTCTTTTGTCGCTCGAAAACCCGAATCCAAGCCGCATTGGCGGGTGTTTTATGATGACTTGGCCTGAATTATAAATAATGTTCCGAACTGTATTTTAAATTTACTGATACTCGACTATCAAGTTTTTAAAACTTGACCCTGTAAACATTGTTTTTCCAAAGACTTAAAAACCTGATGCAGATATTCTGTTTTTAAAGTTCAAAAATATAACCTGCTGAATTTATTGATTGGCATATAAAATCCCTGCTTAAAAATTACCAATAAATTCAGCCAACAGAAAAAAACTTGATATAAGGTTATATCTAATGTATTTTTTATAAGGAGTTCAGGGATAAAAAATGTATGTTGACAACTTTCGTTCCATCACACAGATAAACACACAAGTCCGAACACTTGTTACACTCACTCAGATTGTAAAACTTACGGGAACAAAACAGCTTCCCAGGCCGCTTCTTAAAAAAAATCTTGAAAAATGGAGCGTTGAGGAAGAAAATCGTTCTAGTGAGTATAAAAAACATCGGGGTAAAATTACAAAAGGCGGCAAGCCGACCACAGCCTTTGATCACTATCTTAATTTTGCGGCTTCATTAGGATTAATAACAAGGCATAGCGATATTGTAATGTGTTCCCGTATGGGAATGTTACTTAATAAAATAACAGATAAACCGAAAAATAGTGAATCCCAACTGAGTTGCAGTGAAAAATTCTTTTATTTAATAACCTTATTTAGTAATGATGCAGATATGTTGCTATTAACAATGGATTTATTGCTGCAACAATATGATAATCCTGCACAGGAACGACTGCTCGAATCTTATGAAAAAAAATTGGCGGAGCGATTACTGACGAAACAAAAATATGCGAATACCCAGGCACGATCTGTTATACGCACTAAGTATCAGGAAATCAGGTACAGATGGCAAAATGCAAAAAGCTGCGCCAAACACATTATTCCGCCCCGGCTTGAATGGATGAACGATTTAAACATACTTGAGCCGGCAGGCAAGGGAACATATTATCAACTGACAGAGCAGGGGAAATATTTTTATCATTCCTTACCCAGATTGCCTGATTCAGCACTTTGTGATATCAATGAAAACTGGTTAAAAACGAAAGCAATGGCTGCTTACGCGCCTTTGGTGCTTCCTGAAAATCGGACTACCTGCTGGGCGGAATTGAAAGTAACGCAACGTGCTGAAATACTTGCTCCCCTGTTAGAAGAATCTTTCAATCTTTTCAATACAGAAGGGGTGGGAAGAATGTCACTTTATCCGTCATTGCTGCTGATAATAATTAATCTCGCTGTTTCAGAACAGGTGACAGCAGAAATTCAGGACATAGAAAATGAACTTAAAAAAGGCATTATCATAGGGCGCAGACATTTTTCTGTTCGTCCTGCTGCCAGAGCATACGAAAGCTATATTACGATTAACCGGGTCTGATTGAAAATGAAATCCATCTATGTTATCATTGATGCTTCAAGTTATATTAATCTGAGTACTGTTGAACACAGATTTTTAAATACAGATACACTGTTAGATGCTTTTGGGGAGGAGGTGATCTTACGTTACAGTTCAACTGTAAATCAGGAGATTTCAAGCCATTGGGATAATAATATGCCAGACAGCCTGAAACGCAGTGCCAAAATTCATCAGTTGGAAAAATATGGTCAGGGCGAATATGAAAAACGATTATTTGATGATATTAGCCAAACAAGCCGGGATCAAGGCGAAAAAGATAATTTTGCCGTTGCGCTGGATCTGTTTTTCATACAGAAAAAAATGAACTTGGTCTTTCTTACTGATGATGACAAAGCAATTTCCGGCTGCTTAAATGAGGTCAAAGATGCTTTTCCCATTATAAAAATCTGGAATTCCTTTGATGCGGTTTTGTTTCTGTATTCTTTGAAGAGAAAGGACTTTTTTATGGAGGCGGCTGAGAATGCATTGCAGGATCTGCACAAACTGACGACTTCGGATAATGAAAAAACTGATCCGAGAAAAATGTCTGAAAGACTTAAAAAACTTGCCAGATACAAAAAATATCTTGAGCGAATTGAAAAATTACATAAGAGAGGCTGATTATGCAGGATTATACAAAATTGAATCTTCAGGAGAATCCTTTCAAAGATATAACGCCCCTTCTCGATCAGGATGAAAGCCACCGCCTGATATGGGCAGGTATGCCTTCTCTCAGGCAAAACCTTGAGGAGATTCACCGTCAGGCACTTATAACGAATTCACGTCAGATTATATTAAACTGGGGAACATTCGGTGTCGGAAAGACGTATGCTGCTTTCTATTTCAGTGATCAGGTACGCTTAAAGGAACTTGCGGAAGACTATGAAGGAAATATTTTTCATGTTTATATACGCACACCGAAAGAAGGGAGAAACGCTCCAAAACAGATATTCAGAGATATTATGGACAGTTTTTCATTGAGCAGTCTGAACTCCCGGATTCAGTTTGTTATAAATGAGAGGGGTGAAGAAAATCTGCTGAAATTTCTGTCCCGGAGGATTAAAAGTGAGGCTTTTGCAAAGGCCGTCCTGCTGTTGGGAGATGAAAATCCGGAAATGACTGAAATGATGTCCCGTTATCTTTACAGTAACGCGACAAAGACAGAATTAAAAAAAATGGGGCTGGCCCGATCATTGGATTTATCATCTGATTTTGCCAAAATGCTGACAGGAATATTGCTCTGTTTTTTGGAGCAAAAAGGGAGAGTTTTTCTTTGGATTGATGAAATGGAAGACCTGCTGTTTTTTTCAGCAAAGGAATACCGCATGATCTCCCAGTTTCTGAGAGATGCGTTTGATCAGATGAATGAGGGATTGACGGTTTTCATGAATTTCACACTGACAGAGCCGGAACAGGATACGGTCAGGCTGCTGCTTGGGGATGCATTATGGTCGAGAATTACTGAAAATGTCCGTTTTAATGAATTGTCTGCTTCGGACGGATTGTTATATTGCAAGGAACTTCTGAGGCAATCCCAGATTCAGACAGATAGTGGGGAGTATTCGCCCTTTAGCGAAGTGTCTTTGCGTTATTTGTTTGAAAGAATTCCTCAATCTTATATGACACCGCGGGAAATCAATAAAAATTGCAACGGAATTTTGAACCTTGCGTTGGAATCGGGTGAATCTTTTGTTTCCGAAAGAATTATTTCTGAATGGTTTTCAAAAAGAGAAGGGTTTGACTGATTATAACGGATTTAGGGGAGGCCTGTAAAGCCCCGTAGGGGCGGCCTATTTGTAGCTGCTCTGGAGCATCATACACTGCCAAAGATGAACGAGATTACAAAATCATACACGGCGAGAATGACGACGATATTGGGCTAACAGAGTATCTGAAAGATTTATTTTCAAGTTATTATGCAGCTTTTTTAATGAATTTTGGAATGGGTGAGTTGATGGAAGGTCTTGGAGCCTAATTCCAGACAGACCAGACAGGCCAATTCCGAAAGCCTGTTTCCGCTCCGTAATTCTGTCAGGCCGGCGACGCTTCCTGAAACTCCTCTCGGATTCAATGTTTTAATGATTGATCTGGCCCCCAGGCCAACCTCACCTTTTCGTTTATCAGACCTGAAACATGGGCTGCTGAGTATTCCAAGACCGGAACCATTAAAAGCTGGTTTGAATCCGTTGAGGATCCGAAAGTTCATAATATGACAGAACTGATATTTTCTCGGCACTGGTTCAGTTCAATGGGATTTTTTAAGAAAATCAGCCTATATACCGTTTGAAAACAGACAGTTATCAGTCTTTTTGTATATTTTGATAACTACTTGATTTTAATACGATTCCCATTCAACTGAACCAGTGCCATTTTCTCCGGAACGGGTAAAAAAGATATTACAAGACAGAGGCAGACGTACATGATCTCCTCCCATCTGGATATGATCAACATTGACACAGAACTGGCGTGTGAGATCGGAGGAGCCTCATTGGAACAGTATGGGGAAAATTTTCTGAAAGTTCACCAAAGGCTGGCCCGGGGCATTCAGCAAATAGAATCCGGAAGAAGCAGGAGTCTTTACTCTGACGCGCCCCGGCACGGCATACCTCTCGCACGGATGACACCCGCTTCAGATGCGGCAGAAGGCACAGTCAGTGAAATCGGAGCATTTGCTGATGAATTTCAAAAGCGGTTACGCTTGGAAAAATAGCACAGAACAGACAGAGACAATCCCATATCCAGCCGGGACATCTGAAAACAGCCCGGCAATTTACCGCCTAAGGAGAATAACTAACTATAAACAAAAACAAAGCATCAGGTATTGCAAACTGGTTTCTGGCAAAGATTGACCGCGAGGCCGGTGATGCGCTTACGCATCTGAAGCTGCAAAAGCTGATTTACTACGCCCAGGCATGGTCTCTGGCATTGCTGGATCATCTGCTCTTTGAGGAGGACTTTGAGGCATGGACGCACGGTCCATGTCTGCCGAGTCTCTGGCAGAGATTCA
>Ga0190284_1001551_pt1 | contig 10088 bp, 11 predicted proteins | sample 48691812_MG_FD_161668 | JGI IMG/M metagenome (GOLD analysis project Ga0190284, IMG submission 161668) | Hydrothermal vent microbial mat bacterial communities from Southern Trench, Guaymas Basin, Mexico - 4869-18-1-2_MG | ecosystem: Environmental > Aquatic > Marine > Hydrothermal vents >... | reverse complement strand
ATTGTGAATTGTCGTAAATCCACCATATATCAAAAGGTGGGGCTCTTCAAGTTATTTATTTATAATTTCAATAGGATATGACATATTCATCGCCTTGTTATTTCAAACCCGAAAGTTGAGTTATAAAGGAATACAATTATGCCGATATATGAATATAAATGCTTAAAGTGTCAGGAATTTTTTGAGCTACTTGTTATAAATAATGATGAAGTTGAACTCAAATGCCCAAAGTGCAATTCAGAAGAATTTGAGCGTGTTCTTAGTGTTACCAACTTCGCAGCAGGAAACAGCACCGGTGAAAATCAAGGTCCAGCCGCTACAACAAGGACATGTTCAGGTGGCTCATGCACTACCTACGACATCCCTGGCCCCACCAGATGATTTTCTAGAAAATCCAATTATATATATTGTAGCCGTTAACGGCTTGAAACTTGAAATTGGACAGTAGAAATTCGGAAAAATGAAACTAGTTTACGAGTTGGGTGTATACAAACCGGCAGAAAAGTTATCAGATATTGTCTGGCATCACTTTGATAAGTGGAACAAAAGTTGAAAAACTCGACCTAAAATTGAATACGGTCATCAACAGTACAAAACCATGAAGGCCAAATTTCCAATTTCCATTTTCTAATTTCAACGTTCCGTAAACGGTTACTATATATTTTATCACTGGCTGCAATTATGCTGCAAGGAAAGTCAGGGTAAATTTTGTAAGGAATTGATATGAAACATATTCACAGGCAGGAAAAACAGCAGTTCAAAAAGCTTTTCAAACAAGAATACATAGATGATTTTGAAGACAGATTCAATATTCTTGAAGTTTTTCTGCAAACCGAAAAGCACCTGACCAGCAGTGAGCTGATTAAGCTCCTGGAGGAAAATGGATATGATTTTGAACCTGATTTTATCAGGGACACCCTTAAGCTCATGGTCCGTTTCGGTTTCGCTAAAAAAAACAGGTTCAATAATGGACCTGTCCGTTATGAACACATGCACCTTGGCCAGCACCATGATCATATGATCTGCACAAAATGCAGAAAGATTGTTGAATTCAGGGAAGACCGGCTTGAAGATCTTCAGGTGCAGATAGCGGCTGCCAATGGCTTCCACATGCTCCAGCATAAAATGGAAATATATGGTATCTGTTCAGAATGCCTTAAAAATCGCATACAAATCATGCCTCTTGTCATGGCAAAACCGGGTGAACGCCTTATTATCAAAGATATCACCGGCGGAACAGGAGCCAGAATGCGTTTGCTTTCAATGGGTTTGAGGCTTAAAGATGAAATAGAAATAGTAACAAACCCGAAACAGGGCCAACTTGTTGTTGCAGTGGATTTAAAACGCTTCGTACTCGGACGAGGGTTAGCACAGAAAATAATGGTACAGCCTGCTGAAAGAAAGTAAAAATTTAAGAATCTTCTCCAAATTGGTTGGAGAAGAGGATTCGGGGATTTAAGGGGTCAAGGGTTCAAGTGAATGCAAACGGCTTAATACAGATGACATAAACACTTGCTTCTTCACTGCCCCTACTCCTTAATATTTTTAAAGTATATCTATACAAAAAGACGGTTCTAAGAGCCAGGGATTTTTCTGTATGTCTTTGTTTTTCAGTTATTTTCACTCGAATCCTTGACCCCTTGGAATCCTAGAATCCTGATCAATCGACCAACTCTTTGGGAGATGATCCAAAAACTATAAGGTTTGAGGAAAAGAGACCCAAAACAATGCCGGCTTTTGCACCTGCTTATATTGAGACTTTTAAGAAGGGTCTGCTCAGAAAAAAGATAAAAACAGCCGGCAAAATTTTGAGTTGTTGCAAACTTTGTCCCAGGGAATGCGGCGTTGACCGGTTTGACGGTCAAACAGGGGTATGTAATACAGGCGAAAAAGCATTTGTTTCAAGTTATCATCCTCATTTTGGTGAGGAAGCGCCCCTTGTCGGAACAGGTGGATCAGGCACCATTTTTTTTACACACTGCAACCTGTTGTGTCTTTTTTGTCAAAATTACGATATAAGCCATGAAGGCTGTGGAGAAGAAGTAACATCCGAACAACTGGCGGAAATCATGCTTCATCTGCAAGATATTGGATGTCACAATATTAATTTTGTAACACCATCGCATGTTGTTCCCCAGATTCTTTCAGCAGTTTTCTTTGCTGTTGAAAACGGTTTGAATGTACCCCTTGTATATAACACCGGTGGTTACGACAGTGTTGAAACACTGAAACTGCTTGAAGGTGTGTTTGATATCTATATGCCGGATTTTAAATTCTGGAGCCCGGAAATCGCTGAGGCTGCATGCAAGGCAAAAGATTACCCTGAAATCGCCCGCAATGCGCTGATTGAAATGCACAGACAGGTTGGAGACCTCGTTCTTGATAAATATGGGGTTGCCATGCGCGGTCTGTTGATACGCCACCTTGTCCTGCCCAGGGGACTTGCCGGAACACGCGAAATTATGAAATTTATTGCAAATGATATTTCGCCAAACAGTTATGTAAATATAATGGCCCAGTACAGACCTTGCGGCAGAGCTGCTGAGATAGAGGGACTTTCTACTGGTCTGAAACCAAAAGAATTCAAAACTGCATATCAGGCAGCCATAGAAGAAGGAATTACACGTCTTGACAAACCAAAACGTGTTTTTAACTTATGGTAATAATGGAAAGAATTTATGTTATTGGTGATATACATGGGTGCTACGACAGACTGATTGCACTTATGGATAAGATAAATATCGACCTTGACAGTGAATCGCTGGTGTTTCTGGGCGACTACATTGACCGTGGGCCCGACTCCTTTGAAGTGGTGGAATATTTAATCAACTTGAAAAAAAAATACCCGGACATCGTATTCATAAAAGGAAACCACGAAGAAATGCTGGAGAAATATCTCTCAGAAACCGACAGATATACATATCTTATTAATGGCGGCCAGCAAGCTCTGGAAAGCTATAGCAGACACCACAAACCGACAGATAGTTCTTTGATTCCGGACGCGCACCTTGAGTTTTTTAAGTCACTCGTTTTATATCACGAAACCGACCATTATATATTTGTCCATGCCGGACTCAGGAAAAATGTTCCCCTTGAAAAGCAAAAACCTGAAGATCTGCTCTGGATTCGAAAAAATTTCATCAAGAGCGATTACGATTTTGGAAAGCAGGTTGTTTTCGGTCACACACCTCTTCCGGAACCACTTTTGCAACCAAACAAGATAGGCATCGATACAGGAGCAGTTTACGGTAATAAACTAACCTGCGTGAGGCTGCCTGATCTTGTGTTTTACAGCGCATAGATGGCGTCGCAGAAAGTTCCATCTACTGCGTTGCAGCGGTTTTTCCGAAACTCGGCATACTACATGTATTGCCTCGTCTCTGAAAAACCACTGCGCCTTGTATATGGAACTTTCTACTTAGCCATTGGTGATACTTTTTACGGATTAATCAGATTGAGATTTTTGCAAAACGGCACTTTTCGAAGGTCTTCAGATTGATGCTTGCGGAGGAAAGAACTTTTAAAATGAAACCATATATTACTATTTTGACAATTCTTACGATACTATTTAGCAGCGTCGCTTTTGCTGAGCGTCTTGCAGTTTCATCAGCCACAGCCAACATACGTTCAGGGCCGGGAACAAATCATGATATTTTATGGAAGGTGGAAAAATATCACCCTCTTTTTATACTTAAAAAGACCAATGTCTGGTATTATTTCCGTGATTTTGAAGAAGATGAAGGCTGGATACATGAATCTCTTGTCAATAAAACTCCAACTGTTATTACAAATTCAGCCACAGCCAACATACGTTCAGGGCCGGGCACCAAAAATAAAATACTATTTACCGTTGATAAAGGGATTCCATTTAAGATTTTAAAGAGAAAAGGCAAATGGATTCACATTCAACATGCTGACGGTGACAAAGGATGGATTCATAAAACTCTGGTCTGGTAAATATTTTTAGCGCCTTCCATACTGTCTATGCAATTTTTTCACCAAGCTTTTGAACCTGGGTCAACCAGCTTATTCTTTTACTCTTTTTGGAATGTTTTACTGGCCCTATGGAGCTGATTTTAACCGGTTTGACCCCGCAAAATTCCAGAGTTGACTTCTTCATGGCATTGTGGCCTGGGCGTCCGTAGAACAACCGATAATACCATGGCGGGGTATCCATGGTGACAATGAGTCGCGCGGACTTTCCTTTCAACAGTTTATCCCACCATACTGAGCCTTTTCGATATTGGAACCCGAATCCGGGCAGAAATACCTTGTCGATAAACCCTTTTAAAAGTGCAGGCATGGTACCCCACCATGTGGGATATACGAACACCAGGTGATTGGCCCATTGAATTAATTCTTGGGATTCGATTAATCCTGATTCAAGTTCAACCTTATTTTTATAACCAAATGGAAGATTGGGATTAAACTCTATCTCTCTGATATTAACTTCTTTAACCTCGGCGTTTGCATCAAGAGCACCCCTTTTATAAGCCTCGGCCAGCGCATCGCAAAAACTGCTGCTGTCCGGATTGCCTTGAATGATAAGCACCTTTTTTTTGTGATTTTGATTCGCCATAATTTAACCTCCTTAACCCGGATAAACCAGAAATCTGAAGCATGAAATCCGATATCCGAAACAATTTCAAAATATAGAATAGTTCGTCTGGGACCCTTTATAAACTGGTCGGCCGGTCAATTGCAGGCCACCCTAACTGGCCGACCGGTCAATATCAAGAGAAATTTTATTCCTTGTTTAGTTTACCGCCTAAATTTGATCCGGATCAGGTTCGCGGGGAAGCACTCCCTTGAAAAAGATTTCCAGCATGGCTTCTAAATAAGCCTCGTCCGTGTGATCGTATTCCGATCCGGACTCAATACCTGGACGTAGGAACTGGTGTTTTGTTTCGAACCATAACTCAGCTAGTCCCAAAAACGTCATCAACATAAACAGAGGGTTCACATCGCTTCGAAATACACCTTTTTCCTGAGCTTCTTGAAGCCGTTTTAAGCCCAGGTTTGTCATTTCATTCGCCATGTCGCCGCAGGTGTCATCGGCTTCGATCTTCATCCATAGCAAAAACCGGGAATGTTGCGGATTTTTTTGAAGGAATTTGAAGTACTGGACAATCGATTCTTTCAACAAGCCGGCATCCATGTTGGAGGTTTCGAGGAGTTGGCTTTGAACTCCAGTGAATTGGGAAAACTGTTTGCGCTTGACTTCGTTCCAAAGGTCCTTTTTGGAGCCAAAGTGGTGATGAATGAGGCTTTTGGTGACATTGGCTTTCACGGCAATTGCGCTCATGGGGGTGGCCGCAAAGCCCTGTTCGACAAAAATCTGCTCCGCGGCTTTAATAATTGCGTTTCGGGTGGATTCGGGATCGTTGTGTCGTGTTGTGCTCACAGTTATCTCCTTATTCTTAACTGGCCGGTCGATCAATGATCAATATATACTTAATCACCAAATGGGTGTCAAGGCAAAAGAATACCATTTTTTACAATCCAAAAGGGATTAATTACTATCTCTCAGCCTGCTGAACACTACAGTTCCAACCATTGTCACTATCCCGACCACCATTAGCCAGCCAAACCAGTCTCCAAAACGAGTGTAAAGCGTTATCCCTGATACGGTGAAAGTTTTTCCAATGATTGCTGTGCGCTCGTTTATACCACTCTCAGCCATCACGCGTCCATAAGGATCGACGACTAATGAAATACCGTTAGTTGTACCTGACCCAAAGGCCACTCGATTCTCAACCGCCCGAAAGACGCTATCCGAAGCATGGAAAACCGGGAACCAGCGACTATGATTGAAATCGTCATCCACCGGCATTAGCACAATTTGTGCTCCGGCGCGTGCAAGTTCGCGGGTAATCCACAAACGGTGTCGATCCCAGCATACGCCGATGCCTACTTTGCCATGGGGTGTGTCAAATACTGGAAAATCCCTCGGGCCTGGAACAAAACCATGGTTTTCCTCACCGCCGGTAGTATTAATCTTCGCCCGACGTCCTATCTCCTTCCCCTCCGGGCCGACCATAAGTGCTGTATCGTGCATACCGGTAGGTGCTCGCCAGACAACATCAGCAACAATGTAGGCACCTATTTCCTGCGCCAGTGTGCCAAGTTGGCCAATGAAGTGTGGATCATCAGCGTCGGCAAACTCGTTTTCCGGCCAAACAACAAACGTCCCCCTCTTATCGACAACCTTTCGAGTCAATTCGGCGTTCACATCAAAGATTGCCTGCGACATTTCCGGCGTATCAGTATAATAACCTTCCTTTCCTGCAGGTAAATGACTAAGCTTCTGGATCTCAGGATCCTGATTTGCCAAGTCCACCGTAGCTGCTATGCTAAAGGTCTTTTGCGGTGGCATTGGTATTGACACAGCACCCCACACGACAACAGAGATGACAATCATCAATGCCGTTGCACTCAGCCGGTCCAGCTTGTGCTCCCGCCACGCTTTTAATAGGAAAAACGCCAGTGCAACATTGCTGAGCATTACTAAAAAGGTAAGGCCAGGGAAGCCCGTCACACTCAGAATTTGTAACGCCGGTGGGAAACGCCATTGACTCTTTGCCAGCAATACAAACCACCAATTATCAACTACCGGTGCAATGTATTTAACAAACTCAACTGCCGTCCAAAGAACAGGTAACGCAAGCAACCTTAAAACACCTGCCATCCGCCTTTGAAGTTGGATTCCCAATCCGATTAGCATAGCATACCAACAGCCTACAGCAATAACCAGAAAGCAGCCAAGAACCGGTCCAAACATGTTTGGGTACCAGTTGTGGACGGCGATTGACCAAATTAAGCCAAAAGGCATTGCCAGGGTTATTGTTGACGCTTTTGGCAATACTTCAATAGCAAAAAGCAGGGGTACCAGCGCAACCCAACCTAAAAAACTTACGTCAAAGTTGGGCATAGAGGCAGTTATGAGCACACCTGAAACTGCCGATACGCTCATACCGATCAAGTAGCACTGTCGTAGTGTCATCTTATTTCCGTCTCCAATTTCTTAAGAAACATATAGCCATGTTCCGATTCTTAGTGCGGCAGTGAAACTGCCCCAGGCCAGTGCACCTATAAGTCTATCATCCCCAGGGATGTGGGTGGTGAATGCATTAACCACCCCTTCATCAACCTGATATGGCGCAAGTGCGGTCAGCAAAACGAGTCTCCCAATATCTTTAGATTTCTCGTCCAACCCGCTCATAGCCTCCTCAACCCAATGCCGACCGAGTTTGGGATCCTTACCATCCCAAGTCTGTACATGTTTCACGACACAGTCACGTACGTCTTCCGGAATAAAATCTTTACCCGCATTGTTAACGACTGCCGCAAAACGTGCAAAGGCGCCCGCTATGTTCGGTGATCTCTTTGCCCATGCTAAATCGGCAGGTAGTTCGTTTTTGGGCAATAATTTTAATGACGCTCCTAATGGTTTGGAGCGATGAATAGCTCTTGAGAAAAACCAACCCGCCATTCTCTTAAAAAAACCTTTAAGCAGCGGATGATTAGATGGTAACGGCGTATCGCTCAAGAGCACACTTGCCATCCGATTCATGTAGTGGAAGAACACGGCTGTCCCAATAATTTCCGGTGCGTCTTTCTGGGAGAAAGGGGGTGAAAGAAGAACCTTTGCTCCGGGTGAACGGGTTGTTGCAGCCCATTTTACGATAGAACGCACGGCCGGATCCCGGATCTGATCGTCCCGGTGATGAATGATGGCGTCAGCAGAACTACGCGCCGAAGTTGCATTGAGCATGATGGTATGGGCATCAACGCAGTATGGACACTGGTTAATTCTGGAAATTGTAGCAGCCACGGCCTCCTTGACGTTTCGGCGAACAGATCCCACAAGGAGCGATTCCCGACAAGCACTCCATGCCCCTGCCAGCAAATCCGGAGAGGGTGAGTGAAGGGTAAAGGGTTCTACAAGAGCGCCGAATTCTTTCTTTATTTGAGGGTATACGCGCGCTACCAGTCCTTCAGTAGAATTTGGTGCAACTGGTTGTATGTATCTTATCGCCATAAGCTCCTCGTTTGGTTAATTGCTATATATCTGCCAGATCTTTTACCAGGGCCTTGAAGGCATCGGCGCCAGATCCCAGGCAGGGTTGGTAGCCGCCCCCGGGCTTTGTCCAGGCAGAAGCCAGGTAGAGACCCTTGAACGGTGTCCTTTGCTCGAGCCGGGTCATGTAGGCGTTATCCATAGATTGCTCATACCCGTAAATGGCGCCCTCCGGATTACCGGTATAGCGGATGTTGGTCAAAGGGGTGGCCGCTTCCATTACCTCGATCATGGAGCTCAGGCCTGGGATAACCCATTTTTCGGTCTCCTTGATAAGTGCCTTTGTGATGCGGTCTTTTTCTTTGTGATAAGCGTCTTTGCGGCCTGCAAAATAGTCAGCCTCAAATCGCCTCCATGGTTCGTACCCGCTGAGCATCATAACGACCACCGTGGATGTCCCGGCATTGGAATAACCCTTGTAGGCATTGTCATAAAGGGTCACCAGTAAACCGGCCTTATGGGGATCACAAGCCAGACTGCCCTGGTAGGCCTTTTCAGGGTCATAATCCCGGTCAATCCAGATCTCGTAGCCTTTGACCTTGCGATGGACCTCCTGGTTGAGTCCCAGCCAGACAACAAAAGTGGAAAGACTGGGTCGATAGGTATCAAGCTTTTTCAGGTACTCACGGGCCTTGCTGTTAAATTTGGCCGGCTCGGTATTATTTGACAGCATCTTCATCGTGGCCAGCACGCTGGCGTTGGAAATGACCGCCCTGGCCTTGAGATGTCTGCCGTCGGCAAGAATTACCCCGGTAACCGCCCCGTCCTTCATTACGATTTTCTCTGCCTCTGTTTCCAGCATAACTTGACCCGCCTTAGCCTCAATGGCATCCATCAAGCCGTAACTAAGGTCCTGAGAGCGCCTTTTAATATAGTGACCTCCAAAACGTATATAGGCCGCTGTAGCGATAGCATAGTAAAAGCCGGACAACTTGGAGGGCGGCAGACCATAATAGGGCCAATAGGTCGATAAGAGGGAGCGGAGCTTAGAATCCTTGACGTGTCTTTTCAGAAGTTCGGATAGGGTGTCATTGCGGATCGCCCACATCTTCTTGTGGGTCCAGATGAAGAAAAGCTTGTCCCACCAGGAGTCGGAGTCGAAAGGCTTTATTGCCTCATCCAGGATGCCCAGGATTTCATCAAAAAACCCCTGGATTCCCTGGGCCTGATCCGGGAACAGCCCGGAGAGCTGTTCGATGATGGCTTCGGGATTTTTCTGGGGCCAGATCAGGTCATGGTCCGGGGTGATGATCCGGCACAATTCAGGCAGCTCGACCGTCTCCACCTTGTCCAGCAAACCTGCGCCTTCCAGGGATTCCCGCAATCCCCCCTTGGCGCCCATGGTGGCGTGGAGGGAAACATCAAAAGTGAATTTTCCACCGGCCCGATCAAAAGTTGTCGCATAGCCTCCAGGGATATCATGCTGCTCCACCAGGGTTACCGGAAAGCCGTTACGAGCAAGATGGGCGGCGGCGCTCAGACCGCCCAACCCGCCGCCGATGACCACCACAGGATACTCCTTTTTAGGTCCTACCTTGGCGGCGAGTGCTTCCAGTTGGTTCCAGTCAACAGCCAGGGCGGCTGTGGTTGCCGCAGCTACCTTCATGAAATCGCGGCGGGAGATGTTTCGGAAATTTTTACTGTTCATAATATACCTCCGTTTTATCCATATGAAATATTAAGCTTTTGCATGATTTTTGGGACTGTTATCCCATTTTTATCAAATCCCATCACTTTGTAATATTTGTCCAGCATCTTATGCAGCGGCACTGCTGAAAATCTGCTGGAGCTGGGAGTGCCTGTCCCCAGGAGAGAACCAGTCATAAATGTGATAATATTTTCTTCTCCAAAGGGATCGATACCAGATGTTATTCTGTCATAGATCAGTTTCAGCCCAAGACCTTTGCCGCCGAGATACATTTTGATATCCTCATCCTGAACAGTAAAATTTTTTAAAAGATGTGGTCTTAAGGTCCATCTCCAGGACTTTCCTGGACATGCCGATCAG
>Ga0190284_1001550_pt1 | contig 10092 bp, 9 predicted proteins | sample 48691812_MG_FD_161668 | JGI IMG/M metagenome (GOLD analysis project Ga0190284, IMG submission 161668) | Hydrothermal vent microbial mat bacterial communities from Southern Trench, Guaymas Basin, Mexico - 4869-18-1-2_MG | ecosystem: Environmental > Aquatic > Marine > Hydrothermal vents > Microbial... | reverse complement strand
CGGGTCGCCGGCTTCGATGCCCATGAACAGCCAGGTGCAGCCGGCCCGCGCCAACGCCTGGCAGACCTCGTCGTTCACGTATTCTACCCGCGCGCCGCAGCGGAACGGCAGAGGGACGCGCGCGGCGTAGGCCTCGCAAAACTCCAGGATCCACCGCTTGTTGGCGATGAACACGTCGTCCATAAAGTCGATGGCCCGCACGTGGTAACGGTCCACGCACTCTTCGATCTCTCGGAGCACGTCGTCCACGCTGCGCGAGCGGACGTACTTTTGGCCTTTGTAGAGCCGCCGCAAATAGTTGTTGGCGCAATAGGTGCAATTGTATGGGCAGCCCCGGGTCGCCAGGATCGCGAGTTGACCGTTCAAGGCCGTCACGTAGCGGTCAAAGTCGAATAGGTCCCTATCGGGGAACGGCAGGTGGTCCAGGTTCTGAATCAGGGGGCGCGGCGAGTTGCGGATGACGACGCCAGAGCGCGTGCCGTCGCGTTTGAACCAAAAGTTGGACGTGTCCAGGATGGTTTGTCCAGCGTCCCAGCGGTCGCACAGATCCGCCAGGGCCTCCTCGCCCTCGCCCACGCAGAGCATGTCCACCACATCCTCGGCGATGACGGCCTCCGGGGCCACGGTGGCGTGCATCCCGCCAAAGAGCACCGGCAGGTCGCGATACGCTTTCACGTGACGCGCCACCTCCAACGCCAGGGCATAGTCCACGCTCATGGCACCAACGGCCACCAGGTCCGGCGCGAACTCGTCGATGGCCCGGTGGACCTGGGTTGACCGCACGCCCCGGCCCCAGGTGAGGTCCAACAGGCCAGTCTCGTGGCCGTGGGCCTTCAAGCTGGCCGACAGGTACGCGATGCCGTAAGAGATGTATTCGGTGTTGGTGGCGTTGGGGTAGATAAAGAGAATGCGCAAGTGGCCTCCAAGATACACGATGCACGATGCAGGATACATGTACTGAGTGCATCATGTATCATGTATCATGTCTTATGGCCGCGAATGACGGATTCGCGAAATTTGTACAGCTTGGCACCCAGTTTGCGGTAGCCTGCTATGAAATAGTCGTAGCGTGGTTTGGGCAATAAACCGGTCTCGTGCAGGATATCCAGATGCGACTTGGTCTCGTCGCAGGAGGCGACGGCGTAGGTCAGAAATTGGATGAACTCGCCCTTGTATCGGCGCCGGCCAAACCCTTCCACGATGTTGGCTGCCACTGACTTGGCTGACTTGCGAATCTGCCTACCTTCCTCGTACATCTCGAACTTGCAACTCATCCAGGGTCATCCGATGAACCTCCACCGCCAACCGCTTCGCAAGCTGGTAAATCTCCAGATCCTCATAACTCTGCGGCTTTTTCTCCCTTTCCATCACTTCTCCTCCCAGCGCATCTCCACATTTGCATCGTGCATCTTGTATCGTGTATCATGTATCATGTATCTTGAATCATGAAAAGGGACACAAAGTCAAACCGGTTCACGTCCACCAGGCCCCGGTCCGTGATCTTGAGTTCCGGGATGACTGGCAGGCACAGGAAACTCATGGTTATGAAGGGATCGTCCAGGACGCAGCCCAGGCTGCGGACGGCGGCGTTCAGCTCTTCGGATTGGGCCAGCACCACCTCCAGTGGCTGGTCGCTCATGAGGCCGGCCACCGGCAGCGGCAGCCGGGCTATCACCTGCCCGTCCGAGACGACGACCAGACCACCGCGCATCTTGACCACCGCCACGGCCGCGGTATAGATGTCGTGGTCGCTGGCGCCCACCGCCACGATGTTGTGCGAGTCATGGGCCACGGAGGATGCGATGGCTCCGTGCTTGATCCCGAAACCACTGACGAACCCCTTGCCGATGTTGCCGGTGGCCTGGTGGCGTTCCACCACGCAGACCTTGAGGATGTCGCGGGTCGGATCGGCCACAGCCCGGCCATCCACCACCCGCACGGTGTCCACCCGCTGGCCGGTGATGATCTGCTGGGGGATGCTCTCGATGATGCGGGCGCGGTCAGATTCTGCGGTCAGGGCAAAATCTTCCAACTCTAGCCAACGCACGTTCATAGAGCTGCGGATGGTGATGGGTGGCGGTTGCTGCACGTGCGGGGCCAGGCGTCCGTCCTCGGCCATAAGGCGACCGCCCCGGTAGACCTGGAGGACGTTAAAGTCCGACAAGTTGTCCAAGACCACCATGTCGGCGCGGCGGCCCGGGGCGATGACGCCCAGTTCAGTCAGGTTAAAGCGCTCCGCCGGGTTCAGCGTGGCCATCTGAATGGCGATGATGGGGTCCAGGCCAGCCCGGATGGCCTCGCGCACGATGCTGTCGATGTGGCCCTCGTGCATGAGGGTGGCTGGGTCCCGGTCGTCGGTGCAGAAACAGCATCGCCGCGAGTTCGCCGGCGTGACCAGCGGCAGCAGGTCGTGGAGGTTGCGAGAGCTGGTCCCCTCGCGAATAAAGACGTACATGCCTTTCTGGAGCTTTTCGCGGGCCTCCTCCAGTCGCGTGCTCTCGTGCTCGGAGCGGATGCCGGCGGCGATGTAGGCATTGAGGTCCCGGCCGCTCAAGCCCGGCGCGTGCCCGTCGATGGGATACGCCTGGGCGATCTTGAGCTTGGCCATCACCTCCTCGTCGCGGGACAGCACGCCGGGGTAGTTCATCATCTCCCCCAGGCCGATGACCCATTGGTTGCCCAGGAGCGGTTCCAGGTCGTAGCTCATGAGCCGGGCACCGGCGGTCTCCAGGTGCGTGGACGGGACGCACGACGGCGCCATCATAAAGATGCTCAGGGGGTTGTGCTTGGCGGCCTCGAGCAGATAGCGGATGCCATCCAGCCCCAGCACGTTGGCGATCTCGTGGGGGTCAATGACGACGGTGGTAGTGCCCCGGGGCAGCACGGCCCGGATGAACTCCTGGAGCCGGACCATGCTGCTCTCCAGGTGCACATGGGCGTCGATAAAGCCCGGGCAGACGTAGGCCCCGCCCAGGTCCAGGATCGTGTGGGCCTCGTGCGCCGGACCGCCGGGACCAGCCGGCATGAGAGCTGCCACCCGGCTCCCCCGGATGACGATGTCGGTGTCCTCCACCTGGCCGGAAAAGACGTTGACCAGGCGGCAATTGGTCAGGATCAGGTCCGCGGGCTTTGCGCCCCGGGCCACGGTCATGCGGTCTTGGCGAGGCATGGGGTTCCTCCGTATTGCGTATTGCGTGGTGGTCAGTCTGTCAGGAAGCGACGGGAGCCGACGACGGTTTTGTCGCCGCGGCCGCCCGGGACCCGGATGAAGAAGGTGTCGATGGGTTCCCGGCCGCCAATGACGCCGTGCACAACTCCTGGCTTGACGCCCAGCAAGGCGTCTGGCTGCACGGAAACGACCTGACCGTCAACTTCCAGATCGAGGCGGCCTTGCAAGACGACGTAATACTCCTCGGCGTGGGTGTGGTAGTGATGCTCCTGGCCGCGCCACGTGTTCAGGCTCTGCTGCCAGCCGCTCCAGAAATCCCACAGCGGCGAATACGCGGGGCTGGTTGCCGGCAAGCACGCACCGGCCTGGTAGTCGGAATGCGGCGCGCGCAGGTCCAGGAGGAACCAGGCGTCGTTGGGGCACTTTTGGCCCGACCGCACGACGACCTTGTCGCGCGTATTGCTTGGCACGCGGACGGCCAAGCTCTCGATGGGTCCCTGGCCGCCGACCATGCGGTGCGGGGTACCGGCCCGAACGCCCAGCAGGTGTCCCGCCGGCACAGAGACCGCCTGACCGACCACTTGCAGGTCCAGCCGGCCGCGGATGACCAGGTAATACTCTTCGCTCTCGGCGTGATAGTGCGCGTCGTCGTCTCGCCACGCGTGGGCCTGGCGGTTGAAACCGATGTCGATGAGCGTCGAGTGGGCCGGGTCACCGGGCGGCAGATAGCCTCCGACAACGTAGCCGTGGCGTTCGTCTCCGCTCAGGTCGATGAGGAAGCAGTTGTCCATTCGTCACACCACATTTGCAAAGCAACACAGGCTGAACTCGGACCAGTCGATCCCCTCAACTTTTCCGCCCCAGAATTCGCACTCGTTGCAGTATCGCCCCTCCTCTTTGGCGATCTCGGATGGACAATTGCCCCACGGGTCGATAGAGAACACCGGGGAGCCAGATGGTACCGTGATGCTCACGACAACCTGTATGTGTTGATCAGGCGAGTCGGTGTTCGCCATCTCTACTCTCCAACTGCAGGCGCAAACCGCAGCGTGATGATCTCCCAGGGCCGGGCCGTGAGAAATGCCCAGCCGTCTTTATTGGCCAGCAGGGGCAGGTCCGCCACGTCCTCGTCGAGGGTGGCGCGCATGATCTCGCGGCGGCAGGGGACGCCGGGGCGCACCCGGCCCTTGACGGCCTCGGCCGAGTTGTTGTACAGCCGCACCACGAGGGCCTGGCCATCCTCGCTGCGCTTGATCGCGCTCACACGCAGTGTCCCGTGGACCACCAGGGCCTCCGGCTCCACCTCCAGCAGGTGCCCGGCCGGGGGCAGCGTGCCCTCGTGGACGCCGGCCGGCACGGCACGCATGGGCGCGGCAAAGGACCGGGCCGCCGCCGCCGCCTTCGTCCAGTCACCGGTGTGGGGGATGATGGAATACTCAAAGGTGTGCTCGCCGATGGACTGGGCGCCGGGCGTGGGGAGACCAGGGCCGGCGTGCCCGGCCCGCACCGGCATGTCGGCGCGACTGAGCCAGCCCACGCAGCGCAGCAACGTCAGGGCCAACGTCGTCTCCTCGTCCTCGTCGTTAAAGGCCTCGAACTCGTACAAGCCGCGATTGGCGATCATCAGCCCCCGCTCGCCATCACTCACGTCGCACCAGGCCCGCTGCGGATACGTGCCGATGGGCTGCTCCACCCAGTCCTCCGTATCGTCCGACAGTTCGATGGGGCGCTCGACGGCGGCGAAATGGCCGTCGGCCCAGGAGGTGTCAGTACGGAGGCCGGCCGGGAAATGGACGCGCAGCCGGTGGTCCATCGCCTGGTTGTCGATGGTGGTGGTCACGTCGATGCGGCGGACGCCGGCCCACAACGCCACCTCCGTCTCGACGCGGCAGGGCACCGTCTCGTCGGAGCGGGCTTGCCGGTTCTCCGTGAGGCCCGTCGGCAACTCGTAGACCATCTCGATGACCAAACTCTGACCAGCCGCGTCGCGGTAGGTGGCGATGGTCGGGAACTCGGCTGGCACGTCCACGACGCGGTCCTCGGCCGGCGGCGAATAGTTATACTCGTCGCCGGCATCGCCCTCGTCCAGGAAGCCGTTGAGGCCCTCGTAGACAAAGTCGGTGGCCTTGTCGGTGACGGTGAGGGTGCCGTCTTCCGGATCGGCCTCCACCACAAAGTACTCGTTCTCGATGCGGGCGGCCTCGTCCTCGGCCCAGACGGCCGCCGGCTCGTCGTAATCGCCCTGGGCGAAGCGGTAGGTGCGATAGCCGATGCCCGGCACGTCGCGGGCTACAAAGGTGACAAAGGCCCGGGCCAAGCGGGTGGCCCGCACGTGGAACGTCTCCATCGACTCGTCGGCGATGAGGTCCCGGATCCGATCCAGGCCCTCGGTCATTAGCTCCTCATCCGGCTCGCCTCCCTCGGCCAGTTGCAACTCCAGGTAGGCGTCCGGGCCGTCCAGGATGACGATCAAGCCCTGGATGACCAGGCCCATCACCCGGCCGTCTGCCACAAAGCTCAGCATCTCTTCCAATTCGTCCGGCGCGAGTTCGTACCGGGCCAATTCCTCTGGGTCCTCCTCGGTGGCCTCAAAGGGGACCGGCTGGCCGGCGTCATCCAGGAGGTCCAGGTCCTCGGCCGGGCCGGGCAGCGCCAGGTCGAACTGCACCACGTCGGTGCGGGGGCCGGCCGTGGGGTTGAACACGACAAACGCTGCGCCGTCAAAGTCAAGGGCCGCCGTGTCCACGTGCTGCACGATACTCGCCAAACCCTCCTCCGCCATCATCTCGCCGATCTGCTCGCACCAGTCGAACCGCGTGCGCATCTCCTCGTGAACCTGGTCAATGCTGCAGCCGCAGATGGAATCGTGAGGGTGGTTCTCCAGGAGATAGCGCCAGGCTCGCCAGACGAGGCCGCGCCGGTCTTCCGTATCTCCCAGCGCCCAGGCCCAGGCCGCGGCCGGCTCGGCCCAGCGTTCCAGCAGGGTCTCGCAGGCGGCGTTGCGCTGCTTGATCCAGTTGCGGACCGAGAGGATGCCGGGGAGCAGGGGGGCGCGCTGGCCGGAGCGCAGTTCGCCGGCCACGATGGGCAGGTCCGGGTTGGCGGCCAGGACCGCATCGCGGTACCCGGGCAGCGTGCCGTGGACGATGCGCACCCCATCGAGTTTCCGCTCCACGGCAGCCAGGGCGGCCGGGAGCCCGGCCTGCGGTTCCTGGTGATCGGTGCCGTTCATGAGCAGCAGGTGGTCCGTGGTGGCAAAGGGGCGCAGGTCGGCGATGAGGCCCTCGACGCGGGCGCGGAGAGTCGGCGGGTCCAGGGGCAGCCGGGCCGCGTTGCCGTAGCCGAAGGGCATCCACAGGACCAGCATCTCGCTGCCGTCCGGGGCCTGCCAGCGGAACTCGGAAGTCCCTACATCGCCGGGGACGCCGCGCCAGAGGCTGGCCGTCTCCAGCCCAAAGCCGCGCAGGATCTGCGGCATCTGGGCGATGTGCCCAAAGGGGTCCGGCAGGTAGCCGATGTCCAGGGGGGCGTCGGTCCAGGCGCGGGCCTGGCGCCGGCCCAGCATCAGGTTGCGGATGAGGGCCTCCGGGCTGACCAGGAACTCGTCCGGCAGGACGTACCACGGCCCCACCAGGATGCGGCCGGCGCGGATGTGCCGGCGCAGGTCCGCCTCGCGCTCCGGCCGTATCTCCAAATAGTCCTCCAGGACGATGGTCTGGCCGTCGAGCATAAAGTAGCGGTAGTTGGGGTCCGTGTCGAGAATGTCCAGCAGCTCGTCAATGAGACGCACGAGCTTGCGCCGGAACTGCTGGAAGGTGAGGTACCATTCCCGGTCCCAGTGAGTGTGAGAGACGACGATGAGGGTGGTGTTGTGAGTCACGGGGTTGCTCCTTGAGGTCTTATCCGGTCTTCACGGGGGTATCTTGCTCCAGTGCTCGCAGCAGAGACTCTTTGAGAGACGCCAGGTCCTCTCGAACAGCCTCGCTCGGTGTCGCATCCGTTTCATAGACCGCCGCGCGCTCCTGGACGGCGGTGAGGCGTTCTTCGCGGTCGATGAGGGCGACGAGGGCGCGGGCCCGGGCCTCGGTCAACGGGGGGACATCAATGGTGCGTTCGCGGGCCTCAGTCGGGCGGCGTTCGGCCAGCCGTTGCTTGGCTCGTTGATACAGTTCCAGAAACCCCGGGTCGTCAAACACCTCGGCGATGGTCTGGGTGCTGACTTTGGCCAACTCCTCGGAACCGATCAGTTGCAGTTTTCGGCGTCCGATTTCATCCATCAGATGCATAACACCAACCCCGGCGACGTCCGCTGCTTTCGACAGGCTATATCCTTCGTCTCGGTACAATCGTATGGCTTCATCCAGTTGCGGCTGTATCTGGTCGAGAAGCTCATAGCCATCAGTCAAGCCAACGTCCAAACTGTCGCGGTTTTCCCGATCCAACGCAGCACGTAGGTTAGTCATCGCTTACCACCCCCTTTTCATCTCGATCACCTCGATTCGCGCCAGAGCATTTTCCAGTAGCAAGGGAGACACCTCGGCGCGGGACCGCTCGATACGGTCGCGGCCCATACGACAGGTGAGTACGCCATCGACACACAGCTTGACCACAAAGTCCGGCGAGGATATGATGGGCACCCCTTGCTTTTGAGCGTAGCGCAGTGACCGATAGTCATCGATGAGCAACACGTAACCCCGCTCCGCGGCAAGTGCCAACGCCTGTGCCTCTCCTGGTCCGTACAAGGTGGCGTCATAGCTGGTGGGATCCTGCCGCCGCAGCAGGTTCGCCTCAGCCAACACGTCAAACAGCTTGATCCGTGGATGCACGACAGTGGGAAACGCAGGATACGGGCTGTGTATCTCCCGATATACTTCCGTGCAGTAAAAGATCTCAAAGTAGTCGAACAGGTAAGGTGCCAAATGCAGCATCCAAACGTGCTTCCAGAACGACGTATCCAGCGACGCGCCAACTCGCTTCACGCTCTACACTCCCCGCTTTACGCCTTCTTCCCGATCCGCTCGTCCAATGCTTCCTGGATGACCTGGGCCTCCGCCACCACCTGACCGCCGACTTCAAAGACACCCGAGCCCCGGATGTCCGCGTCGATGATGGCCGGGTCGTAGCTCAAGTAGCCTAGCACCGGCAAGTCGCCCACGCCCCGGGCGATGAGGTCCCGGTCGCTCTCGTTGCGAACCTTGCAGCCCACCGCGTAGACGTGGGGGATGCCGATGTCGTGAGCCAGACCCTCGATGACTTGGGCGGTCTGAAAGCTGCGCTTGCCCGGCTCCACCACCACGATGAGGGCGTCCACCGCTTTGGCCGTGGCCCGGCCCAGGTGTTCGATGCCGGCCTCCATGTCCAGGATGACGACCTCTTTGGGTCGCAGGAGCAGGTGCGTGACCAGCGCCTTGAGCAGGACGTTCTCCGGGCAGACGCAGCCGGACCCGCCCTTGCGCACCGTGCCCATGATGAGCAGGCGCACGTTGTCGTGGACGCCGGCGAACCGCTCCGGGATGTCGTCCACCCGGGGGTTCAGCTTGAAGAACCCGCCGAAGGAGCCGGGCCGGGCCCCGGTTCGCTCTTCGACGAGATCGTGCATCTCGGCGATGGGCGTGATGCGGACGGCCTCCTCCGGCGTAAAGCCCAGCGCCGAGGCCAGGTTCGCGTCCGGGTCCGCGTCGATGGCGACGACGGTGTATCCTTCCTCCGCGTAGAGGTGCGCCAACAGGCTGGACAGCGTCGTCTTGCCCACGCCCCCCTTGCCGGTGATAGCGATCTTGAACATGGTGAACTCCTTCCGTGTTACGCATGGCATATTGCGTGGTCGTGAAACGTCTAACGCGATGCGTGCTTTTTGAACACCTGTCCGCGAGCGATATTGGCATTATCGTTCAACTTGTCCCGTCTGTCAAGCGTGAAGGACAAATTTGTCAGTTCAGGGGCCTTTTAGCTCCAGGAAGAACATGGTATAATAGCGCCCTGTTCGTGCAGATTGACGTATACGCCCCTCCCACGAGAGGGCTGGAAAGGACTCCCAGTGCACGCTCGCGTTTACTCCATCGGACTCGTCCTGTTGCTGGCGGTGGGATTGCTGGTTGCCTGCAACAACACACCGGCCAGCACTCCTACGTCCGCTCCTTCATCGACGCCGGTCCCGGCCGGGACATCCACACCCCCACCATCGCCCATACCATCAGGCGTCAGCGTGATACCATCAGGCGTCAGCGTGACACCATCAGGCGTCAGCGTGACACCATCAGGCGTCAGCGTGACACCATCAGGCGTCAGCGTGACACTCTCACCCACTCCCACTCCCGCACCCACCATACCCCCAACACCCACCCCCGGCCCCCGCGACGACGTGCCGGCCGTCTCTGCCAGCTTTCCCGTGGACCGGGACACTGGCGTGCCGCCGGACGCGCCGGCCACGCTGGTGTTCAATCGGCCCATGGACCGCGCCAGCGTGGAGGGAGCCGTGGTCATTACGCCGGTCATCTCTGTGACCCTGACCTGGGCCGGGGAGCAGCGCCTCATCATCGCTCCCTCAACCTGGCCGACGGCGACCACGTACACCGTGACCCTGGCGAACGGCGCCCGCACGGCGGCCGGGGAACCGTTGGCCCGGCCGTTCGTCGTGCGTTTCCAGGCCGGTCATGGCAAGGTGCCCATCCCCATCCTGATGTATCATGCTCTCATCGACCTGAAACCCGACGCCAGCGCCTCCCTGCGCGAGTGGTCCAACTCGCCGGCCAGCTTTGCCGCTCACATGGATTACCTGGACCGCGAGGGCTATAACCCCATCGGGTTCCCGGCGTTGATGGACTATTTGGAGCGCGACGAGCCGGTGCCGCCCCGGTCCGTCCTCATCACCTTTGACGACGGCCATCGCACGTTCCCCACGGAGGCGCTGCCGGTGCTGGTCA
>Ga0190284_1001549_pt1 | contig 10099 bp, 14 predicted proteins | sample 48691812_MG_FD_161668 | JGI IMG/M metagenome (GOLD analysis project Ga0190284, IMG submission 161668) | Hydrothermal vent microbial mat bacterial communities from Southern Trench, Guaymas Basin, Mexico - 4869-18-1-2_MG | ecosystem: Environmental > Aquatic > Marine > Hydrothermal vents >... | reverse complement strand
TTTGACCTGTGTGACGAAGCCTGAAATTCCCTGATATCCGTTCCTCTGTGCTCAAATTGCCCTGTTTTTCGAGGGAAAGCGAGGAATCGCCGTGATGCCGGGAAGCAGAATGCTGATGTTCAGCCAAAGCAATCTCTGACAGGCGGGAAACATTCACAGAGATTCCTAAGTCCGTTATAATCAGCAAATAATTAAGTTACACAGATATAAACTTGTGCATAGGTACCTCCGTATTTAAAATGCACAAAGGATATATAAGATATTATCAACTAAATCGTTATTTATAATACTATATTATCATACTGTCAACTTTTTTTATCCATCTGTTGATAAGTACCGGCCAAAAATTTTCCGGAATTTTTTTCTTGGAAAACAGCTTTCACAAACCGCGGATGAACGCGGATGAGTCCGCGGCAGACAGCATCTGTGTTTATCTGTGTTCATCTGCGGTTCCTCATACGCAAATATCTGAAAATATATGGCATATCGGCCAAAAATTTTCCGGAACTTTCTATTATAAGCAGGATATCAAACCAGCATCTGCTAGCCTCGGAAGCATTATAACAAATATTTTATCCGCTGACCGTTGCTCCTGAAAGTTTTTGTAAAAATCGGGACGCATTTTTTAAAAAAGGGACTGTATTCATAAAAGTTTCTTGACTGTTTTTCTCAACTGTCCTAATTATCAAACATTGTTTTGATGAATGTCATGTTTCCCAAGCGGGGCTTTACACATAAAAATCAATCAATTCAAAATAGTTATTTCGGATTTGAGCTTAATCGGACACAATTCATAAAGCTGAACCTTCAACTTTTTTTAACTTTCAACTTTAATTTTTTTTTGGAAAGGAATGACAGAATATGCCATTTTCAGTTGCGCTGGCGGGAAAAGGAGGCACGGGAAAAACCACTATAGCAGGTATGCTCGTCAAATATCTGGTTATGAAAGGAAAAAAGCCTGTTCTTGCAGTGGATGCTGATTCCAATGCAAATCTGAACGAGGTGCTTGGTCTTGAAATATCCGACACACTGGGAAATGCCCGTGAAGAAATGAAAAAAGGGCAGGTTCCCAGCGGGATGACCAAAGATGTTTTCATATCCATGAGACTGGAGCAGGCTGTTATTGAAGCGGGTGAATATGACCTTATTATTATGGGGCAACCTGAGGGCGCAGGCTGCTACTGCGCTGCAAACAGCCTTCTTACCGGATTTCTGGAACGTCTGACAGGAAATTATCCGTATATTGTCATGGACAATGAAGCCGGAATGGAGCATATCAGCCGGCTGACAACACGCAATGTTGATGTTCTGCTTATTGTGGCGGACACATCCCGCCGCGGGCTTCAGGCAGCCACACGGATCCATGAACTTGCACACAATCTCAATATTGGCGTCACCAGAAGCTGCCTGGTTATCAATCAGGTGAAAGAGGAGCCGTCTGAGGCAGTGATGAACATCATCAGAGACTCAGGCCTGGAGCTGATCGGAACAATCCCTGAAAACGACGGGGTCTATGAATATGATTTAAACGGGCAGGCGACCGTGGAGATGCCGGAGGACAATGAAGCTGTTCAGGCAGCGTATCAGATCTTTGAAAAAATAATCAGTTGATTGAAGATTAAAGACTGAAATTTATCAATTTTCAGTTATCAATTTTCAGTCCATAAGGGGGAAAAATGAAAAAGACGGGCTTTTTGCATGATGAAAAATATTTGCTTCACGAGACCGGCTCCCATCATCCGGAACGGCCTGAAAGGCTCTCGGCGATCTATAATGGAATAGAAGAAGCGGACTTTCTCAACACGCTTACGTTGCTCAATGCCAGCCGGGCAGACCAGAAATGGATTGAAGTTGTTCACAATATAAAGTATATTCTGCGCTTTGAAGAGGCATGTCTTTACGGAATGCCGGAGTTTGATTATCCGGACAACCAGATGTGCAGGGAATCTTTCGACATAGCGTTCCTTGCGGTGGGAGGTATCCTGAATGCCATAAAGCATGTCATGGAGGGAAAAATTGACAATGCGTTCTGTGCTGTGAGACCCCCGGGACATCATGCCGAAACCGGCAATGCCATGGGATTCTGCTATTTCAACAATGTGGCGGTTGCCGCCAGATACCTGCAAAACGAATGGGGGGTGAAACGGGTCGGAATCGTGGATTTTGATGTGCATCATGGCAATGGCACACAGCATATATTTGAACATGATCCCTCTGTATTTTATTACTCCATCCATGAACACCCCTCGTTTTCTTTTCCGGGAACCGGCCGTGAATTTGAAAAAGGCACAGGCGAGGGGGAGGGATTCACCCTGAATTCTCCGGTGCTGCCAGGCCAGGGAGACAGGGAATACAAGAAACTTATGGAAAAAGACCTGTTTCCGGCCTTTTATGACTATAAGCCTGAAGTGATTATTGCATCCACCGGCTTTGATGCACATATTGATGATGACATGTCAGGGATCAGTCTTTCAACAGAGGGATATTCATGGGTAATGGAGCGGATTGTGGATATGGCTGACAAATGCTCAGACGGAAAACTGATTTCCGTGCTTGAAGGGGGATACTGTCTCAGGCGTCTTCCTGAACTGGCAAAAAATCATGTTGAAATTTTGATGGGCAAATAAAAATTTCTGAATAAATAAAAATGTAGGGTGGGTGGAGCGAAGCGGAACCCACCTTGTGCGATATATGGTGGATTCCGCTACATTTCAGGTATTTTATTTTGGGTTGACGGGGAGAAATGAGCCGTGTACCGGAATTATGGGAGAAATGTTTCAACTTGGCTGTCCGGCTTGCGGAGAAAGAGACCGGCATCAGGCCCCGAATCCGGGAACTCTCACGGGAGGAGGTGTTTGAGGAGGAATATCTGCTTATTTCTGATTACCAATAATTAATCTGGAAGATTTGCAAAAGGCTGGGGAACTGGATGAATGGGATCAGCAGATTGTCAGAGATTTTGATGAAGGGAATCTTGATTTTCTCATTCGGGAAGCAGACGAAGCTTTGCATGGCACAGTCCGTCTCTTATCTGCATGTATTGTGGGTCATGAAATCCTTTTGTCAGACGGTTAATGCAGAGATGAACTGGTTGGGAATTAAAAATGTCTGATTCAGAAACCAAAATCCGAAATCCGAAAATCCGTCATCCGTTTCAATTTCTTTTGACGAAATTTATCCGGCCCCTGAGAATCACCCCTTCTGAGTTGCAGGCATCTCTGAAAACAGATGAGGAGACACTGAATGCCCTGTATCATCAGAAGGAAAAACTGACACCGCTGCTGGCCATGAAGCTGGGGAAAAGTTTCAGAATATCGCCTGAACTGCTGATGCGAATGCAGATCGAATATGAATTGGAGCAGACATACAAAGAACATAAAATCGAAATCAAAGCGGTAACGCCGGTGGTCAGCAAAAAAGAACCTCCCAAGCCGGTGTTTTCAAAAAAATCCGGTCCGAAACTCATGCTGCTCGCCACAGTGAACAACTCTATAGGCCGCAAAGATGACCACTATACTGCAAAAGACCTGGAAAACATCTTTTATGCTCAAGTCCCTGAAACCCAGGATCATTATGCAGTCAGAACCATGTTCACCGAAGCCACTTTGCAGGAATTTGTGGATTTCATAAAAGATCGAAAGATTCCTTTTAAAAAAGCAAAATTGCTCTACCATTATTATATCACAATTCTGAAAGGTCAGCCAAATGAGAAGTTTGAATGGTTATTCAACTAATTTCGAGAAGCAGATTGAGGCGTTGCAGATGGCGTACCATGACGCACTCTGCAAAATACCGCCTCAGGCATGGTCGTGGGGAGGCGGAACCGCTCTGGCTATTTATCATCTTCAGCACAGGATCAGCTTTGACATAGATATATTTGTTTCCGACCCTCAGTATTTTGCCTTTTTGTCTCCCAAATGGTTTATTGAGGATACAAAAAATTTTCATTATGATTATCAGGAACTTGCTCATCATATCCGATTATCAACCCGTTCCGGAATAAAAACGGATTTTCTTCTTGCACCATATCTGATATCAATGCCATCTAAGAACGATTTGCTGGAAACAGGCTTTGATTTTTACGTTGACACGATAGAGGAAATCATCGCCAAAAAACTCAGATACAGGTTCGGAGAGGTCAGAAGCAGAGATATTTTTGACATTGCAGCAGCTTTGCAAAAACACGGGAATATGTTAAAAAATATTATCAAAAGCACTGTAATCACACTGGATCAGGTTGCGGAGTGGAAGACCGCTTTGGAAAATATGAATATGGAAAAGTATAAACAGGATATGGAAAAAATGTCTCCGTCTGAAAATATGACAGACCTCATGCTGAATACAAAGGATATCATACTGGATGCTGTTGGGAAACTCAAGCCGGAGATTTTACAGGGGGGTTTAGCTGAAAACCTGAGACATTGATCCTCCGGCTGACACTGAGATAGCTGGCTTCAGCCTGCTTCAGCTTTCAGCCTCGGAATTTAATTCCGAGGCTTAAAAGGAGTCATCATCATGGAAGAATTATTTGAACTCAGAACCTGCCTTGAGCAGGGGTGCTACACCGATGCGATGGCCCTGCTGGGGGAAATGGAAGAAATGAGCAAAGATGATAAAATCAATAAAGTTCAGAGCTTCACCATTGTTCTGCTGCTTCATCTGATCAAAAAAGACGCTCAGAAACGGACAACACGCTCCTGAGAACTTTCCATCAGAAACGCTGTCCGTGAGATCAGCCGTGTAAACAAACGCAGGAAAGCCGGAGGATATTACCTGAAAGAGGAAGAATTGAGAGAAACAGTTCAGGAGGTTTATGCAGAAGCATTGGATAACGCCGCGCTCGAAGCCTTTGAAGGCCGCTATTCCGATTCAGAGCTTGCTGAAATGGTGGATGAAGAAAAAATCAGAAAGGAAGCGTTGCAACTGATGCTTGATGTTTGATGTTTGATGCTTGATGTTTGAATCTTGAAACTTGTGGAATTAACAATTTATATGGGAGTATGAAAAATGTTTATAAATGAATCAATGAGTAAAAATGTCATTACCATTGACAGTGATACAGGCGTGCTTGAGGCAAAAGGTATAATGGCGGAGCATCATATCCGTCATCTTCCTGTGACAGATGAGGATAACAAAATGGTTGGCATTGTCACGGATCGTGACATACGGAGCACCATGCCGTCTGTCCTCATAGACACCTGTGATATTGATGCGGAAAAGAAAAAGCTTGAGAAACTTAAAGTAACAGATATTATGGCAACAAATATCATCAGCATTTCTCCGTTAAACACCCTTGAAGATGCGATTCTGCTCATGCATAAGACGCGGGTGGGTGCCTTCCCGGTGGTTGATGAAGATGGCAGAGTGAAAGGGATCATCTCCATTCGTGACCTCATGCGCGCCTTCGTCAATGTGCTGGGCATCAAACAGCCCGGGACATTGTTGTGCATCCTTGTGGAAGACAAGGTCGGGCAGATGAAAAAAATTGTTGATGCCATTACCGAGGAGAATATCCCCTTTGGAAGCATCCTTGTCGCCAGATACTGGGAAGAAGGAAAGCGGGCTGTTTTTCCATACCTTCTGACGAACACAGTGGCTCCCGTGAAAAGAAAATTGCAGAGCCTGGGGTTTGAAGTGCTTGAGCCAATGGAATGGTATTTGGACCAGTTGCCGAAAAAAGAGTAAGGCAAAATGAGTAAAACAGAACACGGGACTGAGGATGTGGATGAATCCTCAGTTCCATACAGCAATCTGTATATTTACTATATTCAGGGATATATAAAGCCTGTGAATGAACCCCTCAGCAGCGACTTTATCGGCAATTGGGAAGAGGATGATTTTTCCTTTCTCTTTTTTTCAAAACCTTCCTCTGGGAAGGTGGAGACACTTTTGATTTCCCAGCCGGAACTGACCCTTTGCGATCAGTTCCAGATGACTTATGAAGAGTGGCACGGAGGGAAGATTGTTCCTTTTCAGGTTGGCAGTTTTTTTATATCTCCGCCGTGGGAGAGGAATTTGGAACTGGGAACTGGAAAATCGGAACTTGAGATTCTTCTGGATCCGGGAGTTGTTTTTGGTACGGGGAGCCATCCCACGACATACCACTGCCTTGAAATGCTCGAAGCGGTTTGGCGTAAGGAAAAAATTGAGTCGGTTCTTGACCTTGGTGCAGGCACTGGTCTGCTCGCCCTTGCAGCGGCACGGCTGGGATGCTTACGCGTCTTCGCGGTGGATTTCAATTTTCTGGCGGCAAAGACAGCGAGAAAGAATGTGGTCTTAAACTGCTTGGAAGACAGGATATTGACCGTTCACGGACGGGCTGAGGATTTTATGGATTACCCAGCAGATATTGTGATCGCAAATATCCACTATGATGTGATGAAACGCCTGATCGCCTCAGAAGGGTTTCTTCATAAAAAATGGTTTATCCTGTCCGGACTGTTGCGTAGTGAGGCAAGAGATATCGCCTGGAGATTGTCCCAATATCCTGTCAAAATCCTGAAAGAGCAGGAGCGTGACGGCGTATGGCATACTTTTTTCGGGTCAGTCAGTTAGTCATTGAGCAATTCCGGGAAAGAAACCCGGGCTTTTCCAATGAACGGAAGGACCGGGCTTTTCCGAGGCGGATCACTGTTTTTCAAAAAATCATACAAGAAACATATCTGCTGCTGACGGTTTTTGTGATTTCCGACACTGCCCTGAACCGCAGATGACCGCAGATGCTCATCCGCGGTCTGTGAAGGCTGTCCTTCAGACCGGCTTTCAGGATTGTGACTGTCTGAAATTTTATACGCGCCCCGGGGCCTACCTGGTTCCGGTCGGCATGGACGTGATGCTGGTTCCGAACAGCACCGACCTCGACAGCCGGGAATAGACTGTGGTGGATCAGAAGCTCCCCGTTCCCATGTTTCTGCCAGTTCCCCCCTTCGGAACAAAGCCGCAGGCCCGTGCGAAAGAGAGATTCGAGGTGAGAAGCAGATGAACATTCTCAGGTTCCGGGGAGAATTCCTCGAGAGAAGCTCCGACAAATCCTTTGAAAAGGGCAGAGAAACACTTCGGATTTCTGCCGTCGGACCGGGACGGAACAACTCCCGGGGCAACCGACAGAGGATTCATCGCCTGAACGGAGGGTGTCCGGAATTCCGGCTCGTAAAGGACGGGGACATTCCCGTCAACTGTGGCGCGTCCGGCAGGAAGTCTCAGTCCGGCCTCCTCTTTCGATTCCACGGATTCATCAGATCCGTCCGGTTCCTTTCCCTCCCGGGATCCGGAACGGTTGAAATCGTACAGCGCATCGTAATGGTGTGCCGCCAGTTCCCGATAATCCTGCCACGGGAAAAAAATCAGTATCCCCCTCAACCTTTTCCGAACAGTTTCAAAAGCTCGACAGAAGTCTCCGGGCGGCTGATCCGGTGCAATCGGCGTATTGGTTCAAAAAGATGAAAGCCTGCTTTGCCCCGGACTGTTTCGGTGCAAAACTGGACAATTTGGAAAGACAGATCAGCGATTATAATTTTGATGATGCCAAGCAAATAAATATTAAGCAGACTGCCCGAATATCTCCACTGCAAAGACAGTGAAAAGGATGTTGTTTCAGAAGATTGAAAAAGTTCTCACCCATTCAGGGGAATTATCGGTATGTGTGATCTGGCCATGCTCGCTAATCCGGGCGGAAAACACTGGGAATACCTGAATACAATCTGTATTTCTGCCAAGTCTCTTCTGGAACTGATCAATGATATTCTTGATTTTTCCAAAATTGAAGCCGGCAAACTTGGCATAAGCCTTCAGGGATCCGATCCCATAAGCTCGGAGAACTGTCTCAGGGAAATCAGAACCGGCTTTCCTCTCAAAGAAGACATGAAATATTTGGAGCGGCAAATCAAAGATTACAATTTTGACGGTGCCAGGAAACCATCGAAGAGTTGAAGAACAAGGTTCAAATACGAATTTACGATGAATCAGAATCTGTGCGGGAGTAAAATAATGGATGATTTTCAGGATGGCCGGCTGCGTATTCTGATCGCCGATCACGAAAGAGCCATTTTGTATCGGAAGATGCTTTCCTCTTCTTACGACCTTGTTCTTTGCCACCAGGGAGATGAAGCAGTTAAAGCGGTAGAGAGGTCTCTTGGAGAGAAACGGCCCTTTGCTGTGGCTTTTCTGGATATTCAAATGCATATCGGGCCGGATGGCGTGGAACTTCCGGAGCGCATACACAAACTGGATCCTTCCACGGAAGTTGTCATTATAACGGATGATTCCGCTGTCTCATCAGAAAAGATCGCCTATCATGTTTCCCCGGGCGACAAACTGTTGCACCTTCAAAAACCCTTCAGCGCCTTTGAAATTCAGCAGCTTGCCTCTGTTTTGGGGACAAAATGGCAGGAAAGCAGGCGAATTGGGAAAATTCATAAGGAATTGAAAAATCAGGTTGAAAAACAATCTGCTGAGTTGGCAAGACTGGATAAGGAATTGAGAAAACAGATTGCGAAGCGCAAGCGTTCCGAAGCAGTATTGCGGGAGAGCAGAGAAATTTTTTATTCATTTATGAAGTATCTGCCAGCCATGTCTTTTATAAAAGACCGCAAGGGATGTTATATTTATCTGAATGAAACCTGTAAAAAAGTGTTCGGAGCAAACACAGCGGACCGCATCGGCAAAACTGATGATGAATTCTTGCCCATCCAAGTGGCGCAGCAGTTGAAGGCCAATGACCGTATCGTGATGACAGAGGGGAAAGTTCTGAATATCCTTGAAACCATAGAAATCAGAGATGAAATCCGCTATCTTCTTGTTTCAAAATTTCCTATTTTCAAGAATGGAAAGCCTTTTTTTCTTGGGGGTATTGCAACGGATATCACGGATAAAATACATGCTGAAAAGCAACGCCGTGTGCTGAGGAAGAAAATTCATCCCCTTATGAATACCATCATTGATATGTGTGAGATGATCACGGATATGGCTGCATATACTGAACACCGGGAATCCCTGAATACCATCTTCGCTTCTGCCAAATCCCTGCGCGTACTTATCAATGAAATTCTTGACATCGGGATTGAAGTGGATGAACCAGGTTTTAAAAATATTGCGTTTCCGGTTGAAGACGCTGCTGAGTCCCCTGATCCTGAACCTCAGGTATTACCGGATTCGCTGCCTGGTCTGAATATCCGGGAGGCTGTGAAACGGCTCGGGGGAAATTGGTATCTCTATGCGGATATTTTCGTATTTTTTTGTGATGACAAGAAAAATTTTGCCCGGGATTTCCGAGCTTTTGTCGAGAATGAAGAGTTTGAAATCGCCCTGATAAACGCCCATGCCCTGAAAGGCTCTGCTGCCACCATCTCAGCGACGAGACTGAATAAAGCGGCAAAAGCGTTGGAGGACATTTGTAAAAGCAAAAACAAGGCGCAAATACTGGACTTGCTGGGACCGGTCGCGGACGCTATTGAGCATGTAAGGACGTTTCGTGAACAAATAGCGATTTTGCTGAAGACCGATATTGAAATCGGAGGTCCTCCTGCTCTTCCGGAACTTTGTGAACTGTTCCGGAAGTTTGACAAAAGCCTTCAGGAATCGGATCCTCTGGAATCGGAAAACTGTCTCAGGGAGATCAAACTCAGCTTTGCTCCGGGCCGTTCCAACGACTCAGAAACTGAAATTTTGCTTCAGGAACTGACGCAGCAGACATCTGATTACAATTTTGACGGAGCCAGGGAAATATTGAACAAACTTGCCCAAAAGCTGGGTATCCCGGCCTTTTGAGGAGTGCTGGAATAAAATTTCAGCATATTTTCAGAGGGCCTGATGCGGTGCTGAAATTTCATTTCACCACTCCTTGTTTCAGCGGTGCTGAAATTTCATTTCACCACTCCTTGTTTCACATTTTATCCCATTGACATTTCCCTTTATTTTATGAAATGAATGATGGACAGATATACAGGCTTTAAGATAATATTTATCAGTATGGCATAAGCTTCCAGCTTGTCATCAGAGCAGAATGCTGATAATTTTCAGACAGCAATGCATTCGTTCTGCTTAAAATAAAAGGGTCTCAAATTATGAATGATCTCGGCAGTTGTAAAATTCTTATTGCGGA
>Ga0190284_1001547_pt1 | contig 10105 bp, 6 predicted proteins | sample 48691812_MG_FD_161668 | JGI IMG/M metagenome (GOLD analysis project Ga0190284, IMG submission 161668) | Hydrothermal vent microbial mat bacterial communities from Southern Trench, Guaymas Basin, Mexico - 4869-18-1-2_MG | ecosystem: Environmental > Aquatic > Marine > Hydrothermal vents > Microbial... | reverse complement strand
GGGCTTCAATTCGGTCAAGGGGGCCAAGCATACGCAGGGCAAAATCATCCATACCAATTCTTACTGTAGAACCTTCTTCCATCTTTACCCATGTATGCCCATGGTGGAGATAAAAGCCCTGTGGCACCTTAAACCCTTCGACATCCATCACATCAATCGGCTTTACAACAGCATGCACAGTGTACTGGTCGTCAAAATACTGGTCGAATTCGCAGTTGCCGCATAAGTATTCATTGGTGCAGGCTCTGAAATTGATGCGCTCCCTCATATGGTGCAGGCAAGGCCGCTTCCATACCGGAAGTTCTTTTAATCTTTCTTTCCAGAAAACGATTTTTCCCTGTCTTCCTTTCGGCCTTTCACCATACTCTTGAAGCTTTTGGTTTTTAGTGGCTGTCCGTCGCAGAGCCTTGTCAAAGTGGCATGTGGAGCAAAGAAAATCACTTTTGCAAAACCTGCGGCGAACTACGCCGGACTGCATCCAGATGCAGGGGCTTGATTCTTTTTGGAATCGATTGTCTACACGTGTTGCTTTCATTTTAATTGCCTCTGATAATCTTTGGCCCGTGGCCTGCTGTGAAAATCTTTTTATCTGCCGCAGACCACGCTACTTTATTTTTATTAGCAATGGACAACATACATCAGGTCTTAAGAAAGGTTTTTGTCAAATCTTTCCATCCCAGATCAGGAAGGTTTCCATATATATCTTCCTGCAGCAGACCACCGTCCGCCGCCAGGGGACCGGCGACATCCTCTATCATTTTTTCAAGCGTTGAGACCTCGTTGTTTATCCAGCTTAAGCTGCCTGCATCCGTCATAAGCTCTTTTACAGTCTTTTTGATATTCGGGTTGCGCACCATAAAGAGCCAGCCATCTCCATACGGTTCCCTGTTGGCCAATTCCGGGTTTTCTCTGACCTTTGAATTGACCTCTACAATCACTCCACCTACGGGAGAAAGAACATCAGCTAGATTTTCTTTGCACTTCAGTCCCCAACCGACTTTGCCCTGATCAAATTCCTTTCCCATAAGAGGAAGGTCAAGCCCATCCGCTTTTCCCAGAAGCTTAAGTGCGAAATCATCCAGACCAATTCGGATATAACCACCGCTTTCAATTCGTGCCCAGGTATGACCGTTATGAAAAAAATAATCCATAGGAACGTCAAATCCTTTGACCTGCTGCATTTCAATTGGCATGCTTTTTGTCTTTGTGGTCCAGACGTCTTCAAAGAACTGGTCAAAATCGCATGTGGAACATTCAAAGTCATAAGCACAGGCCCGTTTGGCGATACGGTTGGTCAGGCTGTGCCTGCAAACTCTCTCCAGTTCAGGTCTTCTTCTCATGGCATCCTGCCAGCTTATATTTTTGCCTTTTTCTACACTCTTTCCCATTCCCAGATCGTATTTGCAGGTAGCACAATCATAGAAATTGTTACAGTTTTTAAAATCAACAACACCTGCCTGCATCCAAAGACAGGGATTTGCTATTTTTGCCTTTTCGTCCGGTTTTACCATCCATACCTGGCCACCTAAAACAGCACCTATCTCGTTTTTTTCTCCGAGGTCCTGAATTTTTCCTTTCCTATAAGATGAACCGTATCCGTTACGAGTATTTCCTTCTTTTTTTGTTTTTCCTGCCATTGTCTTTCTCCTTTGTTGAGATGTATTTGAATGATTTTTTCTTTTTTCGTGTTTTGTCTGTCTTATAGAGCAAGGGGTGTGCCACTCAATTGAAATAATGGAAAAAAGGAGGTAACCATCTAATAAAATAGTATTTATAAAAAACAAGGTGTGGATGAAGTGCTTTCCGGTGGCCAAGCACAGGTGTAGAAATATTCTACAGCCTGAAAGAGGCAGGACGATTAATCATTCAATAATCCGGATTATCTATTTTGTTTTAAGGTGGTTAAGGCAGGTGTGGTGGTTTTCTACACCAAAGTTGATTTTTCCTACAGTTTGAGACTTTTGAAAAATGGTAATTTTTATTCGAGTTTAAGTCGAAGATCCCGGACTTTGAGCGGGGAAAGGTGACTCAATTTTAAATCAGGTTCAACCACCCCGCTTAAATACAGCGGGACAGGCATCCATACATGTAGTATTTCGAGGATTGAAATTTAAGCCTGTCGGAGCGAAGCGTAGATCCCGCTCATTGGGGACGCAGAAATCGGATAAAAAGTGCCGTTTCGAAGTCTGCGCTTATCTGCAAAGGTCTCAATGCTTACTCAACACCATACGACTTTAGTTTTCTTCGAAGTGTGTTCAATCCAATCTCTAAAAGTTTGGCTGTTCGGGATTTGTTTTGTCCTGTGTTGTTATAGATATCTATAATATGGTTTTTTTCAATCAGTGCGAGGGGAGCAACTGAGGAGTTTTTGGATGGACTCATAGAGGATGATATTGTTTTATTTTTTTTCAGATGATCGGGGAGAAAATTTGAAGAAATCGGTTTTCCCTGTGCCAGGTTAACTGCTGACTGGATAATCGACTTAAGCTCCCTGATGTTTCCGGGATAGTCATAATCCAGAAGCAGGCAAATGGCTTCTTCCTCGATATATTGGTTTTCAGAAGTGCCGCCGTACTCCTGGAAGAATTTTTTTGCCAGCAGGGGAATATCCTCTTTTCTTTTTCTGAGAGGAGGCAGGTGAAGCCATCCGCACCTGATTCGGTAATACAGATCCTTACGAAACATTCCCCTGGCCATCAGCTTATCCAGGTCTTCATTGGTTGCTGTGATGAAGCGGACATCCGCTGTCTGATGACTGCTTGTGCCCAGCTTCATATATTCTCCGTCCTGCAAAACACGCAACAGTTTTCCTTGGAGCTCAATGGGCAGGTTGCCGATTTCATCCAAAAAAAGAGTCCCCTGGTTTGTGTGCTCCAGAAAACCTGCACGTCCGTTTTCCGCACCTGTAAAGGCTCCTTTTGTATGTCCGAAAAATTCAGCCTCGAACAGGCCGCTGGTCAAAGAGGCCATGTTGACCGGAGTAAATTTGAATTTTGATCTCGGGCTTGTACAGTGAATTGCCTGGGCAAGGAGTTCCTTACCAGTGCCGCTTTCACCTGTGATTAAAATTGGAACATCGCTTCTTGCATGGAGTTCCGCTTCCTTTAATATCCTGAGCATTTTATGTGACTGGGTGATGATTGGTTTAAAAGTATCGGCGTATATCAGTTTTGGCAGAGAAGCCTTTTTCTTAACATCCAGAATATCAAGCAGTCGCTTTCTTTCCAGGGCACGGTGTATAGACAGTGCAAGATCTTCTCTTGCAATCGGCTTTACAAGATAATCGTAAGCCCCCTTTTTCAGGCAGTCCACTGCTACCCTGGCATCGTTTACCGCAGTTACCATGATACATTCAGTGCCGGGCGAAGTGTTTTTAATCAGTTCCAGAAGTTGGATTCCATCCATTTCGGGCATGGTCATATCTATCAAAGCAACGTCAAAGACTTCTCCCCTTTCAAAAAGGGAGGCAGCCTTCAGCGAATCAATTTCGGTGCGTACATTTTTATAACCGGTTCTGATTAGCTTTTCTTTTAATATCTCAAAGAAATCCGGGTCATCATCAACTATAATTATGGTGTTATCCATTTTTTACAGACCTCGTAATTAGCTGATAGCTCATAGCTGATAGTTCGTAGTCCCGTTCCGCTGCAAGCGGTGTACAGGAATAAATGATGAAAAATCCTTTTTTCCTATCAGCTGTGAGCTATCAGCTGTTTTAATCCAATATGGACTGTTCCATAGTGGCATAGTTTTTATAACATCGTTGAATTTAAATGGTTTCATTATCATATATGCCAAATTGGCACAATAGCCAGGTTATCTTTTTTATAAATAAATATTTTCAAACCAAAACTTGCCATGCGTAATATATTAAAAATATTAATCTGAGGCAGTTTCAAAATGTTCAATTTTGTTGAAGAACAAGGAAGGCGATCCGCCTGAGGCGGATTAACCACAAGAATACATTGAGTATTTCGAGAATTATAATTTGAGCCTGACGCAGATATCGGACAAAAGGGAACGTTTTTTAATTGGCTTATCTTAATTATTACAAATTTTTATATCCAACCGGCATAAAAGTTGCTGTAAAGGCAGAATAAGCATACGAAGATAAAAAAGCCGGAGGTAAACTTATGTATTTAAAAAACAAATTTGACGCAGGAGAATTTGCCATCCTTGCGGAGATGGAGCCACCCAAGGGGGTAGATGTCTCCGGGATGGTTGCCAATGCTCAAAGGGTTAAGGGTGAAGTGGATGCTTTTTTGGTACCGGAAATGAGTAACGCTGTCATGCGAATGAGTTCCCTGGGCGGCGCCATGATTTTGCAGGCAAAAGGGATGGATACGGTAATACAGCTCAATTGCCGGGACAGAAACAGGATTGCACTTCAGGCGGATCTTCTTGCGGCCTTTGGCTGTGGCATTACCAATGTAATGGCAGTTAAAGGAGAAGACACCAGCTTTGGAGATCACCACCAGGCAAGATCGGTTTATGACATTGATTTGCCGGAACTGCTGCAGGTAATTACAAGTCTTCAGCAGGGAAAGGACATGGCCGGAATCGATCTTTCAGGTTCTCCACAATTTCTTGTCGGTTCCACGGTTGATGCAAGCGCAAAAGGAAAGTCCCCGGAGTTGGTACTTGAGGAGATGAACAAAAAGATTGAAGCAGGCGCCCAATTTTTCATAACCCCGCCTTTATTTGACCTTTCCGCCATACAGCCTTTCCTCAAACGGGTGGACCCTGCAAAAGCAAAAATTATTCCCACCGTTCTGTTACTTAAATCACTGGGTATGGCCCGTTATATGCTTCGTAACGTGGATAATGTTTTTATTCCCGATTCCCTGATTACCCGGATCCAAAAATCGGCTGATAAAGTACGAGAGTGTACTCTTATTGCATCTGAAATGGTCGCAACCTTAAAGAAGGAAGGATTCAGCGGCGTTCTTCTATCCACAATCGGATGGGAAAACAAACTTCCCCAAATACTTGAAAGGATTTAAGGAATAAAAAAGATGAAGGATGAAAATAACAAAAAAGAAATCTTGGGGTCAGTTATGGTTGTTGGCGGCGGTATTGCCGGTATGCAGTCAGCCCTGGATCTTGCCAACTCAGGATACTATGTATATATGCTTGAAAAGTCTTCGGCTGTCGGCGGAATGATGTCCCAGCTTGACAAGACCTTTCCCACAAACGACTGTGCCATGTGAGTGATCTCACCTAAACTGGTCGAGGTCGGCCGGCATCTGAACATAGAGCTTTTGACAAATACGGAACTTGAAGAACTTAGTGGAGAGGCGGGACATTTTACCGCAACCGTAAATCAAAAGGCGCGTTATGTGGACATTTCCAAGTGCACAAGCTGTGGTGAGTGTATAGAGGTATGCCCCATAGAAGTTCCAAACGAATATGATAAGGGACTTTCAAAAAGAAAAGCAATTTATAAACAATACGCTCAGGCTATTCCAGGCGCATTTGCCATAAGCAAGACAGGAACAGCCCCATGCAAGGCTACCTGTCCGGCCCATGTAAGCATACAGGGTTATATTGCCTTGATCAATGAGGGGAAATACCGCGAGGCTCTGGAGCTTTTTAAAGAGGATCACCCCTTTCCCGGAATATGCGGCCGGATATGTCATCATCCCTGCGAAGAGATCTGTACCCGCAACGACTTGGACCAACCCCTGGCCATTCGCGAGCTGCACCGTTTCCTGGCCGATTGGGAATTGGGCCAGGACGCAACCTACATTCCGGAAACGGCTGAACCGCGCAAAGAAAGGGTAGCTATTGTTGGTTCGGGTCCGGCAGGATTGGCGGCAGCCTACTCCCTGGCAAGAAATGGCTACCAGGTGACGGTTTTCGAAAAATTACCGGTTGTGGGTGGTATGATGGCAGTGGGTATCCCAGAATATCGTTTGCCGAGGGATATTATAAACGGCGAAATTAAAGTGATCGAAGAAATGGGTGTAACCATTAAAACCGGGATAACCTTCGGTAAGGATATCACCATAGAAAGCCTTAAGAAGGACGGTTTTTCGGCTCTGTTCATGGCTATCGGGCTTCACGGAGGTCGCAGGCTCGGCGTGGAAAACGAAGATGTTGTTGGTGTTCTTCAGGGGGTGGACTTTCTGCGCGATAGCGCCATGGGCAAAGATGTTCAAATTGGCGAAGATGTCATCGTCGTTGGTGGCGGCAACGTGGCCATCGATGTGGCGCTGACTGCAAAACGCAAAGGGGCCAAGAACGTCACACTGATCTGCCTGGAAAAACGTGAAGAGATGCCAGCCTGGGAGCATGAAATCGAGGAAGCACTAGAAGGCGATATTAAAATCATTAACAGTTTCGGACCCAAGGCGTTTTTTATTGACAAAAGCAACAAAGTCTCCGGTATTGAATTTAAGACCTGTACCGCCGTCTTTGACAGCGATGGTCGCTTCAACCCATCCTATGATGAAAACGAATGCCAACCGCTGTTCGGCGACACGGTGATCATCTCCATCGGCCAGAGCACGGACCTGTCATTCATCAAGGAGCAGGGTATCGCTATTACACGGGTGGGCGGTCTGGAAGCCGATCCGGTAACATTGCAGACACCCATTGACTGGGTGTTCGCCGGCGGTGATGCGTTTTACGGACCCAAGTCGGTGGTGGAGGCCGTTTCCTGTGGCAAAGAAGCCGCCGAGAGCATTGACCGTTTCATCAACGGTCTGGATCTCAATGAAAATCGGGAAAAGACCTGGGAATTTGAAAAGCCGGATATCTCCCTTGAGCCCAACAAACCCAGAACTCCGATTCGCTGTCTGGATCCGGCTGCCCGGGAGTGTAATTTCCTGGAGGTTTCTTACGGCTATGATGAAACAGAAGCTAAAAAAGAGGCCGAACGATGCCTTAAATGCGGCATTTGCTCAGAGTGCTACCAATGTGTGAATGCATGTCTTGCCGGAGCAATTGATCACAGCATGGAAACTGCAAGGAGGGAGATCGAGATCGGTTCTGTGGTCCTTTGTCCGGGCAACGATGTCTTCGACCCCACCATGCTAAAGGAGTTCTATCATTATAAAAGAAATCCAAATGTAGTGACCAGTATAGAATTTGAACGGATTCTCAGCGCATCGGGTCCCACTATGGGCCACCTTGTAAAGCCGTCGGACGAGCAGGAACCTAAAAATATTGCATGGTTGCAGTGTATCGGGTCAAGGGATATGAACCGGTGCGGTAACGGTTACTGTTCTTCTGTCTGCTGCACGTATGCCGTTAAAGAAGCGATGATCGCAAAGGAACATTCCGGGGGCGATCTGGATTGTGTGGTTTTTAACATGGATATCCGAACATTCGGCAAAGATTATGAGAAATATTACCTCAGGGCAAAGGATAAGGAAGGGGTTAGATTTGTAAAGGCCAGGGTACACACCATAGATGAAGTCAAGGATAACGGCGAACTGCGCATAAAGTATGTGGACGAAGACGGCCAGGTTCAAAAAGAGGATTTTGACATGGTCGTCCTGTCGGTTGGACTTGAAATTTCAGAATCGACCGTGGATCTTGCCAGGCGGCTTGATGTTGATTTGAATCGATACAATTTTGCCGATACCCAACCCTTTACACCTGTGGAAACCTCACGTCAGGGGGTCTATGCCTGTGGTACATTCCAGGGGCCGAAAGATATTCCAAGCTCGGTTATAGAGGCCAGCGCCGCGGCCTGTGCTGCCGGGAAAAGTCTTGTAGAAGCACGCAATACGTGCACTAAAAGTGTTGAGATTCCGGAAGAAATCGACGTGGCAGGCCAAGAGCTAAGGGTAGGTGTATTTGTTTGTAAATGCGGCATCAATATTGCCGGGGTTGTGGATACCGATGCCGTAGAGAAGTATGCTGCTTCCCTTCCACATGTAACCTACACAAGCCAGAACCTTTTTACCTGTTCCCAGGATACTCAGGACCAGATGAAAGAGCAAATGTCAGAACATAATTTAAACCGGATCGTGGTGGCATCGTGTACGCCGAAAACACATGAAGGCATTTTCATGGATACGCTGGAGGCTTCCGGCCTTAACAAATATCTTTTTGAAATGGCCAATATTCGCAATCAGGATTCATGGGTGCATAAAGACGATCCGGCTGCCGCCACGGAGAAAGCAAAGGACCTTGTAAGAATGGCCGTGGCCAGGGTAGCAACCCTCTTTCCCCTGCATGAAAAGAAGATTCCGGTAAACAAACGGGCTCTGGTCATAGGCGGCGGTGTGGCCGGGATGAATACTGCACTGGGCCTTGCTGACCAAGGGTTTGAAACAGTTCTGGTGGAAAAAGATGTGCAGCTTGGAGGCATGGCAAACCGTCTCACAAAGACTATAGACGGAGCGGATGTGAAAAAATACCTTGAAAAGCTGAGTGAGAAGGTAACTTCCCATTCAAAAATCCAGGTTTTGACACAATCTCTTATTGTCGGTTTTACCGGATTCAAGGGGAATTTCACTACAGAAGTTCTGGTGGGACCCGGGATGTATGAAAGAAAGATCAACCATGGGGCTATTGTCATAGCAACAGGAGCCAATGAATACCAGCCCAACGAATATCTGTACGGGGAAGATTCCCGTGTAATGACCCAAATCGAATTGTCTGAGCATCTTGAAAAACAGGGTACGGACGAAATGAACCAAGTGGTGATGATACAGTGTGTGGGCTCCAGAAACGATGAAAATCCCAACTGCTCCCGCGTTTGTTGCCAGAGCGCCATCAAAAACGCTCTTCACATAAAAGAACTAAACCCTCAGGCGGATATATATATTCTTTACAGGGATATCCGCACGTACGGTCTTTTAGAGGACTATTACACCGAAGCCAGGAAACATGGAATCCTCTTTTTCCGATATACTTCCGAAGATCCTCCAAAGGTGGAATCTTCGGACGACGGAGTGCTGGTAACCTTCAAAGACCATATACTGGGCCAGCCTCTCCAGGTCAGTGCAGACCTGCTGGCCTTAAGCGCAGGGGTGAGAGCCGAAGACACCGAAGAACTTGCATCCATATTGAAACTTGCACGGAACAAAGAAGGACACTTTATGGAAGCCCATGTAAAATTAAGGCCAGTGGATATGGCCACTGAAGGAATATTTGTTTGCGGCATGGCCCACAGTCCCATGCTTCTGTCAGAAACAATAGCCCAGTCCCTGGCTGCGGCATCAAGAACCACTACGTTTTTGTCTCAAGATCAGCTTACCCTGTCTGCTATTACGGCCAGGGTAGATACAGATCTATGCGCTTCCTGTCTCATATGCGTCAGGTCATGCCCATATGGAGTTCCGGTGATCAATGAAGACGGCGTAAGTGAAATCGATGATGCTTTGTGCCACGGATGCGGAGTATGCGCGGCTGAGTGCCCTGCCAAGGCCATTGAGCTTAACTGGTACGAAGATGATCAGATACTGTGCAAAGTAGAAGCTTTGCTTAAGGGAGTTATGTAGGAGGGATTTTATGGGAAAAGATTTCGAACCGATCATTATCGCATTTTGCTGTAATTTCTGAGGTTACACTGCAGCGGACCTGGCAGGTTCGATGCGATTGAGTTATCCGACAAACATCAGGATTGTCCTTGTTCCTTGCACCGGGAAGGTGGATATTCTTCATATTATGCGGGCATTCGAAAAAGGGGCGGATGGTGTGTATGTTGTCGGGTGCGAGGAGGGGGAGTGCCACTATAACAGTGGTAACTTCAGGGCTCGTAAACGAGTTGAGCAGGCCCAAAAGATTCTAGATACTATTGGTATCGGAGGAGAGCGGGCACAAATGTACAACCTGTCGTCAGGGGAAGGCCCCAGGTTTGCCGAATATGCTGTGGAGATGGACAAAAGAATTCGAAAATTGGGTCCAAATCCTATAAAGTCGGCAAAAAAGAAGGCTGCCTAAAACGGTTGACGATTTTGGATTTTTAATTGAAATTTTTCAATAATTAATGAAAGAGAGGTATTATGATTGTCGCGGATAAAAAGCCGATTGAGGAGATCGTAGAAGAAATCAAAGATAAAGAAAAAATCCTCATTTTAGGTTGCAACGAGTGCGTTACGGTCTGCGAGGCAGGAGGAAAAAAGGAAGTGGGCGTTCTGGCTTCAGC
>Ga0190284_1001546_pt1 | contig 10117 bp, 7 predicted proteins | sample 48691812_MG_FD_161668 | JGI IMG/M metagenome (GOLD analysis project Ga0190284, IMG submission 161668) | Hydrothermal vent microbial mat bacterial communities from Southern Trench, Guaymas Basin, Mexico - 4869-18-1-2_MG | ecosystem: Environmental > Aquatic > Marine > Hydrothermal vents > Microbial... | reverse complement strand
ACTGTGTGCGTGCTGCCGGAGGCGTACAGCAGCCACTTGGCCTGTGAAAGGTCATGCACAGCAATCGCGGATCCCGCGTTGACGACGGCCGTGTTAATCCATGCCCCAACTGTGATTTCGTCTCCCACGTCAAACGCCGGACTGTCAGCTATGCTCACGTAGTCATCCACTCCGTCGAAGTACAAAGCGCTTCCACAAACGCCGCACGTCCACGATGCTCCCTCGATTGCTCCGTGGTTGCCGTTGCCCGAGTAGTCGTACGCCGTGCTGCCTTCGCCTTCGTCGAAGCTCCAGTAGCCGACCAAGTTATCATCCCGGTCGGCTACCGCGGTGCTCGGCGCAAGCAGGGTCAATCCCACGATGGCGAGAGCTGACATGGTCAAACAGGTCGTGTTGGTAACAGAACGCATCATTTGCTTTTCTCCTTGGCCTCAGCCCGAGCCTGGGACGAGCCGGTGGCCTGTCGTTTCCGGTCTTTGTTGGCAGGAGGTTCGTCGTCCTTCGTGACTTCCGGCCTGGAGGACTCACCGTCCCTCGTGCTCGCCGGCTGGGATGTGGCTGTCTTGTGCTCCGGCGGCGTCTGTTTGGCCTTGGCTGCCTTACGACCCGGCGCAGCGGCCTTGCTGTTGTAGAAGCGGGTGAAGATCAACGGCGAGCCGCGTGACGGGATCGACAGATCCGTCTCCTGATGCGCGAAGTTGCCCGTTGCCGTGTTGACTGGGTCCTTGCTGGTTCCGGAAACCTCGCTCTGGTCGCCGTCGGTCGTATCGTTCTGTGGGTTGGGCCACACGCTCCAGTACACTTCGCGGACCTCGTCCACGCTTAAAGCTCTGCTATATGCACGCACTTCATCAATAACAGTGTCCTCAATAAACGAGAGCGTGGCAACGCCGTCGTTTGCGTAGGCCGCGCCTCCTATCTGAGTGTAAAGCGTCCGGCGCTGTGGAATCTTCGAACCCGCTGGGAGGATCTCAAGGCCGTCCACAAATAGCCGTTCCGCGGACGCGTTGACTACATACGCCACATGATGCCACTCACCGATTGAGATGGGTACCGAAGAATGCGTGGAGCCTGAACCCCCGCAGCCTGATACTGCGGTGCTCAGGAACCCAGCGTTCAAGGTGATCCGTGGCTCATATTTGCAGCTACTCGAGTATCCTCTATGGAACAGCGTACCGCTGGCTGAAGACTCGGTGCACTTGAACCAGAAAGACACGGTGTAAGTGCTTAAGCCCGTTTGCGGGATCCCCACATAGTCATCTCCGTCAAACCGCACAGCGCTGCCGGAGATACCCTCAGTCCAGCTTGCCCCGTATACGGCCCCGTGATTACCAGCACCGGAATAGTCGTAGGCCGTCTCGCCGTTTCCTTCGTCAAGACTCCAGTAGCCGACAAGGCCCTCGTGCTGCGCCTGTATCTCTGCAGAACTTAAAACTCTGTCGTAAATGCGGATTTCATCGATCGTTGCATGTTCAATGAACTGCGAGGTAGCGACGCCATCGTTGTGTTGAGCGGCGCCCCCTATCTGAGTGTACAGCGTGGCAGAGCGGGGTGTCTTGGAGCCAGGTGGATTGATTTCGCAGCCGTCTACGAAGAGTTTCTGTGTCGAGACGTCGATCACATAGGCAACGTGATGCCACTCGTTGATCGACACCGCAATCGCGGAATGAGTCTGACCGGAGCCTCCACAGCCTGATACCGCAGCACGGAGGCTTCCAGGCGTATCGAGCGGAATACGCGGTTCATAGTAACAGCTGCTTGCGAAGCCTCTGTGAATCAGTATACCATTCGCAAATGTGTTCGTGTAGCGAAACCACAAGGATACCGTGTACGGAACGTCGAGATCTATCGGTGGAGCACTGACATAGTCATCGCCATCGAAAGTCAGAGCGTTTCCGGAGACACCGTCGGCCCATGCAGCGCCATATATGGTGGCATGATTGCTGTTCAGAGAGTAGTCATAAGCCATGTCACCGCTGCCCTCGTCGAAGCTCCAGTAGGCCACAAGGCCATCCTCACGCTCCGCAGCGGCGATGTTGGCTCCTGCGAGCAGGCAGGCCAGGGTGAGCACGAGGAAACGTTGGGCGGGATTGACACTGTGCAGGGAGTGCGTCATTTGCTGTCCTCCGTCATCTTGGGCCGGGCCTGGGATGAGCCGGCAGCCTGCTTCTGGTCCTTGCCAGGCAGGGACTTCGCGTGTTTCTTGGCATCAACGCTGGAGGGCTCGCCAGCCTTCGGACTCGCTGGCTGGGACGTGGCCGTCACCCGCCCCGTAGCGACCGCCTTCCCCGACTTGCCCGCCTTTCGCCCCGGCGCAGCAGCCCTGCTGTTGTAGAAGCGGGTGAACTGAATCGGGCTGCCACGGGAACTGATCGTCAGATCGGTCTCCTGATGGAAGAAGCTCCCAGTGGCCGTGTTGACCGGGTCGCTGCTGGTGCCGGACACTTCGCCCTGTTCACCCTCCGTGGTATCCTCCTGCGGGTCAGGGTGGGTCGTGCTCCAGTAGAGATCGAGTATCTCGCTGTCACCTAGAGCTCTGTTGTAGATGCGGACTTCGTCGATGATGCCGTTTACCCAGTACGGATAGCTGGCATGCATCATGCGACCAATCGTCAGGTCCTGCGTGTTCGCACCCAGCACCTTCGCGAACACGGCGACGGCCTCCTGCACGCCGTCCACATAGATTCTACACGATGCGCCGTCGTACGTACCGACAACGTGACACCACCGTTGCAGCTGCACAACAGTGTTGCTGACAGAGCCGCTCACGGTTTCATCCGCGAACCTCATGGCGATGTAGAACCTCTCGGCTTCGGGCGTGAAGACCCCGCAGTCGTCGAAATCCGCGTAGACCAGTCCGTACCACCCCACCGTGTTGTCAACACCCTTGCTTACGATGTAATTCCCCTGGCAGGGACCGACGTAGAAACCGTTTGGCTTAACCCAGGCGGCAATCGTGATGCCCGACTGCGGCTGCAAGGATACAGAGTGCGGGACCTGAATGTAGTCATCCGCGCCGTCGAAGCTCAAACCGGTCCCAGATACCGCATCAACCCAGCTTGCCCCGTGGATCGCTCCATGACTACCGTGACCTGAGTAGTCATACGCCGTGCCGCCTTCGCCCTCGTCGAAGCTCCAGTAGCCCACGAGGCCATCGTCGAGGTCGGCCGTAGCGACATTGACGCCCACGAGAAGGCAGGCCAGGGCGAGCAAGACAAACCCTGCTGACCGACTACAGCATCGTGGGGTACTCGTCATCGGTTCTCCTCCTTGATCTTGGACAGGGCCTGGGATGAGCCGGCGGCTTGCTTCTGGTCTTCGTCGCCAGGGGATTCGTCGGGGTTCTTGGCATCGACCCTGGAGCGCTTGCCCTGCTTCGTACCCGCCGGCTGGGATGTGGCTGTCTTGCGTCCCGGCGGCATCTGTTTGGATTTGGCCGACTTGGCCGCCGACCCAGCGCTTTTGCTGTTGTAGTACCGCGTGAAAGTCAGCGGCAGCCCCCGCGACGGGATCGTCAGGTCGGTCTCCTGATGGAAGAAGCTCCCAGTGGCCGTGTTGACCGGGTCGCTGCTGGTGCCGGACACTTCGCCCTGTTCGCCCTCCGTGGTATCCTCCTGCGGGTCAGGGTGGGTCGTGCTCCAGTAGAGATCGAGTACTTCGTCGTGGCTCAGGACCCTACTGTAGACGCGCACCTCATCGATCCTGCCCTGGAAGTAGAGAAAGGCATCTATCGTGAGCGGCCCGCTCGTGCTCGGGATGCCCTGCGCTGGGATCGTTGCTGTCAACTTCAGCTCTCCATTTAGGTACAATGCTATCGTTCCTGTAACGCTATCATAGGCTCCCGCTACATGTTGCCATGCATCCTCTTGATACGGCAACCAGCTTGTTGCATAGTAAGTGCCATCATGAAGCCCTATCATGCACCTAATAATCTGCTGACCCTCGACGTCGGCCACATGTATCCTGTATCCACTCCCGTCGGGGTGAGGATGCCATTGCCACTTGGACAGGAGGTATGCGTAGTTCCAGTCGCCCGGGATAACGCGCCCCTTGAACCACAGCCCAACTGTCACACTCCCTGGATTCAATACTGGGGCATCCGGGACCTCCACGCGGTTGTCCACTCCGTCGAACTCAAGCGCAGACCCGGATATGCCGTTGACCCAGGTGGCGTTGAAGATCGTTCCATGGTTGTCGTAGCCGGAGTAGTCGTGCGCGGTGTCGCCTTCGCCTTCGTCAAAGCTCCAGTAGCCGACTAAGCCGTCGTTCAGGTCGGCGACGGCGCCGCTTGCTCCCGCGAGAACGCAAGCCAGCACCACCATACGGGGCCGTTGCAACAGACTGGGTTTGTGTGACGCGTGCCTCATTTGCCGTCCTCCTTGGTTGTGGGCCGGGGGTTGGATGAGCCGCCGGGCGACTCGTCGCGCTTCTTGCCGTCAACGCCTGAGCACTCACCGTGCTTCGTGCTCGCCGGCTGGGATGTGGTTGACTTGCGCTTCGGCGGGGCGTGCTCGGATTTGGCGGCCGTTTGCCCGGACTTGCCCGACTTAGCGGCCGAGGCGGCGGCCTTGCTGTTGTAGTACCTGGTGAATACCAGCGGCGAACCACGTGACGGGATCGACAGGTCAGTCTCTTGATGGAAGAAGCTCCCCGTGGCCGTGTTGACGGGGTCGCTGCTTGTCCCCGAGACATCACTCTTGTCCCCATCCGTAGTGTCGTTCTGAGGATCAGGGTGCGTAGTGCTCCAGTAGAGATCAAGTATCTCGTCGTGGCTCAGCGCCCGGTCGTAGACACGCACTTCGTCGATGATGCCGTGGAAGCCATCCTGCGCGGAGCCGCACCAGTGCCTTCCTATTTCGACTCCTTCATCACCTGGAAGAATGTCCTCATCATAAGCATCATTTGTGCCGTACAGGATGCCATCAACATAGAAACGCAACCTCCCCGATGGCAGGCTCCGATCAAATGTGCCGACTACATGGTGCCAGTATCCATCGCTCAAATCACCAGCACCACCGATTCTATTCCAATATGACGCCGTTCTTACATACACACTACATGCTGTTTGGTCAGTTCCGCTAGCGTATAGCAACCATGTTGCCTGAGAGTGGTCGTGCGCGGCAATTGCATCGCCTGCACTGGGAAACAATGTGTTGATCCACGCAGATATCGTGATTGCGCCGCCTGGATCAAAGATAGGATGATCCGGCACACTCACGTAGTCGTCGGAACCGTTAAACCATAGCGCGTTGCCGGATGCTCCCTCAACCCACGACGTCCCGTGTCTCGTACCATGGTTCCCATACCCAGAGTAATCATAGACGGTGGCGCCGCTGCCTTCGTCGAAGCTCCAGTAGCCCACGAGGCCATCGTCGAGGTCGGCCGTGACGACGTTGACGCCCGCGAGAAGGCAGGCAAACGCCACAATGATGAGCCGTAGGGTGTGGTCGAAATCGCACCGGGCGCTTCTCATTTGTCTTCCTCCTCTGCCTTGGGCCGGGCCTGGGATGCGCCGGCGGTTTGCTTCTGGTCTTTGACGGCAACGGACTTGTCGTGCTTCTCGGCGTCAATGCGCGCCTGCTCGCCGTCCTGCGTGCTGGCTGGCTGGGATGTGGGCGTCTTGCGCTTCGGCGGCGCTGACCCGGACTTGGCGGTCTTACGCCCCGGAGCGGCAGCCTTGCTGTTGTAGAACCGCGTGAAGGTGAGCGGCGAGCCACGCGACGGAATCGACAGGTCCGTCTCCTGATGGAAGAAGCTCCCCGTGCCCGTGTTCACGGGATCGCTGCTTGTGCCGGAGACATCGCTCTGATCCCCCTCCGTTGTGTCGTCCTCCGGATTGGGATTATCTTCCCAGAGGAGATTCGTAACATTCGCGAAAACGAGGTTGTCCTGACTGAAGCCGTACAGCGCGATCGCGCCAGAGGAGTAGGCGTCATCGTACACGTCGAAAAGCTGCGCGCCCTCCTGTTCGATGAGGATATGGCCGGCGGTCAGGTGGACGTCGAACGTGTAGGGAACACCAACCTGCCATTCTGTCCCAACGGGGCCGGCTAGACTAAACACGCCGTCGCCATCGGTGCCGCCCCAGAGACCGTCGCGCGTCCAGGAACCATCAACTTTCTTGAGTTTGATTCCTGCCTCGGCCACATCGTCGTTGACCGTCACAGGATCGCCGAAGTCGTGGGTCTGCTCGGCTTTCTTCCAGTCGAGGAGGTAGAAGTGGGTAGCGTCCTGGTAACCGAACGCGACACCGATGAAATCGTCGTCGTTCGTGGGGCCTTCGACCCGCAACGTAATGCGAAAGTGAGCCATCGCCGGCAACGCGAAGTCGCTTACCACCCAGGCCGGTCCCCCACCCTCATCCAGGCGGCCGGTGTAGGCTGCTGGGTTGGAATACGTCCACGAACCGAGGGGCGCATCGAGGTTCCAGCCGCTCAGGTCGAGAGGATGCCCCAGGAGCTCGGGGAAGTTGTACATCAGATCGTCGATGCCGATCCCGTCGTCTATGAGCTCAGCGCTGTTCAGGTGGACCTTGACCTCGTTGATAGGAGACGTTGACACAAGCCCCATGAAAGAGGCGGAGGCGTTGCCCTGAGAGTCATTGAAGGCGTGAAGCACGCCGTCCACTTCCAGGCCGGTGCTGTAGAAGCCATCTTCCACGTCAAGGAACCACGCACCGAACGCAGACACAGGCTCCGAGAACGTGACTGTCAGTATGCCCTTCGACGCCCAACCGCCAGGTGGATCCAGAACAAAGACGTTGTCTCCACTCTGCGGAGGGAAGGAGCCTGCGTAGAAGCCCGGCCCAGGTTTGCCGACGACAAGTTGCGATTCTGGGTCGGGAGTCAGGGCTGGATGGCAGGGATACGCCTGGTAGCGGTCGCCGGAAATCACCTGCCATGCTCCCTCTTCCAGGGGGCCTACATCCTCGAAAGTCAGAAGAACTGGAGCAGCGCCGACGGCCGCATCCCAGCCGGCCTTGTCATTCTCGAACACGACGACGTCCGCAAGCGTGGCCGTCGCAGCAACTGCTACAAGGCAACCCGCCAATCCTACTGTGAATAGCTTCATGGATTACTTCCCCTTCTCCTAACCCGACTACGGGCGGGTTTCGGCATTCGTTCCTTTGTCGCCTTCCTGTTCATGGCTCGCATGACCAGCGGACTTCTTGTCGTCCTTCTCGCTTGCCTCCCCGGGGCTGACTGCCTTACGCACTGGCGCCGCCTGCCCGGACTTGGCGGCCTTACGGCCCGGCGCAGCCGCCTTGCTGTTGTAGTATCGCGTGAATACCAGCGGCGAACCACGCGACGGAATCGAGAGGTCCGTCTCCTGATGGAAGAAGCTCCCCGTGGCCGTGTTCACGGGGTCAGAGCCCGTGCCCGAGACCTCCCCCTGTTCGCCGTCAGTGTTCTCCTCCTGCGGATCAGGGTACAGGGCCCAGTAGTGGTCCAACACCTCCGCGGTGCTTAGCGCTCTGTTGTAGATCCGCACTTCGTCCAGCGAACCGTCGAACAGGTCCCACTGCTCGGCCGGATTGCTGCCCATGAATAGTGCATGGCTGTTCGTCTGGACAGGGTCGGAGAACAGGTTCTGATCCACAAGCACGCCGTTGACGTAGACTCTCTGGTACGTGCCGTCGAAGGTGCCGGCCACGTGATTCCAGGCCCCCGGCTGCAACACGCCGGATGCCGTGATCGAGGACTCGTTGACCCGGCAGTCTATCTGGCCGCCGACGACGGAGAACTCGTAGGCGTCGCCCTTGTTGATCACGCCCTGGCATATTGTCGCGGCAATGTCGTCCGGGAAATCGGCTCCATTGCTCAGCGGGAACAGGCCCACGTAGTCGATGTACATGAAGGCGTAGGAGCCGGAGCCGTCGTTGGCCTGATCAAAGATAAGTTGAACCTGCGAGCCAGGCGCCATGTCCCACTCGCCCAGCGGAAGGACCTCGTAGGTGTACTCCGGAATCGAGGCATCCTGAGTCACCGTCACCTGCGAGCCGGGTACCCCGCCAACCTTCGGCGTGAATCGAATCCACGCGAGATTGCCGGGGTTGGTGTTGTCCGTCCTGACACCCACGTGGGCGAAGAAGAGATAACGTCCGTCAGGGATCGCATCGAATGCGTAGCCGGCATAGTCGCTGCCGGCATCGTACATGCCAATATTGTCGGTGGGCTCGTCTATTCCATAGGAAATGGCCGGAGTAAAGGCATCCGACTCTTTGTAGATGTTGGACGTAGCAATAGGCGTGCCAAGAAAGTAGGCCTTGGAACCATACTCTCGACGAACGAATAGCCAGTAGTAATCGTACGCAGGCCCATGATACCCGATGGTCGCATCCAGCGTATCTTCCTTCCTCAGTGCCGCAACGCCTAGGACAGCATCGCCATCTGGTCGATATGTCCCGATCCAGTTGCGCGTGAGCGTGGTCTTCGATCGCGTCAAAGAAGATTGAAAGAACGAATCGTACAGCATGCTCCCGTCAGCAGTGGTAGCCATGTGGCCGAATCGGCCGACATCCCAACATATGCGGGGGCCATACACAGAGGTTTCAACGGGGTCAATCAACTGCACTTCGGCAAACCGGGCCCCTCTTCGAAGGGTGATGTCATATTCACCATCAACGCCGTACATCCTCTCCGTCACGCGTACCGTGGCCTTATCTGGAGAGTACTCCTGGATCGTGAAGCTCGTGAAGTTGAGAGTGTCCGGAGGATCGTACCACGAGCAGCACCTCCGAACGAAAACACTGTGGCTGACTGTGCCAACGTAGAAAAGAAGGTAGTTGCGCTCGCCGTGCAGCGGCTGTCCGTTCCAGACGCCAGCGAATCCATTCTCAATCCAGAAGTTCTCCAGCGAGACACCCTCAGTCGTCACCTGCGTCGTCTTTGCCCCAGGAGAAGGTCCCGTCCAGATCTTCACGTCTTCCGAACTCGGCGCAACGAAATGCGGCTTGACCCAGACCTCGATCGTGAAGGCGCTCGTGAGATCAAGACTCGCCGAGTCGGATACTTGGACGTAGTCGTCGATTCCATCAAAGGCTAAGGCCGTACCCGACAGGCCTACGATCCAACCAGCACCGGAAAGTGTTCCGTCATTCCCGTAGCCTGACGAATCGTGCGCGGTGCCGCCACCACCTTCGTCGAAGGTCCAGTAGCCGACGAGCCCGTCGTTCAGGTCGGCGATGGCGTGGTTAGCTCCTGCGAGCACGCAGGCCAGAGCCATCAGGAAGAGCCGCGGGGACCAATCAGTGTAACGCAGAGTGTTCCTCATTTGCCTTCCTCCTTGGTCTTGGGCCGGGCCTGGGATGAGCCCGCGGGTTGCTGCTTTCGGTCTTTGTCAGGCGCGGACTCGTCGTGCTTTCCGGCATCGATGCTGGAGCACCGACCGTACTCGCGGGCTGGGATGCGGCCGTCTTGTGCCTCTGCGCCGCTTGCCCGGACTTGGCTGCCTTCCGCCCCGGTGCGGCCGCCTTGCTGTTGTAGTATCGCGTGAATACCAGCGGCGAACCACGCGACGGGATCGAGAGGTCGGTCTCCTGATGGAAGAAGCTCCCCGTGGCCGTGTTCACGGGGTCAGAGCCCGTGCCCGAGACCTCCCCCTGTTCGCCCTCGGTCGTATCGTCCTGCGGATCCGGGAATACGCTCCAGTAGAGTTCCGCAATCTCGTCGGCCCTCAGCGATCGGTTGTAGATGCGAACGTCATCGATCAGTCCGTCGAAGGGCCATGCTGAGCCACCGTAGTACTTGCCGATCTTTATCACCCTGTTGTTGAGTATGCTGCCACCCGGATCACTTGTCAGGCCGTGCAGGCTTCCGTCCACATAGATCGCCAACGTGCCAGCATACGTATCTCTCACACCAACCATATGATGCCACCCACTGTCTGCGAGCCCCGATCCGCTTGTTGCATAGTTCTGAACAGCGTCGCTGTTTCGTACCCCGAATCGCGCCTTGTCCCACATATACATGTGAAAGTGAGGAGTCGAGCCGTAAGAGGTCAGCCATCTGCAATGGATCAAGTGGGTAGCGGCGGAAGTTCGCCGGTGGTCAAGTAGGTTTTGAGGGCGTTGGTGATGGTCTTCGTGGGATTGAGGCCGCGGAGCTTCAGCGTACGG
>Ga0190284_1001545_pt1 | contig 10118 bp, 6 predicted proteins | sample 48691812_MG_FD_161668 | JGI IMG/M metagenome (GOLD analysis project Ga0190284, IMG submission 161668) | Hydrothermal vent microbial mat bacterial communities from Southern Trench, Guaymas Basin, Mexico - 4869-18-1-2_MG | ecosystem: Environmental > Aquatic > Marine > Hydrothermal vents > Microbial... | reverse complement strand
GCCGTCGTAGCCGCTCTCTAGGTTGTAGCGATGCCAGAAGGTCAGCCTTGCGCCGCTGCCGACCGTAAAGGGGGTGGTGGTCCACAGGTAGTCGTCGGTGACAGCGCTCACGTCCGGCGAGAACCAGGCGCGCGTAGGACTGTGGGCATTGGCGGTGGCGATGGCCCAGGCGTCGGTGCCCTGCCCGGCTGCGTGGGACCACTGCCCGTCGCCGGATTCCACGTCGTCCCAAAAGACCCGGTGCAGATTGGCCGTCTCAAAGCCGCTGACGGTCGAGGCCGCTCCTTCCCCGCAAGAGTTGCCGCCAGCCACGCGCCAGAAGGCGCACGTATTCGCCGGCAGTGCGGTCGTCGCGGCGTGAGTTTGGCCGGTGAGGCCGGACACGTCGATGAGGGGCGACGTGAACAGGGTATCCGTGCAGACCTGGAGGCGATAGCTGGTGGCCTGGGGCACGAGCGACCACTGGAAAGTGGGCTGCAGAGACACGCCGGACGCGCCGTCGGCCGGCGAGAGGAGCGCGGGAGCCGGGGGCACGGCGTGGTCGATGGCGAGCACCACTTCTGCCGTCTCGGTGCAGGTGGTCCCGGCGGTGCCGGTGATGATGACGTGATGGTCGCCGGCTGGCGCGCCCGACGCCGCGTCCAGGGTCAGTGTCGCGGTGAAGGGGGCCTGGCCCGAGGCTGGTTCTATCGTGGTGGTGATCCCGGCCGGCAGGGGGCTAGTTTCCAGGTAGATCGTCCCGGAGTAGCCCACGATGCTGCCAACCTCGATGGTGGACGTGACGCTGCCGCTGATGCAGAGCGCGTGCGCGGTCGGTTCGACTGCCAGGGTAAACGTGGGCTGCTCCGGCTCCAGGAACATCTTGACCGAGGGGTCGCCCAGGACGTTGTAGGTTTCCCAGTAGTAGCGTGCTCGGCCGGGGTAGGCGCTTTCGACGGCGGCCAGCCCGTCGTCGGTCATCGTGGCGACGACGGCGCGGGTCTTGGCCTCGGCAAAGAGAGAGTCGAACATGGCCCGCTCCAGGACGTCGTCCTCGTCCCAGTAGCTGGTGTCGGAGGAGCCCCAGAAGGCCAGCGCGCCGGCGTCCTCTTGCAACACCCAGGTCTCGCCAAAGACCTCAAACATGGCAAAGTCGCCGGTGACGCAGGCGTGGCTGGCGACGAAGGGGAACAGGCCCGAGTTCGTCAAGGTGCGCACATCGCTAGCGCCATAGTTCATCTCCCAGCCAGTGTGGCCGCCGTGGCCAGAGTAGATGACGACCCACCGACCATCGTTGAGGGAGGTCTGGATGTTGGAGGCGGTGGCACTGTGGGTGATGCAGTAGAGCCGGTCGCCGCCGGGTTGGGGGTTGTTGGGAAAGATGCCCGTGTACCCCTCGGGCTCGGTGTAGGTGGTGATGACGTGATTGTGCGTGCCCTCCGCAATGGTGTACTCGTCACAAGTGGCGATGAAGGCGGCTTTTTTCAACCACGCTTCCTGCCCCGTCAGGTCGGCATAGGCCAGGTACTTGTCCACCATGATGGTGGTCTGCGCGGCCGAGCGCACGGGGAAACGGCCCCGGCCGATGTCGGGATGCCAATCGTCGGAGCCGTCCATGCAGCCATAGTACAGGTCGGTGACCTCGCCAGCGGAGACGCTGTCCCAGCCAGGCACGGTGTCGGTGTCACCCACGAGCAGGACGTAGGAGGGGGGTATGGGCCAGGTATCGTAGGCGTTCTGGATGTAGGTTTTGATCTGGGTGTTGGTGGTGGCCGGGATATCGGAGAGTTTGGTGATGGTAACGTCAAAGCCCCGGCTTTCCTGGAGGTTCACAAAAGGCTGCATGGCGTCGTGGTAGGCGTCGGCGGTGATGACCAGGTAGCCCATCTGGGCCTTTGAGTCGAACGTCGCCGGGGGACGACCCTGGTTATAGTTCAACGTCCGCCCGGCCAGTTGCGATTCAAAGGCCGGGGATGCGTACCGCTTGGCCAGGGCCCGAGTACGAGCCACGTCACTGCCGATGAGTCGCAGGCGGAAGGTGACCTCCCGGTACAACCGCACGGTGCCCGCGGATGGGTCGTAGGCCACCGGCCAGACCGCCACCGGCAGGACCCGGTGGCCGCGCACGACGTAACTCTCCCCCAGTGCCACCGGCGCGCTGGGATAGAGGGAGCCGTGGGCATAGAACTCTTGGTCGATCTTGAAGGGGGGTTCCTCCTGCGCGCCGGGGAGCTTGGGCACCGGCGGCTGCAGGGGATAGATGGGGTGGAGGCCCAGGTCAGCCAGGGTATGGTCGGTGTACGTGACCTTGACCACTTCTAGCTTGACCTCGGCGCTGAAGGGGGTTTCCACGTCGCGGCGGAGCACGGGCAAATCCGGCAGGCCCACCTCCGTCCCAAAGCCGTACCCTGCCCCATACAGCCGGGTGTAGACCTGGCTTTCCGCCTTGACGTCCTTGGCCATGCAGCCGGGCAGATCGGCCCTCAAGTCTATGGCGTTAGCATCCGCACTGAGCAAGCTCAGGGTTGATTGGGCCGGCCCCGAGTCCCGGTCAAAAGGGAACCACCGCCCATCTGGGGGCGGCGTCCCCGGCGTCTTGATGGCCTCGGCCGGCGCGGTTCCCACGGTCATGACCAGGGCCATAACCAGGCCGAGGCACACCAGCCCTGCGAACCAACGGTGAATCTCTGTCTTCATTGACAACCTTCCCTCTGCCGTCGCGGAGTCACGGCCGCGCTCATCAACCCATAAAGTTCGCACTATGTCGGGAGCAGGTCAGGATCGCCTCCAGCACGGCCCCGCCCACGGCCCGGGCCTTGTCCGAGATGGTAAAGCCCCCCACTGCGTGCCGAAAGCCCCCTGCTCACTCGGTGTCGTTGGCACCAACCAGTGGTTGCTTTTCCTCTCCCAATGTGCTACAATCAAAAACAGGAAAGGAGCGATACCATGATAGAAGCAATTACTGCTATCTACGAGGAGGGGGTCTTCAAGCCCCTGCAACCGGTCCAACTGCCGGAGCACTTGTCGGTTAGGATCACCATCGTCACTGACGAGGATGGGATGGTGCAGACGCAAAAACGGGCGGCGCAAAAGATCATGGGGTTGGGACGCAGTGGTCTGACCACTGTAGCTCGCCAACACAACGAATACCTGTACCGCAAGGATTGGTAATCGATGCGCCGGTCTATCTTTGTAGACACCAGTGCCTGGTATGCCATGACTGATGCTGACGATGCTGATCACGTCGTGGCGCAGGCATTCATTGCCGCTCTTGACCGTCCGCTGCTGACCAGTAATTTCGTGATCGCGGAAACGATAACCTTAGTCCGTGACCGGCTAGGCCACGCAGTGGCCATACAGGTAGGCGAGCAATTTCGGAAGAAAGCCCTGGCCGAGATAGTACGGATAACGGAAAAGGACGAGAATGCCGCCTGGCGTATCTTTGCCCGCTATCGCGACAAGGAATTCAGTTTTGTAGACTGCACCAGTTTCGCCGTGATGGAACGTCTGAAACTGAATACTGCCTTTGCTTTCGACGCACACTTTGAGCAATACGGCAAGTTCATTCGCCTACCGATCCACTGACCGGCAACCAGGTCAGGATCGCCTCCAGCACGGCCCCGCCCACGGCCCGGGCCTTGTCCGAGATGGTAAAGCAATAGTCCGGCACGCCGCGCGGGTCCACGTCACCCACCTTCATGCCCTGGCGCACTGCCACGCCGTCACGGAGCAGGCCCCGGAGCACGCCGTCAAAGGGCGCTACCAACGGCACACCGGCCACAGCGGCCACTGTCTCTCCTTCTCTCACCAGATCCCCAATGCGACGCTCGCCCCGGAACACGCCATCGGCCGGGGCGCGCAGCACGCGCCGAGCGCTCTGGCCCCCCACCACGCCGGGCACGCCGGTATCCGGCCGCGCCGGGCCGTCCCAGATGACCCGGCCCAGGTAGTGACCGCGCTCCGTCTCGATGACGGCGTGGCAGTCCACGCCGGCCGTGAACCCCGGCCCCAGCGCGATGACGGCCGGCGTGTCGGTAATGCGCGTGCCGGTGTTGCGCTTGGCCAGGATGGCGTCCACCACCACGTTCGGCCGCAAGACTTTTACCGCCAGCCCCTCCGGGTCCACGAGCACCGGCACCTCGCCCCGGTCCCACGCAGCCTCTATCTCTGCCCGGTCCAGCGGCAGCCGGCGGGCCACGACTCCCTCCACGGTTATCGTGCCCTCGTAGACGGCGCTGGCAAAGGCCACCGGGCGGCGGATGACCAGCGGTTGGGCGAGTTCCGTCACCACCACGCGCATCCCGGCCCGGTGCAATCGATGGGCCACGCCAGTGCCCAGATCGCCGCCACCCTTGATCAGGGCCACAAAGCTCCAGCTTTTCACCGACTTTCCTCACATCCAATCAAGTTCGGCAGGTCTTGTGCTTGCACAAAGCCCGGCCGGGCGCACGGACGGATCAGCATGGCAACAACGATACCCGGCGGGCATCGTCGCCTGCCGGTGCTATTTGTACGTGGCCGCCAGGTATTCCACCAGAGTAACTATTTCCTCGTTGGAGAGCTTGGCTCCCTTTTTAATCATATTGCCGACGGTCTTTTGCCATTCGGGCACGGTCTTCTTGGCGCTCTTGACGCGGTCCAGGTTGTGGCAGCCGGCACAGCGCTCGTTCAAGAGTTTCTCCCCGTTGAGAGTGGCAGGAGGTGGATAGGAAGCTACATCCACCGTAGCTGTAGGCGATAGAGGCACATCGGTGGCGGCCGGGTAGGCGCTGCCGCCCGGGGGTTGAGTGGCGCCGGGAGCGGCGGTTGCACCCGGCTTGGTGGGGACTGGAGCCGTGCCCTCATCGCATTGCGCCGCCACGAGCAGCAGGCTCGTCAGGGCCAGCAACAGGATTGCGAACAGGATCGTGCGTTTCATTCGTTTGTTCCTCTCTTTCGTTATAGCGATCACTGGTACGTGGTGGTCAGGGTTGCCACCTGGAAAGATACCTGGTCAACCGGGCACACGATTGGGATACGCATTACGCTGCGTCTTCCTTCACGCCCAGCCCCGCATTTTACCACAGACCACTTGGAATGTAAACCACAAATTCGGCTACGGTTCAATCGTCCACGATGAGACCATCCTGCACGCGCAGGACGCGCTCGGCCAGCGTGGCGATATAGGACTCGTGCGTGACCATGATGACGGTCTTGCCCCGGCGGTGCAGCTCGGCCAGGATCTCGATGATGCGCTCGCCGGTGGCCGTGTCCAGGTTGCCGGTGGGCTCGTCGGCGATGAGAATGGGCGGATCGTTGGCCAGGGCCCGGGCGATGGCCACGCGCTGCTGTTCGCCGCCGGAGAGCTCACTGGGCAAGTGACCGGCGTGGTCCTCCAGCCCCACCAGGCGCAGGTGTTCCAGCGCCCGCTCCCGGCGATGTCCTCGGTGAGTGCCCCGCAGGTCCATCGGCAGGATCACGTTCTCCAGGGCCGTGAGGGTGGGCAGCAGTTGGAAGAATTGGAACACGATGCCAATGTTCTGACCGCGCCAGCGGGCCAGGGCGTTTTCACCCATCTGGTCCACCCGCACGCCGTTCACCGTCACCGTGCCGGCGGTGGGCTTGTCGATGCCGGTGATCATGTTCAGGATGGTGGACTTGCCGCTGCCGCTAGGACCCACCAGCGCCAGGAACTCGTTCGGCGCGATGCTCAGGTTCACGCCGCGCAGGGCGGTGTAGGAGCGCGGCCCCATGGGATAGACTTTGGTGACGTCTTGCAGGCGGATCAGGGAGTCGGATGCCGTCATGGTACCAGGCTCACGCTGCCAGGATCCGGCGGGGTGCGGTCGTGGAAATCCACGGCACAGTCGTCGGTATCTCTGTTAGCGGGCCGGCGCTCCAGCGAGTGGTCCTGGTCGGCCACGCCGGGATGCGGGTTGACGCCCGGGTAGCTGCCGGTGCCATAGACCAGCACGTCCACCGGCGTATCGTCCGGCCCCAGGAGCACGGCTTCATCTCCCGCGTTACCAAACGCGAACGTGCCGCCGCTGCCCCACGCGGCGTAGACAGACATGTTCTGCACGGCCGGGTCGGCCCGGCCGGGGTCCAGGGGGATCTCGTAATCGGGCTTGACCCCCCAATCGGCCTCAAAGTCTACCGCCTGCTGGGCCACGATGATGATGCCCCACGGCCCGATGGTGCTGCCGGCCGGGAACTGGTACATGCCCTCGTAATCGCCGGGGTTGGCCGCGTCGCCGATCTTGTAACCAGAGAGGTCCATCGTCAGGCCGGTGGGGTTATAGATCTCTACCCATTCGTGGCCATCGTCCAGGCCGCCGGGGTTGTACAGCAGCTCGCTGATTACCAGGTGACAGAGTGGCCGGTAATCCCTCACGATCAGCGGCAGGTAAAGGGGCGGGGTGGCCAGGTTCCAGTCCAGGGTGAACACCTCGACCAGGTAGTCGTAGGCGGCGTTGGACTGGACTTGCAGGGCCAACTCACGGTTGCCCTTGCAGGACATCTCGGAGCCGTTGATGGAACCCACATGAACGAAACCGTTGCCCCCGATTTGCACCAGCACCATCTTGTTGTGGATGCCCCGGCCGGCCGGGTCGCCCAGCCGGGCTTCCAGGGCCAGTCCCTCGCTCCGGGCGAGGCCGTTGACGTAATCGCGCGCGGCGGTGTTCTCGTCTACGGACCCGCAATCCAGGGAACCGTTGAGCAGAATGCGGACGGCGGCCCCGCGCCGGGCAGCGTCGATGTAGGCCTCCAGGCGCGGGTTGGGATCATCGGTCGGATTGCTGGCCGTGGGTCCCCAATGCTCGCGCTCGTAGAGCAGTTCCACCAGGACGGTATCGCCGGCCCCGGCCCGCCCCACCAACCCCAGCAGGCTGTCGATGTCGCGCAAGCTGGTCTCGGGCGACTGCACTACCTCGAAGGCAAAGGCGTCGTGGAGGGTCAACGGCTGGCTAAAACGCACGGTGTAGGTCACCCAATCAGAGACGACATAGGTGGGGGCGAAGCCAGGCGTCGGGTCCCCGTAGCGAGGGTGAGTCGAACTCCAGGCCACGATGTCCTTGTGGGCCGTGTCCAGGTCACGGTCAAAGATGAGCTGGGCCCGGGCCACCACGCCCGGCGCGTCGGTGATGAGGAACGCACCCCGGCGGCCCCAGGTGCCGTTGGACTTGTCGTCGGCTGGCAGGCCGGAGTAGTTAAAGTTCTCCGACCCCACGATGAGGGTCTGGCCATCCACGATCATGAACTTGGCGTGCTGGAAGCGGTAGCGGTCGTGGATGTCCGCGGCGTCGTCGTTGTGGAAAAAGTAGGCCGTGCCGCCGGCGGCATGGAGACGCTGGCAGAACCAGCGTTCCTGGTCTGTGACCTTTTCGCCTTCCAGCAGCACGCGCACCGTCACGCCGGCCTGGGCGCGGCTCACCACAGCGTCGATGAGGTCCGCGTTCTCAAACGTGTATCCCTCGATAAAGATACTGACGGTGGCCCCGTCCACGTAGCCCTTGATGACCTCGTAGGCGTTGTCCGGGGCCACGGCCACCACCAGGTTGGCGGTCTCGGTCACCCTGGCGGTCTGGAAGAATTCATCCAGGTCCCAGCCGGGATACTGGAACCTGCGGCCGTCGATGTGGTCGGCCGGGTCCTGGGCCCAGTCGGCGGCGGTGTTGGTGTCTGGCACCGGGCGGCCGCTGGCCTGGTCCAGCTTGCGGTAGAGGATCTGGCCTTCTTTGGCAAAGGCAGTGGAGGGTGCCCAGGGCTGCACGGCCGCGCCGCTCCAGCCGGTCGTGCTGGAGCCAGTGCCGTAGACCAGGACGTCCGCCGGCTGGGGAGGGGGGCCGCTGTCAAAGAGAACACACTCGTCGCCGGTGTTGGTATAGCCGGGCCAGGAGCCGGCCAGCTCGGGCACGATCGGATCGGTGTCGTCCATCTCATAGTCCGGCTTGAACCCGAATTCATCCGCGAAGGACATGGCGCTCCTGGCGCACCAGATGCTGGCGTCGGGAGCCAGGGTGGCGCCGGCCGGGAACGTCGCGCCGCCGGTATCAGTAGGGTCGTCGGCCAGGTACCAGCCGCCGAGGTCAGCCGTGGCAGTGCCCAGGTTCATCAACTGCACGGCCTCGTCGTAAGTGCTGTCGTAGCCATAGTAGTGCAGCGCGGTGATGCGTACCTCCACTGTGCCGGACACGCCGACGGTGGTAGTACAAGCGTCGTAGTTGTTGGCGGTGACAGTCTCTGTGGCAGCGGTGGTGATGGTGACGGCGTTGGTCAACTCGCCGGCCGCGCCGCCGTCCACCTGCCCCATCACCTGAAAGGACAACGTGCCGCTGGCTACGCCGACCGGCCCCACAGTCCAGACCCGGGTGCCGGGCGTGGGCTCCGTGACCGCATAGCTGCTGGTCTGGGCGGTATAGCTCACAAAGGCCGGCAGGACGTCGGTGATGATGACCCCGGTGGCATCCAGGTTGCCGACGTTGCTGAAGGCGATGGTGTAGGTGATCTCCTCGCCGGCTTGAACCGCCGATGGGCCGATCTTACGGATGATCAAGTCGGCCTCTGGGGAGGCAACGGAGTTGCGAGCCGTGGGCGTGCCGTTGATGGGGTTGCTGTTCGCGTCCAGGCCCCGGCGGATGATGCCGTCGTTGTCGTCCCAGTTTGCATCGGCGTCGGCAGCGGTGGAGCCAATGCGTTCCATGGTGTGTTTGGTGCTGCTGTCGCCGGCTGGCCAAGCGCCACCATCGCCATTGGCTGTATCTATGACCTGGCTGCTGTTGTCGTACAGGGTTAGACTCTCAGCACCGGGGTTGTTCCCCAGCGCGCCAGTGTAGATCTGGTCGGCTGGGATGTCGCTGACCGTGGTATCGTCGGTGCGCTCCAGCAAGAAATATCCACGGGCCGGGATGGTGCCGTTCAACGTGATGCTGGGAGTACCGTCCTGAGCAACCAGAGTCCAGCCGGTCAGGTCGATAGTGGCATCGGTATTGTTATACAGCTCGATCCACTCGTCAGAAGTGCTGGCAGTCGTGCCCATCCAAGCCACTTCGTTGATCACCACGTCGCGTAGGCCAGCCGCGCGCTGCGGGGCGGCCACGGTCTGTCCTCGCAAACCCACCAGCATCCCCAGGCCCAGCAATACGCCTAACATCAGCGCCAGGGATGCCACTAATCGCCGATCCATCTGCTGCTTGCTCATGCCAGTTCCACCTCCTCGCTGAATGCCACGGCCTCGGCGGCGACCAACGCGCCGGGCGAAGGCTGGCGTATCTTTTGCCACCGCTTGGTGAGCAAGTTTCCAATCAACAACAGCGCGGCCGGGATGACCAGCACGGTTGCAAAGTACGAGATGGGATCAAGGATAGGCGACCCGCTGAACCGGTCCAGGTTGAACAGGATGAGCACCAGGCTGGTCCACACGGTGAGAAAGTTGGGGATGGCGTCGCCAGAGCGCACCAGCTTGAGGCCCGATGTGCGCTTTTTGGTGAACGGGTAGAGCAGATTGGAGCCCATGTGGCCGAGTTGATCCTCCAGGACGTGGACGGCCGAGGCCAGGCCGGCGATGAGGCCGCACAATGCCCCGAATCCCAGGGCCGCCAGCGAGTCGCCGGGATTCCCCAGCCAGCCCAGCGCCGTTCCCAGCAAAAACAAGGCTACGCCAAGTAGGGCCGACAGCGTAAAAGAGTGGCTCCAGCGCCGGTGCCACGGCAAAAAGATGATCTCTACGGCGTCGTCCTTTGGGGCCGGCGCGAACTCGAACGAGGGGCCGGAGAAAATATCCACCTTGGTCTCGGCGTCGTAGGTCTGGACCAGGCGCGCCTGCGTTCTTGCACGGCCCTCCGGCACGTCCATCTCGCTGTCCGGGAAAGGGACCTGGGAGGTCGTGACCACCGGCCCCATGCGCACCAACACCTCGCCATCGGTCGTGTCGAAAAAGATGGCATACTGCCGCCACAGGTCCGCGCCCAATTTGACGGTGTGAAACTGGACGGAGGTGGTCTCGCCGGACTCGTGGGCCCGGTCGATAGCGGCCGCCACGGTCTCGGCCATGGCCTGGGGGTCCGGGTGGTCCGGGTCCGGGTCGATCTCGAAGTCCGCGAGTTCGAAGAAACGAGCCAACTTGAAATCCAGCGTGTCCGGCAGGATTCCGAATATGC
>Ga0190284_1001543_pt1 | contig 10131 bp, 9 predicted proteins | sample 48691812_MG_FD_161668 | JGI IMG/M metagenome (GOLD analysis project Ga0190284, IMG submission 161668) | Hydrothermal vent microbial mat bacterial communities from Southern Trench, Guaymas Basin, Mexico - 4869-18-1-2_MG | ecosystem: Environmental > Aquatic > Marine > Hydrothermal vents > Microbial... | reverse complement strand
CGGATGAACTATGGGAGTTGCCTTTTGAACCTCGGCGACCTCCCAACCGCCCGCCGCGCTTATGAACAGTGCCTCAATGACTATGAAACCTTGATTGCCGAGGGCCGCGCCGAGTTGCGGCCGGATTTGGCCCGAACGCGGATGAACTATGGGCTGTGTCTTTGGAACCTCGGCGACCTCCCAACTGCCCGCAGCGCTTATGAACAGAGCCTCAACGAGTATGAAACCTTGATTGCCGAGGGCCGTGCCGAGTTGCGGCCGGATTTGGCCCGAACGCGGATGAACTATGGGAGTTGCCTTTTGAACCTCGGCGACCTCCCAACCGCCCGCTGTGCTTATGAACAGTGCCTCAATGAGTTTGACACGTTGATTGCCGAGGGCCGCGCCGAGTTGCGGTATGAACTGGCTGCAACGCGGATGAACTATGGGATTTGCGTTGCTGACCTCGGCGACCTCCCAACCGCCCGCCGCGCTTTTGAACAGTGCATCAATGACCATGAAACCTTGATTGCCGAGGGCCGCGCCGAGTTGCGGCCGAAATTGGCAGGAACGCGGATGAACTATGGGATTTGCCTAAGTAACCTCGGCGACCTCCCAACCGCCCGCTGTGCTTATGAACAGTGCCTCAACGAGTATCAGAGCTTGATTGCCGAGGGCCGCGCCGAGTTGCGGCCGGAGTTGGCAAAAACGCGGATGAACTATGGGAGTTGCCTTTTGAACCTCGGCGACCTCCCAACCGCTCGCCGCGCTTATGAACAGTGCCTCAACGAGTATCAGAGCTTGATTGCCGAGGGCCGCGCCGAGTTGCGGCCGGAGTTGGCAAAAACGCGGATGAACTATGGGAATTGCCTTTTGAACCTCGGCGACCTCCCAACCGCTCGCCGCGCTTATGAACACTGCCTCAATGACTATGAAACCTTGATTGCCGAGGGCCGTGCCGAGTTGCGGCCGGATTTGGCCAGAACGCGGGTGGGCTATGGGAGTTGCCTTTTGAACCTCGGCGACCTCCCAACCGCCCGCTGTGCTTATGAACAGTGCCTCAACGAGTTTGACACGTTGATTGCCGAGGGCCGCGCCGAGTTGCGGCCGGATTTGGCCCGAACGCGGATGAATACAGCACTCCTTCTCAAAAACAGCGAAGACTACGCGACAACCGAAATCCAGTACCAGACTTCACGCTCTGACTTAGAAACCCTACAAAAAGCCGGGCAGTTATTTCCCGATGCCATCGGAATGGTGCGAGTTATTGCCAACTGGTATCGCCACCCTCAGCGGCCTCAAGGTGCGGATAAACCGGCGGCCTTCAAGTTAGCCAAACAAGGGTTAGACTGGTTAGATATCTTATTAAACCGTATTTCCGATGATGCCAAAAATTTGCTGTTAGAACAACAGCTACCGTTATTCCACCTCGCGGCCGATTTAGCCCTAGAACTGAACCAACCCACCGCGGCCTACCAGATGCTGGAACGCAGTAAATCTCGCGTCTTGGTTGAACAAATGCTCCGAGAAATGGCCGAACCTGGCCCACAAGTGGCCTTCGATTTACGTCAGCGATACCGGCAACTTCGGCAAGATTTACGTCAACTGGTTCAGACACTTGGTACTCCGACGGCCAGCGATACTGCCACTAATGATGGCAAAACACGCTTCTTAGTTTCCAGCACACGTACTACTAATATAAGCCCGGAGCAGCAACACCAACTCCTCCAAGCCCAACAGGCCTTAGAACTCAAATTGCAACAAGTCCGCAGCGCGATTGCCGAACAAGACCCGGCCTTTGGTGAAGCGATACAACCTCGCAGCCTCACCGAGGCCGATATCAAAACGCTGATACCGGCAGAGGCGTTAGTCATTGCGTTTGAACAACGCCCCGGCTTTTTGCGGCTCTACGCGATTACCGCGCAAGGCGTGCAACGTCACCTGACACTCGATAATCTATCGTTGCAACGGGTGACTGAGCGGGTGGAAGCGTTTAAAACCGAAATGACCAAGCCGATTAGGCTCAAAAGAAAAGAATTAACGCGAATCAGCCAATGGTTGAATACGCACTTAAAACCAGCCTTTACTGAGTTCACGGCGCAATTTCAGCCCAGCCAGCTTATCTTAATTCCGCACATGTCTTGGCATTTATTACCGATTCATTTAGTAACTATAGATGATGAACCGTTAGCGGTGCGTTACCCGTTACGGTATTTGCCCTCGTTGCAGATATTACACCTTATCACCCAACGGCCCCCGGCGGGGCAAGACAAAGGCTGTATTATCGCCAATCCTTGGAGTGAATGCTTAGAAAAGCTGTATGGCGAAAAAGCTGACTTAAAAAGTGGAGAACAAGAGGGCTATACCGTTCACAGATTGCGTTCTAAAATTGACCAATTACTTGCTCGTGAAGACGCAACTTCATCAGCAGTCAAACAAGCTTTAGACAAAGCACAACATGGTCATTTTTCTTGTCATGGTCATTTTGATGCGGATATAAACAAAGCCGGACTGACATTAGCAGATTGTAAAGACTTGGTTGCTAAAGAAATGTTTACCAGCATCCGCATGGACAACCCGCGCTTAGTGGTGATGAGTGCCTGTGAAACCGCCCAAATTCAACCCACCCTTGGCGATGAATATATGGGACTCAGCGCCAGCTTTTTATTTGCCGGCGCCCATAATGTATTAGCCACCCAATGGCGCGTCGATGATAATGCCTCCCGCTTGCTAATAGAAGATTTCTACCAAGGCCTCAACGACGGACTCTCACCGGTGCAGGCTTTACAACAAGCACAACATCAATTACGCGAAATGTCGGTTGAAACCCTCAAACAACGATCACCCAACACGGCAATTACACGCACCTATGACAATCCTTACTATTGGGCCGGATTTATAGTGATTGGCGATGGAAAATAAGTCCAGAATTTCAGGGTTCGGCAGTTTTCAACACAGAGACACAGAGTTACACAGAGTTTCACAGAGATTTCCGTTGGCTAAGTGGCTCTGTGTAACTCAGTGGTTCTCTGTGAACTCTGTGTTGAAGATTTGGCAAATTTCAAATTAAAGGCAAGCCCCGCCCCAAGCAAGCCCCAACGGGGCGACATTAATAAAGCCTGGGGCATCGCCCCAGGCAAGCGACATTAATAAAACCTGTGGCACCGCCCTAGGCAAGCGACATTAATAAAGCCTGGGGCATCGCCCCAGGCAAGCGACATTAATAAAACCTAGGGCACCGCCCAGGCAAGCGACATTTGTCTTTTTAGCCGTTTTTTTCGCGTATCCGTTGTACTATATCCGTGAAAATAGGAATGCGCCCATCCAAACTTTAGTTTGACAATCGCCACGAATTGGCAGTCGTCCAAAGTTCGGAATAAATTAAAACTTTAGTTTGGCAGTACCAAGCTAAATCAATCATATTTTAGGGCCATCAAACTATTTTGCAAGTTTAAAATTAAAGTATGGCCCTAAGTCGCACAATACCATAATAACTACTACAAGGATTCTATATAATAAGGGATTAATTTCTTTATTCCATTTCATTAGCGAAAAAATCCTTTTTTATATACAATCCTTGTAGTTACAGGACTCCAAACTAACGTTTGGCAATCGCCACGGAGTCCAAACGACGCAAAAGTTTTGAGTTTGGCAGTCGCCCAAAGTTCGGAAGAAGGAGGGAAAGGGCGTTTGAGAGGCCACAACCCCAAAGGGGTTAAACATTCGTTATACTTTTACACTACCGGAGAAAATCATGCCGCTACATGAGGAAATTCAAAAATATATCAATGACTTGCAAGAGTTATTGACTGAAACAACTGAACAAGCGTTAATAGATAAAGCGCGTACCCTGTGGAAAGAGGATGATGCCCGTTACGAGGTTTTGGAACAACTCCTAGACTCAGAGAAATTTAAGACACAAGCCGAGCCACCCGCTCCGGAATCGACTCAGGGTGAAAATCCCAATCTACAAAATAAACCTATTCGGTAAGCCTTCAATGATCCCGTTTAAGCTTTGCCGAGAACTATAATATTTCGGCAAGCTGATGGCGTACTGAAAAAAAGTGCTTTGCTGAGTAAAACGGAAGACAATCCCAACAATGTCCGGAGTCCAAGATTTATCTTGGACGAGCCAAACTAAAGTTTGGACTCCTGGAACGATAAACAAGAAATGGTTCAGATATCTTTAAATAAGGAGATTTTTAATATGTCCAAACAAGCAGTCACATTCCAAGAAGCTTTGGAATTTGTTGAATCATTACCCGAATATCAACAAGAAAATATGCTGGATATTATTCTACATCGGTTAATAGCCCATAGACGACAATCTCTGGCAAAACACATTGAACAAGCAAGACAAGAATATGCCAAAGGGCAGGTTAGAAAAGGTAGCGTAGCTGATCTGATGAAGGAGGTTTCTAATTGTGACGTAAACGAATTGTTAATTGTTAATTGTTAATTAAAATTTAATGATTTTTTATCAAAAAGTTTAATTGCTTGAAATTGACGGGTTAATATATAAGGCGTATTTATTATTAAAGCCAGGGGCGATGCCCCTGGCTATATTAATCTCGCCCCGTTGGGGCTTTTCGCCAGGGGCGATGCCCCTGGCTATATTAATCTCGCCCCGTTGGGGCTTTTCGCTGAAAGGAATTATGAGCAAAGTCATCGTTTTTAATGATCGGAAATACCATTTCAAAGAGTTGTTTGATACCCAAAGTGGTTTTTATGTCCGCAGTGGCATTTTACAGAACAGCACTGAAACCAATCAATCCATTGATACGGGCGTTGATCCGTTTATGATGAATTTGTGAAAGAGCATAGCTACGGTGTGGAGCATGGAAGCTACCAAGATATTCTTGGCAAGGGCTATTTCTTGTATGATGGTTACGTTCCAGATTATGGTTCTCCGGCTGATGGCTATTTGTTTAACATTTCTAAGTTGAACGTGCCTGAGGAAGAGTTCCAGCTGATCAATGACGGCAGTTATTAATGAGTCGTTTCTAGTTTCCACCGCACACAGCCAGCGTCAATGCCATACCGTACGGAAAAGGCCCGTTTGTAGTAGGCGATTTATCGCCTCACGCGAACAAGTCGTCGTCCAAACTTTTGGCAGTCCTCCAAAGTCCAAGCAGTCGTCCAAACCGTCGTCCAAACCTAAGCAAGGCAGAGTAGTGATACGCTGGCCCTGTTATTCACCTATTTTTTTAGGGTTATTTGGCGTATCGATTTTGAGGGCCATAAACTACTTTGGAGGTTTTCAAATTAAGTTATGGCCCTCTGTCGCGCTTACATTTTTAGACTTTTTGTAGGTGTTTTGTTGCTTAACTTAATGGCATTGAGGTTTCACCTGGGGCTATTATCTCGCTCCGCTCGTTACTGCGTTTCATATTCAACCCATTCGGGGTTGATGACTTTACCACAAAACATTCCACAGGTTTCACCTGGGGCTATTATCTCGCTACGCTCGTTACTGCGTTTCATATTCAACCCCTTCGGGGTTGGGGCGGGTTAATTACCTTTACCCCAGGTTTCACCTCACTGCCATTAAGTTAAGGGCTTTGCACGTGGGATTGCCCCTACAGAACCGTCCATAGTAGGGGTAATCCTTTATGGTTGCCCTCACAAAAAAGCTTAACTTAATGGCATTGAGGTTTCACCTGGGGCTATTATCTCGCTACGCTCGTTACTGCGTTTCATATTCAACCCCTTCGGGGTTGGGGCGGGTTAGCTTTAAATGATATAGCACGATGAAAATGATTACAACAGCCTTAAAAAGTAGGCTAAGGTTAGAAAGGAAGCGTTATGAAACTCCTTATATCAGCCATTATATTTGTTATATTGCTCCTCAGTACTGTTTTTCTTGCTCGACGGAATGATAAGTCGCTTGACGAGGGCCATAAATTACTTGAGGAAGGCCGTTTTGAAGAAGTGATACGAATTTCTAACAAAGTGTTAGAAAACCGCGAGGATAACATCGAAGCTTTGACTTTGCGCGGCCGTGCGCTTTCTGAGTTAGGCTATTTTCAAAAATCTCTGGAAAGTTTTGATGAGGCTTTGCAAATAAAATCAGATTTATACCAAGCTTGGAATGCTCGCGGTGATGTGCTGATGTTGATGGATCGCGTTGATGAAGCGATACAAAGTTATGAGCGGACATTGCAAATCAAACCGGGTTACCCGTCGGCTTTGGACAATCGTGAAAAGGCCTTAAAACGGTTAGGCGACTGCAAGGAAAGGATGACAGCCTTTTTAATTGTTAATTCTCCCTTTTGGCTCGGTTAGAAATCCGATTTTTTGAAAAAATAGGATTTCTTTGGATTTCTTTGTTGTTTGGCTTGAGCTACTTCGGCGGTTTTCTAAGTTAAGTCGTTTTGTCGTTTTGGAGAAAAACTTATACCTATTAATCCGACAACATGGCCCACTTTTTAAGAAATCCGATTTTTTGAAAAAATCGGATTTCTTTGAAGCATGGATCAACCTACTTATGAGACTAACCCATTGTTCAATGAGGTTTTATATTCGGCCCGTTATTTGGTGAATAATGAGGGCGGTAAAACCGATGTGGTGTTGTCTTTAGCTGTTTGGAATAAGCTACTAACTTTGTTAGAAGAACTGGATGATCGAAATATTGTTCAAGCAGGGTTGCCTAAATTAAAGGCCGGGCCTGTTTCGTCAGGTGTTTTGCGTTGGGAGGAGGTGAGAGAAGGCTGGGAAGATGATACAAGCGTATGAGTTACTATAGATATTCAGATAATTATTTAGTCCCCTTTAGGGACTTGAGCTTTCAGTGTTGGCTGTGGGAGAAATTATTTATATGAAAAACTATAATTAAACCAACGGCTCATCAACAACGAAAACAATTACCTGGCCATGTTCGATAAAGAGTTGCAGAATTCTGGTGAAAGTCCAAATAAAGGCATTCGTTAACAAACCATTGTTCCCAATCGTTAGGAAAGGGAACGATAAATATTTTGGAGTGCTTGTCTAAAATTTTATTATTGAGTGATATTACAAATTGCCTCTTGGCCTTGAAACCGGATTACCTTTAACAAAACAATTTTTGGCTGTACCGGTAAAAGCATTCACTAAAGCTTGTTTAACCTTTACTTCATTTTTGAAGACTTCCATCCAAATTGAGAAGTGACCTTTTCCTTTCGCAGTATCAATAATTTGTTGTAGCATCAGTGGATGAGGTAATTTTTGCCATCTATCTAATGCTCTTACTGCATGTCCCCAGGTTTCATCTCTGGAACGCCAACGAGTATCGGCCTCGGTAGGCTTATTGATAGCACCTGGATAGCGATTGAGTCCCATCAAATCAATCGTCTCTTGAGCTATAGCTTTTTGGAGCGAAGTTAGCTGGTTATTGGGTTCAATCAGGTTAGCTTGACTGAATGCTAAAAAGGTATTGTCGGTATCAGGCCAGAAATAGCCTTTTCTTGAGGTATTTCTATCTAGTTTCACACCATTACAATATCTACAAGACAGCAAAAAATTTTTCCAATCCAGTTCGTTACCACCTTTGTTAGTTGGTATAACATGTTCTACCTCAATCATATTTTTAACAGGCATTTCACAGTAAGAACAATACCAACCGAGTTTTTCTGCTAAATCAGGACGAGCATCTTTATATTTTTTGTACTGTTTATGCGCTTTTCCTTTATTGACGGGCCTCATTGTTATTCCTATTTCAAGGTGGCATAAGAATCAGAAATTGTACCAAGTTCTGCTTCTTTAAATAACCGTTCTTGTTCTAAGAACGCATAGTAAGCCAAGTTATCGGCAAAAGGCTTACTTAATTCATCTAACTTGGCACGTAATATTCTGACTTCATCAACAGAAGTATCACCCTTCATTTTTTGTAAGGTTTGGTAATATTGTTTCGCCGCTTCATACATTTGTCGGCGTTTATGGCTCCATTGTGGATTTTCAACGCCTTGTACGTTCTCGGCAATGTCTTCAAGACTTTGATCGACGTATTGTCCAATCGTTTCTTCTTCCGAATCTAATTTAATCAATTCTCCTTCTTCTAATTCTTGAATGACAAAAGGTGAGTGCGTTGTGGTAATAAACTGTATTTGAGGAAATGTCCTTTTTAAATTATGAACGGCCTGTTTTTGCCAAGAAGGGTGGAGATGTAAATCTAATTCGTCAATTAACACCACCCCTGATGTTTTGGTAATCGTATTTTCTCCCAATTTTGGGTTTAACAAGGCGCAACGGAAGGCTATGTCGGCCACCATTGCCAGCATATTTCTGACTCCGTCACTTAATAACCTAAAGGGCAAGACTTTTCCGCCTTTCAATTCCATCATTAAAGTCTGCTCTTTATCGGGATTTAACTCGTAATAGATGTTGGTACAATCGGCAATACAGAGAGTAACGGCTTTTCTGACGACTTTAAGTGCCACATAATCTTTTTTATGTTGTATAGCCGCCATTTCTTTTTCCTTAAACCATTTCAGGAAAAATTTGAGGCTAGAAGTGGGCCTTAAGCCATTGTAATATCCACGAAATCGAGAAGGTAGATTGATTTTGCCGCTATCTAACCGTTCTTTCCAAAGTCTTTCTGTGGCATAGTAAACAATGATGGGCAATTCAATGTTTTCGCCATCGCGAACTTTTTGTTGGACATTTTTTGATAATTCTTTGATATTTCTCGCTTTTATAAAAGTGGTTTTATTGTGAGGGCCGCTTAATTCTCTTTGCCAACTTAAATGCTCACCCTGCACTTTTCCCCAACATTCAATTTGCACGGGGAATTGTTCCTGCATATCGTCTTCGTAATTCACTATGCGTATATCATCATTCTGGATATGCCGATTTTCAGCATAGTCATTTCCTAAAAAGAAAGAACCAACCGCCACGCAAAGGCCTTCAAGTATAGCGGTTTTCCCGGTTCCATTAACGCCAATAATGACATTAAAGTGAGGATGAAAGTTGAAGTTTTTTTCTTCAAAACCTCGGAAATTTTTTAATCGGAGTTTGTGAATTTTCATTGGTTTATTTGCAAAAAAAGGTTAACCGTGCAAACGGCTTTTTACACGTCCAAACTTTAGTTTGGCAGGAGTCTAAACTTTAGTTTAGCAGGAGTCCAAACGACGCAAAAGTTTTTAGTTTGGCAGGAGTCCAAACAGTCGTCCTTCCTTCCGTTTGGCAGAGTAGTGATACGCGGCCCCTGTTATTAACCTATCTTTTGGAAGGTTATTTGGACTACCGATTTTGAGGGCCATAAACGAGTTTTCAATTTAAGTTATGGCCCTCTGTCGCGCTTACAGTTTGAGACTTTTTGTAGGTTTATTGGGCGATATTAGAAAAATTCTAAGCGAAACCCTTCCACAACCTTGTCACCTTCAATAATTTTACTCATGTTTATCAATACCAGCTTAACGTGTACAGAGCCTTTTGGTCGCATTTGTTGGTTTTTGCCAAGCGGCCGTTGTAAGTATTCGGCTGGCTTAAAACTGCGTTGGGCAAGAGGATTACCGTTGTAGTCTTCAAATGTTAATTGTAACTCGGGGTAAGGTTGAGGAAACGCCGCATTATTAATAAAGGTGGCCTCAAATTTGAGCGCATCATCTCTATCGGAATGGACTTGGACAACTTTATCGAGCATCTCAAAACTTTCCAAATGTCGCGTTGGCGGCAAAGTGCATAAAAAGGTATAACAAAACCGATCTAGCCAAGGCCTGATGTCAGGATGTTGCAAAACCCTATCACGTTGAAAAAACCACATACCTTGCACCGTCAGCGTCGCAGCTAGGAATATCACCATGATTCCCAAAAAAAAGAATGATTTCCAAGGGCGGCCCCGAGGCGGCTCGTAAATATCTTCTTGGAGCAATTCGGGAATGTCGGCGTCTTGGAAATCTCTGGTAGGCTCCTCATCAACGGGTTGCTCATCAATGCGAAACGATGGCTCAGCCGGCAGCTCAGTGGGCCGTTTAGTGGGCCGTTCAGCGGGCCGCTCAGAGGTGCCTTGTTCAGGCAATTGTTTGAGTAAGTGATTGGTGGCATTAAAAATATGTCGGCAGTGACTGCAACGGACATGTCCCTGAGCAATGTTCAGGTGTGCTGCCGCGACACGAAAAATCGTTTGACAGTGAGGGCATTGTGTGTGCATATTTTGTCAGTGATCAGTTTTTCAGT
>Ga0190284_1001541_pt1 | contig 10134 bp, 7 predicted proteins | sample 48691812_MG_FD_161668 | JGI IMG/M metagenome (GOLD analysis project Ga0190284, IMG submission 161668) | Hydrothermal vent microbial mat bacterial communities from Southern Trench, Guaymas Basin, Mexico - 4869-18-1-2_MG | ecosystem: Environmental > Aquatic > Marine > Hydrothermal vents > Microbial... | reverse complement strand
TTCATGCCCACACTTTTGAACGTTACCAATTAATTGGTTCAGCCGTCTTATTAGAGTGTTATTGGAAAGAGAGCAGCCCGCTGGAAACAAGCGGGCTGATCCCTTTTGGGAGGGGCTATATATCGAAATAGAGGAAAAACTCATGGGGATGGGGCCTGAGTTTCACAGGATTAACCTCGTTTTCCATTTTATATTCAATCCACATGTCTATGACATCCTGGGTAAAAACATCACCCTTTAAAAGAAATTCATGATCATCCTTCAGGGCGTCAAGGGCTTCTTCTAATGAGCCGGGAGCGGACTCGACTTCAGCAAGTTCTTCCGGTGGAAGATCATATATGTTTTTATCAAGAGGCTCGCCAGGATCCATCTTGTTCTGGATACCGTCTATGACTGCCATAAGCATGGCGGAGAACGCCAGGTATCCGTTGCACGAGGGATCAGGAGTTCTGAACTCTATCCGTTTTGCCTTGGGAGACGCAGAGTACATGGGAATACGGATTGCCGCACTCCGGTTCCGGCTTGAATAGGCCAGATTTACCGGAGCTTCAAATCCGGGAACAAGTCTTTTGTATGAGTTGGTCGTCGGGTTTGTAAAGGCACAAAGGGCATTGCAGTGCTTTAAAATTCCACCAATGGCGTATAAAGCTTCTTGAGAAACTCCGGCATATTGATCTCCGGCGAAAAGCGGTTTATCTCCATTCCATATGCTTATATGGGTGTGCATGCCTGTTCCGTTATCTTCAAACAGCGGCTTAGGCATAAATGTTACGGTACGGTTGTGACGATGAGCAACATTTTTTAAAACATATTTAAACCACATTAACTGGTCTGCCATTTGCAGCAGCGGCTTAAAACGCATATCGATCTCTGCCTGGCCGGCTGTGGCAACCTCGTGGTGCTGGCATTCAATATCAATGCCAAGGCTTTCTAAGACCAGAACCATCTCTGTTCTCAGGTCCTGAAACTTATCCATAGGAGGAACCGGAAAATACCCTCCCTTGTGCCTTGGCTTGTAACCCAGGTTCGGCTCTTCATTCCTGCCCGTATTCCAAACACCTTCAATGGAATCAATTTCATAAAAAGCCCTGTTGCTTGATGACTCGAACTGAATATTATCAAAGATAAAAAATTCAGCTTCAGGGCCGAAATATGCTGTTTCACCAATTCCGGTGCTTTTTAGATAGGTTTCGGCTTTTTGTGTAATATATCGAGGATCGCGAGAGTATGACTCCCGCGTTACAGGGTCAACAATATTGCCTATAAGCACGAGGGTCGGCTCCTTGAAAAATGGATCAATTTGTGCAGTAGCACTATCCGGAACTACCAGCATGTCACTGGCGTGAATCGGCTGCCACCCACGGATACTCGACCCATCAAAACCGAATCCGTCTTCAAAACTCGCTTCTTCCAGTTCACTGATCGGTACAGTAAAATGCTGCCATAGGCCCGGAAAGTCCATGAAGCGGATATCAACAACCCTTATATTCTTTTCTTTAACCATGTCTAAAACTTGTTTTGGCGTCATTATAAAATCTCCTTTAATAAATTATTGTATCTGTGTAATCGGTGTTCATCCGTGTCCCATTTGAATAAAGATAAAATCAAATGGCATCTTTCCCTTTTTCTCCAGTACGCACTCTAATCGCCTGCTCAACTGAAAATACGAAGATCTTACCATCTCCTATTTTTCCGGTATTTGCAGCTTCGCGGATTTTATCTACAATTTCATCTACTCTTTCGGCTTCGACAACGATTTCAATCTTTATCTTGGGAATAAAATCGACAACATATTCTGCGCCACGGTAGATCTCCTTATGCCCCTTTTGTCTTCCATAACCCTTAACCTCGGAAATAGTCATTCCCTGGATACCCATTTCATTCAAAGCCTCTTTTACATCATCCAGTTTAAAGGGCTTAATGATTGCTTCAATCTTTTTCATAATTTATCCTCCTGCTTTTCAGTTGTATCTTTTATATTAGTCTGTATTAATGGTTATACTTCATGAATTTCAAATCCTCTTTCACCATGTATTGAGCTGTCCAAACCTGCTATCTCGCTTTCCTGTTCAACTCTCAAGCCTCCTGTAATTAGTTTTGTTACATATATAATAATGACCGTTCCTACTGCTGTAAAAGCTGCTGTTGCAATGATAGAGACGAATTGGACCCAAAGCTGTTTAGGATTTCCATAAATCAGACCTTTTGCTCCTTCGGTTATTGCCGGATTAGCAAAAATCCCTGTTGCAAGTGCACCCCATATACCACAAATACCGTGAACCCCGAATGCGTCTAAAGAATCATCATAGCCAACTTTCTGCTTGAGCACGGCGACACCGTAAAAGCCAAGGACACCGGCGACAAGTCCGATAACAAGTGAGGCGGGCAGGTTTACAAATCCCGCTGCAGGTGTGATGGCAACCAGCCCTGCAACAACTCCGGATGCAATACCAAGTACGGTCGGTTTTTTATTTACTATCCATTCAGCAAACATCCATGACAGGGCAGCCATAGCCGCAGAAGTGTTGGTAACCAGGAAAGCTGAGCCGGCAACTCCGTCTGCTGCAAGCTGGCTTCCTGCATTAAAGCCAAACCATCCGAACCAGAGGAGCGCGGCACCAAGAGCGGTTAACGTGATACTGGATGGAAACATCGCTTCTTTACCATATCCGATCCTTTTGCCAACAACAAGGGACAAAACGAGTCCGGCCACACCGGCATTTATATGTACAACCGTACCACCGGCAAAATCGAGGGCTCCCATGTTTCCCATCCAGCCGCCACCCCATACCCAGTGGGCGATGGGACAGTAAATAAAGGTTACCCACAAAATAGTAAAAACAATCCACGAAGAAAATTTCATTCGATCCACAATAGAACCAAGAACAAGGGCAACTGTAATACAGGCAAATGTCATCTGAAAAAGGGCAAAGACATACGTCGGGATAGAGCCTGTAAGACTGTTCACACCGATGCCAACTAAAAACAGGTTTTCCAGACTGCCTATTATCCCTCCTTTATCAGGGCCGAAAGCGAGAGTATAACCCCACATCATCCAGATGACACTCGCAAGGCAGTATGCAACAAAAGTCATCGCAATTGTATTGAGAAGGTTTTTATACCGTGACATTCCGCCGTAGAAAAGTGCAAGACCGGCAGGTGTCATCACCATAACCAGAGCTGTTGCCACAATTATCCATGCGGTGTCACCGGAATTTAATACATCGGCCGCAAAAGCTGATGAAAAAGGTGCAAGTGAGATAATCACCGTTAAAATCATTTTTTTTAATTTCATGTTAGATATTCCTCCCGAATTTAATGCGAACTTTAATAGATTGTATTCCTTACACTATACCGAAGATAACATTATCATTTCAATCCACGTCCCGAGATTTATGAGTATGTTCCGTTTGCCGGCTGTTTTGAACCTGAGCCCGGAAGCCTCTTTTCTATGGCAGCCTTTATAGCTGCAACCTGGTCAGGTGAATCGACCTTCTGACCGTCAAAGTCCCTTACATAAAAAACATCTACAACCTGGTCCACCTTGGTGGCTATTTTTGCAACCCAGATGTCGAGTTTGCATCTGAAAAGGGCATCTGTAATAGTGAAAAGGAGTCCCGGAAAGTCATAGGTAAAAACCTCGACGATAGTAAAAAAACTGGAACTATCATTATCAATAACGATTCGATGCGGCCTTATTAATCCCGGGGTCCTGAAAGATCTGTATGCCGCCATCTTTTCGCTAAGGGTCTTTGCAAGATCAAGATCTCCTGACAAGGCTGATTGAAGATTTTTCTCCGCGCGTTCCCAGCGTTCATCTTCAAAAAGCTGCTCCGGAGGCGGTTTGACATTGAAGATATCCAGTGCAATTTGGTTTCGCCATGTGAAAATCTGAGCGTCAATAATATCAATGTTGTTTAAAGTGAATATGCCGGAAATTTTAGAAAAAAGTCCTGGTCGATCGTTAGCACATATTTTGACAATCCGTGTATTTGCATCGTCTGATTTCGTTATGTTCCAGACAAAGTCATTTTCACCAAGACTTTCATATAGCTTTATATCTTCCGTTATCTGGCTTGTATTAGCGTACAGAAGATATCTTGGCGAAAAGACGTTAAAGAGTTCTTCCAGATCCTTTTTGCTTTCCGGTGACGATGCCTGACTGAGGACCTGATATTTTTTCTTTTCGACCACTTTAACAGCTTCACGGCTTGCCAGCTCTCCTTTTTCCAGGACACCTAAAATCTTAAAAAACAAATCCCTGAGCAGGGTTTGCATCCAGTCATTCCACGCCTTCGGTCCTGTGGCCATGGAATCGGCAACAGTCAGAAGATAGAGCATTTTCAACCGATCAATCTCCTTTATAGTTCTTGCGCAAAAAATGGCTGTTTCTTCGTCGTGGATATCTCTTCTTGTTGCAGTTTTGATTAAAAACAGGTGTTTTTCAATTAAAAACGATACTGTTTCGATGTCCCTTAATTTAAAATCCTTTTCCGAAAGTATTTTTCTGGCAATTGTAGCGCCGCCTTGTGAATGATCGACTGCCAGGTCACCTTTACCGATATCGTGAAGCAAAGCCGCCCAGAGCAAAAGTTTTTTACTTTTAAGCTCTTTATACAAATCGACGCATAATGGGTCTGTGGTATCATCGCCTGAGGCAAAATTTTTTATTATCTGAACCGTCCTCAACAAATGCTTGTCAACAGGATAGAGATGGTATTCGTCATATTGGATTTGGTTAACGATCCATTTAAATTCCGGGATAAACCGGACCAAAAAACCTGTGCTGAGCATTTCCTTTAGAACATTAAAAGTAGGAGCGGGTGTTAATAAAATACGTTCAAAAGCTTTGACATTGGAAGCCATATTTCTAAAATCTGTGTCAATAAGATAGCCGAACTCCTTCACCATTCGTTTGGCTTCAGCACTTAAGGGGATTTTCAGCCGCATGCTCTCTTCGAATATAGAAAGCAGCAGATCCTGCGAATTCAATATTTCTTCAGAGGAAGTATAGTTCAGCATACCCCTTATAATTTCTATTCCGTTTACATTCGACTGCTTTTCGGGTAGCTTTCTAGGTTTTCTCCTGGCAGTATATCCAAGTTCGTAAAGAAACATCAGGTGCTGCTGTTTTATAAAATCCATCCTGCTGTGAAGCCGGCCCAGGAACCTTTCAACCGGTTGCTGCCCGTTTGATTTATTAAATTTAAACTTTTCGGCAAGCAGGATCTGATTTTCGAAATGAAGCTGATCGCATTTCCGGCCCGCTAACAAGTGTAGCCGATTTCGTACATTCCAGATAAATGAAAGAGCTTCAGTCAGGTCTTTAAACTCCTCATGTGAGAGCCGGCCATAATACTCAAGATCTCTGGGCTGTTTGAGTTTAAATTCTATCCTGGCGAGCCACAGTATGGCATGATAATCTCTCAAGCCTCCCTGTCCTTCCTTCAGGTTGGGCTCGAGACGATAAGTGGAGTCTCCAAAACGAATATGGCGCTCATTGCTGCTTTCAACAAGTCGGTCAATTATCTTTTTGCGATCTTTTTTAATTATTTTTTCCCGCAGCTGCTGCATTAGCTCTGAATATAAAGGGGACATTCCGCAAATAAAACGGGCATCCAGCAAAGATGTCAGAACTTCAAAATCTTTTCGGGCAAGGCTTAAACACTCCTTTATTGAACGAGTGGCATACCCGACATCGAGGCCGATATCCCAAAGCGGATAAACAATTTCACGGATAAGGTTCTCCGCTTCGTCAGGTACGCTTTGTTTAAAAAGAAAAAGAAGATCGACATCGGAATAAACGCACTGCTCCTGGCGACCATAGCCCCCAAGAGCGATGAATGCATACGGATTTTTTGCCAGGTCTATGCTTGGACCGACCATGCTTGTTTCAAAACCGGTTTGTAAATATTCATCAATAATTTGCGAATGCTCTTTTAGAAAAGCAAGGGTATTTTCTTCCAGGAGACTTGAGATCAACTGCCCGATTTTTTGTTTCAGTATTACTGAGGCTTCGTTATGCATTTGTTTTTATACCTATCTTCCTTTGAAAACTTTTTAATTGAAGTGAACAAATGCAATTGATATGCCAAAAATGGAAAAAAGTGAAATTATGAATTAAAACAATGGAGTATGCTGATCATGCAGCTTGGATGACAAGGTTGATGCCTTACAATAATGTAATAATTAGGTCTATTAACTTACAATAATGTAAGTGATTTAAAAAGAAGCCGCAAAAAATACGCTGTCAATTCGTTTTCTAAACAAGCAATTTTGAAAAACTCGTAAAAATTATCACCGATGGCTAAGTAGAAAGTTCGATATACAAGGCGCAGTGGTTTTTCAGGGACGAGGCAATACATGTAGTATGCCGAGTGTCTGAAAAACTGCTGCAACGCAGTAGCTGGGACTTTTTACGACGCCATCAATTTTGAGCACCTTCCTTAATTAACCGAACAGAAAGCATTTCATCTTCGAGGTTGCTTAGGACTCGTAAAAAAATAACTCATCGTTTTCGCATCTCATCTTCAGCCCATCTTTAATCGATCCTCAATCACAAAATCATCGAAATAGCTCGCTATTCCTCCGATTTTGCTTAATCAGATCGATTAAACCTGGACTAAATCTGAACGCCAAAACGATGAGTTATTGTTTTACGAGTCCTTAGAATAATAATCGGCAGGTCATATGAGGTATTTATAAGGGATATAAATAAGGATTTTTATGGTTACTGGCTCTGATTTTTGTGCTAAGCTTTCTTTTTTACAATGCGCCACGTTTTTACTCCATCCTGTCCAATACGAAAGTCTGCTTCATCCATAAGTTCCCGCAGAAAATAGAGCCCAAGGCCACCTGCGGACTGTTCTTCCATAATATTTTCCAGGATCGGATCGTCAAAATCCAGTGGATCAAAAGGTTCCCCGGACTCGTGAATCAGAATCTCAATTACGCCGGGATCACACTGAAGTACCATTTGAAACGTCCTGGATGGATCGTTTTTAAGACCGTGAATAATAGTGTTTGTGCAAACTTCATCAAGGGCAAGCTGGATATCCCCGATTTCAATATCATCAAAACCGGCGTTACTTCCCGCATCAGTCGCAAGCTTGCCTATTTTTTCCAAAACAGCAGTATCTGCCGGAAAGTCATATGTTTGTTTCATGTTTCCTCACAAAATCGCTTATATTTACGTAAGCGTTCACGGAACGTTGAAATTAGAAAATAGAAATTGGAAATTAGGCCTTCATGCTTTTGTACTTTTTATGAACGCATTCAATTTTGGGCCAAGTTATTCTATTATTGTTTTGTCTTCTGCAGCGTTTGACTCAGATAAAACTTTTCTCCTAATAAGTTTTCGCAACTATGATTTGGTTTCTTCAAATCTCCCGAATTTCTACTTTCTAATTTCAAGTTTCAAGCCTTAAACGGCTACATATTTACTAATACTATTCAGAAAAAGCCTCGGTTGCTGTCTCTTCATCATCAAATATTTTAAGGATATTATTTAATCCGGATATCTCGAAAACCCTTTTAACAGAAGGCTGAAGCATTGCTATATGTAAATCTCCCTGATGTTCATTTCGCAGTTCCCTGGCAATTATGATAACAACACGTAAACCGGCACTGGATATAAACGATACATTTTCCATATTCAATACAAACTGACTGCGGCCTTTTTCGATTCTTTCCCATATAAATTTTTCTACAACATTACTGGTGTTGGCATCGAATCGTCCTTCCGGTTTAATCCTTGATACATCATTTAGTATGGTCTCTTCTATTTTCATCTTTTTCCTTTCATAACTCGGAAGTCAAAAACCTTAAATCGTCATGCTTAGCCCTTCGTACGCAAGTAAAAGCTCAAGAGGTACTTTTGGTTGATTAATATCAACATACTCCTTTGCCTTTAAAAGAATTTTATATAATTTTTCATCATTATAGCCGGGTTCATGGTGTATGAATGCAAGTTTTTTCACTTTAGCTTCAATGGCCATATCAATACCTGTAAACACATTACTATGGCCCCAGTCTTCCTTTTCAACATTCTCCAGCATTGTATATTGGGCATCGAATATCAGCATGTCTGCGCCATGGTAAAAATCGGTAAAAGGCCTTAGCGAATTTGCGGTTAGTTCTTTATATTCGGAATCTGTTGCATAAACTATTGTTTTATTACCATATGTAATTCGATAACTGTAACTTCCGCCGGGATGGTTAAGGGGAAAAATTTCAATTTTAACATCACCTATATGAAATAGCTTATTCTCATTCAAACGGATGAATCTAAAAGTTGGAGATAATGGTGCTGGAAAGTACTCAGCATTTTGCTGCCTTGCAAGGCGCTCTTTAAGTCCTGGAAACGGACTGTAAAAAGTCAGATTATTTTCAGAGGAAAAAGCCGGGACAAAGAAAGGAATTCCGCTGATATGATCCCAGTGTGTGTGCGTCATCAAAATATGAGCTTCAATTGGATTTCCCCCGGATCTTTTAATCAAGTCCAGACCAAGCCGACGAAGGCCTGTACCTGCATCGAAAATAAGAGTTTTACCTCCTGCCTGTATCTCAACACAGGCTGTGTCCCCTCCAACTGTCCTGCGGATATGCGGCGGCAAACTTTCCAAAAAACCAGGCACCTGGCCATCGTCTGTAATACCTGCTTTTATTCCCAGTTTTATTGCTGTTTCAATTTTAACTTCCAGCTCGGCGTTTGTAAGGGGAGTCGCTATTGAACCTCGTACTCCCCAGAATCGTATATGCATAATATCCTTTCACACTGTAGGGCAAAGCGTTTTTTAAACGTCGAACACTTGCCTCGGTATCGCCATAGGCGAAGAATGATCGGCTACGCCCGGCAAGCCGGTTCACGGTTGTGCCTGGGCCTTGCCCGGCGTAGCCAGAGGCAAAGCATGGGTCATCTCTTCCGAATTTCTACTTTCTAATTTCAAGTTTCAAGCCGTAAACGGCTGCTTATTTCCGCTGTTTAATTCTAACCATTACTTCATTATAACTGACACTCGATTTTAATCTCATGCCATCGTCAACACGTAATTTAACAGTGTATTTCCCCGGTTTCTTGAAACGATGGGTTACCTTTGGCCCTTGTGCGCTCTGACCATCGCCGAAGTTCCAGGAAAAAGTTAACGGATCGTCATCAGGATCGTATGATTCGGTAGCATCAAAAACGATTGCATCATATACTCCATACGAAACTTTTTCAAGCCTGTCCTTAATGACGGCGACTGGTGGAGAGTTCACACGAATATTTACGACATCTTCAGAAATATTGCAATTGGCTTCGGAATTATCAACGACAACAAGTCGAACCCTGTATTTACCAGGATTTTTATAACTGTGTCTTATCTTTGCTCCTTTGGCTATGTTTCCGTCACCAAAGTCCCATTTATAAGACTTGATATAGCCGTCACGGTCCTTTGTTGCTGATCCGTCAAACAAAACCTTTTCTCCTGGAGATACGATGCGGTCTAATCCTGCATTGGCAACCGGAGGTTCATTGACAGTAATAATTGCTGAAGTTTGTACAATACTGTTTCTCACTGAATTGCCGTCATCAACCTCCAGTGTTACCGTATAATTTCCGGGAAGGTGGTAAGTATGTCTGACTTCTTTTCCCTCTTGAGGAGTACTCATATCACCAAAATGCCATGTATAGCCTGCAATCTCACCGTCAGGATCGTAAGAACCACTTGCACTCAGCGACACCTCTTCCCCTGCGCAAAGAATCTTTTTCGTTTTTATAACCGGCATGGGTGTTTCATTTACGGAAATAACCAGTGTATCGGTTGAGCTGTTATTGGCAAGCTTTGTATTGTCTGTGACACGCAAAACCACTTTGTAGCTGCCGCCCTTTTTATATTGATACCTGGCCAGCACACCGCTATCCTTGCAACCGTCGCCGAAATCCCAATTATAAGAAGCTATAACACCGTCAGGGTCACGGGAGGAAGATCCGTTAAAGGTGACAATCTGATTCACCCCTACCAAACGGTCATTTTTTCCCGGTCTTTTAAGCCCGTCTGAAGTTGCCTTTGCCACAGGTGGTGCATTAATGTTTATAGTTTTTTGGTTTGAAGTTTTGTTGCAATCAGTTTTAGAATCGACAAAGACTGTAAG